>Ga0182021_10009277_pt1 | contig 11649 bp, 12 predicted proteins | sample 612E3MmetaG_FD_120493 | JGI IMG/M metagenome (GOLD analysis project Ga0182021, IMG submission 120493) | Permafrost microbial communities from Stordalen Mire, Sweden - 612E3M metaG (Illumina Assembly) | ecosystem: Environmental > Terrestrial > Soil > Wetlands > Permafrost | place: Sweden...
ATGCCGGCCAGACGGGCACGCGCTCCGCTTCGGGCGCGATTTCGACGGGCGTAGGCAGGCCGGCGTGCGCCGCGATTGCCAGGCATTCCATCAAACACGCAAGCAGAACACCAACAGGCCATTTCAGAATTTCCGAAATGGCCTCTGACTTAGGGGAGCATGAGGCGATGCGTCCTCTCGTAATCCGATAACATCGCGGCGATCCGAGCGTCATCCGGCGCTTTCAGCGTCTGGCGCGATCATGCGGCCGCTTGATCATCTGCAGGTAGCGCACCACCGCTTCGGTGCGATTTTTTGCGCCTAGCCGGCCGAGAATTTCCTTCATGTGGGAGCCGACGGTTTCATCGCTGATGCTCAGCCGCGCGGCGATTTCCTTATTGCTGCGGCCCGCCACCAATTCTTCGAGCACGGCAAGCTGCTTCGGCGTAAGCACACGGCCCGCCGTGTCGGCGCGTGCCGGGGCGGTGTAGCTCCCCGCCGGACGCGCGCCGATAACGGCCCGGATTGCGTCGCGTAGCGTCTGAATCGACGTGCTCTTGATCAGATATTCGGTCGCCCCGAATTCCTTTGCCTCTCGGCGCAGCACCGGGTCGTCGAGCGCAGTGAAAACCAGCAATGGACTTTGCGGCGCCGCTACGTGCAAGCGCCTCACCGCTTCGGCGCCCTTCGTGTCGGGCAGTGTCAGGTCGGTCACGATCAGCAGGGGCGCTGGCCGCAGCGCGAGGATGAGCAAGGCGGCGCGGAGGGATTCCGCAGTCTCCGTCTCCAGCTCCGCATCGCAGTCGCGCACGCAAGCGCGGAGCGAATCGGCCACCAGAGGATGGTCCTCGACGATGAGGGCGAACGGAACGTGGCGCTCTTCCTGCATCCGGTATTGCTCCGTTCCTGCCCAAAGCGTCGAAGCATACCCCAACAGGATGAACTCAGGCGCGAAACCCCGGCACCGGTCGCCTAGCCATCTGCGCGCCGACAATGCCGGCAATCACCAGCACGCCGCCAGCGAGCTGGGCCGGCGCGAGCCCCTGGCCGAGCAGCAGCCAGCTGCCGCCGATGGCGACGATCGGCTCGAGATTCATCGCGAGCCCGGTGCGCAGCGGTCCGATGCGCGTGGCCGAGGTGAACAGCGCAACCAGGCCGATGCTGTAGAGCACGCACACGCCCGCCACCGCCCACAGCCCGGCCGCACTGCGCGGCCACATCAGCGCATCGCCCGCCAGCGTCCCGGCCGCAAGCGCGGCCGAAGTGCTGGTCATCATCCAGAACGTGCGGTTCTTTGCGTTGACATGGCTGAGGCGGTGGGTCGACACAACCAGGACGGCGGCGGTCGCCGCCGCGGCGAGCATGGCGTAGCCGATGCCGGCCGCATCCACTGCTTCGGGGGAGGCGCCGGTGGCGAGCGCAAGGCCCGCCAGCGAGACCAGTGCGAACGCCAGCGTGCGCCCGGAGAAGCGTTCGAATCCGACCAGCGCGCCGAACACGCCGATGATCAGCGGATTCACGTAGAAGGCCAGGATCGCGAGCGGCACGCGCAGTATCTCGATCGCCTTGTAGAACGAGAACACACCCAGCGCGAACACCAGGCCGAGGCCGAGCAGCAGCGCCCGCTCGCGGCCGGCGGTATGCCGTTGTTCGCCGCCGATGCGCAGCGCAATGCCGATCGCGAGCGCCGCGAAGGCGCAGCGCACGGTCACGACCGTCGCCGCGTTGCTGCCGTCCTCGAAAGCGAAGCGCGCCAGCACCACGGCCAGGCCGTAGACCAGCGCGCAGGTGAATACGTGGCGGTAATCGGAAAGGCGCAAGCCGATCAGCGCTTGAACAGTTTCTCGGCGTTGCGGTAGGCGATTTTCTCGGCCACGCCCTGCGGCAGCTGCGCCAGCCAGCCCCTGTATTCGGCCATGATGCTGCCGTAGCTGTCCCAGCGCTGGCTGATCCAGGTGTCCGAGCCGAGCAGGAAGCGGTCGGGGTAACGCTCGAACAGCCGCTTCCATTCCGGCGTCAGCTTGCCGCCGTCAGTGATGCCGTAGCGGTAGGACAGCTCGCACCACACGGCCGGGTAGCGCTCGAGATAGGCGGCGACTTTTTCCGCCGGCGTGGAAAAACCCGTGTGCGCCCAGATAATCCGCGCTTTCGGGTTGTGGGCGAACAGAATCTCCAGCGCCTCGTCGTCGGCATGGGCATGCAGATAGAGATTCCGCTCCACCGCGAAATCGACCGTGCGCTTGACCCATTTCGTCGCGGCGGCCTTGCCCGAGAGATGGAACTCGCCGACGCCGACGTAGTAGCCGCGCTTGTATTCCGCCTCGATCAGATCCTGTATCGTCGGATCGTCCATCCAGGTCTGGATATCGGCGCGCACGCGGTAGGGCCGGATGAAAGGCACCACCCACAGGTCCTTCGGCTTGGCCTCCACCAGCGCGCGCGTGCCGTCGTTCGGGCGGCTGGTGGCGAGTATGCCGGTCACGTTCTGCTGGCGAAAAAGCGTCAGCACCTTGTCCAGCGGAAAATGCGGCGCGGGCTCCCAATTGTAGTGCAGGTGCGCGTCGAATATCGGCGGCGCGGCGGGATCCGCGGCGCGGGCCGCAGAGGCCGCCGCGATGGCGAGCAGCAGCGCGAACAACACGCGGCGGCTGCGCAGCGCAGAGCGCACAGGGTGATTCATGGCGGGCTCCATGAAGGCTGGTGGCACGGCGACTTTACCCGGCTTTCCCGCCGGGCGTAAGCCGCCGCGCCCGGCGACGCTGCCGGCGCTATTTCTTCGCCGGCTCCGCAGGCTTAGCGTCTTGCGCCGGGGCGGGAGCAGGGGCCGGTGCGGACGCGGCAGCCGGTGCCTCCATGATGTCGATCTTCGCCTTCGCCTTCATCTCGTCGAACAGCTTCTTCAGGTTCTGCTGCTGCAGCTGCTGCGTCAATTGCGGCTTGATTTTTTCCAGCGGCTGAACCTGCAGCGGCCGGGAGTCTTCCAGCAGTATGACGTGATAGCCGAACTGCGTCTTGACGGGCTCTTCGGTAAATTTGTCCTTGGCCAGCTTGGTCACCGCCAGGCCGAATTCGGGAACCATGCCACGCGGATCGAACCAACCCAGCTCGCCGCCGTTGGCCTTGGAGCCGGTGTCCTTGGATCTTTCCTTGGCCAGGGCATCGAATGCTTTCGGGTTCTTGTTCAGCTTGGCGATGATGTCCTTGGCCTCGGCTTCCTGCTCGACCAGAATGTGGCGCGCCTTGTACTCGGTGCCGCTCACCTGCGCTTTGATCTTGTCGTACTCGGCCTTGAGCATGTCGTCGGTGACCGGATTGTTCTTGAAGTAGTCCTGCACGAAGGCATCGATCAGCATGGACTGCCTGCTCAGCTCCAGCTTGTCGGCGACTTCGGGCACCTTGTCCAGCCCCTTCTTGACCGCTTCCTGGGTGACGATGAGCTGCATCGCCAGATTGTCGATGTATGTCTTGCGCACTTCGGCGGTGATGGGCTTGCCCAGATCGGTGCGCTGCTTGAGCATCGCGGCGACGAGGCGCTCGCTGATGGGCGCGCCGTTCACGGTGGCGGCCACTGCATCCTTGCCTGCCGCGCCCGCTTTCGGGGTTTCGTTGGAACCGCAAGCGACCAGGGTCAGCACGGAAACGGCGCTCGCAAGAATAATTCTGGACTTGATAAACATCTTTGCATTTTCCTATTGAAATGGATGGGCTAGAGCAGTAGTTGCAACAAATTCGATGTGCCTGGGGTCCGGGTTCCCTACTTTTCCAATATCATGGAGAACCGCGTATGGGCAAAGGTCGAATTCTACTCGCGATTGGGCGGTCCGAGGCGACCAATCCGGCGCGGCGCCGCCGGGCCGGGCTGAGTATGGGGGCCATATGTATGCTGTCTTGCTGATCGTCGCCGCCGCGCTGGCGGCCTTGCTGTATCTGGTCGGACTGGCGCTGGACCTGTTCTGGTTGAAGATGCTGACCAAGCCGTGGCTGGTGGTCGCGCTGGCCGTCGCGGTGTGGCGCCTGGCGGGCGCGGGCGCAGGACGCCGGATCGCCTGGGGGCTGCTGGCCGGCGCGATCGGGGACATCTGCCTGGCGCTGCCCTACGGCTTTCTGGCCGGGATGATCGCGTTCGCCATCGGCCACGGCCTGTATGTCGCCGCCTTCCTGCAATGGAATCGCACGCCGGCGCCAGTCCTGCTCGCGCCGGTGGTCCTATATGCGGGAACGGGGTTATGGCTGATGCTGCCCGGAGCCGGCGCATTGGCACTGCCGCTGCTGATCTACGTCACCATAATCGCGGCGATGATCTGGCGCGCCGCCGCCTGCGCGCTCAAGCCCGGTGAGAACCTCCTGCTGCGCTGGGGCCCCCTGGCCGGCGCGCTGCTGTTCGGCTTTTCCGACACCTTGATCGGCATCCACCGCTACACCCAGCCCCTGCCCGGGGCCGCGTCCGCCATCATCCTGACTTACTGGGCGGGTCAGGCGCTATTCGCCGCGGCCGCCATCGAATACCAGACGCAAGCCGCAGGATAGGAAGTTGCAGCGGGCGCGGTCTATTGCACGATGCGCGCCAGCTTTTCCTTGTCGATGGCCGCCTGGATCTGCTCGCGCTTTCCTGCCGCGCCCTCGACTACCACGCGCACGTTGTGCACCTTGAGCCCCGGCGATTTTGGCGTGGGCAACTTGCCGACGACGATCTCCGCGCCCGCCTTGGGATCGGGCGATCTGGGATTGCGCTCGTTCGCCGCCAGTTTCACGCTCACCTCAGACCCGCGGTACTCGAGCGTCTTCTGCCTGGCTTCGAGTTGACTCACTTGCTGCTGGATGCCCGCAAGATATTTGTCGCGGACCTCGCGGCCCTTGCGACTGTAGTCTTCCGCCTCGGCATCCTTCTGCCGGGCCAGTTCCTTGTTGCCTTCCTTGGCCGCGCGATTCGAGGCGCGGTTGGCCTCGCTCATCTTGTCCAGCCATCCCTGCCGCTCTTTGGCAATGTCCGGGGGCAGTTGCCTGAGCGCGTCGATTTCCGATTGCAGCCTGCGCGACTCGGCATACAGCCGGTCGCCCTCCTCCTTCGGCGGACGGTAGCTGTAGCTTGCGCTGAGCCTGATTTCGAAGTCGCCCTCGCGATCGCCCTTGCAGAATCCGCCGACTGCCCCCGGCTCGCGCACCGGCGCAAGCGTCCAGTTGGGCGGCGGCGCGGGCAATGCCTCCTTCAGCGCGGCAAGCACGCGCTTCTGGTATTGGGTCTCGCCCGGCGTCGCCTCGCGCATGCCGTCGATGCAGTCGGCAAATGCCGCGGCGGAAACCAACGCCCCCATCAAACCCGCCAACATGCGCATGTTCGTTGTCATCATTGTGCTCCGGTGATTGCGGTTGGAATTGCCGGCTGGACGGGGAATCAGTTGCGCCGATGCGCCGCGTCGTAGAGCGGGATCACGGTCGGCAGCAGCGCTTCGATCTGGCGGATGCGGTCGGCTTCCGCCGGATGGGTGCTGAGGAATTCGGGCGGGTGTCCGCCCTGGTTGGCCTTGATCATTTTCTCCCATAAGGTGACCCCGGCGCGCGGATCGTAGCCGGCGCGCGCCGTCAGTTCGAGGCCCATGCGATCGGCTTCGCTTTCGTCGACGCGGCTGAACTTGGTCGCGATCAAGGCCTCATAGGCGGTGTTGCCGAGATCGGCAGAGCCTCCGCTCAACCCGAGCAAGGCGGCGCCGATGCCGATGGTGGCTTGTGCGGCTATGGCCTGGGAAACCTGCTCGCGCGAATGTTCGCGCAGCGCATGCGAGATTTCGTGCCCCATCACGACGGCAATCTCGTTGTCGCTCAGGCTGAGCCCCTTGATCAGGCCGGAGTAAAACGCGATCTTGCCGCCGGGCATGCAGAAGGCGTTGAGTTCGTTGCTGTTGATGACATTCACTTCCCATTTCCAGCCTGGCGCATCGTCGCGGAACACCGCGGTTTGCGGTTCGATGCGCGCGGCGATCGCGCGCACGCGCTGGGTGAGGGCCGGATCGGTATTGAGCGCGCCTTTTTTCGTGGCGTCGGATTGAAGCTTTGCATAGCTTTGCGACGCCACTTGGTTCAGCTGCTCCGAGGAGATCAGCAGCAGCTGCTTGCGCTCGGCGCCGACCGCGCCGGCGCGCGTGGTGCTTGCGCATCCTGTCAGGTCCAGTGCGGCGAATACCAGCAGCGCCGCCGCGAGACCGCGCACGGCGACATCGAAAAGGTTCGGGGATTTCACGCGGGACACTGTTCGCGCCTGACTGTCGCGAGTTAGTACGGTTTTCATTGCCAGTCCTATTTTCCTATTAGGCCAAACACCTTCTTGGCCATGCCGGTCGCGCTGCCGACCGGATCCTTGCGGATGGCTTTTTCCTGCTCCGCGATCATCAGGAACAGGCCGTCCAGCGTCTTCTGCGTCACGTAGTTCTCGATCTTTGCCTGTTTTGCGTCGACCAGGCCGAATTGCGCGCCCTTGCCGGCGATGTTGTTGTACTTCTCGGCCAGCCCCACCTTGGCGGTGGCCTTGGTCACGATCGGAAGAAATTTTTGCGTGAGCGGGGCGCTCGTGGTCTTGCGGAAATACTCGGTCGCGGCGGTGTCGCCGCCGGTCAGGATGCCCTTGGCGTCCTGCACGCTCATGTTCTTGATGGCGCTGACCAGCAGCGGTTTCGCTTCCGTCACCGCCTGCTCGGCTGCCCGGTTCATCGCCGTCACCAGTTCGTCGGCCTGTTTCTGCATGCCGAGCATGCGCAGGCCGCCCTCCATGCGCTTCAGGGCGTCGGGCAGCGGTATCCTGACCTTGTCGTTGCCGAGAAAGCCGTTTTCCACTCCCAGCTTGGACACGGCGGCCGCCGAACCCTGCGTCAACGCGTCTTTCAATCCACTGACGGCATCGGCGTTGCTCAGGGTGCCGAGGTCGAGCGCGAGCGCCTGGGTGCTGATCGCAATTCCGACAAGTAACCCTCTAACCATGCGCATGATCTGCTCCTTCGCCGACGTTCGATTGAGCGACGCGGCAACTGCGGCCCGCACGGCGATTGCGGACGACCCTTGGGGCGCGTATTCGTAGACGCATGCTATCATGCGCCAGGTGCCCTGTTAAATTGCTGATTCCAAGGAGACTTCCCCATGTTGAAGACAATTGCCGCGGTCCTCGGCAGCCTGGTCGTTAGTGTGGCATTTGCGCAAGCGCCGGCTGCTCCGGTCAAGCCTGCTCCCGCCGCCTCCGCCGCCGCCGCGCCCGCCGCATCCGACTGTGCGTCCAAGGCGGTCGGCAAGGACGGCAAGCCCCTCGCCGGCGCCGCCAAGGCCTCGTTCATGAAGAAGTGCGAAGCCGATGCCAAAGGCGGCGCGGGCGCGGGCACGGGCTCTGGCTGCGAAACCAAGGCCGTCGGCAAGAATGGCAAACCCCTCGCCGGCGCGGCCAAGGCCTCGTTCATGAAGAAGTGCGAGGCGGACGCGAAGGCCGCCAAGTAGTTGCGGCCGTAGCAGCCTGTAGCAGCCTGCAGGGCTCATGCGACAGCCTGCGCTGTGTAACGAGCGCGGCCGCTGCGGATTTTTTGCATCCGGCAGGAAATAGTTCACGGTCGCGCGCCGCCGGCTTGCACTAAACTATTCGCGCGTCCGGGTACTTTCTCCTCCTCCACTTGGACGCTATGGCCCAGGACGCAGCTGTCCTGGGCCTTTTTGTTTCGAACCGTTCGGTCAGCAAGCCGAGCGCGCACATAGGATCGTCTTGCCCATGATGCCATTTCCGATTGAACGCTGGCATGCGATCGTGAAATCACGCGATGCGCTGGGCCTGGGCGAATTGCTGGCTGACGACGCAGTATTCGAATCGCCGGTGGTTCACACTCCGCAAGTCGGCAAGGCGATCACCGAGAAATACCTCAACGCCGCGATGCATGTGCTGAACAACGACACGTTCCGCTACCTCAACGAATGGTATGGCGAGCGCTCCGCGGTCCTTGAATTCCAGTGCAGCTGCGACGGCGTGCTGATCAATGGCGTGGATATCATCGAATGGAACGAGGCGGGCAGGATCAGCCGCTTCAAGGTCATGGTCAGGCCGCTGAAGGCGATCAACACCCTGCACGAGATGATGCGGAACATGCTGCAGCGGGCCGGATAAAGGCCAGACAGCCGCGCGCGCCCTGCGCGCCTGCTTCGCCGCTGCCGGCGGCGTGAGCGAACCGGCGCCGGCCCGGGACGCCTGACTCAATCCACCCTGATCTTCGCTTCCTGCACCACCTTGCCCCACTTGGCGATCTCGGACTTGAGGTGCTGCGCGAACTGCTCCGGGCTGCTCGCGATGACTTCCACGCCGAGCGCGCGGAAGCGCTCCTTGACCTCGGGCAGGTTGAGCACGCGCACGGTTTCGGCGTTGAGCTTCGCCACCACCTCGGGCGGCGTGCCGGCCGTGGTGAGCAGGCCGAACCAGACATTCACTTCGTATTCGGGCACGCCCGCTTCCTGCATGGTCGGCACGTCAGGCGCCTGGAACGAGCGCTTCGTGCTGGTCACCGCGAGCGGCTTCAACTTGCCCGCCTTGACCTGCTGGATGACGTTGGGCACGTTGTCGAACAGGACGTTGACCTGGCCGCCGATCACGTCGGTGACCGCAGGCGCGCTGCCCTTGTAGGGTATGTGCAGCATGTCGGTGCCGGTGAGCATCTTGAAATACTCGGCCGACACGTGGTTGGAGGTGCCGTTGCCGGTGGACGCATAGGTCAGCTTGCCCGGCTGCGCTTTGGCCAGCGCGATCAGCTCCTTCACGTTGTTCACCGGCACGGAGGGATTCACCACCAGCATGTTCGGCGAACCGGCGCACAGCGATATCGGCGCCAGATCCCGCTGCACGTCGAACGGCAGCCTGCCCGCAAACAGGCTCGGCAGCACCGAAAACGGCAGCGCCACCACCAGCAGCGTATGGCCGTCGGGCGCCGCCTTCGCCACCAGGTCGCTGCCGATGATGGTGTTGCCGCCCGGACGGTTGTCCACCACCACCGGCTGGTTCCATGCCTTCTGGAATTCCTGCGCCAGCGTGCGGCCGAGCACGTCGTTGAATCCGCCCGGAGGAAAGGGCACGACGATTTTCACGGGCTTCGACGGGAAGGTCTGCGCGGCCGCAGACAACGCCAGCGCCAGTGCGGCCATGCCCGTTGCAATAAGTGCCAGCAGTCCTTTCACATCAGTCTCCTCGTTCCATAATCGCAGCTTTTTGCGCCCTGTGTTTCAAGGCTTTTATCAAGAACCATGTTTTTTGTGCGGATGGTTTGTATCCGCACAAGAAACATGGTTGATTCCGCTCTCAATCCCACCACCACCGCTGCAGTAGGCACTGCCTTCGCACAGAGACCGCTTGGATCCCCGATTGCGTACGGATAGAAACCATCCGTACGCAATCGGGGATCTGCATTAAAAACAGCTCGCAGCAATTTACCTCAGATATATCCCGGCCCCTCGATCACCGGATGCTTCTGCAGGAATTCCTCGTTCACCTTCAGGCCCAGGCCGTTGCCCTCCAGCGGGCGCACGCAGCCGTCCTTGCCCACTTCGTAGGGCTTGCTCACCAGCTCGTCGCGGAACAGGTTGCCCTTGGACACATCGCCCTCGAAATAGCCGCCGTTGTCGATGGCGCAAAGGAAATGGATGGTCGCGGCCATGTTCAGGCCGGTCATGGAACTGTGCGGATTGATCGGCAGCTTCCATGCGGATGCGAGCGCGGCGATGCGCAGCGCCTCGGTGATGCCGCCGGTCTTCGACAGGTCGGGTTGCAGGACGGTGATGGCGCCGTCCTCGATGACGCGGTTGAATTCGAAACGGGTGTAGTGGTTCTCGCCGGCCGCCAACGGCACCAGTCCGTAACTTTTCGCCTCGACGTAGCTGCGATAATCGTGCGCCGGGAACGGCTCTTCGAGCCAGCCGACGCCATGGTCGTCCATGCCCGGCATGGCCGCGCGCGCGTCGGCGAGGCTGTAGCCGGTGTTGGCATCGGTCAGTATCACCAGATCGTCGCCGTAGGCCTTGCGCACCGCGGCGATCCGCGCCAGGTCGCGCTTCGGCGTGTCGCCGACGCGCAACTTGACCGCCTTGTAGCCCATGGCGAGCAGGGGCCGGGCCTCCTCCACGAGCTTCGCCGGGTCCTGATAGCCGAGCGACACGCCGCCTGCGTAGGCCGGCACCGGCTTCGAGCTGCCGCCGAGCAGCTTGTACAGCGGCATGCCTGCCGCCTGGCCGCGGATGTCCCACAGGGCGATGTCGATGCCGCTCATCGCCAGGCAGCAGCCCGCGCCCATGCCGTGGCTGCCGAGCTGCATTTTGTAGATCTTCTGCCACACGCCGACCACGTCGCTGGCGTCCATGCCCACGACCAATTGCTTCAGCGTGGTGTTGACGAGGTGGGCCACCGCGCCGTGGCAGCGGCCGTGATGGGATTCGCCCCAGCCGACGAGGCCGCTGTCGGTGGTGACCTTGACCACCACGGCGTCGCGCTTGACCGACTGGCCGATGCCGAGGCTGACGCGATGTTCAACCGGAACGGGAAATGAAGTGGGATAGGCTTTGATATCGGTGACGCGCAGTGAACTGGACATGTTTCCTCGGCTTGATGTGATTCGTGGATAGTAAAACCGTTTCTATACCTTGCGTCTTAGATCGCCCCCTGAATTGTTGCAGAGTTGCGATTTTGCGCGGACGAAAATCCGTCCGCGCGGATCGTCGATCGCACACGGATGAAAAACCATCCGTGTGCGATCGACGATCTCGTATAAACCCCCATGCTGTCCTTGCATTTAACAATAACCGTGTTTTTGGTACGGCTGCTTTATCCGTACCAAAAACACGGTTGGCGCGCGCAGCGCGCAACTGTCGGCATGCGACAACATTTGCGAAGCTGCATACAACGCAAAGGCGCGATCACTCCGCCTTGATGCCGGCGTCCTTGATGATCTTCGACCACTTGGCCATCTCGGCTCGGATGAAGGCGTCGAATTGCTCCGGCGTGTTCCCCACCGGCACCAGGCCGCGGCTGATGAACGCCTCCTTGACGTCGGGAGAATTGACCGCGCGCACGATCTCGGCGTTGAGTTTGGCGACGATGTCTTTCGGCGTGCCGCCGGTGGTGAGAAAGCCGTGCCAGATGCCGGTGTCGTAACCGGGCACGCCGGCCTCCGCGATGGTCGGGACGTCCGGCGCCTGCGACGCGCGCTGGGCGCTGCTGACGCCCAGCGCCTTCAGCTTGCCCGCCTTCACCTGCGGCAGCGCCGTGACCATGTTGTCGAATATCATCGACACCTGCCCCGAGAGCAGGTCGGTGTAGGCCGGCGCCGTGCCCTTGTAAGGGACGTGGACCATTTTCGTGCCGGTCATGCTCTGGAACAGCTCGCCCGCGAAGTGTTGCGAACTGCCGGTGCCGCCGGAGGCGTAGTTGAGCTTGTCCGGGTTGGCTTTAATGTAGGCGATGAGTTCGCGCACCGAGTTGGCCGGAACCGACGGGCTCACCGCCAGCATCAGCGGGCCCGTGACCAGCAGGGTGACGGGCGCCAGATCCTTCAGGCTGTCATAGGGCAGCTTGGTCAGCAGATAGGGATTGGTGGCGTGGCCGAAAGCGCACAGCACCAGCGCATACCCGTCCGGGGCGCTCTTGGCCACGGCGTCGGTGCCGACGATGGC
>Ga0182021_10009278_pt1 | contig 11649 bp, 10 predicted proteins | sample 612E3MmetaG_FD_120493 | JGI IMG/M metagenome (GOLD analysis project Ga0182021, IMG submission 120493) | Permafrost microbial communities from Stordalen Mire, Sweden - 612E3M metaG (Illumina Assembly) | ecosystem: Environmental > Terrestrial > Soil > Wetlands > Permafrost | place: Sweden...
AAAGCGGTCACCACATACGACCGTTCCGATCTAATCGAACGTTCCATTAAGAATCTCAAGGAAGAACTGATCCTGGAGATCATCATCGTCAGTTTTGTGATCCTGATCTTCCTTTGGCACATCCCCTCGGCAATCATCCCGATCGTGACCATCCCGGTCTCCGTGCTTCTGGCATTCATCCCCATGCGGCTGTTCGGGCTGAACTCCAACATCATGTCCCTTGCCGGCATCGCCATTTCGATCGGAGTGCTGGTGGATGGAGCCATCGTGGAGGTGGAAAACGCCTACAAGAAGCTGGAACTTTGGATCGAGGGGGGCCGCCAGGGCGACTTTCATGCGGTCCGGCTTCAGGCTCTCAAGGAGGTCGGTCCTTCAGTTTTCTTCTCGCTGCTCGTGATCGCGGTGGCGTTCCTGCCTGTATTTACGCTGGTGGATCAGGGGGGCCGCCTCTTTCGCCCCCTCGCCTTCACCAAGAATTTCGTCATGGCAATTGCTGCGATCCTGGCGGTAACGCTCGACCCAGCGATGCGCATGCTGTTTGCGCGCATGGAGTTTTTCAAGTTCCGGCCGCGCTGGCTGGCTTGGATGACCAATCAGGTTGCGGTGGGGAGATATTATAAGGAGAAGAGGCATCCCATCAGCCGACTACTCTTCAAGATTTATGAACCTCCGGCGCGGCTGGTCCTGCACTACCCGAAGACCACGATCATGGTTGCGGTGCTCATGGTTGCGAGCACAGTGCCCGTGTACCTTCGGCTGGGCAGTGAATTCATGCGCGCAGGCTCAGGCAATCCTTCAGGCGCAGGATGAAATAATTCGCACATTTCCGGAGGTGGAGAGAGTCTTCGGCAAGGCCGGCCGCGCGGAAACCGCAACCGATCCCGCTGGTGTTGATTTTCGCGCTGCTCTACATGAACACCAAATCGGCCGTGAAAGCATCCATCGTGATGCTTGCCGTTCCATTCTCGTTGATCGGCGCCGTCTGGTTGATGTATTTCCTGGGGTACAATGTATCTATTGCCGCCTGGGTCGGCATGATTGCCCTCATGGGGCTGGACGCGGAAACGGGTGTATTCATGCTGCTGTTCCTGGATTTGTCTTACGCGCAGGCCAGGCATTCGGGACGCTTGCGCAACAAAGGTGAGTTGGTCGAAGCCATCATTCACGGAGCCGTGAAACGGATCCGCCCGAAGGCGATGACCGCAACCGCCGCCTTCATGGGCCTGATGCCCATGATGTGGTCCATCGGGACGGGGGCGGATATGATGAAAAGGCTAGCCGCGCCCATGGTCGGAGGATTGGCTACATCTTTTCTCTTGGAACTCCTGGTCTATCCGAGTGTCTATTATCTCTGGAAATGTCGCGAGGTAGAACACGCGGCTCACGAAGCAATGCGATGGCGGCCACATCATCAGTTTTGAGAAAGCAAGGGAGAGCGTGGCGAAGCAGGTGTCGCAAGAAAAGTGATTTTTGGTGTTCTACGAACTGAGGTGCTCCATGCAGAAGCTGTCCCTATTCGGGTGGATTGTGGGACTTATGGCTGTTTGTTACCCGCTGACGGCACAGGAAGTCCGATTCCCCGTGCGGCATGACCATGTCATAGGTAGTTGCGCAGGCGAACTGATTTTCAGGGAGGATCGCATCGAATACGCAACTCATGATGCAAAGCACGCCCGCGTCTGGAAATATGGAGACATCCAGCAAATATGCACGATTGAAGCCCGGAATCACCCTGCAAGCGGCGCAGAAAGACATGGATCTAATCAGCACACGGCTGAATCAGCTCTTTCCGATTAGGATTCCGAGGAGCGTACGAGTTTGGGGAATGCGCGAGTTCATGGTGCGCAATGTCAAGTTGAGCCTGTTGATCCTGTCGGGCGCGGTCGGGCTCGTGCTCCTCATCGCCTGTGTCAACGTGGCCAACATCCTCCTGGCGCGCGCGGACGTGCGTGAGAGGGAGATGGCGCTACGGATAGCGCTCGGCGCCGGCCGCAAGCGAGTTGTCCAGCAAATCCTGAACGAGAGTGTGATCCTGAGCCTGGCTGGTGGTGCGCTCGGTGTACTCTTCGCCGTCTGGGGAGTCCATGCATTGGTCACGACTGCCTCTGTCAGTTATCCGCTGCTGAAGACCGCCTCGCTTGACCTGCCGGTTCTGGGGTTCGCGCTCTTGCTGTCCATCTTTACCGGAGTGCTATTCGGATTCGTTCCGGGACTCAAGATGGCGCGCGAAGGATCGTCCGGAGTGTTGTGGGGATCGCTTAAAGAAGGATCGCATGGCGCCTCCTCGGGCCATGCCAGCCGCCGCATACATTCCTTGCTGGTAATCTTTGAGGTCGCACTCTCTCTGATGCTTTTGCTGGCTGCCGGTCTCCTGCTGCGCAGTTTTATGCGCCTTCAGGAAGTGAATCCGGGATTCGATCCTCGTGGCGTGCTGACGGCCACCATCACATTGCCACCAGGAAAATACTCGACGGGTCCGAAGCGCCAGGCGCTGGTACAGGAGTTTCTGCAGAACCTCGAACATGCCCCGGGAGTCGAGTCCGCAGGCGTTGTCGATCTCTTGCCGTTGGGAGGAACAAACTCAGGAACCCAGATTTATCCGGAGGGACGATCATTGCCGCGTCCCGGCGAATCCCCGATTGTCTGGTTGAGGTTCATGAGTGAACATTACTTCCGAGCAATGTCCATATCGTTGCTCTCCGGTCGACAGTTTGCCGAAAGCGACAACCCCCCCGCTCCACCGGTTGCCATCATCAACCGGACCCTCGCCAGACGATTCTGGCCGGGCGAGGACCCTTTAGGGAAGCGGTTCACCATGGGCCCACCCGGCCAGGGTGTCCCGGTCTTTACCGTTGCGGGTGTCGCCGGCGACATGCATCACACCAATTTGATCCAGGAACCGGATGCAGAGATGTTTTTGTACTACCGCCAGATGCCTCCCGGCCGTGTGACAGTTGCCGTCCGCACTCGCTTGGACCCCGCGCTGATGGCCAATCCCGTCCGGCAGGCGTTATCCGCCGCGGACAAGGACCTGTCGGTCTCACGAGTGATGCCCATGGCGCAGGTCCTATCCGATTCGATTTCGCCTCAGCGCCTGACCACGCTCCTCTTCAGCATTTTTGCGGGCATCGCGCTCATCCTTGCCGCGGTCGGCATCTATGGCGTGATCTCCTACTCTGTCGCGCAACGAAGACACGAAATCGGAATTCGTATGGCGCTCGGATCGCCCAAGGAGCGCGTGTTCCGCATGGTGGCCGGAGAGGCGATGTTGCTGGCAGTCGCCGGAGAGATAGTCGGCCTGGCAGCTGCGTTAGCCTTGCGGGGCCTCATCGACAGCCAACTCTACGTCTCCAAGGCACTGGATCCGCTTATTTTCACGTGCGTTCCTCTGGTTCTTGCCGCGGTGGCATTCATTGCCGCACTCATTCCAGCACTGCGGGCCACCAAGGTGGACCCCTTGATCGCCCTGAGGAGCGAGTAAGCGCGGGGCTGGCTTCTGCGCTTTCCTTGTTCGTTTCGGGAGTCGATGGCCGTGACCTGCCTCTTTGGCTGAAATAGTGCGACGGGCGGCAGGGTATCCACTTCGTTGTGCATCGGCCCTACGGAACATCGCCCGCATTTCGCTGGCTATTCGTGCACGAGTGTCTATAATGGACATATGAAGAAAGCTAATGTAGCCGAACTGAAAAATCGGCTGAGCCACTATCTCAACAGGGTCAAAAGGGGCGAGACTGTGCTCGTAATGGAACGATCCGTTCCGGTCGCGCGGATCGTGCCGGCAGTTCCACCCTCACAGATGAGTTCCGGCGAAACCGACGCCTGGTTAAAACGGCTGGAGGTGGCCGGAGTCCTGCGGCTCGGAACACGCAAAGGCGTTCCGGGAGTGATGCGCAACGAGCCTTCGGGCAAGCGGCCGACCGGCGCGGTAAAGACCTTGCTGGAAGATCGGGAACGGCGATGAAGTTCTGGGACTCGTCAGCGATCGTGCCGCTTGTCTGCCGGGAGAATTCGACCGCATCAATGCTTCGCCTTTATTCGCAGGATATGGACATCCTGGTATGGGGTCTGACGCGGACCGAGGTTCTCTCGGCGTTATGCAAGCACGCGAGAAACGGTTCATTGTCAGGGAAGAGTTTTGGCGACGCAAAGGGGAAGCTGGAGGCTCTTGAAGCAGATTGGACCGAGAATGTAGATTTTGAAAGCGTGCGTGATCGCGCAGGGCGTCTGCTTGCCATACACGCGCTGTCAGCCGCCGATGCCCTCCAACTTGGAGCGGCTCTCGTCTGCGTGGAGGAAAAAACACGGGGATTCCATTTTGTAACATTGGACGAAAGACTAGCCGAGGCTGCCGCAAAGGAAGGATTCTCGATAATCGGCGCAGCCGGCCCCGAGAACAGCGAATGATGCAGTCCCAAAACCGGGAAAACCGGGGACCGGACGCCACCCTATCTGCAGCCGAGATGACCCTGAGTGCGGATATTGCAGTACCAGAAATAGGGTGGGGTCCCCGGTTTCCGATATCTGCGACGCGACGCTGACCGATATTTTGTAACTTTTTAGCTTCTACAAGGATTCCGATCGGTTTGTTCAAATCGGGGGACAGATGCGAAGATGTTTTTGTACTGTCGCCAGATGCCTCCCGACTGTGTGACGATTGCCGCCCGCAAAAACGCTCAGCTGGATGCCGTGGGATTTTCCTTAGGGATGCGGTGTTTTTCCATGCGGTAAATAAAGGTCTTGCGGCTCAGGTCTAGAAGAGCTGCGGCGCGGGTCTGGTTCCAGTTCGACTTCCTCAAAGCCCAGAGGATAAGCTCCCTTTCAATGGCATCGAAGCTGATTCCCTGAGGTGACAGCTCGATCTGATCCATTTCGACCGGCGGCCGCTCTCGCCGCAGCTGGGCAGGCAGATCTTCCAGAGTGATTTCGTTTCCTTGCTCAAGAACCACCAGCCGCTCGACGACATTCTCCAGCTCGCGAATGTTTCCAGGCCAGCGGTAATGACAGAAGTATGGAATCAGCACCTCAGGTAGAACCAGCCCGGACCGGCCGTGCTTCCGGCAGCTTTGCAGGAAGAAATGGTGAATGAGCTCGGGTACGTCCTCGGGTCGTTCCCTGAGCGGAGGAACCACCAGCGGAATCACTGCCAGCCGGTAATACAGGTCCTCCCGAAAGGTGCAGTCTTCGACCATTCTTTCCAGATTTCGATGGGTTGCCGCCACGATGCGTACATCGACCTGGAGAGTGGCCGAAGCGCCGATTTTTTCGATCTCTCCCTGTTGAATCAGCCGGAGCAGCTTGACCTGAATCGATGGCGGCAGATCCCCGATTTCGTCCAGAAACAATGTGCCGCCATCCGCCATCTCAACTTTGCCCTTCCTATGAGCCGCCGCGCCAGTGAATGCGCCTTTCAAGTGGCCGAATAACTCCGATTCGAGCAGATCCTGGGGAATGGCTGAGCAATTGATGGTCACAAACGGCCTGTCTTTGCGCGGGCTGTTGAAGTGAATCGCCTTGGCGACCAGTTCCTTGCCGGTGCCGGTTTCACCATGGATCAACACGGTCGTGCTGGTTTGCGCCGCGCGCGCAGCCAAGTCCAATACATAGAGCAGCGCGCCGGAGCGTCCGATGATGTTCTCGAATCCGTACTTCTGATCCAGATTGGAGCGAAGAGTCCGCACCTCTTCCAGCAAATGCTGGTGGTTCAGCGCGCGCTCGATAAGGAAACGGCTGCATACACAATCGGCAGATAGTAAAGGCGCTGGAAAATGTTGTGCCAGAGAATTAATGAGGAAGGCGTCACATAGTGAGCAAGGCTCGTGCCGACGATTCCTGCCACAATCAGAATAATCTGGACACGCGTGTTCCGAGCCGGCAACGACGGCATGTACGCACTCCTGCTCCGAAAATAACCCCTTCCACGAACGTCGTGATCGTGGTCGTAATCGTAGTCGGCAGTGTATGGAAATCAATAAGACCGATCACGACTACGATCACGCTCACGACCACGAGCCATAACAGAAGGGGCACGGCATACTGCCATTTTCATGCGTCACTGTGCACCCTGGCGCATGTGGGATTGCTTCTAACTAGGTCAGACACACAAGGATAATCCGGAAACATGCGGGAATCAAACTAAGCGCGCCGGCCGCCGCCTGACCAGTATCTGTTCATTACATGCAACAGAACAAGGCCGCTGACAGTGAATATGCCAAACAGAATGAGGGCGTAATTCATCCGGCCGTACAGAAAGTTGCCCACGGTAAAGAGCGCAGACCAAATGGTTATGCAGCCTGACAACCACCCAAGCAGGCCAAGAGGGATGTTCTGGCCGGTCGCCTTTGCTTCTTCCACGGATACACCGGCCGCTTCGCGAATGACCGTCCAACCTGGACCGAATGGCTTTACCTTTTTGTAGAACGCAATCAACGTTTCGCGATCGGTAGCCGGGCCGAGGAATGCAGTCGACATCCAGAGTGTGGTGGTGACTGCGATCGTGATCAGCAAGCCCACATGCGTACTGATAAACAATCCATTCTTATGCAACAAAAGGAGGACAATCGAGACGGCAAATGAGCTCGCCATCGCTACTATTTCGCACCACGCGTTTACCCGCCACCAGAACCAACGTACCAGGTACAGCAACCCTGTGCCGGCTCCGACCTGGATGATGAGGTCGAAGGCGTCCTTGGCCGTGTCGAGAAGATAGACCGTGCCCGACGCGCAGAAGAACAGGAAAACGGTCACTAAGCGTCCTACGAGCACATAGTGTTTTTCGGTCTTGTTCTTGCGCACGAAGCGCTGATAGAAGTCGTGGACCAGGTATGAAGCGCCCCAATTGAGGTGCGTCAAGATGGTCGATGAGTTCGCCGCGATCAGCCCTCCCACCATCAGGCCGATGAACCCGACCGGTAGGAATCTCAGCATCGCCGGATATGCAATGTCATGTCCGATCAGGTTCGGGTTGAGATTAGGGAAAGCGCGCTGAATATCGGACAATTGCGGGTAGATGATCAAAGAGCAGAGCGCGACCAGAATCCATGGCCATGGGCGCAGCACATAGTGCGCTATGTTGAAAAACAGCACGGCGCTCAGCGAATCCTTCTCTGACTTGGAGGCCAGCATCCGTTGAGCAATGTAACTCCCTCCCCCTGGTTCCGCTCCTGGATACCATACGGCCCACCATTGAACGGCCACCGGCATGATGAACACCGCGAGCGCAATATCCCAATTGCTGGAGAAGTCGGGCAGAATACTCAGGTAGTGTATGCCGCCGGGCCCTTTCAGGGCTGAAAGTTTGGACACCAGGCCGCTGAGTCCGCCGATTTGCGGCAGGTGAACAGCAAAATATGCTGCAGCAATCACCGCAGTCATCTTGATGAAGAACTGGACCATGTCGATAACCAGCACGCCCCATAAACCGGAGTACGTGGCAAACGCGACATTCAGAACGCCGACGCACAACAGCGTCTGCCACCGTTCCAAGCCGAACAAGACCCCCGCGATCTTGCAAGCCGCGAGATTCACGGTCGCCATGATCATGCAGTTGAAAAATAGGCCGAGATATACCGAGCGGAACCCGCGCACGAAGCTCGCGGCTTTCCCTGAATAACGGATCTCATAAAACTCGAGATCGGTCATGACACCGGAGCGCCGCCACAATTGCGCATAAAAAAAGACCGTAGAGACACCGGTCAGCACGAAAGCCCACCAGACCCAGTTTCCGGCAACTCCGTTGCGGCGCACAATGTCGGTCACAAGGTTTGGCGTATCGCTGCTGAAGGTTGTGGCCACCATCGAAAGACCTGCCAGCCACCAGGGCACGGAGCGGCCCGAAACGAAAAACTCGGATGTGCTCTTGCCCGCCCTTTTGCCGAAAAAGAGCGCCGGTACAAAACAGATCCCCAGGGAAAAAAAGACGATGATCCAATCGATCGGGTGTAGATGCATGCCCTTCGTCCTCAGATAAATGTGGGTGCGACTCTAGCAGAAGCCTGCGCAAAGAGAAAGATCTTAGAAGCGGGTCAAGGGATACCCAACTCCCACAAGGAAACGGGTGCGCTTTTTGGTTGCACCGGACCCGCCATCGGATCAATCATCTATGTCTTTATCCGGGCCGGTGTATGGGCTGTCCGGTGGGATTTGTGTCTTGGCTATCCTAAAAACAATTACTGATTAGAGGAGATAACATCGTGTCGGCAAGCGATCTCAAAAGAACGCCGTTGCATCAGTGGCACCGCACGCATGGTGCAAAAATGGTTGATTTCGGTGGGTGGGACATGCCGGTGCAGTACGAAACCGGCATTCTCCAGGAACATCTGGCTACGCGCAAGTTCGGGGGCCTTTTCGACGTCAGCCACATGGGCAGGTTCCGGTTCAAGGGCGCGGACCAGATTGCATTTCTACAGCACGTGCTGTCGAACAACGCAGAGGCCCTCGAGCCTTGGCAGGCGCAGTACACGCTGGTGCCGAATGAACAGGGAGGCCTTGTCGACGATGCCTATCTGTATCGCTTCGATGAAAAAGATTATCTGCTTGTTGTGAACGCATCCAACGCAGAGAAAGACTGGCGGCATTTTCAGAAACATGCCGGTAGCTTCCCCGGCCTCGTCATGGAGAACCATAGCGAAAAACTGGCGATGATAGCATTCCAGGGTCCGCTCGCGGGTCGGATATTGGAGGAACTCCTCGAAGACGGTTCCCTCCCGAAGCCGTTCCGCAACTCTCTCTCAAAAATAACCATCGTGGGTACCGAAGTGCTCATCGGACGCACCGGATACACCGCCGAACCGATCTGTTATGAACTTTTTGTTCCCGCGGATCAAAGTGAAAAAATCTGGTCAACGCTCTACGAAACCGGGAAGAACCGGGGTGTGTTGCCTGTCGGGCTCGGCGCCAGGGACACGCTGCGCCTCGAAGGCGGACTGCCGCTTTACGGCCATGAGTTCGGCATCGATTCCGAAGGCAAGGAAATCCCGGCGTTCGCATTTCCGCTAACCAGCATTGCCGTGAGCTTCTCCGATCGAAAAGGCAACTACGTGGGGCGCCAGGCCCTGGAACGCCAGTTCCTGGAAGTCCAGAGTCAGATGGAAGGTCACTTTGATCATTCCGACGTCTTGCCGCGGCGGATCCGGCCCCTGGCGGTCATCGACAAGGGTGTCTCGCGTCAAGGCGACCAGATCTTCCTCGGAAACCAAAGGGTGGGCTTTGTGACCAGTGGCACTGTAGCGCCTTACTGGCAGTTCGAAGGCAAAGGTTCGACGATGAAGGTCACTGGAAATCACGAGAGACGGGCGGTGGCACTGGCACTGGTCGATGCTGCCCTGATGCCCGATCGGGAAGTTGAGGTTCAGGTTCGCGACCGGCGGCTGAAAGCACGCATCGTTCATTGGCATGGCAGATCGGAAGCTCCTCCTTATTTCCGGGCGATTCCCGCACTCTGGCACAAACCGGAGCGCGAGCCGGCAGTCGGCGCAGGATATCAGAAGGCCAGGCTTCTACTGGAAAAGGCGCTTGCAAACCACGAGTGGCGCCAGCAACGTTGCATCAATTTGATCCCTTCCGAGATGACTCCTTCTCCGCTCGTGCGCCTGCTGCAGGTCTCCGATCCGGTAGGACGCTACGCCGAGCACAGGGAACTCCCTGCGTTCCTGGATCAGGAAGTTTTCTACTACCAGGGCACCGACTTCATCGCGTGGGTGGAAGATCGACTGATGGCCGAGATGAGCCAGTTCCTGGGCTGCCGGAGGTGGAGGCGCGCGCAATCAGCGGCCAGATGGCCAACATGACGGTGTTCAGCGCCATGGTGGACTATAGAAACCGCGTGGATCGCCGCCGGGAACCGGGGCGCATCCAACTCGCCATGAACAACCACATCACATATGGCGGCCACCTGAGCGCGCAGCCGATGGGCGCCTTGCGCGACTACATCGCCAAGGATCCAGTCACGGAGCGCTTCGCCGTCGTGAACTTCCCAGTCTGCCAGGACAACCCTTTTCGGATCGATGTGGCGGAAACCGGGAAGATTCTGGAGACGGTTCACCCGGAACTCATCATCTTCGGCAAGAGCATGGTCCTGCACCCGGAGCCTGTCGCCGAAATCAGGCAGATCGTTAAGGATTGGAAGGAACGCCCGATCCTGATGTACGACATGGCCCACGTACTGGGATTGATCGGACCACACTTCCAGGAGCCATTCAAGGACGGCGCCGATATCGTGACCGGATCCACGCACAAGACGTTTTTCGGAACGCAACGAGGAGTGATCGGGATGAATTTCCCCGAATCCGTTCCCGAGTATGAACTTTGGAATGCGGTGCGCCGCCGTGCTTTCCCCGGAATGACCAGCAATCACCATCTGGGGACCTTGCTTGGGCTTCTGATGGCCGCGATCGAAATGAATGCGTTCAAGGCGGCTTACCAGCCGCAGGTCATCGCCAACGCAAAGGCATTCGCCGGCGCGCTGAAGGATCAAGGTCTCGACGTCCAGGGAGATCCTGGCATGAGTTTCACGGAAACCCACCAGGTGATTGTGAAGGTTGGCTATGCGCATGGCTGCGAAATCGCCAGAGAGCTCGAGAGGAGCAATATCATCGTGAACTATCAGGCCATTCCCACGGACGAGAGTTTCACGGCCAGCTCGGCATTGAGGCTGGGTGTATCCGAAATGACCCGCTTTGGAATGAAAGAACAGGATTTCCGCGCATTCGCCGCGCTATTCGCGGAGGCGGTGCGGGGACGAAACGTAGGCGCCGAGGTAGCAAAGTTCCGGCAGGGCTTTTTGAATATGCAGTATTGCTTCGAGGAGGAAGACCTGGAGGAGCAAAAGGCCAAGCTGCTCTCCACGTTTTGACGTGAGAAGGAGAAGCGTATGAGATTAGGTTACATGCCGGGGGTATTGATCATTGTCATTGGTCTCGTTGTCGCGTTTTCAATCCTGATGATGGTCCCGTGGTTCTTTATTTATAAAAAAGCGGGATTCCACCCGGCCATGGGCTGCCTCATGTTTCTGCCTATTGTAAATGTGGTCATGATGTTCGTGCTCGCGTTCACCGAATGGCCGATCGAACGCGAACTGCGAAATCAGCGCGTTCCCCCGGTGCAGCCATAAGAGAAGAAGTGACATTTCGACCCTGGCGGATGCTTACCTCGGGTGCTCCGGAATAGCTGTGGGCACACTGAGTGCGGATCTGCATCAGAGGTCTCTAACGTTCCCCGATTTCCCTTGTCGAAACAAACTCCCATGCCCTATCGTATCGAGTTCAAGTAGATTCAGACTTCATAGTTAGAGGCTGGTGCAAGGAGAGATTTATGAGATTTCTACGCGTGTCCCCATGGTGGGGCAAGAGTTTCAGAGTGATCGGGATCCTGATGGTACTGCCTTTGTTGTTGACCATGTTGCGGCAGCCGTTGCCGGAAGCCTTGGCACAGCAACAAGTTCAACCTGGCCAAACCACTCCGGCCACTGATGTCGCCATAAGCCCCATTGAGCTGGCGGAGAAGGATGGCACTGCGCTGCACATATCCCTGAAGGAACTGACGAAGCTCGCCCTGCAGAACAACCTCGACATTGCGATCTCTGACACCAATGAAGAGATGTATCAGCAAAAAATCGCTCAGAACTACGGATATTATGATCCCAGCGTCGTTCTG
>Ga0182021_10009279_pt1 | contig 11649 bp, 16 predicted proteins | sample 612E3MmetaG_FD_120493 | JGI IMG/M metagenome (GOLD analysis project Ga0182021, IMG submission 120493) | Permafrost microbial communities from Stordalen Mire, Sweden - 612E3M metaG (Illumina Assembly) | ecosystem: Environmental > Terrestrial > Soil > Wetlands > Permafrost | place: Sweden...
AGTAGAAATGATTTCCTGGAAAATTTCACCGAGACCTTTTCCATCTAACCGGTAGGGAGTAGCCGACAAGCCGACGATTGCGGCATTAGGAAAACGGTCGAGAATGCGGTGGTAACTCTCCGATCGACAATGGTGACATTCGTCTAAGAAGATGATTCCATAATCACCGATGTTGCAACGACGAACCACCGTTTGAACTGAGCCTACCTGAACGCTCGCGAGCGGGGAAAGCGGTTCGTCGGCCATAATAATACCGTGAGAGATTCCTAATGCCGCGAGCTTGCTCGAGCATTGTTTGATAAGTTCGCGCCTATGCGCCAAGAAGAGGGTTTTAATCCCCTTCTTGGTCGCGTTGGCTATCATGTGAGTGGCTATCACAGTCTTGCCCGCTCCGGTAGCCAGAAAGAATATTATTCTCTTCTGGCCTCTCCGGAAAGAGTCTCTTCCGAGTTCGATAGCCTCTGACTGAAATTCGCGAAGTTTATACACTTATAATTCCCCGCGAAGTTCCTGCTCGGTGACTTCGTCCAGGCACAACGGGCACCCATCACGCTGAATGGTTTTTTTTGTGGAAACTCTATTGGTCATCCACGTTTTTCCGCATGTCGGGCATAGAGCGTTGATTGGTTTGTGCTTCGTCATTGTGTTTTCCTTTGTCCCTCGGCAGAGGGTTACAGGTCAGCGGCTAGAATTCGTCGCGGCAAGTCGGGCATCGGTCGCTTTTCATACTGGAGAATGGTGTCGGATTTTTACAAACCGGACATCTGACGAGAGTGCAGTCCGGGCACGTTCCCTGTCGGCCAGTTCCAAGCGTTCCTTTCCTGAAGGATTTCCCGCACTCCGGGCAAAGGATAGACGACGTGTCATCTTCCGGAGGTTTCGCAAGGTCAGCGATGGCACCGCACTCACAAGCGCACTGTGCGGCAATAACCGTTGCTGAGAATTCTTTGCCGCAAGCATCGCATTTGAAGTGACGCGGGGGAAGTTTCGGAATGGGAACTGCTTTTATCTCTCGCGGTTCGGGTCGCGATTCCCTTCCCATGTCGCGGAACGTTCCGCCGTCGCCGGTAGTGACCACCACCGCTCCCGCACCGTCTGTTTCAATGGTTATTATGAGTTTCATTAGAATGGTACCTCATCCGGAGGCGGAGCTTTCTTCTCGGGTTTGCTCTGAGAACCGGCGTTCCCGTCTTTATCTTTGAGGAAGAGGGAAAGCCATAAACCTTTTTCCCCTACCTGAGTTGGAACGTAGTCCAACTTTATGCCCAACCCGCCGTGGTCGTTCTCGAAGTATGCTCCGCACTTCACATACCGTTTCTTCTGCTCACCGTCTTTTTCATATGTGCCAGAAACATGGCACACGTCTCCAACATATTTTGCACCCATTGTTAATTGTCTCCTTTCGCCTTTAGAAATTTGATGAATGGATCGCCGGTTTTCCAACCAGCGCCTTCCACGGTTTTCCCTTTGTTAAGGGCTTTTTCGATTTCCGCTTTAAGCGGGGTTTGCTTTTCGATCATTTCGGTTTTCACGTAGTCGCTGTCCAGGAGATTGATGTCGGGGATGTTCAGCGTAGTCCGTCCGTCCTGAACGCTGAAGCGACAATGCGGGGAATCGAATTTCCGCATGTTCAGTTCGCAAGCCAGTTCAATCATTAGCTTCTTGATTCTCGATCCCGCGGCTTCCCTTCGGTCGATGTGATTCTGAGCAACTTGTTTAGCTTCTTTCCCTACCTCCGCCTCCGCCTCAAGTTGCTGAAGGCAGAAATACATTTGAGTCAGCTTTTCCTCACCACTCATTTTAATGGCATCGAAGAACGCTTTCCCATCCGGGAGAGTGGGGTCGTCTATTAGTTTATCCCGGATATCTCGGATTTCATTTTTAATCTCGAATACACTTAATCTCGTCGTCATGTCGCATTTCCTTTCGATTACAATCCCAGGTTAACTACGGTGTCAGTGAAGTTCTTCAACACCGTGTCTATTTCCTCTTCGGTGAGTTCAGCACTCCCCGATATGGTTCGGCCAATCACCACGGAAACTTCCTTGGTCGCTTCCGTCGGGTTTTTACACCCGATTCTCCCGGCCATGTCGAAAATCTTATTCAATTTCTGAGAACGTCCCATGGGAGGGGCTTGCAGTTTTTCCTCGCGGATCGGCGCGGGGGGAGTGGCGTTTGTTTCAAAAGATTTTTCCAGTTCCTTAATGACGGCAAGTCTCTCCGCCTGCAACACGTCTGCCCATGAGCCGACGTTGCGGCCAAGGATACGGGAAACCTCCCCGAATTGTTTCTGCAGGTTCGAGAAGCCCTTCGCCTTCAAAAGCGATTTTGCTTTTTCGATCGCGGCTTTGATTTCGTCGGCGGTCGCGGTCGATTCCTTCGTCTGGCCAGAAGGGATTTCCGGTTTTCTTGCCTTGGCGATATCAGACGCCTTCTTGGCTCCGTCCAGTGTTCCTGCGTCGGTAAGGCAAGCCTTCTCCCCGCAATGCCGACAATCGACGAGTTTTTCAAAACTCACTTCGATCGCGCCGCATTTCACGCAAACGAAATGATTTGCTTTCTCCTGAGCCAGTTGCGTAAGTTTGCTCTGTTCCTCAAGATAAGCTTTTTTCTCCGGTTCGGTCGCGGGGGTAGTGGTGGTTACTGGCTTTTCGGCAGGTTTCTCCGGTTCCGGAGTTTTCGCGGTCGAGACTGGAGCATGACCGGAAACGTTATCATGTGAGCGATAACCAAGGTAGATCGATTCCTGCCAACCAAGCTGGGAAGCCGCGTTTCCGATGGCGTTAGTGACTGCTCCCTTGAGAGCGTAAGCCAAGTTCCCCTGTTGGGAAACGTTACTACCCGTTGCAGGAACTGAATGCTTTGTTTGGTTGCGGTTCTCGTCTACCAGCATGAACCATAGGTTCAACTTCTTGATCGCAACCATGGGGTTCTTGGAATTCTCGCCGACATAGTCTAATACTAAATCGGCGGTGTCGTAATCGATTCCCCACCCCACCCCGCATAATCCGAACAGGCTGTTAAAAGCCCGTCTCATCCACCCTGGATCGATGTCGGTAAGATCAAGTTTTGTTCCGCCTATTTTCTTGTAGGCGGTTTCCGGGAGACTTGCGTCGAGTTTGATACGCAAGTCGTCGAGCGAAATTCCCTGAAGAGTCTTTTGCATGTGCTTCCCTTTCTAAAATGAAATTGCTTTTTGTTCGGTCTGAGGCTGTTGAGCGAAATACAGCTCAAGTGCCTCGCGTATGACTTTACTTATCGGGGTTCCCTTCGCCTTGATTTCCTGAAGGCGAAAGTCTTGATCGATAAGTATCGTCGCGACTATGTTCACCATTTTTCTCCCGGGCGGTCTGCCCATTTTTAATTACCTCCATTTCGATGATATAAATATATCGGCAAAAGCATGAGATTTGTCAAGATAAAAATAATACAAAATGAAAAAGCCTCCCGAAGGAGGTTCTAACTGCTTAGTTAAGGGGTTGAAATAAAATGAAAGTGCTTTTGATAGATGCTGATTCAACCATACCGAATATAGCCTTGATGAAATTATCAGCGTGGCATAAATCATTAGGTGATGACGTTGAATTGGTACGAGTTAATCTTCCTTATTACCCAAACAAAAAGAAAACTCCGTTTATCCCAAAACGCGCTGATAAAATTTATTGCTCTGTTATATTTGAGGGCAATGCGGATTATATCATTGGGGACAATATTATTTTTGGTGGAACTGGTTTCGATCTTGCTACAAAAATTCCTTCTGTAACAGAGGAATTTGAACCAGATTATTCTATTTATCCTGATAATGATATTTCGTATGGGTTTATCACAAGAGGTTGTATTAGGAATTGTTCATTTTGTAAAGTTCCCCAAAAAGAAGGATACATTCATAAGGTAGCAAGCGTCGATAGCATTGTTCAGCATAAAAAAGTAAAGTTTTTGGATAACAATATTCTGTCGTTACCAGAACATAAGGAAATATTAGCTGAACTCGTTCAAAAGAATATTAAATGCCAGTTCAATCAAGGCTTAGATATTCGTTTGCTGGATTCTGAAAATAGTGATCTGTTATCAAAAATCAATTATCTTGGTGAATATATCTTTGCTTTCGATAATTGGAAATATAAAACGTTGATTGAAAAAAAGATGTCTTTTCTTTATTGGCGAAAGCCTTATCAGTTAAAGTTTTTTGTGTATATACACCCTGATATGCCTTTGGCTGAAACTGTAAAAAGAATAATGTGGCTGAAAGAAAATTATTGTCTGCCATATATTATGAGAGATATAAGTTGTTGGCAAAGTGAAAATTCTGATTTCTTTGTTGATCTTGCCGCTTATTGCAATCAAGTGCATCTTTTTAAGAAAATGGGGTTTGCGGTGTTCCTTGAAAAGCGGCACAAGAATAAAAAACGCATTGAAAAAAGTAAAAGGTTGTGGAATGAAAATCTATAAAATCACAGAAGCAAGTGAATATCTTGGAGTGTCAATAAACACGCTCAAGACGCTTGCCAACAATGGAAAGATAAATTCTCACCTGCTATTCGGCAAGATATTACGGTGCGAGAGGTGGCAGAAAGAAAAAAATTAAGGTTGAAAATGAACCAGTCGAATCTAATGGAATTTGAAAAGGAGGCTGCGGAATGCGGTTGTCGCGTTATCTCTTGTGTAACATTTGCAAAGTTAAATAACACGCTCCGGATGACAACGTTCTACGAGCGGTGTCGCCATTCCATACCGACAGTCGTAATGTCTCGCCAACGGTAAGATTCACAATCCGACTACTTTCTAGAGTTGATGGCCCTATCGACGTAATTCCGCGCCCCTGCCACACTGCGGGAGAAAGCGCCACTCCATTTTTCTTTAATTCACACGATTCCAGGTTGCCTAACGTCGTTCCAGACGCGAATTGAACGACGAAATCAACTAAATATGTTCCAGTATAGGGCGCAGTAAAAGATGTCCCGTCGAAGAACGTCGATCCGCTGGATATATTTGTTAATGACAGGTTTGATTCCGCGCCGTTGACGATGACTTGTCCGGTTGCGTTGACTGCCTGGACGAAAGGCATCGTGTTATATAATGGAAAATTGGCGGTCACTTGTGGGAGTGATGCCACGCCTGCTCCGTTCACTTTTACTAAATTAAAATTGTCGAGTCCGATACCTATCAATGCGGTTGCCGTCGTTGTTCCTCCAGTTCCGCCGTTCGCGATAGGAATAGTTTCGGAAGCCGTGAAGAACCTTCCCCCCGCTGCAAGTCCGTGTATGCCCGTCGAAGATGCAACGTGGTTGTCGTGAACCGTATCCGAAGCAAGTCGAATTATTGCTTCTGACGCGATAGCCGCGGTAACGTCGGTAGATGTCGAGAAACGCGCAAAGGCGGTATTTATTTTCGTTCCCCTGACAATCTCTCCGTCATACCAATACTCAGGTATAGCGGAGTATATCAATGGAGCCAGAGCGCAAAAGGCGATAACCGCCAGTAGAACAACAATAAGTTTAGAGTTTTTCATTAGTTCCCTCCTGTTTGGTCTCAATGACCATATACGTGATCGGTTCCGTAATTATAGACACAATTCTCTGCAAAGCGATTCGCGAGTCCCCGATATCTAATTGCCCGTCGCCGTCCAGATCTAGGAAACGGCAGCCGGGTGCCTGGCAGCCTTCCAGCTCCCTCGTATAATTTGCGATATGAATAAGGCATAGAGAGCGCCCAGGAACACCCTGTATTTCAAGATGATCGCCTTTGCTCTGCGACGATCGCGGAACGAGTTTGTAAATCCCGATCGGAATACAGGAGACTTTCTTCTGGTTGCCTTTGTCGGGAAGCTCCAGAATTTTGCAGGAAAAAATTACATCGTCGTTCTCGAAGATTAGAAACGTTCCCCTGACCTCTCCGGGTTCCTTCGAGGTTCTAATCAGTACCGCTGTCTTTTTTTTCTGGCTGTTCAAGAAAGTCTATCCCTTCTTCCGGATGGTGTTTGACATGGAGCCGCATTATTCTCCGAACGTCGTTGCGCATTCTCCGGATACGTTTATAGTTGTCATAATACCGCTTTGCTGCATCGCGCCTTGCCAGCATTATTACTACAAGAGCGATGACCATTACCGTTGTTCCGGTTAGATTTTGCCAATTTTTTGTTAAAAATTCTAATAATATTGCGTCCATAGTCAGCCCTTAGGAGTGCTATAGATTCGACGACAACCAATAGAGAGGTTCCTAAAAAAATGACATTAACTAACATTTAAAACCTCCTCTCCATGATACAAATTCCCCCTGTTTTTAGCAACCTAGCCAGCGTTTGAACCGAGACCATGCGGTATCGTTGACTATCTCAAAGGCGCAATTGGGAGAGCCTTTTCGATAGAGGGATTCCATTTCCGTTTCAGAAACGAACGCGGGATTCATCGGGTTATGGCCTGCGTATTTTGCGATTCCCCACCATACGTTGTAACCACCCTCCCCCCGATAAGATTCCAGACACACCCAATGTTGAGAAAGAGTTGGGCGTTGCGGATTGTGAACGAGGATTATGGTTTTGCCTGGTGTGGCCTGTCGAAGTTTCAGCATCGACAACGTCACGTTTCTTTTCCAGTAACCAAGTTTGCTTACAAGTAGATAAAGGGAGTCGGGGTTGCTCCAGATCGGATCAGAAAGCCCAAAGGGAAGAGCCTGCTTATTGAGCTTCTTGGCCACTTCCTCATAACTCTTCCCGGTTGCGGTGGATATGGCGGCTATTTCGCAATCGTCGGATTTTCGCATGAGCGTAGGCTGTGAGTAAACGCATGAAGCAATCGAGACAAGCAAAATAACGAAAACAAGTTTTTTCATTTCTCAAACATCCCTTCGTTCGCCATTTTCACCAATGCGGTTTTAATCCGTTCCGCAAAAAGCAATTCTCGAAAATAGGGAGTGCAAATATCGCCGTCTTCGCCGCCATCCTGACAGCCATTGCCGATACCACACCAGTAAATGCCGTTCCCAAAAATCACCCATTGTGGACACTTCCCGAAAGGCTCTCCGGTCGTGAGAACCCCACACGAACAGAAAGCCATGCCATCGGCGAACTGTGGCATAATAACAGGTCGTTTCTCCCATGGATTTCCCATTTTAAAAAGTCCACCATTTCTGGAAAGGATATTTCAACGGTTTCAATTCGTCGCCTTCGTCACAGGCCAAATAATCGCCCGCATTTCACCAGGTTCAAGATGTGCGATAACAACGCCATGGAGCGGCCAGGCATGAAACAAACGACCGATGTAAACATCTTTGAGAAGGTTGTTATTCAATTCCAAAACCTCGCTTGTTTTGCTCATTTTTCCTTCTCGATATCCATGGCATTATCTATTGCTTTCCTTACCGAAAGTGCGGGAATATTTGAATCATCCAACAGAATCCGGTTGTGATTGAAACTCAGTTTCCATCCGTATTCTGCGCCGTTTGTTTTGTTAAACCTCTTATTCATCTTGTCTAGGAAATCCAACCTGGCTCTATCTGCGGAGACGTTATCCATCACGCTTTCATTAACAAGTTTCAGAACTGCATCAGGGACACCATGCAAGCCCATGGGCAAATCTTTGCCGTCCGGGGTGAGCAGATCGTAGACTTGCCTTATTAATTCTGAATCGGTTGCTTTCACTCTTTTGCTCAAAACGTCCACCACCTTTGATAAGGATATTTCAACTCTTTTAGCTCCCCGCTGCTTTGCCCTGGCCCTTGCCAACCTCCGAAGCCTGCTGGAGGGAGGGGGTAATGTTGAGTGTCGGGGATGGTATTCCAAAAGGGAGTTTTTTGACTTCCTTCCACTTGGCCAGTTCTGCCATGATGACGGATTTAGCCCATGCCTCAGCGTCCTTTACCACGCCGTTGACCAAAGGTCTTACTTCAGCTTGCGCGAGCTTCCAGGCATCATCGAGAAGTTGCTTGCCCTTCTCCGGAGTTATCCCGCCGGGAAGTTCGCGGATTTGTTTTGCTTCCGATTCTTCCACTCGCAACATAGCGTCGGCCAACAACAGCCTAGCGCGTTGCAACATGGAATCCTGAAGAACAAGAGCGGCTTTGGCGCAATCGTGCTGATGTTGCCAAAACATTTTCCACAACATCATTATTAGGTATGCCGCGGCAAGGCAGACAAACGGGGAAAGATGAGACCAAACATCGGATAAAATTTTGTGCCAGTCCATTTATCGCTCCAGTATGAAGGTTGTAGTGCAAGGCGAAGCCGAATTAGCATCGCCGATCAAGGACACGTTAGGGGTGTTTGTCGCGTACCAAAGGACGCGCGGGTTAGTCGCGAAAAGGATTTCTCCGAATTGCAGGGACGATGACGAATTTGTCAGATTCCCTAACCTGATAGGCAAAGACGGTTGAATGGTCAATCTGAACGGGGGAGTGGTGGTTGCTGTGATCGTCGAAAGCTCGAATCTTGTCGAGGTTGCAATCAAGGTATACGTTGCTAAAACTACACCTTGCCGCGTTTGCGGAGTCGCGGGGAAAGGCCACGCCGGGGAAACCGGTCTCGCCTGTCCCGCGGCATCCTGGTATTCCATGACCTGAGAGAAACCTATCGAACACACAATCAATATAAGGAAAGTCGCGAAGATTAACACTGGCAGGTCTTTTCTGTCGTTATTCATTTTCGTTATACCCCCTGACTAATTTTGAAAGCACAGTTCCGGGGAATACCGGAACGCCATAGAGCAAGGGCAAGAATCCTCTGACTGCATCATCAATAGATTTTACACCAAATGCCCTGGCTTTGGTAGTGTCGCCTTCTTTCCAATTTGATATCATTTTTACAGCGTCGGCCATTCCTTGATATGATTGGTCAACCGTCCTGGAAAGAATATTTTCGGTTTTCATTTGCTGAGGGGAAATCGGCTTTCCTTCGATTCCGGCTTTAACTGCTTTTATTGCAGGCATGACGATATTGGAGCCGCCGTAGATATTGCTTATATTCTCGGTAAGAATATCGAAGGAAATGTTTTTAACGTAATCGCCCATAGTCGCCTTCTTGTCTTTGTCGTCACCACCTCCACCGCCGAGAAGCCCTTTCATTAAGGCGTTTACGGCCATAACCCACAAGGCATTTCCAAGAATAACAGAAGATAGATGAATTCCGAATTGTCCCGCGGTTATCTCTCCTGCCTTGTATTTCGCGTATGATCGCAACAACAAGTTAAGGTTTTTGTTTCCCTGGCTTTGGAAAGCGGTAAGAATTTTCAAGGCTGACGATTTGCGGCTTTCAAGAGCGAGACCGGACATATCAACAACGGAAGTCGTATTCTGAGTTCGATCGATTATTTTCTCAACTTCCCTGGCAACTTTTACCTGCAGATCGTCTTCCTTCATTCCAGGGTTTTCACGTTTCAACTTCATTTCGGTTCCGAGCCAGCAAATAGTCGCGTTAACCCTGTCGGAATACTGGAGACCTTTCAGCGGTGACTTCCAGTGCCACCACGGATATTTAACGGCCTTCCCGCGTTCTTCCTCGAATACCGGGGAAAGCATTTGAAGCCCTGAGTCGGAATACCTTTCCCTCAGTTGTGGCGAATACCCCCATATTTTTTTCCTGACTTCCTCCATTCTTCCGGGAGCGGTGGTTATCGCTTTCGCCAAGTCGCTACCGCTCATTTCGGTGATCATCGGGAAAATTCCGCCGAATTGCTTTAACCACGATCGCGGATTTATGGCAAGATAAGCGGAGCCTATTTTGTGCATGATCGAGCCAAGCCACTTGTTCATTTCTCCACCGCCGATTCTCCCATGGTCCTTTACTGCTTCCATTTGATCGCGGAGAAGCGCGACAAACTTCACTCCATATTTGCGGTCGATGGTTTTCTCAAGGGTTCCAGTTCCGAGAATTATTTCGGAATCGCGGATATTTTCACCGAAGCTGATATAGTTGGAAACCCGCTTTATATGGTTGTTATACGTGCCGACGAAATCGGAAATGATAACGGGGTTTTTGTTCTTGGTTCTCTCCTTGAGGAAACCAGAACCTTCGAGTTCACGTTTTGCGTAAAGGCGGAAAGCTTCGTTCTCGCCGCGGTTCTTGTTCTCTTTCATGTCTCGAAGCAGGGGAAAGTAATCTTCCCGGATCGCCGGTTCGTAACCAAGTAAGCGCATGGAAACGGTGTTGAGTTTGTCTCGAAGCGTTCCATTAAGGAAACGTTTTGTTTCGGCGATGATGATCTTCTCTTCCTTGGTTGCCGATGCTTCAACCTGATTTGCCATGGCTTCAGTGAATACGGTTTTTCGAGCTGAAACGTCAGATCCTAATCTTATTCCGGATCCCGGAATTTTCTTCCCGGTTTTCGTGGTAAATCCGACGATCTCTTTTCGGCTTTGGGAATCGGAGAGGTTCGCGAGCAAGGCGAGTTTGTCATTCCTTGTCATTTTAAGGCCTGCGGCATTAACCTCTTCGTTGATCCATTTCATGTATTTATCGCTATCCGGATCAATGCCGGCCTTTTTGATTGCATCGCGGAGAATATCTTCTCCAGTATGAAACAGTTTGAGATAGACAGTCTCCGCGGCTTTCCTGGCATCGTAGAAAATCTGCTTCGCGGCTTTCCCCAATTTGGCCGCCACTGCTTCAGCGTCGAGAGAAGCATTAAAGAAATCCCGGAAACGTCCGGTTTCAGTTCCGGTTGCTTCGTCGGCTTGCCTTTCGATGTGTGCTTCTGCTTCCCTGGCTATTCGATGCAGTTCGGTTTTCCGTTCGGAAAAGTCAGCAATTTTTTCCTGGCGGTTGATTTCTTCAACTGCGCCGATCCAGTTCGCAACTTCCATGATCTGTTTCGACGACATTCGTTGAATCGGTTCCGATAACAGTTTCGCAATTCCCTTCGGAAGTTTAATGCCCTGCGATTTGTAGTACTCGAGGAGAGACCTGATTTTCTTGGCGATACTGGCAACGTCCGGAGACGGTCCCTTGATCGCGGAAAGTATCTCAGTCATGACCTGGCGTAAGTCGGGTTTAAGCTTCTTCATCTTCACTTGGTTGAGCGTCGATCGAAGGGTTTTGTAAGCCGACGTTTGCCTTATTCGCCATGCGGCATGAGCCATTCTCAAGCCAAGTTTCTCGAACTGAGTATCAGTTTTCGCGGTTGCGATTCCCTGGAGCATTTTGGCTTGTTCGTTTGGTGGAAGTATTTCTTTCGCAAGTTCGACCATGGCCTTGCGTCCTAATTCCTGGTCGAAGTTGGCTTGTTTAAACGATTCCCGCAAGTCCTTAAGCCGTTTCTGAGACGATTCTTTTTCAGTGGATATCTTTTTCTCTGCATCGAGGAGTGTCTTTTTCTCTTCGATCTTGGATGCTATCTCACCTTCGCCCACTCCAAAACCGTATCCAGTCTCACCTTGAGTTTTTCCGGTCGGTTTCGTTATGGCAAATTGCTTAACTCTTTCAATCATCGATGATGGACGATTGGAAACAGAACCTCTTCGACTACTACCAGGCAACGCGACAAAGTTTTTAACCGCTATCCAGAGATCGGCAATGCGCCGTTTAACCTTATCCCCGAATTCCCGAACCATCCTACCCGCCCATTGGGTGAAGGTGGTTACTCCCTGTTTGAAAAGTTCGATTCCTCGAGTAATCGCTTTCTTGCCGACGATCGCAATTAAAACCGGGAAGTCAGCTACCAC
>Ga0182021_10009280_pt1 | contig 11649 bp, 10 predicted proteins | sample 612E3MmetaG_FD_120493 | JGI IMG/M metagenome (GOLD analysis project Ga0182021, IMG submission 120493) | Permafrost microbial communities from Stordalen Mire, Sweden - 612E3M metaG (Illumina Assembly) | ecosystem: Environmental > Terrestrial > Soil > Wetlands > Permafrost | place: Sweden...
GTTCGCAGCGGTTATCTCCTGGCCATCGGCGCCGGACTTTTGCTGACCGCTGCGTTCCCGAAAATCAGCATCGCCGGTTTCGCATGGGTCGCGCCCGCCCTGATGATTGCCGCCGCTTATGGCAAACGCGGCGGCGATGCCTTCCGCGTCGGGTACGTCGCCGGGCTGGCGCATTTCCTTTCGTCGCTGTATTGGCTGCTGCTGATTCCGGTGACAGGCTATCCCATTCTCGGCTGGGTTGCGTTGGGCGCCTATGTCGCACTGTTCCCGGCAAGCTGGGTCTGGCTCGTTGCAACTTGGCGCACCCACGCACTGCACCCGTTTTCCTCCCTCTCCTCCCCAAAGGAGGAGAGGGAGTCGGGGCAGTGTCAAACTGCACCCGTCGCGAATTGCGAATCTTGGAGTAGTCGCACGCTCTGGTCGCTGGGAGGCGCGGCGGTTTGGGTGGCGCTGGAAATGGTTCGCGGGCGGCTGTTCAGCGGGTTTCCGTGGAATCCGCTGGGCGCGTCGCAATATCAACTGGTTCCGCTCATTCAAATCGCATCAGTCACGGGCGTTTACGGCGTTTCGTTTCTGGTTGTGTGGATTTCGCTGTCGCTGTTTTCCGCCGGGCGCATTATTTTCCGCCGTCCCACCCTGCGAATGGCTTGGCAGGGAGAAATCATTTTGCCGCTGGTCACGGTCGTGGCGCTGTTCGTCTTTGGGTTCGCCCGAATCAACGAACAAAATCCTTCCGGCGCGACACTGCGAATCACGCTCGTTCAACCCAGCATTCCGCAGACCTTGATTTGGAACTCCAGCGAGGATGACAAACGGTTTCAACAATTACTTGAACTCAGCCAACAGGCACTGAATTCGACTGGTTTGACAAATCACGAACCTCTCCTGGGAGCGCCGGCGTCCCGCCGGCCAGCCGGGAGCCAAAAACCGGAACTCGCCGGCGAGACGCCAGCGCTCCCAGGAACTATGCAAGGCAGGACGGGGAAATCGAAAACCGACCTGCTGATCTGGCCGGAATCCGCCGTGCCCAGTCTTAACGAAACCAATTACATGGCCATTACCAATCTGATTCGCGCCCATCACGTCTGGTTGATTTTCAATGCGGAGGACTCCGTCTGGCGGCCCGAGGCAAAGAATCGGGACGACTTTGATGTTTTCAACGCGGCTTTTCTTGTCAACCCGGAGGGCCGTTTCGCAGCGGTTTATCACAAACAAAAGCTGGTCGTCTTTGGTGAATATATTCCGCTCGTGCGCTGGCTGCCTTTCATCAAATGGTTCACGCCCATCACCGGCAGCTTTGCATCCGGCGAACGTCCGGTGCCGTTTGAATTGGAGCGCCGGCCTCCGGCCCGGCCCGAATCGAATGCTGATTTCCCAAACGCCGGGTCGGAGACCGGCGCTCCGAACCGCGTCAAAACCTCCACGCTGATCTGTTTTGAGGACATGTTTCCGGAACTGGCGCGGGAATACGTCGAGGACGACACTGATTTTCTGGTGAACCTGACGAACGACGGCTGGTTCGGCGACAGCGCGGAACAATGGCAGCACATGGCCGGCGGTGTCTTTCGCGCGGTGGAAAACGGCGTGCCGCTGGTGCGCTGTTGCAACAACGGCGTCACCTGCTGGATAGATGCCACCGGCCGCGTGCGCGAAATTTTGAAGGACCAAGCTGGCAGTGTCTATGGCATCGGCGCGATGACGATAGATGTTCCGTTGCAAAAACATGCGCCGACGTTTTACAACCGGCACGGCGACCGTTTCGGGTGGGGTTGCGTGATTTTGGCGGCTGCGCTTTTGCTCAAACGAATTTTTATCCGCAAAGGTTTTGCCGCATTGGTCAGTGGACGATAAACCGAGAATTTCAACTCAAAATATGTTGGACAGTTTTTTACAACCAGAATAGTTTCAAGAAGACTGTAAAAAATGCCATCAACTCACTATTGACCTCACAATATGTCCGAGATGAAATTCAGGCCAGGGTGCCGAGCCGAAGCTGACGAGTGGACGTGCGACGGCGAGAAGATTTCTACGCCAGAAAAGCTCGCCCTGATTAAAACGGTTCTCAAAGAGACCGGGCCGATATTGGTGCAGCACAAGTTTCTTCGTGGCGGATGCGGGCCTCACGACGCGGTGTTTGAAGATTATGAAGATTTCATTGCCTACCTGACTGAGAATGCACGAGCGGGAGATAAGATTAGTGTTTGGAGCCTCTGGCCATTCATGCGCGATACGCCGCCACTTGCTCATGGGAAGTGTCCATCTGAAGATGGAGCCGTTCCAAATAAAGGACCATATTGAATAAAAAGACCTAACCAGACAGGCTACAAGCTCCCATTTCCTTCCCGGCTCCTCTCCGTTTCAATCTTTCCAAATCGATTTTAATTCCCGAATTATTATTTCAGCAACGCCTCGGCGTGTTTCCGCGCGGCATCGGTTTGACCGCCCAACATCCGCGCCAGTTCGGTGACGCGCTCCTTTTTGTCGAGCAACCGGATTTCCGAAATTGTGCGGCCGTCTTTTACCAGCTTGGTCACGACGTAATGCGCGTCGGCGGGCACGGCCACCTGCGGCAGATGCGTGATGCACAGCACCTGCCGCCGGGCGGCAATCTGCTGCGTCGGTGACAGCCGCTTGAACGCGCGCTGATACGAAGATCGGGCAAGAATCATGGACGCCAGGGTTTGAGTTTTCCCGCGCGGCGTTCGTGTGTGACTTCGGCCAAAACTTTTGCGTGGGCGCGTTCGACTTCCTTGGGCGTCACGCCGTATTCTTCAAACGGCGAATCCGGCCCGATGAAATAATTCCACGCGGCGTCCTGAATTGCCGCTGAGAAATCCTTGTAGCGTCCCAGTTTCACCTGGGACTCAATGGTTCGGTCAATGACGGGTGACAATGAAACGTGTCTGCGTTGCATGGGCCAAATGTGCCACGATAAGCCCACACCGTCGACTTTCATTTCCCAATGCAAAACTGGCTGAAAATGGAGTCGAGCAGGTCTTCCGTCGTTGTTTTGCCGACGATTTCGCCGACGGCGTTGACGGCGATGCGCAGTTCTCCCGCCGCCAGTTCCAACGTCTCCCCGGCGCGCAACACGTCCAGCGTGCGTTGCGTGGCCGCGCGGGCGCGGTTCAGCGCGTCCTGATGCCGTGAGTTGATCATCACCTGCAACATCTCCGCCCTGATTTCGCCCGACCACACCAGTTCCTTGATGGCGTCCTTTAACGCCTCCATCCCCTGCCCGCTCAGGCAGCAAACGTCAACGATGGGAGCGCCGGCCTCCGGCACGGCTTGTTGCGATGATTTACTCGTTTCGTGCCGTGCCGGAGACCGGCGCTCCGGCGCACGAACATCCCGTTGGAGTTCAAGCTTCAGATTGTCCGGGGAACAGGCTGAAGCCTGAACTCCAACCTGGCGCACCAATTCTTCAGCGCTCCACTTCCTCGGCAAATCCACCTTGTTCACGACCAGAATCCGCTTCTTGCCGGCGAATTCGGCGAAATACTTTTCACCGGCGGACGTAAGCGGCTCGCTGGCATCAAGCACGTGCAGGATGAACTCAGCCCGGGCCAGCGATTCGTGGCTGCGGCGGACACCTTCCTGCTCGATTTCGTCGCGCGCCTCGCGCAAACCCGCCGTGTCAATGAACACCACCGGCAGACCGCGGATGTTCGCTGTTTCTTCAATCGTGTCGCGCGTCGTGCCCGGAATTGGCGAGACGATGGCGCGGTCGTGGCCGAGCAACTGGTTGAGCAGGCTGGATTTGCCCGCATTGGGCCGGCCCACGATGGCCACGCGTATGCCGCGCCGAAGAATTTGCCCTTCGTTGGCCGTGCGCAACAGTTCGTCCATGAACGCCACGCCGCGCTCCAGCCGCTTGAGCAGTCGCTCCTTCGTGTCGGGCGAAATGTCCTCGTCGGGAAAATCAATGTGCGCCTCGACATGCGCGAGCGTCTGCATCATCTCGTCGCGCAATTCATTGATGCGCTGTGACAGTTTGCCGGCGAGCTGTTCGTTGGCGGCGGCGAGTGCGAGTTCCGTCCGCGAATGAATCAGGTCGGCGACGGCTTCGGCCTGCGTGAGATCAATGCGTCCGTTGAGAAAGGCGCGGCGGGTGAATTCACCGGGTTCGGCCAGGCGCGCCCCGCTTTCCAAAAGCGTGTCGAGCACGAGCTTGGCGGGCAAAAGGCCGCCGTGACAGGTGATTTCCACCGTGTCCTCGACCGTGAACGTGCGCGGCGCGCGCAGGACGGCCAGCAGCACTTCATCCACGCTCCGGCCATGCCGGACAATTTTTCCGAAATGAATCGTGTGCGTCGTTGCCACCGACGGTTTCAGCGAATTTTTTCCGACCGGCAGAAAACTTATGTCCGCGATGGCGAGCGCCTGCGGGCCGGAAAGGCGGACGACGGCGAGACCGCCTTCGCCGAGCGGTGTGGCTATGGCGGCAATGGTGTCGTCGAGCATGGTGGAAAGTTACAGGTTGCGGGTTACGGGTTGCAAGCCGTCCGCCGGAGGAAATTTCTTCAACCTGCAACCGTCAAAACGGCAGGTGACGGAGGAGTCGGGCGACGATGTCATCGAGGGGGCGCATGCGTCCTTCGAGATACCAAACGGTGATGAACCGCTCCAGTCCGGTGGTCGCGACCAGCACCAATGAACTTATGAAATACAGACCGAAGGCTTCGGTCGGCTCGGGTTCCATGACGCGAGGAATGCCATGGTAAAGAATCGAGATGGAAAGCGCGATGCCAACGCCCCAAATGATCCACGGGTTGATTGCCGGCACCGCGTCCAGCAACCGCAGGAGAAACAAGGGGCTCAGTCCGTAAATGACCACCGTGAACGTCTGCAGGTAAGTGACACCCCTGCGTTCGGTTTTGCCCAGCATTTTTAGGAAATGGGCGCAGGCGACAATGGCCATCAACATCAGCAGCGATTGCATCAACTCATAAACCACCGCCTCGCTCGCGCTGAATTTCCTGACCAGGCCGATGGCCGCATTGCGTTCGCCCCATTCCACCAGGCCAAAACCTTCCGCCGCCGCCACGACCAACATCATCGGCAGCAGGTAGAAAAACAGCACCGACTTCAGGCTGCGCCCGGACTGCACCACGCGATCCCACGCCGCGTCGGGTTCAAAAATGAGAAACAATGCTTTGATCACTCATGCAATTGATAGCGGGCTACCCATTGATTGACAAGCAAATCCACGGGCAAATCCACGGGCACATGGATGACCCGCCAGTTGCGTCCGGGTGGGCGCATCTCAATTTCTTGCAGAGCTATTTTTTTCATTAGCACCCGGCTTCAGCCGGGTGAATCGTGCGCGGAGAAAATGGAAACGGTTTCAACCGTTTTCCGCACCCGCAGCCACAAAGCCGTTGAAACAGCTTGGAGCCGCATCGCCAGCACCCACCGGGCTGAAGCCCGGTGCTAATGAAAGGTTGCAAGAAAGTGAGATGCTCCCGGGTTGATCAGGTAAAATCCGCTTTCGCCGGCGGGGCGCGCGTGCTTAACTCGCCGTGATGAACGTGGACCTTGGCCTCTGGAGCAAGCTGACGAAAGTGGTCGTTGGCCTGGTGGTGCTTGCCATTTTGCTGCTCATGGGGATGTGCTATCTGCCGCTGATCCAGCAAAACGAGCGGATGCGCCGGGAAAAATTGAGGCTGGAAATGGAACTCGAAAAAGAAACGGCAAAATCCAGGCAACTCCAGGCCCAAATTGACGCCCTGCGGAACGATCCAAAAACCGTTGAACGTTTGATGCGCGAAAAACTCGGTTACGCCAAACCGGATGAAACGGTGGTGCGATTTGAACCGGCCACTACGAACGCGCCGGCGCGGTGAGAAAAACGGGGAGCTGGAGTGGTGGAGAAATGGAGTGTTGATGAGACAATTTCCCATTACTCCAATACTCCATCACCCCATTTTTCTTCACACCGTCATGATTTCTTTTTCCTTGTGGGCCAGGTGCTGGTCAATTTTGGCGCTGTATTGATCGGTCAGCTTTTGCAAATCCTTTTCGGCCTGTTTTTCCTGGTCCTCGGTGATGCCACTGTCGTGCGCGTGTTTTTTCAGCAGTTCCATCGCATCACGACGCACGTGACGAACCGCCACGCGCCCGTCTTCAGCCATCTTCTTGGTGATCTTCACAAATTCCTGCCGCCGTTCCGTGCTCAATTCCGGGAACGCAATGCGGATGATTTTGCCCTGCACCGCCGGGTTCAGGCCGAGGTTGGCCTTTTGAATCGCCTTCTCGATCGGATGCGTCGAGTTTGCGTCCCACGGCTGGATGACCAGTTGTCGCGGCTCCGGTGTGGTGATGCCAGCCAGTTCGCGGATGCGCATCTGCGAGCCATAAACCTCCACGATGATGTTCTCGACCAGCGCTGCGGACGCCTTGCCGGTGCGCACACCGGCGAACTCGTTCACGACCACCTGCTCGGTCTTGATCATCTTCTCCTCTGCCTCCAGTAAAATATCGTCGGGTGTCATAGTGTGGGCAGGCTAACAACGAATCCCAGCCGGGTCTAATGAAAATTGACTGCTCCAGCCCGACTTTTTAACATCACCGCATGACCAGGAAATTTGCCACACAGGCAGGAATGGATTTAACCCGGTCCCAAATCTCCAGAAGAAAATTTTTATTCCGCACGGCGGCCATCGGCGCCGGCTTGGGCATTGCCAGTCTTACGTGCGACAATCTGTCTGCCGCAGCCGCAAACAAATTGCCCGATCCATCGCCCGGAAAACTCCCGCGCTGGCATGGATTCAACCTGCTGAACAAATTCAACGGTCGCAATGACCGGTTCGAGGAACAGGACTTCGAGTGGATCGCGGAACTTGGATTCAACTTTGTCCGTCTGCCGCTGGATTACCGGATGTGGATTGAGAACAACGATTGGACGAAATTTCGCGAGCCGACGCTGAAGGAAATTGACGAGGCGGTGGAATGGGGCGGGAGGCACGGCGTTCATGTCTGCCTGAATTTCCATCGCGCGCCCGGTTACACGGTCGCACGGCCACCGGAGGCAAAATCGGTTTGGTCGGACGATGAAGCACTGCGCGTCTGCACGCTGCATTGGGTGACGTTTGCCAAACGATACGCCGGCATCCCCAAGCGCCGGATCAGCTTCAACCTGTTCAATGAACCGCCGAAACTGGAACCGGAAAGGTATCACCGGGTCGTGTCGCACCTCGTTGATGCCATCCGCCAATATGACCGGAACCGGCTCATCATCTGCGATGGGCGCGAGTGGGGCAAAGTCCCGCCGACCGAGCTGGCCGGTCTCGGGGTGGCGGCTGCGACCCGCGGTTATACCCCCAGCCAGGTCTCACATTACCAGGCGTCATGGGTTGAAGGCGCGGACAAATGGCCGGAACCGGTCTGGCCGCTCAAGGAAGGCGACACATTATGGAACAAGAAAATGCTGCGCCAACGGATGATTGACCCGTGGAAAAAACTTGAAGCCCAAGGCGTCGGCGTGATGGTTGGCGAATTCGGCGCGTTCAACCGGACGCCGCACCCGGTAGTGCTGGCCTGGCTGCAGGACAATCTCGATCTCTGGAAGCAGGCCGGTTGGGGTTGGGCGCTGTGGAATTTCAGCGGCGACTTCGGCATCCTCGACAGTCAGCGCGCGGACGTGAAATACGAAAACTGGCGCGGTCGCCAACTTGACCGCGCCATGCTGAAATTATTGCAGAAATTCAAGGATTGAGCGCGGTTTCATTGCACCATGTCCCGTGCATTGCTAAATTACCGGCGTGGCGGACATCGTTTTAACCACGCTCAACGCGAAATACATCCACGCCGCGTTCGGCCTGCGCTATCTGCTGGCCAATCTTGGCAACCTGCAACCGCGCGCGCGCCTCGTCGAGTTCGACATCAACCAACGTCCGCTCGACATCGCGGAAGCGCTGCTGGCTGGCGATCCCAAAATCATTGGCTTCGGCATTTACATCTGGAACATCGAACCGACAACCGAAGTCATCGCCGCCATCAAACACGTCCGGCCGGACATTAAAATCATCCTCGGCGGCCCGGAGGTTAGCTACGAAACCGAAGCGCAACCCATCGTCCAACTCGCCGACCACGTTATCACCGGCGAGGCGGATTTGAAATTCGCCGAGGTCTGCCGGTGGCTATTGGAGCGCCGGTCTCCGACCCGGCTCGAAAACGCTGGAGTTCAATCCCGCGATGTGCGGGATTGTTCGGATGGCACGCTAAAGCGTGAACTCCAACACGCCGATTCGGAGACCGGCGCTCCGTTGCCCAAAATCATCCCCGCCGAACTGCCGGAGTTTTCCCAAATCGTTCTGCCCTACGGCCTCTACACCGACGATGACATCGCGCATCGCATCATCTACGTCGAGGCGTCGCGCGGCTGTCCGTTCACGTGCGAGTTTTGCCTGTCGTCGCTCGACATTCCGGCGCGGCAGGTTCCCCTGCCCGCTTTGCTCGAACAATTGCAGCGGCTGCTGGATCGCGGCGTGAAACAATTCAAGTTTGTTGACCGCACGTTCAATCTCAATGTGGATTTCAGCAAAACCATTCTCGAATTCTTTCTGGAGCGCCATCAGCCTGGTCATTTCTTCCATTTCGAAATGATTCCCGACCGCCTGCCGGAATCGTTGCGCGAAGTCATCGCGAAGTTCCCGCCGGGCGCGCTGCAATTCGAAGTCGGCGTCCAGACGTTCAATGAGGAAGTCGGCTCGGCCATCAAACGCCGGCAAAATTATGAACGGCTGGAAGATAATTTTCGTTTTCTGCGCCACGAAACCGGCGTCCACATCCACGCCGATTTGATTGTGGGATTGCCGAGCGAGACACTGGAAAGTTTTGCCGCTGGGTTCGACCGGCTCATTGCGCTCGGACCCCAAGAAATCCAGGTGGGCATTTTGAAACGGCTGCGCGGCACGCCGATCGTCCGGCACGACGCCGAGTGGCAAATGGTCTATAACCCACATCCGCCTTACGAAATCTTGCAAAACAAGCTGATTGATTTCGCGACCATGCAGCGTCTGCGCCGGTTTGCGCGCTACTGGGACCTGGTCGGCAACAGCGGCAATTTTGTCGTCACCACGCCGCTGATTTGGAAAGTAGGACAGGCTTCCAGCCTGTCTCCATCTAAACCTGAAAAGAATGAGACAGGCAAGATGCCTGTCCTACGTTCTCCCTTCCACGCCTTCCTCCGCCTCAGTGACTGGCTGCACGGGCGCACGGGACGCACGGACAGCATCGCGTTGGTGCGGCTGATGGAACTGCTTTTTGAATATCTCACCGGCGAACTGAAGCTGGACGCAAAGCTGGTGGCCGAAACGATGTGGCGCGATTACCAGTGCGGCGGCCGACGCGACAAACCGGGTTTCCTGAAGGATTTTCTGCCCACGGAAGAAAAAGTGGTCCCGCTGCGCAAAACCAAAACCGCCCTGCCCAAACGCCAGGCCCGGCATTTGGTTTGAAATGAATCTGCGCAACCGGGTTTGCGAACAGAGGCAAGTTTACAGTTTGGCGATACGCACTCCCACCCCTGCCCTCTCCCCAAGGAGAGGGAGATTTATCGTCAGTCTGTCAACGAATCGTGAGTGAATCAAATCATCACGTCACGCGCACATCTGTCCCTTCTCCTAGGGTAGAAGGTCAGGATGAGGGCGAGCAACATTCATTTCAACCGTTCCTCTGCCTCTTCGTTCGTCAATTTGTGTTTCGTCCGCAGCACGGCCAGGCCCACCACCGGCGGATACGCCTGGTCCGATTTCATCCGCGACTCGACGTATTCGAGCACTTCAAACAGCAGATGATTCGCCCGTTCGTAAGTCAGGCCGGTGAGCTGGGCGATGTAACGCGTTGCGCGGTCAATCAGCTTGAGGTTCGACGGCACGACCCAGACCATGAAATTGCCCATCACCCGCCCGAGCCGCACCATGGTGCAGGTCGAAAGCGCGTTCATCACCAGCTTCACCGCCACGCGTGTCACGCCGTCCAGAAGAAAATCCGTCTCCGGAACTGGAACGAAAACCTCAACCATTTCCGATTTTGAAGAATGAGCCGACTGACGTCGGCTGCTACAAAAGCTAATGAGCCCGGTCTTTGCGCCCGCCTTTTGCGCGGCTTCGAGTTGATCGGGGTAAAATTCACCCGATGTGATGCCAATCGCACTGTCGCCTTTGACGGGCGGACGAAGTTTCAAGCCGTCCAGTCCGATTTTGAATTGCATCAGTTCCGCCCGGCTGATTTTGCGGATGGTTTCCAATGTTTGCGACAACTTGTCCTCGCCGACCCCAGGCTTCGCCAAAGGCTCCGCCGCGGCAAGCAATTCGCGAACCTCCATCGCATTCCATGCAAGGCAGCATGGTTCGCGTTTCAACAGGTATCGCCAAGCGGCGGGCGTTCCCTTCTGCGGCAGGAACAAGAACGCCCACGATTCCGCCGCGGCGGTGTCGTCGGCCTTGCGAAACGGTGGCGTGCAATAAGTCGGCGAACGCTCCGTCGTGTCCGTCAACACATCAATGCCGAACCGGTCGGCGAAGTAATTGTTTTTGTGATCGGCGCGATAGACCGATTCCTCCAGCGCAACGAGCCGGGCCAGTTGTGCGAGCATTTCCGGCGATTTCAGGGTCGCGTGCAGTTCTTCGAGTTTGGCGAGGAATAGTTCTGGGAGCGCTGGCGTCCCGCCGGCGAGTTTTTGAACTTCACCAACACGCCGGCGGGACGCCGGCGCTCCCAGGTCGCCTGCCAGATCCCGCACCACCATTTCCAACACCGTGAGCAATACAGCCAGTTGGATGGAAGTCGCCTGCATCCGGGTCGAACCGGCAATGGCCATCGCGCCGGTGGTCAGATTGATTTTTTCGATGCGCGGGTCTTCGATGATTTCGCGGCTGCGTTCAACATGCTGGCAGAGAATTTCGTCCGGGTTGTTATAAATGAAATAAACCTTCGCGCCCAAGTCCACGCCTTCCCACGCCGTGCCGATGACGAACGACGTCTCGCCACCTTCGGTGATGGCGAACACCACATCGCCCTCACGCACGCCAAGGTCGCGAAGCTGTTTGCGCCCGAACGCGGAGAAATCCTCGAAGCCCTCGACCGATTTGATGAGCGCGTAATCACCGCCGGCCATCACGCTGAACGTGCGATTTTCAAAATCGGATGCCAAAGCCGAGAAAAACGAACCCCTCACCCGGTCTCGCTTCCGCTCGACCACCCTCTCCCCGCTGTGCGGGGCGAGGGTTATGTTGGCCACACGTTGCTGCCGCCAGAAATCGCGCCAGACGGAATCGAGCAGGATGCTCAGGCGCCCGGTGGCGCCGCAGCCGGTGAAGAAAATCCGCCCGCCGTTTTTCAGCGAACGCAAAACCGTTTCCTTGATCTCCCCCGCCCGGCCCGATTCGACGAACTCGCGGTACTTGCGGATGACGTCGTCGTCCACGTCAAAAAGCAATTTGAGCGCGGCGGCGGTGTCTTGTTTGGCCACTTGACTCAGATTGGCCGTCGCGGGATGCGACGCTTCCGTGACCAGTGCGCCCAGTTTGAACTGGCCGCTGATTTTCAGAAATTCTTCCGCGCGTCTCCGTGAACTTTCGCTCATGGCATTTGAGTTAAAGACATTGTCAACGCGCTGTCACGCCGATAGCTTTGGGCAGGTCA
>Ga0182021_10009281_pt1 | contig 11649 bp, 7 predicted proteins | sample 612E3MmetaG_FD_120493 | JGI IMG/M metagenome (GOLD analysis project Ga0182021, IMG submission 120493) | Permafrost microbial communities from Stordalen Mire, Sweden - 612E3M metaG (Illumina Assembly) | ecosystem: Environmental > Terrestrial > Soil > Wetlands > Permafrost | place: Sweden...
ATAGGAGGTTCCATTGTTCAGGCCGCTGACCGCGCAGCTCAATGCGCCGCCCGTGGTGCAGGTCTTGCCGCCGGGTGTGGACGTCACGGTGTATCCGGTGATCGCCGAGTTGCCGTTGAACGTCGGGGCAGACCAGGACACCTGCGCCGATTTGTCGTAGCCGACCGCGGACACGTCAGCAGGGGCACCGGGCAGGGTGGGGGCTCCCTGGATCACCGCATTGGCGTAGTAGATCAGGAGTATCTGCTCGGCCGTCTTTCCGGCGAGAGCGCACTCGAGGGCGCTGTACTGGAACATGTGAGCGCCGTCCGCGTCCCGTCCGCAGGAGACGTCGTGTCCGGTTCGATATCCAGTGGGAAAGAGATCTCCACCCCTGGCTACCGACTCGAGCCAGGTGTCTTCCACTGCCTGGATGTGGCTCGCCGCAGGCGTGTATACCCCGGGCGAGTAGATCTGGTCGTTGGTGTTGTCGATGACGTCGTAGCAGCCATTGCTGCCGCTCCCGCCCCGCCAGTGCATGGCGTAATACCAGGCATACTCCTTGACGGCCACGGCACCAGCCTTGAGCGCCTCGATGTGCCACAGAGGGTTCCATTCAGCGGCCATGACGACCTTGGCGTACGTCTCGAAGTCGACCGTCTGAACGACGTCTTCCACTCCAGTAGCCGTACGGAGAACACGGATCGTCGGGGGCGGCGTGGTGGTGCTTGACCAGACCGTGCACGCGGCCGCCTCCACGGAGGGTGGCTTCGCAACGACGGGCACCCACAGGCCCGCGGAAAGGAGAGTCGCGGCCGCGAGCAGGCGCACACGGGAACGACGCCCAAGCCGGTGCGAGCTGTCTGGCTTGCGGCGGGTTGACGGTCCGCTCGCTCTCTTCATGACGATCACGTTACGGCCCGTAGTAGCCGGTGACATCGAAGACCAGATCGGTCGTGTTGCCCGAATATGAGATGAAGGTTGCGCTCACGGTCCCGCCCGAACCGAGAGCCACGGTCACGCCATTTGCCTTGGCCTCGCCCCTGAGGAAGTTGAGAGTCGAGGTCGTAGGGTTCGGATCCGGATCAGGTCCCACGAAGATCGCCCAGGCGCACGTGGGATTGACAACCGTGACGTTGCCCGTGACGGCCGTCGCGTTGTCGGGGATGCCGGCCCGACCGGCCACCTGGAATGTGGCCGGCGTGTTGGCGGACAGCCTGGTCGAGAGGCCGTTGCCGACTCGAGTATCGAGCAGCCGGGTAGCCGTGATCGGTACGAACTTGCCGCCCGTCAGGTCGCGGGTGTAGTAGCCGGTCACGTCGAACACCAGGTCGGTCGTGTTCCCCGAGTAGGACATGTACGTCGCGCTGAGCATGCCGCCCGCGCCGAGCGCGACCGTCACACCGTTGCCCTTGGCCTCGCCCTTCAGGAAGTTGAGCGTCGAGGTCGTGGGGCTTGTGATTGGGTCCGGCCCCAGGTAGATCGCCCAGGAGAACGTGGGGTTGACCACGGTGACGTTACCCGTCACCGCCGTGGCGTCGGAGGGGATGCCCGCACGACCGATGACGTGGAATGTGGCCGGCGTGTTGGCGGACAGCTTGCTCGAGAGTCCGTTTCCGATTCGTGTGTCGACGAGGCGGGCCGGATCCAGGGCATGGTAGGTCGCACCGCTCGTGTCGGGCGTGAAGTAGCCGGTCACGTCGAAGACCAGATCGGTCGTGTTGCCGGCAACGGACATGTAGGTGGCGCTCAGACTGCCGTCGGCCGCAAGCGCGGCGGTCAGGCCGTTGGCCTTGGCCTCGCCTTTCAGGAAGTTGAGGGTAGAGGTCGACGGGAACGGCATCGGATCTGGTCCCAGGTAGATGGCCCATGAGAAGGTCGGGTTGACGACCGTCACGTTGCCGGTAACGGCCGTAGCGCCCGAAGGGATGCCGGCCCGACCCGTGACCTGGAAGGTCGCGGGCGTGTTGGCGGACAGCTTGACGCTCAGACCGTTGCCGTAGCGCGTGTCGAGCAGCCGGGCGGGAGTCATGGGGTGATACGTGGTCCCTTTGGCTCCCGTCTCGTACTTGGCAGCGATGGTGGCAGTGAGATCACCGTCCCCGCCGTTGTCGTCGTAACCCAGGGCCCAGATGCCCACGCCGCGCAGGTTCCACCCGTCGATGGCGTCGCATTTGGCACCGAGTGCCCTGGCATCGTCGAAGTAGAGCTCCCGCCACGTGTCCTGGGTGCCTCCGTAGTTGCCGTAGTAGGCGGTCCAGGCCGTCTGCTCGACCGTGTCGTAGGACTTGCCCAGATGAGTCGAATCGCTCATCCCGGATAGGTCTGCCGCGGTGAAGTAGGGAACGGCTGCCGGTTGCCCGTATGTATCGAGGTTCCCCTGCGGTGCGTTGACCGCATGACAGGCGGTGCATTCGAAGGGGCCGCCTGTCGACCACGCATGGCCGTACCAGGGCAGGCCGAGGATTACCTTGGAGGGCGCCACCTGGGCCAGGAACCGGGTGATCGAGTCGGATAGGTCGAAGACCCAGGGGCTGGTCAGCGGATCGATCGAGCCGGTGTTCTTGGGGCTTCCGCCTCGCAGGTCGTAGCCCATGATGAAGACGGCGTCCGCGGCCCCGGGGGCCAGGAGGTGCTCAAGGTCATAGGTGTTCGGTTCCGCGGTTGCGCAGAAGGTCAGCTCGTAGCCTTTGTGCACCTTGTCCAACTCGGTCCGCAGAGTCTTTACGAAGGCGATGTAGTTGGCGGACTGACCCGGCGCGATCGGCTCGAAGTCGAGATCGACGCCGTCCGCTCCCCTCCGGCCGACCTCCGCCGCGATGTTCTGAGCCGCGGCCAGGCTGGCCGTCGGACTGGAGAGCAGCGCCGTCTGCGACCATGCTCCGTTGCTGTCCCACGCGAAGCTCTCGACGGTCAGGGCGACTCTTGTGCCGTGGGCATGGGCCGCGTTGATCACAGACGTCATCGTGTCGCTGACCCAGCCGTTCCAGCCGTTGCCGGCCTTGTCCAGGGTGCCGTCGGTGTTGAGATCGATGCCGAAGTAGGCAATCGTCGAGATCGTGTCGTAGTCGAGCGTCGTGGCCAGCTGCCAGTAGGGCAGGAATCCCAGAACTTCTCGGCGGAGGAGACTGACGCCGTTCGTCGTGACGGGTTCTGGGTTCGTGGCATCCGGCGTAACCGGAGCGGTGCCCTGGCCGGCCGGAAGCGCGACCGGAGTCGCGCCGTCAACCTCGGTCATGTCCCCGGCACGAGGTCTGTAAGGAACGGTCGCGACGCCGCCCGGTCCGAACGAGTAGCTCTCAGCCGCGTGGGCCGTGGCCTCCTGGTACTGGATCGAAGGTCCGGTCGCCAGCTCTCCCGCGGCTTCGTATGCGTTCGCGGGCGATGTGGTCACGAGGCTGGAGGTAAGGGCAAGGACGACCGCGAGTCCGATGGGGAACTGTCGGGCCGATGAAAGCCCGGTACCGCGCCCAGGCATGCGCGCGCGCAGCCACGGAAGCAGCGGGACCCACTTGCGATCGAACATGACGGTCCTCATCCGACGGCACGGCGACCGACTGCCTCCAGCGGGCAGGCGGCGAACGATCCGTGCGATTCGCTCTAGTTGACGAAGCGACTGACTAGTTGACGAAGCGACTGACAGCGTCAGCCTGCAGGCTGTCGAACGATAGATGCGAACCTGTTCGGGCAAGTCCCCCGAAACATCTTAGCATCGGACTGCGCGGGCCTGTCCATCGCTTCAAGCCGAACGGCGGGCATTCCGAACGCACACTTCGTTCGCCGATATGCCTTCGCTCGATGCTACGCGGCCTCCGTGTCGGTCGGGCAGCCCGCCTAAGGTACTAGGGCACGGCGGGCCCGTCGGCCCGTTCCGGGTCGTCCTAGGGTTCCTGTGCGAGCCCCTGGTTCGGACGAATCGGCGCCGATCCGGCTGTTCCGTCGGGTCGGGCGCCGGATGCGACAGTCTGGGGATTCTGTTCCACGTGCCAATCGAGCATTGGCCGGACCACGCCCGGGAACTCGTTGACCAGGACCCCACGAACGCCGTCTCCCTCGCTGCGATCGACGATCACGAAGGCGACTGCCTCGCGCTCGATGGCATGCACCATGGTGGGGTTGTAGGTGCTGACGACCGCCGTGACTATGACCCTGCCTTCGGCGAGGAAATTGCCGGGGATGTGGCAGACGGCTCGCACCAGACCCGGCCGCCGCGAGGAATTCCACCACTCGCGGTCGTTCCAGTCGTTGTTGATGAACAAGCACACGCCTTCGTCGTTATAGAAGTGCAGGTTCACGGAGGGTCGAAGGTTGCCGGGCGCCTGGGTCCAGTACTCGACTTCTACGTCTATCGGGCGACGGATATCGATCTCCTCGGCCGGACCGCCGCCGTCGGGGATCACGCGGACGCTCTTGAGGCGCGCCACGTCGTCGCCGGGCGCACTGGCCGGATCCGGCCATTCGCGTGAGCTCATCTGCCCCGGACCGGACTCGAGGTAGCGGCGCACGACTTCGTGAGTATGACCGTCTACGACGACCCGACCGTGGTCCAGGAGGATGGCTCGATTGCACAGCGTCAGGATCGCCGGCATGCTGTGCGAGACGAAGATGACCGTGCGACCCCCTTTGCCGATCTCCGACATCTTCCCCAGGCACTTCTTCTGGAACTCGGCGTCCCCGACTGCCAAGACCTCGTCGATGAACAGGATCTCCGGCTCCAGGAATGCGGCCACGGCGAAACCGAGCCGAACCTTCATGCCGCTCGAGTAGCGCTTGACCGGCGTGTCGATGAACTGGCCGATGTCCGCGAAAGCGACGATCTCGTCGAACTTGCGCTGAATCTCCGAGCGTTTCATGCCCAGGATGGCACCGCTGAGGAAGACGTTGTCCCGGCCGGTCAGCTCCTGGTGAAAGCCAGTTCCGACCTCGAGAAGAGACCCCACTCGTCCGCGCAACTCGGCACGGCCGAGCGTCGGCTCGGTAATGCGGGACAGGATCTTGAGCAGCGTCGACTTTCCGGCGCCGTTTCGGCCGATGATGCCAACGACCGAGCCGCGGGGAACCTCGAACGAGACGTCCCGGAGGGCCCAGAAGTCGTCCGCTCGGTCCCGGTCCCGCTTTCGGCGAAAGGGACTCGTGATCGCGTTCCACAGCGACTCCGACAGACGCCCGTATGGGTCCTGGCGCACGCCGATTCGGTACTTCTTCGATATGCCGCTGGCGACGATCGCGATCTCGTCCATCAGATCACATCCGCGAAAGTCTGCTCGACGCGCCGGAAGTAGATCAGGGCGCCAAGCAGAACGACCAGCGATGCCGCCGCAGAAACGAAGATCAGATCGTCGGGTCGCGGGCCGCCGATGAGAGCCCAACGAAAACCCTCGACCACGCCGGTCATGGGGTTCAGCGCGAACAGGAAACGCCAGCTGGCCGGGATGAGCGCGCTGGTATACACGACCGGAGAGGTGAACAGCCAGAGCTGGATGAGGAACGGAACAACGTACTTCACGTCGCGGTACCGGACGTTGACGGCAGCAAGGAAGGTGCCGACACCGAGTGCGGTCACGAGGGCCATGATCGTGAGGACGGGCAGCCACACGATCGCGAGCGAAGGCAGGACTTGGTAATACAGCATCACGACGGCCAGCGCCCCGAGCGAGATCACGAAATCCAGCAGGAATGATCCAACCGAGGCGAATGGCAGCAGCAGCCGCGGGAAATAGACCTTGGTGATAATGGGCTCGCCGCCTACGAGGCTGTTCGAAGCCCCGGCCAGGCTCGCCGCGAAGAGGGTCCAGGGAACGAGGCCGGCGAACACGAACAGCGGATACGGGGTTCCCTTCGGTCCTATGCCGGGTATCCGGCCGACAGAAGCGGAGAAGACGAGCATCAGCAGCACCGGCTGCAACACGGCCCAGGAGGCGCCGAAGGCCGTCTGCTTGTAGCGAACCTTCAGATCGCGCCAGATGAAGAAGTAGAGGAGTTCGCGGTGGGCCCAGACCTCGCCCAAACCCAGATGCCGCCAGCCGTGGCGCGGCTCCAGCACGACTACCTGACGATCCGGCGCGCCTGAGGCGGATCCCGAGCTGGGATTCTTGCTCAGCATCATGCGCGAAATGACGGACTCCTCCTTAAGGTTCGGCCGGGCCTTCGAGTGCGGCGCGCGGCCCTCGAACCGGGTCTCTTGCAGGGCGCTCCATGACACTGTGGCCACGGTCCGGAGGCGGCGGTTCGCTGGCGGAGTATAGCCGAGGCCTGCAGGCGATGGGCCGCAGCCCAGACCTGCGCGAGAGCAGGAACGAGCTCGCGCAGGGACGGCAGCGCTCGGCGACATCGGCCGACACGTCGGCCCGCGGTTTCTCCTGGTTGGATTGCGGGCGCCAGCGGTGGGAGCTCGCTCTCTCGCGTCGCCTCGGATCTGGCCCGTCACCTCGGCCCAACGTGTACCCTGTCGGGCGTTGCTGGTTGCCGGCTGAAGCCGTCGCGAGCCTGCGGCGGCCGTGGAGGCGGTGAGTCGATCCAATGCGGTTCCTGATTGTCGATCACATGTATGGCGCGTTCGTGGACAGCGTCTACGGCGCGACACCCGGGTTGGATCGAGACTCGTACGCGGTCCAGAAGCAGCGCATAGACAGCGAGCTCTTCGGTGAAACCCAGTTCGAGGTTGCAGCTCTGAGGGCTCAAGGCCACGAGGCGGACGACGATCTCGTCAACATCAAGCCCTTGAAGCAGGCCTGGCTTCGCGAGAAGGGGCTGGAATTCCCGGGTCCGACGTGGGGCGTCCGTTGGCGCCGCGGGTTCGTCCCCTGGCCGACGCGCGTCGACAGTCGATGGATGGGCGAGGCTCTGCTGGCTCGAGCCCGGCGCCTGAAGCCCGACGTGGTTCATATCCAGTCGATGGACTTGCTCGAGCCGTGGGTCATCGCCGCTCTCCGGGGCGAGAGCCGACTGGTCGTCGGTCAGGTCGCCACCGAATTGCCGGCCGGCCGGACCTATCGGAACTACGACCTCATCGTGTCGGCCGTGCCCAGCCTGGTCGACGGGTTCCGGCGCCAGGGAGCGGATGCCGAATGGGTGCCCCTGGCCTTTGGGCCGTCCGTCCGAGAAGCGATCGTCCCGGTCGAGCGGGACGTCGCCGTCTCATTCGTGGGCTCGTTCACCTCCCGATACGCGGATCGCCTGCAGATAGTCGAGGCGGTTGCGAGGGCCGCGCCGCTGAGAACCTGGACTGGAGATGCGGCCGAGATACCGATCGACTCGCCCGTTCGGCCGACCATTCAGGGCCCAGCCTGGGGTCGCGCGATGTACGAGGTCCTGGCGCGGTCGGTCGTGACCGTCAACTCGCACGGTCGCATCGCAGGCGAATACGCAGCTAACCTGCGACTCTACGAGGCAACCGGCATGGGAGCCCTGCTCGTAACCGACGCCAAGCGGAACATGGGTCAGCTGTTCGAGGTTGGCTCCGAGGTGGCGACCTATCGCGATGCCGAGGACTGCGCTCGGGTCGTCCGGTACTACATCGATCATCCCGCGGAGGCCTCGTCCATCGCGGCTGCTGGGCAACGCAGGACCCTGAAGGATCACACCTGGGCGAACCGCATGGCCCGACTTGTCGAGCTGGTGACTCCCAGGCTGAGATCCCGCTGAGGTCCCGCTGAGGTCCGCTACAGGCGGATCGATCTGGGCGAGAAGATGACCTGGCCCTTCAGCAGCCGCTTCACGACCCGACGCCAGCTGTAGCGAGGAAGCCTCATGCTGCCGGACTTCGAGGTGGAAGGCGCCCTGGCCCGGACCATGCGGTCGGCTGCCCGAAGCTCCCGGAGATAGCCGCCGTACAGTCGAGCTCGAAGGTCGGCAGCCATGTGGGCTCCGTACTTGTCGATGCCCAGATCCCACAGGCCCGGCCCTACAGTCTTGAACCCCTGGAAGTGATAGAAGACAAGCGGTTCGCCGTCGACCGTTGGCGGACTGGCCTTGATGTCGATCTCGTACTGCATGAAGTTCCAGGGCGCCAGATCCACTCCCAGGTGCCCGAGCACCCGAACCCCGGGAACGCCCGGCCAGCCGTCCAGGTACTTCTGGTCGGCGAACTTGCCGTCCTCCACCCGGTCGTAACACCAGGCAAGGCATTGCTCGCGCCACCGACCCAACACGGCCCGGCCGGCGTCGTCGTTGCGGAAGGCGAGGAGCGCCACGTTGTAGGTTCCGTAGATGGCCAGGTCCGATAGCTGCGGCGGGAACCTGTGGCCGACGATGACGACGGACCCGAGGGCCAGCTCATCGAAGATCGGCTGCGGGCTCGAGTAGAAGAGCAGGTCCGAATCGAGGTAGGTGATCGATTCGATGTCGGGCACCTGCCCGAGCAGATATGCGGGCAGAACGGGCGACAGAGTGAAGTAGTACTCGACGATCGACCGGTCCTTCCTGGCTTGGAGAAGTGCAGGGTCCGCGCGCTCCACGTCGGAGAGCCTGACCGGGCGGAGCGACTCCATGCCGAGCGCGGCGACGCTCCGGTAGGCGTCATCGTCCAGGCACAAGGCCCAGAGCGTGAACGGTGGACTGTGCCGTACCAGCGACCGATGCATCGCCACCGCGCGGGTCAGATAGTTGCGATCGAAGTAGGTGCAGTAGTGGATCACCCGGCGTGCCCCGACCCGGCGGCAACGTCGGGCGCCTCCGACGGCCACTCTAGGATGGCTTCGACTACCCGGTCCACTTCGCTGTCGGTGAGGCTTGGGAATATCGGCAGGCTGACGATCTCACCAGCCAGCCGCTCCGTGGCCGGCAGCTCGACCGGCCGCGGGAGCCGCCCCACATAAGCAGGTTGCGCGTGGATGGGCACCGGGTAGTGGATGGCCGTAGCGATGCCCCGCTCCAGCAAACACGCCATCAGCTCATCACGCCGTCGGGCCCTGATGACGTACTGGTGGAAGACGTGCTCGGCAGCAGCGGCAACGGCAGGTGTGTGGACCGCGGATCCTCCGAGTCCGGCGTCGTAGCGGGCCGCGATGGCGCGGCGCCGTTCGTTGTCCTCGTCCAGGTGAGGAAGCTTTGCTCGCAGAACCGCCGCCTGCAGTTCGTCCAGCCGGCTGTTCATCCCCGGCACGGCGCTCACATAACGATCCCGCCACCCGTATTGGCGCAACTCGCGCGCCCGATTCGCCAGGCTCGCGTCGTCGGTGGCGACCAGGCCACCGTCGCCGAGGGCTCCGAGGTTCTTGGTGGGATAGAAGCTGAAGGCGGCGATATCGCCCCAGGTCGACGCCGGTCGACCGCCGTACCGAGCCCCGTGGGCCTGCGCGCAATCCTCGACGACGAACAGGCCGGCGGTTCGGGCAATGCTCACGATCTCGGGCATGGACGCTGGCTGGCCGTAGAGATGGACGGCGACGACTGCCCTCGGGCGGGCGCCACCCGGCTTCGGGTCGGCCGCGATCGCCGCCGCCAGGCTTGCGGGATCCAGCGTGTACGTGGCCTCGTCCACGTCAACGAGGACCGGGACCGCTCCGGCTCGTTCGATGGCCACGGCCGTGGCCACGGCCGTGTGAGAGACCGTATAGACGGCATCGCCGGGACCCACGCCGAGCGCGCGGAGAGCCAGCTCAACCGCATCCGTTCCGCTGGCGACTCCCACGCTTTCGCTCAGACCCAGATAGTCCGCGAACTCGGCCTCGAAGGCGCGGACCTCGGGCCCAAGGATGTACCAGCCGCTGTCGACCGCCCGCGCGAGGGCAGTATCGATCTCCGCTCCGTGTCGAACGTAGTCGCGGCCGGGTGAGGACTGAGGGATGGCGGCGGGCGGCGGCCTGTCAGACATACTGGGCGAGGTTCTTCCGGTAGAACTCGATCGTGCGCCCAAGCCCCACCTCGAGTGGCACCCGCGGCTCCCAGCCGATCGCTTCCCGGATCGACGTGTAGTCGGCGTAGTAGTCGCCGATGTCGATCCGCTTGCGATCCGGCGGGAAGCTCCGCGTTTCGTACGTGCCGCCGCCGTTGGCCTTGATCAGTAGAGCCGCGAGGTCGTGAAGGCTGATGACCTCCAGGCCGCCAAGGTTGAAGGTGCGGCCGTCGGCGCGCTCATCGCAGGCAGCGGCCAGGAACGCCTCGACGGCATCGTCCACGTACGTGAAGTCGCGAAGCTGGGATCCTTCCCAGACCTCGAAGGGTTCGCCGCGAACGAGCTGACGGATCCAGATCCCAAGGAACGTCTGGCGTGCGTCGCTGACTCGCATATGCGGTCCGTAGGTGTTGGTCAACCGCAGGGCGCAGGCACGAATTCCGTAGACGTCGTTGTAGAGGATGTGGTACGCCTCGCCGGCTGCCTTGTTGATGCCGTTGACGTCCACGGGTCGCACCAGGTGCTTCTCGTCCACGGGCACGTATTGCGGGCGGCCGTAGATCTGCCGTGTGCTGGCGAAGACGATCTTGATGTCGGGATTGAACTTGCGGCAGGTTTCGAGAATCGCCAGCTGGGCCCGGCAGTTGATCTCCAGGTCGGTCTCCGGATCGATCATCGAATCCAGGTGGCCGGTCTGGCCCGCCAGATTGAACAGGAGGTCGTGGCCGCGGATGAGGTACCGCAGGCCGTGCTCGTCTCGAACGTCGGAGATGTTGATCTTGACGCGGCTGGCGAACTCGGAGACGTTGAAGAGGTTGCCGCCGTACTCGGGTATCAGGCTATCGACGAGCGTGACGTCGGCGCCGTCTTCAACGAGTCGACCGGCGAGGTGAGATCCGATGAAGCCTAGCCCACCGGTCACAAGTACCCGCTTGCCGGCGAAGTCGCTCATCGACCGGTCGCGGAGAACAGGAAGCCCCTGTAGTCGGCGGGCTCCGGCGCCTTGGGCACATCGGGATGCTCGTCGATTAGGAACTCCCTCTCCAGCCGCAGGCTGAGATCTGCCGCGGCGCCAAGGAACTCGCCGCGGTTCAGGAACCATCCCGGGTACTCGGTCTGATAGCCGTGCCGGTACGGCCGTTGCAGCACAACATGCGAGGGCACGTGCTCCACGATTGGCATTCGAGTCACAAACACGTACCGGTTTGCGGCCGCCGCCAGCCCCTTCAGCGTGGCCTGCCAGTCTCGGGCGTAATGGAGGGAGCTGCTGGCCATGACCAAGTCGTAGTGGCGGCCCAGGGCGGTCTCATCGTCGGCGTAGAAGGTCGCATCAGGCAGAAGGCGCCTGCCGCCCTCCGCGAGCAGGGGCAATTCGCGGCAGTGATACTCGAGGTCGAGATCCGGCATCAGGGCGCGCCCGTAGACGCAGTAGGCGCCGACGCCGCCGCCCCAATCCAGCATCGAGAGCCGCTTGCGTCCCGCCGCGGCGCGGGCCAGGACGTAACCGAAGCTCACGACCGTGTTGTGAAAGGCGTAGTCCACGGTCGCCGCTCCATCGGCCCGACGGGAGAAGCCAAACGGAGCCGTCGAGGTCGCGGCAGCCACGAAGTCGTCCCAACTCGCCAGATGCGTGTCCAGGACGCTCTGTGAATTCCAGCCTCGAACCGACGGGCTTTCCTCCGGCCATCCGCCCGGGAGGTATTCCCACTCCATCGATCCGGCTTTGTCCGACCGACGGCGGATGCGGCCGTACGCGGCCGGGATGACGGGCGGGAGCACCGCCCGGGCGATCCTCTTGAGTCGCTGAGGGCCGGATGCCCGAGGCACGGTCATTG
>Ga0182021_10009282_pt1 | contig 11648 bp, 9 predicted proteins | sample 612E3MmetaG_FD_120493 | JGI IMG/M metagenome (GOLD analysis project Ga0182021, IMG submission 120493) | Permafrost microbial communities from Stordalen Mire, Sweden - 612E3M metaG (Illumina Assembly) | ecosystem: Environmental > Terrestrial > Soil > Wetlands > Permafrost | place: Sweden...
CCACCTGGCGCGTCTGGCACGCGCCGGCCTGGTCACCTCACGTAACGAGAGCTACTACAACCTCTACTCGCTGCAGACCGGCGCTCTCTCCGGCATGGCCAAGAAACTGCTGGCGCAGGCGCAGCCAGCGCACGCCCCCGACGAAAAGGAATGGAGTGATTTTGATCGCAAGGTGCTGGCCACTTTCATCACCAGCGACGGTCGGATCAAGGCCTTTCCCATGCAGGAGAGGAAGTTTCGCGTGCTGCTGCGCCACGTGCTGCCGGCGTTCAGTCACGGCGTGCGCTACACGGAGAAAAGGGTCAACGAGATCCTGTCGAGGTACAACGACGATACCGCTCGCCTGCGCCGCTGGCTGGTGGATTTCGGCTACATGGCCCGGGAGGGCGGAGGCGGCAAGTACTGGCGGGTCGACAAGGAATGATCTCACCATCTGTTTGCGTGAGCCCGGCGTCTACCGTCGCCGCCGCGACATCGCGCGATCCATTTCGCGCTGGGCCTCGCGCTTCTTGACGTCCTCGCGCCGGTCGTACTGCTGCTTGCCGTGCACCAGCGCCAGTTCCACCTTCACGCGGCCGCACTTTTCGTAGAGTGAAAGCGGGATGAGGGTGTAGCCCTTCTCGCGCACCTTCGCCACCAGGCGATCGATCTCCCGCCGGTGCAGCAGCAACTTGCGCCGCCGGCGCGGGTCGTGGTTGCGTGCGTGGGCAAAGGCATAGACGCCGATGTCCAGCTGATGCAGCCACGCCTCGCCGGTTTCCACGCTGGCGTAGGCGTCGATGAGCGTGACCTTTCCGTCGCGGATCGACTTGACCTCGGAGCCGACCAGGGCCAGGCCGGCCTCCAGGGTCTCGTCGATCTCGTACTCGTGGCGCGCCTTTCGGTTGCGCGCCAGCACCTTGGTGTCATCTGACCGGCTCTTGCGCCCGGCCCCGCCCGCCACGCTGGTCCCCCGCCTACTCTAAAGCTTGCTTCCCTCGCCGGGAAGGCGCACGACCATTGGAGTCTCGCCGGCCATGGCCCGGCGCAGGTAGGTAGGCTTGTCGAACTCGCTTTCCTCGATGCACAGATGGTCGGCGGCCAGGGCCACCGGCACCGTGCCCGAGGCGCGGCGTGGACCGCTGCCCGGAACCGTGCTCATGGGCGAGGTGACGGCGGGACGAATTACAGGCCGCGGCTCGGAAACCGGGGCTGACCACTCGGCGGCCGCCAGGGGCACGGCAGGTGCCGGCGCGACCACGGGAGATGGAGTGTGGAGCAGAGCGCCAGCGGGATACGAATTCGGCGCGGAAAACTCGTCGACCCCGGTGTCGGCGAACTCGACGATCTCGGGGACCGCGCTGCGCGCAGAGGCTGAAATCACCGCAGGCGGCGCACCAGCCGGGCTGACTGTCGCGGCCCTTGCCGCGCTGGGCACCGGTGGCGGCGCCGCGGGCATGACCACGGTCACGCGAGGCGGGGCGGGATTCGGCGCCGAAGCGGCGTGCGAAATCGGCAGCACCATCTGGTGCTCGGCCGGCTTCTTGCTGGAACGGATGTTCAAGACGCCAGCAGTGGAAGCCTCGACCGCCGTGCGGCTCTGGAAGCCGGTCGCGATCACGGTCAGGCACACTTCATCGGTCATGTTGGGGTCGATGACCGAGCCGAAGATGATGTTGGCATCGGGATCAGCGGCCTCCTGGATCAGGGTGCAGGCCTCGGTGACCTCGGCCAGCATCAGGTCGGGACCGCCGGTGATGTTGACCAGGATCCCGGTGGCGCCGTTGATCGAGACGTCCTCGAGCAGGGGCGAGTTGATGGCCATCTGGGCGGCATCCAACGCGCGCTTCTCGCCCTTGCCACGGCCGGATCCCATCAGCGCCCGACCCATGCCCGTCATGATGGTGCGCACGTCGGCAAAGTCGACGTTGATGAGGCCGGGCATCATGACCAGATCGCTGATGCCACGCACGGCGGTGGCGCACACGCTGTCGACCATGTTGAACGACTCGCGCAGGGTCATGTGCTTGCCGGCCAGAGCAACGAGCCGGTCGTTGGGGATCACAATGAGCGCATCCACCGACTTGCCCAGCTCGGCCACGCCCCCGTTCGCCTTCTTCTTGCGCTGCAGGCCCTCGAACATGAAGGGCTTGGTCACCACCGCAACGGTGAGGGCGCCTGCCTCGCGTGCGATGCGCGCGATCACGGGCGCCGCGCCGGTGCCGGTGCCGCCGCCCATACCTGCGGTGACGAAGACCATGTCCGCCCCGCCGATGACCTCGGCGATGCGCGAAGCATCTTCCAGGGCTGCGGCGCAACCGATGTCGGGGTTGGCCCCCGCACCCAGGCCCTTGGTCAGGTTTCTTCCAATCTGAATCTTGGTGGGCGCCTGGTTGGTCTCCAGCACCTGGCAGTCGGTGTTGACGGCCACGAAATCTACGCCCTGGATTCCAGCCTCGATCATGGTGTTGACCGCGTTGCCGCCGCCCCCGCCCACGCCTATCACCTTGATCTTCGGACCCTGAGCCTGGTCGTCGAATTCGAGCATGTGATATCTCCCTGGACTACTTGGATCGCACGGCCTGCGGCATGCTCCAAATTTTTCACACGTCCTGGGCAAGAAACGGGCCCGGGTACGCGGCGGACAGGGGTTGAGACCTGAACAACGGTTCAGGCCATCATTGGCGCATGACGATTGCGAACCGTGCCGGCTCCTGACCAAGCAGGCAGCACCGAAAAGCCGCTCGCCATCACCGAAGCCAACATCACCTGGCCGCTGGTCGGTCCGTAGGATGGATTGAAACCGTGCTGTCAGGGAATGGGCCATCGACCGGTGGGGCTGTCGTGAAGCAACACCGTGAAGCGGAGCAGCCGGTGACAGTGCTATTCTGCGTGCCTTGTCTCGGGGCGCCTACTCTCCAATGATTTTCTCGCGCCAGTCTCTCGCCTGGCTCGTCCTAGCCTCCGCTCTCGTTCCGCGGCTCGGTCAGGCGGCGATGGTCGATTCCGTGGGAGACTGTCCGCGCAGCGCGGATGTCGATGCGGCGCTGGCTCAGTTGCTGAGCGCCAAGTCGGATCGCACCTCGTCGGCGGCTGTCATGGTGCGCGACCTGGGCACGAGTTGGACTGTGCAGGTGGCAGGCCGGTCAGCTACCTACTCCGATCCTGATCGCAACTGCCCCGAACGAACCAAGATTGCGGCGGTCTTCGCGGCGCTGGTGCTTGAGCCTCCGGACATTGTAGAGCCGTCTCCTGCTCCGCCCATCCGTGAATCCACGGGTTCGATACAACCCCGCTTGCCCCGTACCTACCGGCTCGATCTGGCGCCCGAGTTTCTGGTCGCGCCAGGCGCGGGCACGCGCAGCTCTGCCCTGACCTGGGGTGGTTCCCTGCGCGGGCGGGCGTCGGGGGAGCACTTCGGTCTCGCGGCCGGCCTGGAGGCCAGCTATCCGGCCGTCGCCAGGGTGCAAGCATTCGAGATGTCGCTGGCACGGATATCCCTGGACACTTCGGCAACTCTCTCCTGGCGCATGGCTGCAGCCGAGTTCGGAATCGAGATCGGGCCCTATGGGGCTCTGTTGCTCGCGCAGGGACGCGGTCTCTACGTGAACGGAAGCTCGACTCGTATTGACGCAGGAGGTCGCGTGGGTTTACGCGCTCAAACTATCGGTCGACGAGTGTCGCCTTTCCTGGCCCTTGAGGCCGAAGTCAGCGCGCGCCATTTCTCCTTGATCGTCAATCCAAACGAAAACGTGGGCACCGCGCCACGAGTTTGGTTGGGCGTGCTAGCTGGCGCCAGCATCTCGCTGAATCATGGGCACTAGAAGCTTTCCGGCTTCTGGTGACATACTTATGCTGTGCAGAGGTGGAATAATCCCCGACGCGAGGAAAGCAGCACGATCTGCGCAACGGAGACCTGTCGCCTTCCACAGATCTCCGCCCAACTGATTTTCGAAGACGTCTACCACGCCTATTTTCGGCAGACGGTGGCGTGGATGCGTGGTATGGGCGTGCCCGAGGCCGAGATTGAGGACGTCGCACAGGACGTTTTCCTGATCGTGCGTCGCAAGTTGCCGCACTTCCACGGCGGAAACCTGGCGGGCTGGCTTTATCGGATCGCTCATCTGACGGTGCGGAATTTCCGCCGCCGGGCCTGGTTCAAGAACGTGTTCTCGCGCGGCCAGAACCTCGATTCCATGGAAGTGGCCGGGATGAGCGCCTCACCGGCCATGGCGCTCGAAAAGAAGCAGGATCAGCACGTGCTCACCCAGATGCTCGCCCGAATGAGCGACAAGCGGCGCACGACCCTGGTCCTGTTCGAGATTGAAGGCTACAGCGGTCAGGAGATCGCCACATTGCACGGCGTGCCCGTGAAAACCGTCTGGACCAGGCTTCACCACGCACGCAAAGACCTGGTGGCCATGGTCGCCGCCCGGCGTAGGCAGAGAGAAGCGGGAATGCTATGAAACAGCGACTATTCGAAGTGCAAGAGTTCCGCGATCCAGACGAAGCTGAGGCTGCGAGGCTACTGCGATCGCTGCCTCCCGCCGCTGTTGGCGAAGCGGCGGAAAAGCGCGTCTACGCCAGGATCTGCGCATGGCCTTCCCGGAGCCCACGCCTGCTGCGGGCTGCTGTCGTGGTGCCGGCCCTGCTGGTCAGTACCACCATCCTCAGCGCCACGCTGGCTCTTGGTTGGTTTGCTCGCCCGGACAAGAAATCGTCGGGATCGACCGCGCTGGGCATGCCAGCCGCCCAGCCGAAACACCCGCTCGCGCGAGGGCGAGAACCAGCGGTAAGCCCGGCCCCGGCAATGGACAAGGGCACAGTGGCGTCCGCGTCTGCCGACCATGTCAGTATCCGTCGCGACCGCCCGAGCGACTCGCTGACCGGAAAGCGGCAGGCCGTTGCATCCGGTGATGTGCGGGGCGCGATCGAAGAATCGCCTCCGCTGCAGGTGGCCCCGGCCCCACCACCGCCGGAAGAAGCGGCGCTGGTGCTGGCAGCCCTGCGATCCCTGCGCCGCGAGCACAACCCCGTGCAAGCTGGTGCCTTGCTGCAAACCTACCTCACGCGCTTTCCCCAGGGCGTGCTCACCGAAGAGGCACTAGCCATCGGCATCGAGGCGGCCGTGGCTCGCCACGATGCTGCGACTGCCAAGGCGCTGGCCAACCAATATCTCGGGCGCTACCCGGCGGGCCGCTTCGTCAAGCTGGCACGCAAAACCGTGAACGCGGCCAAGCCTTGAAGAGTGTCTTGTCAGTCGTGGCGCTCGTGGCCCTTGGGGCGTGCAGCGATCAGATCCATCTCGGCAACCTTCTTCCTGCCCCAGATGCCTCAGATTCCTCAGATGCCCTAGATGCCACACCTGCCCCCCTTTACTGGTTCGCCGATCACGAGACCGGAGATCTGTCCCAGTGGGCCCAAGGTACTTCCAGCGACCAGATCGTGTCAGCGGATGCCCAGCTCACGGTCGTCAATTCTCCCACGCACAGTGGACGGTTCGCGGTCAGGTCAGCCATCTACGCCGCCACCAGGACCTCATACGCTCGGCTGTTCAGGGCGGGAAACCTGCCCAACGATGCCTACTTCCGGGTGTGGATGTACATTAAGCAAAACTTCACCATCGGGCAATACTGGAACGTGTTTGAGTTCCAGGGACGCACCGATCCTGCGACCCCTTCCAGCTATGTCTACCTGTGGAGCCTCGACCTGAAGCAAGCCTCGAGTGGCGATATGTCCTGGTACCTGTACGATACCCCGCGCGCGCGCAACGTTCCCACTGCAACGATCGTGGCCCCCATTGGGCGCTGGTTCCTGGTAGAGGCGTTCATGCATCAGGCGACGGACAATACCGGACAGGTCACCTTCTGGATCGACGGCAATCTGTTGGTGGACGTAACCGGGGTGTCAACCGTGCCCACGATGTGGCTATCCTGGAACGTGGGTGGTTCCGCGTCCAACATCGCCGAAGAGCCGGCCGAGATCTTTCTCGACGACGCCGCCATCGCGCCCACCGGCCCATAGTCAGGGCTAGAACGCGCTTGATAGCACCCGGCGCAAGCGGCTGAAGATGCCGCCACTGCTGCGGGCTGGGGTGCTGGTCGGCCGGCCGGACAGGCCGTGTTGGCTCGCGCCGTACTGGACCAAGCCGACGCCGGTGGAGAACGCGGGCGACTTGACCACGTCGGCCAGGCCGCCGACGCCTTTGGGCATGCCCAGCCGCACCGGGATGCCCAAGACCTCTTCGGCCAGCTCGGCCATGCCAGGAAGCTGGGTCGCGCCGCCCGTGATCACGGCGCCCGAGGCCAGCATGTCCTCGCAGCCCAGCCGCATGATCTCCGCCTTGACGAAGCAGAAGATCTCTTCGATGCGCGGCTGGATGATGTCCCGACACAACATCTGGCGCGACAGAACGCGCGGGGCGCGGCCGCCCACCGAGGCCACCTCGATGGTCTCGGTCGCGGACACCATGCTGGCCAGCGCGCAGCCCCAGCGGTGCTTGATCTTCTCCGCCTCGTGCGGCGGCGTGCGCAGGCCGAAGGCGATGTCGCTGGTGAGCTGGTGACCACCGAGCGGAATCACGCTGGTGTGGGCCACCGCCCCCTCGGTGAAGATGGCGATGTCCGTGGTGCCGCCGCCGATGTCGACCAGGGCCACGCCCAGGTCCTTCTCGTCCCGCTCCAGCACCGCCTCGCCCGAGGCCAGCGGCTCGAGCACGGTGTCCACCACTTCCAGGTCGCACCGGCTGCAGCACTTGATGATGTTTTGCAGGGCTGCGGCCGCCGCGGTGACGATGTGCACGCGCGCTTCCAGGCGCACCCCGCACATGCCGAGCGGCTCGCGCACGCCATCCTGGCCATCGACCCGGTATTCCTGGGGCAGCACGTGCACCACATGCCGGTCCACCGGCAGGGCAATCGCGCGCGCCAGCTCAAGCACCTTGGCCACGTCGCTGGGCCGGACTTCCTTGTCCTTGATGGCCACCGTGCCGGTGGAATTCACGCCCTTGATGTGGCCGCCCGCGATCCCGACGTAGACCTGCGAGATCTCGCAGCCGGACATGCCCTCGGCCTCCAGCACCGCCTGCTTGATCGCCGCAACGGTGGAGTCAATGTTGACAATGACCCCCTTCTTCAACCCGCGCGAAACATGCGTGCCTATGCCGATGACATCGAGTCCGCTATCGACCATTTCCGCGACGATGGCCGCGATCTTGGTGGTGCCGATATCGAGCCCAACGATGATGTCGGAGCTTCGTCTCGCCATGTTCTTGCTCGTCTCCGTTCCTTCGGCCCGTCAGTTTTTGGCCGGCTTGGAAGCCGGCTTCTCCGCCGCGGCGTCACCGTCGCGGCCACGCAGGAGCACCGGAACTTGTCGGCCGCCCAGGTCGAGGTTCACGACCCGCAAGGCAGACAACCCGCCCAGATGTTCTTTGTCCACAGCTTCCAGGATCTGATCGAATCGCGCCAGTTTCTTGCTGTATTGACCCCGGCCCAGCCGGATTTCGGCCCCGCCTTCCAGCAGGATGAGGGAAAAACCAAAGCGCGGGTCGATGCTGACCTCGGAGAGCGCCGGCCGGCCGGGCCGGGAGCGGTAGTCGTCGACGACTGCCAGGGCCTCGCGAAAGGCCGCCGCGCTGGCCTCAGGCAGCTTTGCGTACGGTTCCCGGCCGATGCCGGTCAGGACCGGCAGGCCTTCGGCCTCGTCCATGCGAGCGCGCTTGAAGGGCCGGCCATTCTCGTCCAGGAGGTAGAGCCCGCCCAGGGATGCGACCGCCGCTGCCCGCCGCTCGACAAGCTCGATGTGCAGGACCGACGGCAGGTGGCGTTTCACCCGCGCGGCCGCGACCCAGGGATGGGTGGCCAGCCGCGCCGCGACCGCATCGGTGTCGATGCTGAGCAACTTGTCGCCGGGCGCCACCCCGGCCAGCGCCAGAAGCTCCTCGCGTCGGACGTGCTGGGCAGGGGCGATATCGATCTGCTTGAGCTGAAAGCGAGGCGAATCGACGATGGTGAGCACCGCCCAGCGACCGCCCCATCCTGCCCCGGCCAGCACAGCCAGTACCGCGATCACCTTCCCCAGCACTCGTCCGACCACCCACGCGCCACGACCCAGGCGGGCCAGAGCAGCCCAGAGCATGAGCAGCAGACTGCGCCTCTGCACCACCGCGCGCCGATTGCGCCGCCGCCGGCCGAACCAACCACGCCGGGAGACATGGTGGTCTGGTGCCACCGGCTCGAGCGTCATCGCCCGCCCCGCGGTCAGCCGCGCGACAGGGCTCGCCCCGCCGGACAGGGCTGCCCTGCCCGCCAGGCTAATGGCCGCGTTGTTGCGCACCCCAAGACGATCACCCCGTCAGGCCGGACCGCCAAATTTTCGATCGAGGTTTTCGCGTGACCGCCCGTTCAGAATCCGCTCACCGTGACCGGCAGGTAGCTGTTCGTCGTGCTGCCGTTGCCGAGTTCGCCGAGGACATTCGAGCCCCAGCACTGAACCGTTCCAGCACTCAGCAATGCACAGGCGTGAATCCCGCCCACGGCAACAGTGGAGGCGTTTGTGATGCCCGAAACCGTGACGGGCGTCGAGATACCAGGACCAAGACTGGTGGTTCCAATGCCCAGCTGGCCGGCGTAGTTGTCACCCCAGCACTGAACCTTGCCACCAGTCAGCACTGCGCAGGAGTTGCTGGTGCCAGCGGAGATCGCGGTGGCATTGCTGATGCCCAAAACCGTGACGGGCACAGAGCTGTGCTCCACTATGCCCGCCACACCGTTGCCGAGCTCGCCCGAGCCGTTGTCACCCCAGCACTGAACCGTGCCACCCAACAGCAACGCGCAGGTGTGGGCCGTGCCACCGGCAACCGCGGTGGCGTTGGTGATGCCCGAAACAGTGACAGGCACGAGACTGGCTGTCGTGGTGCCGTTGCCGAGCTGGCCAAACATGTTGTCGCCCCAGCACTGAACCATGCCACTCCTGAGGAGCGCGCAACTGTGCCAATAGCCCGCGACAACAGCGCTGGCGTTCGTGATGCCCGAGGCAGTGACGGGCGATTGGCTGCATGGGACGGGGACCGTCAGGGGAGCACCTGCGACTTGACTGATGTTCGGAATATTGCACGTGTCCGTGCTGCTATTGCCGAGTTGTCCCCTGGAGTTCCAGCCCCAGCACTGAACCGTGCCACCAGTCAGCAGCACGCAGGTGTGGTACTCGCCAGTAGAAGCAGCGGCGGCATTCGTGATGCCCGAGACCGTCACGGGCACGGAACTACTTGTTGCGGTGCCATTGCCGAGCTGACCGTAGTCGTTGTAGCCCCAGCACTGCACCGTGCCACCAGTCAGCACGGCGCAGGCCTGATTCGAGCCCGCGGAAACCGCGGTGGCGTTGGCAATGCCCGAGACTGCGACAGGCAAGGAGCTGTCATCCGTGGTGCCGTCGCCGAGCATTCCGTACCTGTTGTTGCCCCAGCACCGGACCGTGCCACCACTGAGCAGCGCACACGTGTACCCGCTGCCAGCAACAACCGCATTTGCTACCAGCTTCGTGTTGATTGAGCCTCCGGTACTGGCAGCACCGCCAGTCGGAGTCGTGCCGCCAGCGACGACGCCCCCCAATCCGCCCGAGCCGCCCGTGGACCTGCCACCGGTGAAACTGCCGCCTATGCCGCCGCTGCCGCCGCTGCCGACAATTCCGCCCGTGCCACCCTCCCCATCGGGCCTGCCGCCCGTGCCGCCGCTTCCGTCGCGTCCTGAGTCCGGTGGCCTGCAGTTCATCGGACAATCGATAACGCTCAGTGACCAGCTTCCGCTTGCCGACAAGCCGCCGCTTATGCATTCCCAGCAATAGGCAGAGAGACAGACTGCAGCGCACTCGGGATGTTGCCGCCCTTCGCAGGTGGTGCAGACGATCGTCGTGGCGAGCGGGGCGCAGATCGGATATCCGGAGGGATTGGCTGGCAGTGGGAGTCCGCTGCACATCGACCCGGCACTACCGGCATCGATCGCGCTACCACCGCCTCCGATGATTCCGCCCGAGTTCGTGCCCCCAGTGGGACTGCCGCCGCTACTCCCGCCTGCGATGATTCCGCCCGTGCCCCCAGTGGGACTGCCGCCGCTGCCTGTGATTCCGCCCGTGCCGATGCTCCCAAGGCCGACGTCCCCTGTGCTGCCGCCCTGGCCAGCGTCGCTCGGGCCACCCTTGCCCGTGCGCATGCCGCCTTGGCAGGCGGCGACGCCAAGGCCAAGCACCAACGAGATGGCAATCGACGTCCTTCGTGTCTTCATGTTTGAAGTCATGTCATGGCTGGGGCGCGTACCCTTCCCAGATTCGTCTTAGCAGGAAATGTAGCTGATGCCGATTTTCAGACGAGAAAGTCGTGTCTACTGGCTGACCAGCGGCACAGTTTGCAGAACGCTGCTCATGTTGGAGAGCGCGGCGACACGTAGTTGGGCATCGCTGAAACCGTAGACCCAGTCGTCCATGAAGATGCTTCGTTTCACCAGCGACTTGGAATTGGTCCACCACTCGTCGCAGTTGGCCGTTGCGCTCACCGTGGAGGGATCCAGGAAAGGCAAGCGGCCATGCTCGCTGATGCCGGTGTCGAGGGAGATATCGAAGACCATGAGACCGGCAAAGGTCAGGTTCTGGGCATAGACACCGTTGCCGCCGCCTTCGCACACCGTGATGGGCAGGGCCAACATCTTCTTGGGCGCGAAGTAGTTGAACGCCAGGTGATTGGTGAGCGCCTCGGAATTCGACCCACGGGTACCGATCACCATCTTCCACGCCAGCTTGGGATTCGCCAGGTCGGTCACGTCGAAGATCTGAATCTGGATGCCGTTGAAGAATGCGAACGAACCCTGATCGTCGGCGGTGAAGCCGATGGCGAGCAGATGGTTGGCGTCCAGGCGTTGCATGTAGGTGGAGAAGCCCGGGATCTGGAGTTCGCCCAGCGTCTTGGGGTTGGCGGGGTCGCTCAGGTCGAAGACGAACAGCGGGTCCGTCTTCTTGAAGGTGACCACGAAGCCACGGTCGCCGTCGAAACGCACCGAGCGGATGTCTTCTTGCGGAGCGATGCCTCCGATCTGTCCCAACTGGGCGAGCTTGCCGCTCTGTTCGCCGAACGTGGTGAGATAGCTTATGACCGAGGGATCAGGAACCCAGCCCCTGGTCGAGGCCACGCGCAGAACCCCGTTGTTCTCGTCCATGGCGAACTGATTGAGGATGTGGCCTGGCAAGGTGACACTGCCGACGTAGCCCGTGTCAGTGCCGTTGAGGGTGAACTTGTGCACGAAGGAATCCGTGGGCTGGTAGTAGGAGTAGTAGCTGCCGCTGGCATAGTCCTGTTCGTAGGTTCGGTCGACTGCCATGTAGAGCGCAGTCGGCGAGGAATACACGTAGCCCGGGCTCGACCCCAGGACGGTGCGGGTCGGGCTTTGCAGCGTGGTGAGGTCGAAGGCGTTGAGTGAAACGAAGCTGGCACCCTGCGCATTCTGCGCCATTAGGGCGTGCTGACAGTCAGAGCTTACCGTGGCAGTTCCGCCGGGTTTGGTCATGTTCGACCAGGGAAGAAAGTATGCATCACTGGTGTTGTCGATCTTTGCGTTGTTGTCGGCCACACGTTGATTGAACTTGGTTTGCAGGTCGTCGTAGCTGGTGGCTTGCAGGGTGTA
>Ga0182021_10009283_pt1 | contig 11648 bp, 10 predicted proteins | sample 612E3MmetaG_FD_120493 | JGI IMG/M metagenome (GOLD analysis project Ga0182021, IMG submission 120493) | Permafrost microbial communities from Stordalen Mire, Sweden - 612E3M metaG (Illumina Assembly) | ecosystem: Environmental > Terrestrial > Soil > Wetlands > Permafrost | place: Sweden...
GATGGATTGATGTACCGACTTTTGGTTTCATGTACGGAAGCAGTGAATAATGCGATTATTCACGGTAATAAATCAGATCCCGAAAAAAAAGTTATAATTCGTTGCAAAGTTAGAAGGAAAACACTGACTCTTTCTGTAAAAGATGAGGGGACAGGATTTGATCCCGAAAGTCTGCAGGATCCGCGTGATGAGAGGAATTTGCTGAAAGAAAGCGGACGAGGTGTTTTCTTGATGCGCTCACTTATGGATAAAGTGAAATTTAAACAGTTAAGGTCTGGTAATGTTACGGAGATGCAAGTAAAACTTCATTGACACCTTTTACTCTATTCAGATCTCAGAAAAACAAAACCCGTCTCATACAAGACGGGTTTTGTGTCTATCAATGAATAAATCGACTTAGAACGAGTATCCTAAATTCACACTGATGATATGTGCATTGCTATTATAGGTACCAGGTAACTCAGATGATTTGGCGTTTGTTTCCATAAAGAGCACGAGCATATAGGAAGCATCAACATAGAAATTGTCGCTGATTTTATAACTGCCGCCAAGACAAATATCGACTCGATCTCCATCGGGAAGCATTGGTTCGGCTTTACTGGGTGGCTGCGGTGTAAGATCTAGAATAAGCCCACCCCGTAATGTGACCTGAGAATCCATCTTATATTCTGCACCGCCGCGCAGCAAATATCCATCATTCCAGTTTTTCACTAGCGGCGCTCCAGCTTTTTGAAGTGGATGGCTGCCACCATATGTTGGAGGAAATGGGAAATTTGGTCCATTAGGAATATTAACAGCTAGTTCTTTATAGTCACTCCAACCGACATATTGAAAATCTGCTTCTAACGTTAAATTAGACATGACATCATATGCCGCGCCAACATAAATATTCATAGGCATTGGTAACGTGGCTTTGCCATCTCCACCCGGGAAATAGGGAGTCAGCGCCTGCATATTTGTGAAGGTAGCGGTGCCTGAGAAGTCTAGCTTTGTTTCTGAACGGAAGGAAACACCAAGAGAAAGTTTATCAACAGGTTTATAAATTACGCCTACATTGAAACCAAAACCTGTAGCGGAAGCATCAAGATTAACGTTTCCCTCTGTTACTGTTGTAGGAACTGGAACCAAATAAGGTGCACCTGGAACAGGGGAGATAACCATAGCGTAAGTTGGGACTCTATAGCCCATGGTCACTTTGCCATAAATGTAACTTACTCCAGCTCCAACCGATAATTGGTCATTGATTTTAAATCCTACAGTAGGATTGAAGTACCATGTTGTAACAGTTGATTTTACTGCAAATTGGTCTCCAGCCCAAGGCTCCGGCCATTCAGTTCCAAGACCAAATGGATTAAATATACCTAGACCCACAACCAATTGATCATTTAATTGATATGTGCCATACAGATTAACAGGTGTGAATACCTGCGATTTTGTATCTGTTTCTACTCCTGCCAAATCTTTAAATTTCGTCGATGGCAAAATAAAATTTACCCCACCGAGCACATTAATTCCACTTTGAAATGCTAATCCAGCAGGATTAAAGTAAATTGCTGATGGATCAGAAGCCCTTGCAACGAACGCACCGCCCATACCAACGGCACGCGCTCCCTGCTCATTTAATTGGTATCCGCCGCCCAAAGCGATACATACAACAAGCACAGAAAGGACGATGGTCCCGATTACATGGAAAGAAAAATTTCTCAATGTGACCTCCTGAAGTGATGTGAATGATTTGTGATTTGTTGTTAAATCGATCAAAGTATCGTGCATTGTGTTTTATTTGCAAGCATAATAATAAATGAATTATTAAGATGCAATTTTCAGAAAACAAAATTATCGTCATACTTGAAATAACTCGGGACATAGCTGCAGGCAATGTAAAAAAGAAACCCCGCAGAATACTATGCGGGGTTCGATGGTCCAGTAAAATTATTATTCTTAAAAGGCAATTTTATCCATATTTGCTTTTACATCGGTTGCTGATTTATTAAGAGCGGCTTGTTCTTCTGGTGTAAGTTTAATTTGAATTATTTCCTCCATCCCTTTCTGTCCAAGTCGAATGGGGACACCAACAACAGTGTTATTGATTCCATATTCTCCCTGAAGTTGAACTGAGCAAGGGAGAATGCGCTTTTTATCTTTGACTATTGCCTCAATCATTTGAACGGCTGAGGCAGAGGGCGCATAATATGCACTTCCGGTCTTTAAGAAATTGACAATTTCAGCGCCGCCATCGCGGGTTCGTTTGACTAAACGGTCGATAGTCCCTTGATCCATTAAATCAGGAAGTGGAATGCCGGCAACTGTTGAGTAACGAGGCAACGGTACCATCGAATCTCCATGTCCGCCAAGAACAAATGCACTAATTTCCTCAACTGAAACTCCAAGTTCCATTGATATAAATGTCCGGAATCGAGACGAATCTAATACTCCCGCCATACCGAGAACCCGATGCCGCTCAAAACCACTCACTTTCAGAGCTACATACGTCATCACATCTAATGGATTAGATACTACAATAATGATTGCATTGGGAGATTGTTTCACTGATTGTTCTGTGCATGCCTTCACGATGGTGGCGTTTGTGTTCTGCAAGTCGTCCCGGCTCATACCCGGTTTTCGAGCAATTCCGGCGGTGATGAGAATGATATCTGAATTTGCCGTCGGTTCGTAAGAGTTTGTGCCAATGATGTTTGTATCTGTCCCTTCGACAGGTGCAGATTCTAATATATCGAGAGCCTTTCCTTGCGGCATTCCTTCAATGACGTCAACAAGGACTACTTCAGTAGCGAGTCCCTTGTCAACAATTCGTTGGGCCGATGATGCTCCAACATTTCCCGCACCAATAACAGTGATCTTCATGCAACCCTCCTGTTAGTAAGATAGTATTGTGATTGATTTACAAACATTGAATAAAATTTTAGAGTTCCTCATCAATCCTCTAGAAGGGAGGAAAAAACTTACCATGAAAAAAAAAGCCTCCTAGTGGAGGCTTCGTAAGTACAATCATTTGAGTTTAAGCAGTCTGTACAATACTCACACGTTGTCTTGCTTTTCCCACGCGTTCAAATTTCACGACGCCCGTAGCGAGTGCAAACAGTGTGTCATCACTGCCGATGCCTACGTTAATACCGGGATGAAACTTAGTTCCCCTTTGACGCACAAGGATATTACCAGCGAGTACCACTTGACCACCAAACCTTTTTACTCCAAGGCGCTGGGCGTTACTTTCGCGGCCGTTTCTGGAACTGCCACCGCCTTTTTTATGAGCCATACAATCTCTCCAGTTTAAGCTAGATTTGTTATTTCGATTTCCGTATACTGTTGCCGGTGCCCGTTCCGGACTCTGTAACCTTTCCGTTTCTTCTTTTTAAGCACGATCACCGTCTCGTCTTTTACGTGACGCAGCACCTTTGCTTCGACAAATGCTCCTTTTATGAAAGGATTGCCTACCGTCGCTTTCTTATCGTCGCTCGTCAGGATTACTTTATCAAATTTCAGTGTTGAGCCGACTTCCGAATGCATTTTCGGTACAAACACTTTATCGGAAGGGGATACCTTCACTTGTGTTCCAGCAATTTCCACTACTGCGTACATTATAGTCCTCAAATTAAATACAATCGTTTTTCAACATTATAAGTTAATAAAAAAGTGGAAGAGAGTCAACGAATTTTACATGGAATGAAAGATTTCATCCTTCGGCTAATTTGTCTTCGAGAACTTGCCGAATTTGTTCTAAAGGCATTTCCATTCCTGTCCAGAGTCGAAACGCTGCTGCTCCTTGGTGAATGAACATTCCCAAGCCGTCAATTGTTTTTGCGCCGACGGCTTTTGCGTCTCGTTGCAATTGCGTTGTTAATGGACGATAGACAAGATCGAAGACAATATGATTATTTTTTAACCAATTTTTATTTGGCAGGGGAGAGTCAAGATGGTGAGGAAACATCCCCACAGTGGTCGCATTAACTATAAGAGTGGAGTTCTTGATTGCATGTTCAAGGGCTGCATCTGTACAATGGAATACGTTAAATTCGACATCGGTATCGCCTATATTTTTAATGATTGCGTGGGCTTGTTCTGGAAAGAGAGCAGAGAATGTAATCGCCTTAGGCTTGATCGAATGAGATAGAACATAAGCGACTGACCGTGCCGCGCCGCCAGATCCTAAAATAGTACACTGAGTGCCCTTGATTTTTTCTCGATCGAGGTGAAGCGATCTCTCAACACCGATAATGTCTGTATTATATCCAATTAATTTATTATCGCGATGAACAACAGTGTTCACAGCACCTATAGCACGCGCCTCCGGAACGATTTCATCTAGGAGAGGCATAATAGCTTCTTTATGTGGAACTGTTACGTTCAATCCGCCCCATTTCTTGTCTCTGAAACGTTCAACCTCTTGTTTCAGCGAACTTGGATCAATGTCAATTAATTCGTACCGGCAGTCTATAGCGAGTAATGCAAATGCCGTATTGTGCATTAGAGGAGAAAGAGAATGACCGATAGGATGTCCGATAACAGCAAAATATTTTGTAGCCATGTGTATCCTGATTATAAAACGCAGTGAATGCTAAGATCAGTAGTACTCTGAACAGGTGGTTCGTGCGCAAGCTAAAAAAGTTCTACGTGTAAAAACTTTTTAATTCTGCTCATGAATGTTTTATAAAAAAGTGCGAGAACAGTATATCAGAAACGAAGTGAGGGAACAATTGCTCGAATTCTTTTTTCAAATCCGGAACTAAATTGAATGCGATAAAAAATTCGTTCGATGCTTCTTCTTTGGAATTCGTCGCCAATAGTACTTTTCCCAGGCTGAAGTATGCCGGTGCAAATTTTGGATCAAGCCGGATGCATTCCCCTAAAGCCGTAAGTGCTTTTTCATAAGCTCCTTTTTCATAGAGCGTATCGCCGAGGTCGAACCAAATTTCTGGATCCCGTGGATCCAGAGTGACAACTTTTCGATAACAATCAAGGCAGTCATCAATCCGCCCAAGATTGTACAGCGCATCTCCGCACGCGTACCAATATTCTGGATATTCGGAATTAATCTCAGCAGCTTTTTGATATTCAACTAACGCCTGTGCTGTTTGTCCAAGTGCATCAAAGCAGCACCCTTTGCCAAAGAATGATTCGTGGTGTCTGTTATTGATCTTAATAGCAGCTGAATAACAGGCGATAGCTTCGGTGTAGTCATTCAATTCTTCATAAGCATTACCGAGGTTATGAAGCGCCGCAACGTCCTTCGGTTCATAGTGAAGAGTAGTTTTGAAGCATCTAACAGCATCCTGAAGCCGACCAAGATTAGCATATCCGTTGCCCATATTATACCACGCTGCAGGAAAATCCTCTTTAATAGCTAAAGCATATTCATAACTCTCTATCGCTTTTGTGAATTGCCCGACACGATTCTGGACAACGCCTTTATTGTACCATGCGTTATAATTGTATGGATTATTGTTTATATGTTCATTGTAACAGCGTATGGATTCTTCCGGCTTATCGAGATAATCATAACAATAGCCGAGTTCATACCACGCGTCAATATAGGTTGCATCGATTTCTAAAATGTGATGGAAAATTGATTCAGCTTCCGTGTATCGCTCCATTTTTTCCAGTGTCACGCCTTTGTGGAACAGTGCGTCTTCATGGGATGAATCGAGCTCAAGCGCTTTATCGAACGATTCCATCGATTCACCAATGCGATTTAAATTATCTAATGTTATTCCGCGATTGATGTAAATCTCCGGATCCGTAGGATTGAGTCCAAGTGCTTTCTCAAAGCAAACGAGCGCCTCATCATACTTGAACAAATTATTAAGAATCATACCTTTCCGCTGCCAGGCATCTGCGTTGAACGGCTCAAATGACAACAAGCGGTCGGCATAAATTAATGCGTCGTCATACTTATCGTGTTCAAAATAAAATTGGATAATTTCTTCCAATGCTTCTGGATTGTTTATATCCTTGCCGCCGTTACGGAGTAATTCACGGAAACGCCGAACATCGTCTTCAGAATGCTTATTCGGTTTCGGACCCATGTTGTTGTCATCGAAACGATCAAATAGTGACACTGCTTGCTCCGTTAGAAATAATTCACTTATTAATAAAACAAATAAACGACTTGAAGTCAAGAAAGGTGGAACATCACATGTTGAAGTTCTCATCAATGAACTCTTTCTGTTTGTATTTGATTTTGGCGGCATGTTGGAGTATATTTAATTTTTATAAAAGCAGAATGATTGCTGAAAACCTCAAAAATCTGCGGAAACGTATCGAGCAAACCTGTCAGAACTGCGGGCGTAACATTGATGATATACAACTTCTTGCCGTTTCAAAAACGTTTTCGGTAGAATCCATACAGGAAGCAATCAATGCCGGGCAGGTTGATTTTGGCGAGAATTATGTTCAGGAATTACAGCAAAAACAAAATATTCTCGCAGACCGAAAGATACAGTGGCATTTTATTGGTCATCTGCAAACAAATAAAGTGAAATATATAGCTGAATATGTCCGTCTTATACATTCAGTTGATGATCTGAACCTTGGCAAGGAAATCAGCAAGCGGGCCGCACGGTGCAACCGCGTTCAGGATGCGTTGGTGGAAATCCACACCACTGATGAAGCGACAAAATTCGGTGTACGTCCGGAACATGCAGTCGCCTTAATAAAAGAGTTGTCGCAGCTCTCTCATCTTCGGATCTGCGGATTGATGACGATGGGACCGTTTTCGGATAATCCAAATGATTCCCGGGCTTCTTTTAGATGTGTGGCTGAACTTAAAAAGCAGATTGAAGCTGAAGGGATTGCGAATGTGCAGATGTGTCATCTTTCTATGGGTATGACGCATGATTTTGATGTGGCGATTGAAGAGGGCACGACATTGATCCGCATTGGAACTGCGCTATTCGGAAGACGCACAAAGAACTTGAATTGAAAGGAATAACCATGAAAATTACACCGCTCGAAATTAAACGTCAGCAGTTCAAGAAATCTATGCGCGGGTACGATTCCGTTGAGGTTGAAACGTTTCTTGAAATGATCTCGAACGAAGTGGAAGATTTAATTCGTGAGAACAGAGAGAAGAAAGACCAGCTTCTTCAACAGGAAACTCAGCTTGCGGACTATAAAAACATAGAAAAGACGCTTCAGCAGACACTGATGCAGGCACAGGAAACAAGCGGAAAGTCCATTGAGAATTCCAAGCGTGAAGCGGAGCTCATCATTAAGGAAGCGGAGGTCAAAGCATCGCAAATTCTGGAGAAAGCACGTCTTGATTTTGCCCATGTCAAAGAAGAAATTTCCCAGCTCAAAGCGCGGAAAGAAAGTGTGCTCAGCAGGCTAAAAGTTCTGCTCTCATCAGAATTAAATTTGATGAAAGCACTTGAGTTTGATGATGAAGAAGCAAAGAAAGACCCTTCCAGGGGGACGGGAAAAGATTATTTGGAACTGGAAGAGATATTGAAAAAGTTATGACAGGGGAATAGAGGGACGGACGATGACAGAATTAAGGAAACAAATTGCAGAATCGTTGGAGTTTATCCGGACGAGAACGACTGCAAAACCAACGATCGGCATTATTCTTGGAACCGGACTGGGTGGATTGGTAAAAGAAATCAAACAGGAAGTTGTCATCGATTATGCCACGATTCCGCATTTTCCCATCTCCACAGTCGAATCGCATCATGGCAAATTGATTTTTGGAATTCTTGCGGGGAAAAAAATAGTGGCGATGCAAGGCCGCTTTCACATGTATGAAGGATATAATCTGAAGCAAGTTACTTTTCCGATCAGGGTGATGAAATTTCTTGGCGTTAAAAGCATACTCGTTTCCAATGCTGCAGGTGCGCTCAATCCGCTGTTTAAAAAAGGCGATGTCATGCTCATTTCTGACCACATTAACTTGCTGGGAGACAATCCGCTCATCGGCCCGAACGATGATGAAATTGGACCTCGATTTCCCGATATGTCTGAAGCATATGACAAGGAGCTCATCGGGCTCGCTGAACATGCTGCCCTTGATTTAAAGATCCGGGTTCAGAAGGGTGTCTATGTCGCAATGCAGGGACCAAGTCTAGAGACCAAGTCCGAATATCGTTTCTTGCGTACCATCGGTGCGGATGCAGTGGGAATGTCGACAGTCCCGGAGGACATCGTTGCTGTCCATATGGGAATGAGAGTTCTTGGCTTTTCGATTCTCACTGATGAATGTTTCCCTGATGCGCTGAAACCGGCGTTACTCGAAGAGATTCTCAAGGTTGCCACGAAAGCCGAGCCAAAGATGACTGCGATTATGAAGGAAGTCGTGAAGAGAATGAAGCAATAATGTAAAATGAAAAATTGGAAATGAAAAAACATTGAATCGGAAAATTAACAAAATATAATTCACCCTACAATTGGATCACGAAATCACTAAATCGAAATTTTTAAAATGTTCAAGCAGTTAACCGACAAGTTAAATTATCACGAACTTGAATCAGAAATTCTGATGTCCTGGGAAGCGAATGATATTTTCAATAAGAGTATCTCCACTCGTGACGGCAAACAGGAATTTACTTTTTATGAAGGTCCACCCACCGCCAACGGACGTCCCGGAATTCATCATGTGATGGGTCGAACGCTGAAGGATATTATCTGCAGGTATAAGACGATGCAGGGTTTTCAAGTGCATCGGAAGGCGGGCTGGGATACACACGGCTTGCCCGTCGAAATCGAAGTCGAAAAGTCGCTTGGGTTTAAACACAAGGATGACATTGTCGGCTATGGTGTGGCCAAGTTTAATGCTGAGTGCAAAAAGTCAGTCTGGAAATACAAAACCGAATGGGAAGAATTGACGAAGATAATGGGCTACTGGGTTGATCTCCAGCATCCGTACGTCACATTCGACAATCAGTACATCGAATCCATCTGGTGGGCGTTGAAACAGTATTTCGATCGAGGTTTTATTTACAAAGGATATAAAATTCAGCCGTATTGTCCGCGATGTGAAACGCCATTATCATCCCATGAAGTTTCGCTCGGTTACAAGGACGTGAAAGATCCCTCCGTCTATATCAAGTTAAAAGTAAAAGGTGAAGAGAATACCTACTTTCTCGTTTGGACGACGACGCCCTGGACACTCATCTCAAACGTTGCTCTTGCCGTACATCCAGAAGTTGATTATGTACGAGTTGAACAGAAAGGCGAAAAATTAATTCTTGCAGAAGCCCGTCTGTCTGTGCTGGGTGAGGAATATAGTGTATTGGATAAATTCAAAGGTGCAGCACTTGCCGGCAAAGAGTACGAGAGAATGTTTTCGTATCATCAGGTGAAGGAAAAAGGGTGGTATGTGGTTCTTGCCGATTTTGTGACAACCGAAGACGGCTCCGGCATCGTTCATATGGCCCCGGCATATGGTGAAGATGATTATCAGATAGGCAGGAAGTATGGGCTGCCTACTATTCATCCCGTAAACAAATCCGGCGAGTTCAATGCAGAAGTCACAGATTTTGCCGGCATGTTTGTGAAGGATGCCGATCCGGAGATCATTCAAAATCTTCGTCATCGAAATATTCTTTACAAGAAGGAAATGCATCTCCACAGTTATCCGCATTGCTGGCGATGCTTGTCGCCATTGTTGTATTATGCCCGCGAGTCCTGGTACATTCGCACCACCGATTACGCGAAGCGGATGATCGAATTAAACAAACAGATCAATTGGATTCCACCGGAAGTTGGCGCCGGCAGATTTGGCAACTGGCTGGAAGAAAATAAAGACTGGGCGCTTTCTCGCGATCGTTTTTGGGGAACACCGCTTCCCATCTGGATCTGCGAATCATGCGGAAAGCAACGATGCATCGGCAGTGTAGAAGAATATAAGAAGGGCTCGCATGTTCAAGAGCCGCTCGATTTGCACAAACCGTACGTCGATGATGTCACGTTCGCATGTGAATGTGGCGGCACAATGAAACGAACACCCGAGCTGATCGATGTATGGTTTGATTCGGGATCGATGCCGTTTGCGCAATGGCATTATCCATTTGAGAATAAAGAAAGATTTGAACAGGCGTATCCTGCCGATTTCATATCGGAAGGCATCGACCAGACGCGCGGTTGGTTCTATACACTGCATTCCATCGGTACGTTCCTGTTTGATAGACCATCATTTAAAAATGTTCTCGTCAACGAGCTTATTCTTGATAAACAAGGACAGAAAATGTCCAAGACGAAAAACAATACAGTTGATCCGTTTCAATTACTTAAAAAATACAGCGCTGATACAGTCCGGTGGTACTTGGTTTCACAAAGTCCCGTGTGGCGTCCCACTTTATTTGATGCTGAGGGAGTGGGGGAAGTTCAGCGGAAATTCTTCAGTACTTTTTTAAATACGTACGCCTTTTTTGCATTGTATGCGAATGTAGATGGATTCAATCAGAGTGAACTGAAGATCCCTATACTTGAGCGGCAGGAAATTGATCAATGGATTTTATCGGAACTGAATTCGCTCATCAAAATTTATATCCAATCGATGGACAATTATGATGTAACGCGGGCGGCAAGAGCCGTCAGTGATTTCACGATTGATCAACTTTCGAACTGGTACGTGCGGCGCAACCGTCGGCGTTTCTGGAAGAGTGAAAAAGGAAAAGATAAAACAGCAGCGTATCAAACACTGCACGAATGCTTGCTGACAATCAGCAAGCTCATTGCACCATTCGCTCCTTTTTTGTCGGATGAAATTTATCATGATCTCATGATCGGGAACAAATCTGTGATGGAATCTGTTCATCTTGAGACATCGCCGAAAACAGATACGCACACGATCAATCCGGAACTGGAACATCGGATGGAGCATGTCATTCGGATCGTCGGACTTGTACGGGCGATGCGAATGAAATCAAATTTAAAAGTCCGTCAGCCGCTCCGGAAAATTATTCTGCCGGTGAAATCCGAAGCCGACCGGAAGGAAATTGCATTGATGGAAGATGTCATCATGGAAGAAATAAATGTAAAGCAGATAGAATATGTGGCGGATGAATCTGCAATCATTAAGAAGAAATCGAAACCGAACTTTAAATCTCTCGGCCCTAAGTTTGGTAAATCAGTCCAGCCGATAGCGGCTCGGCTACGAGATTTAACATCTGAAGAAATAAGCAGACTCCAATCGCAAGGATCGCTCGTAGTACATGTGAATGGCACAGAGTATACGATCGATACGAACGATGTGGAAATTTTGCATGAAGATATTCAGGGATGGTTGGTGGAAACCGACGGCTCACTTACAGTTGCTTTAGATACAGCCTTGACAGATGAATTGATTGATGAGGGATTGGCGCGCGAGTTTGTCAATCGTGTGCAAAACCTGCGTAAAGATTCAGGATTTGAAGTTACGGATCGGATTCGTATTCAGCATGTATCATCGGACCGGTTAATAAAAGCGCTTCATCGAATGACGGAATACGTGAAACAAGAAACATTAGCAGTTGAACTTCAGGCAATTTCTACCGAAGATAGCCCAATACAGGATGCGAAAAGCGAAGATATCAATGGTGAACAAAGTTTAATTGCAGTTGTGAAAATTTAGGTTATATTTGTGCAAGTTTAATTGATTGATATTTCCATTATCCCAATAAGGCGGGAGGAAAGCCATGGCAAAGAAAAAAGCA
>Ga0182021_10009284_pt1 | contig 11648 bp, 15 predicted proteins | sample 612E3MmetaG_FD_120493 | JGI IMG/M metagenome (GOLD analysis project Ga0182021, IMG submission 120493) | Permafrost microbial communities from Stordalen Mire, Sweden - 612E3M metaG (Illumina Assembly) | ecosystem: Environmental > Terrestrial > Soil > Wetlands > Permafrost | place: Sweden...
CGAGAGAACGCCTGGCGCGCCGCGCTCGAGGGACCGCTTCGCGCGTACCGCCGCGGCGCCGCCGAGGGCCCGGGCAAGGTCGTCGACCTCGGCGCCTTGCGGATCGCTCCGCTGGACGTGACGGTGCACCAGAAGGTGACGCGCTCGATTGGCGCGGTCTCGGCCGAGATCGCCGAAGCGCTCGCGCGCCGCCTCGTCGATCCTGGGCTCGCGCGAACGCCGCTGCTCGCCGTCCAGCACCACCCGCCGTACGCGCACGACAACCCGGTCCACCAGTGGTTCGACGGACTGCGCGACTGGGCGCGGGTCTTCCAGCTGCTTCTGTCGCACGCACACGCGTTCGTGATGCACGGCCACCTGCACAGCGCGGGCGACCGCTCTGTCCGGAGTCGGCGAGACGTCCGCATCTTCGGCGCCCCCGCGATCGTCGACGACACCGCGGTCCCGCGGGTGCGGCTCTACGACGTGCGCGGCGGCGTGATCGAGGCGGCCGGATTCGCCTGAGCCTCAACGCGGCGCGCGGCCGGGTCCGTGCTCTTTGCGCTGCTCGACGAGCTTGTCGAAGCGCGTCTGCTGATCGGGCCGAAGCACGGCGCGGATCTCGGTGTCCACCTGCCCGATGTGATCCCGGAGGATGGTGCGGATGCGCGCCTCTTGCTCGGCGTCGAGGTCGAGCTTGCGCCGGAGCACGGTGAGGCGTCGCGTCTCTCGTGCGCCGGCGTCGTCGCGGAGGATGGCCGCGTGTCGCCGCTGCACGACCGCGAACGACGCACCGCCGCCGGACACCGCTCCGAGAAGGAACACCGCCACCAGCACGAGATACCCCTTGGTCCGGGTCTTCACCATTCGAGATCCGTCACGTCGTCGGGGCTGCCCGCGAGCGCGTCGTCGACGGCGCCCGCGTTCGTCGCCGCCCAGGTGATGCCCAGAGCCGCCACGAGCGCGGCGACGGGCAGGAGGCGAAAGCCCGCCTTCGGGAGCTCGCCCCACCACGAGACCTCCGGTGCACGATCCACGGTTGCGCGCATGACCCGCGCCGAAAAGTCGGCCCGCGGCGTGATCCGCGCGGTGGCGCGGGTCAGTCTCTCGAGTCGCGCGTCGATGTCGTCGTGATCGGTCACGTGTCCCTCCTCTTCTCTCGGAGCATCGTCCTTGCCCGCACCAGCCGTTGCTCCACGGCGCCCTCGCTGCACTCCAGAATCTGCGCAATCTCGGCGGACGACAGCCCCTCCACCGCCCTCAGCATCAGCACCGTCTGCTGCTCCTCCGGGAGCTCCCCCAGCCAGCCCGCGAGCTCGCGCAGCGCGACGATGGACTCGGCCGAGGCGGCGCCGTCCCAGCCTGCCTCGACCAGCTCGTCGGTGGCCGTGCGCTTGAGCTTGCGCTTCGCGTCGATCGTGCCGTTCACCACGATGCGATAGAGCCACGTCTCGACGCGCGAGCGGCCGTCGAAGCCGCCCTCGGTCAGCGCGCGATAAGCTTTGACGTACGCCTCTTGCACCACGTCCTCCGCGTCGGCCACGTTGCCCAACATTCTAGCGCTCAGCCTGACGAGCTTCGCGCTCGTCGCATCGACGATCACCTGGAACGCCGATCGATCGCCCTCGGCGAGTCGCTGTGCGGCTTGCTCGAGGTTGCTCACTGCTGCTCACCGCCTTCAACGTGCACCTGGCTCCTTGCTCCTTCGACGACGAGAGGAGGGGGCTCCCTACGCAGGGCGCTACGATAGTTGTAGAGGCTCGATATCGCGGGGGAAAAGCACGGAGTCCAAGAAATCGTCCTCCGCGGCGTAGGGCGACCCCGGGGGCCGGCGTCCGACGGGGCAAGGAGACTGCAACATCATGCGAACGATCACGATGCTCACGGGTGGACTCTTGGCTCTGGTTCTTGCGGCGTGCTCCGGCACCGGCGCGGGCACCTCGCAGGCGCAGGGGGCTCCCCTGGAGACGGCGGCGAACGGCGCGCATGGCGGACGCGATCCCGCGCGCTTCCTCCAGCACCTCGACACCAACGGCGACGGCAAGGTCCAGGTCTCCGAGCTGACCGGCAGGATGGCGAAGCTCGCCAAGGCCGACACGAACGGCGACGGCGTCATCTCGGTCGACGAGCTCACGGCGTTCCACGCGATCGAAGCCAAGGCGCGCTTCGCCGAAGTGGACAAGAACGGCGACGGCGCCATCGACGCGACCGAGGCAGGCGATCGCTGGACGCATCTCCAGGCGGCCGACGCGAACAAGGACGGCAAAGTCACGCAGGCCGAGATCGACGCGGCCCGCACGGCCGGAACGCTCCACGGCTTCGGCGGCGGACACCACGGCGGTCACCGCGGTGGTCCCGACGGCGCCGGCCCGCGCGGCGACAAGATGGGCCCCGGCGGGATGATGGATCGTCTCGACACGAACAAGGACGGCGTGCTGCAGGCCTCCGAGATCCCCGAGAAGATGCGCCCGTGGCTCGACCGCGCCGACACGAACCACGACGGCTCGATCACGAAGGACGAGCTCGACGCCATGCGCAAGGCGCACGAAGCCGGCGAGTGACGTCTCCACAAAGGCACTGAGTCACGGGTGCGGCGACCCCCTTGGCCTGGCGACAGGGCGAGGGGGTCGTGGGGTTCTTTCGGCCGAAAACTGGGCCACCCCCCACCCCCCGCGTAGGTTGCAGGCATGCGCCGCATCCTCGCTCTGGCCCTCGCCCTTCCCCTCGCTGCTTGCCTCAACGCGCCGATGGGCCCTGCGGCGGTCCAGCAGACGTCGCAGGACTTCAACATGCAGATGCGCTTCGGGCGCATGGAGGTGGCCATCCAGGACGTCAGCGACGCCTACAGGGCCGAGTTCGGCCGTCGCCATGCGCTCTGGCACAACGCGCTGCACGTCACCGACGCCGAGGTCGCTGCGCTCCAGATGAGCGGCGATGAGAACGCCGACGTGGTGGTGCGCATCGGCTGGTACCGCGTGGATCAGGGCGACTTGCTGACGACGACGGTCAAGCAGAAGTGGCACCGCTTCCCCGGCGCGTGGCGCCTCGACGGCGAAGAACGCCTCGATGGTGCCATCGGCATCCTCGGCGAGAAGGTCGAGATCGTCACGCCCGACGCGCCGCCGGTGCACGCGCAGTTTCCCACGGTGCGCCTCGGCGGCACGCCGAACTAGGAGCTCAGGCGGAAGCGGAAGCCTTCGCGGACTTCTTCGCGGCCGGCTTCTTCGTCGCGCCCTTCTTGGCGCCCTTGGCAGCGGCAACGGCCTTGATTCGGCCCTTCTTCTTGCTCTGTGCGCGACGGCGCTTCATTTTCATCGAGTTTCGGCGGTCGAAGTTACCCATGGTGGGCGGCACCTTGCCGTCACCTGGGAACCCCCGTCAAGCCGAGAACGCGATCCCGAGCTTGGACGGCGTCAGCCAGCGCTCTCGGCCACGGCGTCTTCGCGACCCCGGACCTCGAGCCGGTAGCGGCTGTTGATCGTCTCGATGTAGAAGACTTCGCGCCCTGCCAGGCGAAGCACGCGCTTCACCGGCGTGGTCACGTATTCGTGCATCCCGTCGGGGAACTCGATGACGACGACCGAGCCCTTGCGCGGCGCGCGAACGAGGCGACCGGCGACGGCGCGCGATCCCTTCCCGAGCTTTCGAAGCACGACGTCCACAACGTCATGGTAGCACCCTACCAATCCTCGTCGACAAGCGCGTATTTCGTGTGGACACGCGCCCTTCATGTAGCAGGACTACATCCGAGCAGCGTTCGAGGAGCCGCCGCCGGCCCGGCACCCTTTTTTTCCTGCGGAAGTTCGAGTAGCCAGGCCCTTGCCATGCCGCATCGCGCCGCAGACGGAACCTCGACGGGCGAGCACCTCCACCACGCCGCCCCGCATTCCAGGCCGGGATGCGTCGAGGTCGTGTGCGGGTCCATGTTCAGCGGAAAGACCGAGGAGCTCATCCGGCGGGTCAAGCGCGCCCGTTACGCGCGCCTGCCGCTGGTCGTCTTCAAGCCCCGCGTCGACGATCGCTACGACGCGGTGAAGGTGGTCACGCACGAGGGCGTCGGCGCCGAGGCCGTGCCGGTCGCGAAGGCGAAGGACATCCTCGGGCTGGTCGGCCCCAACGTGGTCGTCGTGGGCATCGACGAGGTGCAGTTCTTCGAGAACGACATCATCGACGTGGTCGAGCAGCTGGCCAACCGCGGGGTTCGCGTCATCTGCGCCGGCCTCGACCAGGACTATCGCGGCCTGCCCTTCGGGCCGATGCCGGGCCTCATGGCGGTGGCCGAGTACGTCACCAAGCTGCACGCGGTCTGCGCGCGTTGCGGAGGCGAGGCGTCGCGCTCGCAGCGCCTCGTGGCCGACGAGGGGCAGCTCTTCGTGGGTGGCGCGGCGGCCTACGAAGCGCGCTGCCGGCGATGCTTCGTGGCGTACGCGGTCGAGCCGACTTCGTCCGGGTGAGCACGAACCCGACGAATTTGCCGGCGTTCGAGGCCCCGGCGTCGTACGTTGCGCCGCATGAACAGCGGCGGGTCTTCGTGCGGTACTTGCGGCGGCGACGGCCAGCTCGTCAATTCGTTCGGTAGCCGGGCGAAATGTCCGAGCTGTCACGGCTCGGGCAAGCGCTCGGAGGACACGGGGTTTCACGACGTCACCAAGACGAAGCCCTCGCACCACCGGGGCGCGAACAAAGCCGCGGTCGTCGAGAAGCCGACCTGGCCCTCCACCTTCGAAGGCGCGCAGCTCGCCACGGAAGTGAAGGCGTGCGCCACGCTGTCCTTGGACACCAAGGCCAAGCTGACGCGCGAGATCATGGAGCACGAAGCCACCCACGGGACGTGCACGCAGACCTTCGTGAAGAAGCTGCGCAAGCAGCTCCCGCGCGTCTCGCCCTGAGCGAACGCAGCTACTTCGCCGCGACCGTGTCGGGCTTGCCCGCGCCCTGGAAATAGGCGCGGAGCATCTCGCGGGCGACGACGTTGGCCTTCACGTGCCACTTGGGTCCGTTGACCACGAGCACCGAGATGGCGACCTGTTTCTCGCCGGGCTTGGGGTGGCTGGGCGCGAAGCCCGTGAACCACGTGTAGTAGTGCTGGCCGTCGGGATCGTTGAGCGTGCCGGTCTTGCCCGCGACGACGAGCCCGGCGGGCAAGAAGGCGGTCCCCTTGGGATCGTGGAACGCGCGGAAGCTGGTTCCCTCGCTCACCGTGTGCTCCATCATCGTCGTCACGGCGGCGGCCGTGGCGCTCGGCACCGCGCGGCGCAGGACCGTGGGGCTCTTCGGGGCGGTCCACATCGAGGTACCATCGGGGGCCAGGATCTCGCGCACGATCGTGGGCTTGAGCACCTCGCCGCCGTGGGCCACGGTGGCGCTGATCCAGGCGGCCTGGAGCGGCGTGAGGGTGCTGTTCCAGAAGCCGGCGGCGGTGCGCGCGAAGGGGAGGCCGTCGTCGGGGATCTTCACGTCGCTCGCGGCGATGGGCACCTCGAAGGGCACGGGCTCGCCGTAGCCGTAGGCGCGGGCCTCGTCGTTCAGCTCGGCCGCCTTGAGGTGGCGCTGCGCGAGCCTCGCGAAGACGGCGTTGGTGCTCTTGCCCATGGCCGTGGCCAGCGACACGCAGTACTTGTCGCGCAGCGGATCGACCAGCAAATCGCCGCTGGTGAGGCGCTGCTCGCCGCCGCCGGCGTAGCATTCGCGCGTCTCGGCGTTGAGGCCGGCGTGGTCCACGAGGGCCGACGCCGTGACGATCTTGAAGAGGCTGGCCGACGGCGCCCGGGCCACGGCAGCGAGGTCCCGTTTTGGGCCACTCTCGACGTGGCTCGCGTAGACGAGCACCTCGCCCGTGGCCGGATCCATCACGACGATGGCGCCCTCGGGGACATGGTGCTGCTTCAGGATGGCCAGCGCCGTCTTCTCCAGCGCCGGATCGACCGAGAGCTTGGCGGTACGCTTGCCGTCGAGGGGCGCCGTGGCGGCGTCGTCGGCGAGGCCGATGTGCACGAGATCGAGCCCCGCGAAGGAGGGCGCCAGGGCCACCGGGGGCGCCTGGACCAGGGTCACCGCGGCGGGCGCATCGTCGCTGGCCGACGGAGAGGCGGCAGCGTGCGCGCGTCCCGCGCCGAGGACGCGCAGCGTCGCGACGCTCCCCACGACGAGCGCAAAAGCGCCAAGACCAACGAACCAGCGTCGCATCACGTACGGGTCTGCCATGCGGGGCGGAAAAGGGACAAATAAGCGGGTAGGGTTAACCGCCATGTCCCGCCGTACCGCCGCGTTCCTTGCTGCCGCCGTCACCCTCCTCTCTCCCGCCCTGGCGCGCGCGGCGGTGGAGAAGAGCCTTCCTGCCGGAGGCGGCCTCGACGCCGTGCGGGTGCGCGTGACCGTCTCGCCGCCGGCGCTCGAGGCCTTCGTGTGCGCGAAGGCGCCCTGCACCGACGCGAGCTCGAAGGGGACCGAGCCCATTCGCATCGCCCCGACCGACATGCCCGACGAGAAGGACGTGCGGCTCCAGGCCGTGGATCTCGGCAACGGGCGTCAGGTCGTGTGGGTCCACATCCCGAGCAAGACCCTGCCGGGCGTCGCCTTCGACGCGCTCGTGGGAGGTCAGGCCTCGCCGTTCGTCCACTCGTCGCTCACCGGGTTCACGAAGGGGCAGCCCGGCGGCATGTCCGGCAACGCGTTCCAGCTCCTCGACGCGGGCGGCAAGCACGTGGTCGTCACGGGGCAGCTCCGCGAGGATCTCACGGTCTGTGGGCAAGACCGCACGCTCCTCGCGCCGCGTGCGCTCAACCCGGCCACCCTCGGCTTCGAGGACACGAGCCTCGATCGCCTGCCGTCGGCGCAGCGCGCCGCCGCGACGCGGCTCGTGGCCACGACCCACGCGGGCACGGTCACCGATCCGATGGCGCGCCTGCTCGTGCCCGTGGGCGCCAGCTCCGGGGAGAGCACCTTGCCGTGGAGCGAGCGACGTCCCGGAGTGGGACGCGGAGAGTTCCTGCTCTTTCGCGGCGCCTACGAGGTGCCGGTGTCTCGCCTCACTGTGCGCGTCACGCCGCCGACGCCCACGAAAGGCGGCGCCGCGCCGAAGAGCTTCTTCCTCGTGACGACCACGAAGACCTACGCCGTGACCCTTCCCGAGGATGCCTGGCTGCACCCGGGCAACACCTACGACGTGACGTTCCCCGAGCCCTTGCGGAGCTCGTGCGTGTCGCTCGTCCTCGACGAGGCCTACGATCACGGGCAGGCCGAGGTGGACGTGACGGTGGCCGACGTGGGCGCGTACTCCGAGCTCGAGACACCGGGCACCACGCTCGCGACGGTGGCCGCAGCGCTCGGAGCCGGCGGTCCGCGCTCGGACGCCGCGGCAGGGCTCCTCAAGCGCACCGGCGATCGTGCGCTCGCCCCGCTCGCCGAGGCGTGGCCGAAGCTCGACGAGCAGGGGCGCGAGCTCGCCGTCGACATCGCGGCCACGGGCAGCTGTGGTCAGTCGACCCCGCTCTTCCTCTCGGCCCTCTGCGACGCGAGCAAGGAGGTGTCGCGCAAGGCCGAGAGCGCCCTGGTGCGCTGCAACCGCGCGTCGCGCATCGTGGACGCGGTGCACGACGTGAAGGTGCTGGGCTGCTCGAAGGTCGCGGGCATGCTGGCGCTCCTCGGCCGCGACGGCGCCGTGGGGCCGCTCGCGACGCAGCTCGGGAAAGGCGACAAGGACATGCGCGCCGCGACGCGCCAGGCTTTCGCGACGGCGGCGCGCGACGTGTCGGGACAACGCCTGAGCATCGCGCTGGTCGACGAGGGGCTCAGCGACGACGCGCGCCTCGAGATGCTCCGCGCGCTGGGGCCCCGCGTGACCGAGGTGGCCGCCGAGGCCACGAGGATCCTCGACCGGCTCCTCGCGCGCGGCGACGATTTCGCCACGCGCTACCTTTCCCTCGGCCCCATCGCCGCGCTCGCGGGAGCCGGGAATCGCGCGGAGATCGAGCGGCTCTCGGGCCTCCTTTCGCACGACAAAGAGTGGCCCATCCGCGCGCGCATCGCCGAGCTCGCGATCGGCGTCCCCGGCGTCCAGGCGGCGCTGCTCACCGCCCTCGACGACGAGAACCCGCGGGTGCGCGAGGCGGCGCTGCGCGCCGTGACCGCGCAGAAGGTCTCGGCCGCCGCCGTGGGCGTGGAGCGAAAGCTCGAGAGCGATCCGTGGCCGTTCGTGCGCGTGGCGGCTGCCGACGCCCTCGGCGCGATGCCGCCGGCCGCGGACGTGGATCGCGCGCTGGGTACGGCCCTCAAGGCCGACAGCTCGTCGCCCGTGCGCGTCGCCATCCTCGCGGCGCTGGCCACCCATCGGGCGCGCGGCTTCGCGGACGTCGTCCGCGAGCGGGTCGACGACGAGCGAGAGGATCCCGATGTCCGCGTGGCGGCCGCGCATGCGCTCGGCGCGCTCTGCGATGCGAAGACCCTGGATCGCTTGACCGAGCTGGCGCGTGCCGCGGCCGATCCCATGGTCGATCAGGACAGCCTCGCGCTGGGCCTTGCGGCGGTCTCTGCGCTGGGCGCGATGCACCCGGCTGATCTGGCCGCACGCCTCTCGAAGCTGCGCGGCGAGGGCGTACGCGATGCCGTGAAGGCCGCGGCGGCGCAGGCGCTGGCGATGACCCCGGCCTGCCGCTGAGGCGTTGTGGCGGGCTCGGGTCAGAAATGCGCGCGCGCTAGTGACGCTCGGCGCGTTCCTTGAGGCCGAGCAGCATGCGCCGGTCCATCGCATAGCCGACGGGCTCGATCAGCGTCGGCCCGAACTGCAGCCGCGTGACGACGTCGTCGGAGCACCCACAACGGAACCGGCTGACGACGCGCGCGCGCCCTCCGCCGTCGAGCGGCTCGAGGAAGAGGAGCCAGCTGGTCTCGACCGCGGGGGCCTCGGAGTGCACGCACGCCACGATGTATTTGCGCGGCTCGACCGCCACGACGGGCAGCGGGGGCAGGTTGGGATGGAGGAAGAGCTTCGCGCCCGTCCGCAGGGCCCACTCGGGGTGCACGCGGTCGGCGTCGTGGATCGGCCCCCCGGCGACGTCCTGGAGCCACTGGTAGCTGTAGAAGCCTGCGTGATCGCCACCCATCTGCGCCACCCATGGCCAGACTTCGTCCGGCGGCGCGTCGATCTCGACGCCGTGGGTCCACCCCCAGCGCGGCTCGATGATGAGCTCGTCGCCTGGGTACTCTCGCGCGGCGGTGGCCTCGTCGAGGCCCCAGTGGCCGCGCTGGCCCCGCATGAACGGCGTGAAGAACGCAGCCGTGATGATGGCGATGCCTTCCAGGCCCTCGGTGACGTCGCGCCACGTCGACTCCTCGTGCGGAGCTGTGGAGGTGACGGAGGCCATGCTCACCTGTGAAGCAACAGTCGGTCCACCCGTGTTTCCCGTGTTCATCGGGACTTTGCGAGGGTGAGGGTCGCAGGGCCTTCGCGTGTCGCGCAGCCCGCTCGCTCCCACCCGAGTGTGCGAGACCTGCCTACAGCACGCCCACGGCGCGGCGCGCCTCGGTGCAATCGAACGAAGGCACGCGCGAGCCCGGCTTCCACGCTGGGTCGATGGCGCACTGTTGATGCACGAAGAGCGTGGGCCCTCCCTGCATCACGCCGTAGGTCTCGCCGGTGTCCCCGCTGGCCGAAGCGCAGGAGCCCGCATCCCTGCAGCGGACCACACACAGGGTGTCCGTCTTGCCGGACTTCGCTGCATCGATGCACGACACATCGAGCACCCCTGCGTGCCTCGGCAGCGCCGTCAGGTTGTCGGGCACGCCCGCCGGCGTCACGGCGTAGCCGGCGGCGACGAGCTGCGTGCGCATGATCGCAAGATCGTAGGGGGCGTGGGACGGGCGACAGGCGAGCAGCAACAGCGGAAGGGACGACGCCAGTCGGGACAAGGTGCCGGAGTGTACATCGCACTGGCGTCGCGCGCGTCTCCTCGGTATCGAAAGGGCATGCCGATCACGCGCATCTCCCCGGCCGAGGCCGCTGCGAAACTGCTCGAAGGGCTCACCTACGTCGACGTGCGCAGCGAGGAAGAGTTCGAAGGCGGACACCCCGAGGGCGCCGTCAACGTGCCCTGGGCGCACATGAGCGCGGGCGGCATGACGCCCAACCCGGATTTCGTCGCCGCGATGAGCGCGCTCTTCGCGAAGGCCGAGCCGAAGGTCGTGCTCGGGTGCCGCTCGGGCAACCGTTCGATGCGCGCGGCCGAGGCGCTGGCCGTCGACGGCTGGGGGCCGCTCTTCGAGCAGCGCGCCGGCTGGGACGGCGTGCGCGATCCGTTCGGCAAGGTGTCGGAGGTCGGCTGGGCGCGCGCCGGCCTTCCGGTCGCGACGGGGCAGCCCGAGGGGCGCTCGTGGGCCGACGTGAAGCGGAAGGTGCGGCCGTGACGCAGGCGTTCCTCATCGCCGGCGCAGGCCCCGGCACCGGCCCTCGCTCGCTCCGTTTCCACAAGGACGTCGTGCGTGCGTCGGGCAAGGCCAAGCCGGTCTACGCCTACGTCGGCGCGGCGTCCGACGACTCGCTGATGTTCGAGAAGATGCTCAAGGGCGTCATGTTCGGCCTCGGGTCGAAGGTGCTGAGCGTGCGCCTCTCGAAGGCGAAGACCAAGACCAGCGAGGCCAAGGCCATGCTCGCCGACGCCGACGTCGTCTTCATCAGCGGCGGTGACGTCGAGCGCGGCATGCAGCTCATCGGCGAGCGCGACATGGGCGGCTACTTCCAGGAGCTGGCGCGCGGCGGCAAGATCTTCGAGGCCGTGTCGGCGGGCTCCATCATGCTGGGCGAGCACTGGGTGCGTTTCCCGGACGGACAGGACCACAACGCCGAGGTCTTCGAATGCATGGGCATCGTGCCGCTCTCCTTCGATGCGCACGACGAAGCCTCGGACTGGGAAGAGCTGCGCGTGCTGGCGAAGAAGCTCCCGGCGAAGGCCGGCAAGGCCGTCTACGGGCTGACGTCGGGCGCCGCCGCGGCGTGGGACGGGAAGAAGCTCCACGCCTTGGGCGGCCCTCTCGCGCGCTACAGCTGCGGCGCAGGCTCGAAGCGCCTGGAGGACCTCGGCCCGGATCGTTGACCCGTCAACGAGTGCCGCGTCCCCGATCGTAGTCCTCGGCGGCCTTCTTCACGGCCTCCAGATCGCGGGATGCGCGCTCGGCCTCGACCGCCAGCTCGGCAGTGAACATCGTGAGGCCCCACAGGCCCTGGTCGCGCTTGCGGAACGAGTAGCGCGTGCCTCGCGCGGTCACCACCGTCGCGCGCTCGCCGCTCACCTCGACGCTGGCGATGCCGGAAAGATCCCTCTTCAGCCGGGCGAGCCAGCCGCGCGCCTCGGCGAAGCGCAGGAACACGTCGGGCCCATCCTGGGCCTTGGCGTCGCCCTCGTAGGCGGCGAGGAGCTGGTCGCGCTCGGGCCCTGGGGGCCAGCTCTTGGAGACGCGGTCGTGGGCCTCGGTGTGCGCGTTCTTGAGCGTGAAGCAGGCCCACTGCGCCTCGAGCTCGAGGTAGTCGAAGATGTCGCGAGGGTGCTCTTCGGACAGTGATTTCGCGATGCGCGCGTAGGCGCCTTCGGGGGTGTGGTCGCTGGGGAACGGCTTCCGGAATGCGACGAACACGACGCCGAGCGCGACGGCGACGCCGGCGATCCCGAGGCGCGGCG
>Ga0182021_10009285_pt1 | contig 11647 bp, 13 predicted proteins | sample 612E3MmetaG_FD_120493 | JGI IMG/M metagenome (GOLD analysis project Ga0182021, IMG submission 120493) | Permafrost microbial communities from Stordalen Mire, Sweden - 612E3M metaG (Illumina Assembly) | ecosystem: Environmental > Terrestrial > Soil > Wetlands > Permafrost | place: Sweden...
CCCAATCTCAGCTGCCTCTATAAAGCCCGTGCAATGGATTTGCATGGGCTTTAATATTTTATTTTCGTTGTGTCAATTCGTATGGCCATGCCCTATCTCATCACCTGTTTCGGGTCCGAGCAGGATGCGCCATGGTCCAAATCGTTCCTGATGGAGAATGATCACGGTTGCCAAAAAGGTGGAGATGGGGACTGCCGCGATCAATCCCAACGAACCGACGAGTGTCCGCACGATTTCTTCTGCCAGGAATTCAGAGTTGATGAAATAGCTGTAGCTTCCATTACCCAGCGTAAAGATCAACAATAAGGGCAGCGCCGCGCCGGTATATGCCAGCACCAGGGTATTGACGGTGGCCGCCACATGGTCCTGGCCAATCCGCATGGCTTTTTGAAGGGTGAGGCGGAATCCCAGTGACGGATTGGCATCATGGATCTCAACCACTGCCGCCGATTGCGAAGTTACCAGGTCGTCCAACACACCCAATGAACCAATGATCATTCCGCCGAGCAGCAGGCCGCGTGGGTCGATCGCCACGGATGAAAATTGCATCAGATATCCTGCGTTTTCATCTCCATAGCCTGTGAGGCGTGTTAGATACACGAAAAATAATGAGAGCGCACCCGTCAGCAACAAAGAGACCATGATGCTTATCGCTGACGCATGTGTTTTTAGATTCCAACCATAGGTTAAATACAGGGTTGCCATTAAAAGAATGATCGAACCGATCAAGCTGACCTTGACCGGATCTTCCCCTGCGAGAATATGTGGGATCACATAACCGATGATCATCACCATGCTGAAACCCAGCGAAACCAGGCTGCCCAATCCTTTCCACCGTCCCATCACCAGCATGGAAAGGATAAAAGTGATCAGCAGGATTAATAGTGGTTTGGTGCGCACGTAATCCACATAGTTTGCTTGAAGCGTGCCGTCGGGAGCCTTGTCCACTTCCACATAAACTTCATCGCCCGGCACAAAACGAAAATTGTCGTTGCGTAATTGACGTTTGCCGTAATCGATTTGGAATGGAATATTCTTGTAATCTCCTTCCAAAACCTGAACTTGCATCACTTGATAAAGCTGGTCTTTGCCGTTGAGATTGATCTGTCCTTCATCGACAATATCCGTCACCTTTGCCAGCGCCGTCTGTGAACCCAATGTGGCGCCCATATCGCCTGAAAATTGCGGCGGCTGAAAGAAATATGGGATGACCACGATCAGCAGGATCGAGAACAGCAAAATCATCACTGCAGCTGCGATAATAAACGAAACCGGAACCTTTTTCATTTTTTCTCTTTATGAACATGCGAGTATAACGGCGTAATGAAGAAAGCGAAAGGCGGCTTCTCATATTGAACTAATGCTTGCCAAACCCTTTATGTATATAATTCCTTGAATGGAAATGCCGACTCGACGATATGGCCTGTCGCGTATCTTGATTGGGATCATTCTTTTTGGCGTTATTGCGCTTATTCTTTATACCAGTTTGCCTTCCCTGATATGGCCATGGCTGGGAGGACGGCTTTCTGTTTTTGCCACCGTATTTTTGGGAATCTTTATCGAGGCTCTCCCATTTCTATTGATGGGAACGCTTTCATCAGGATTGGTCGAAGTCTTTCTCTCAGATGAATGGCTGGCGCGTTCAGCCCCGCGCCGCGCCCTGCCCGCCGCCTTGGTCGGAGCGTCGCTTGGTTTGATCTTTCCCATCTGTGAATGCGGCACTGTTCCTCTGGCGCGTCGCCTCTTCCGAAAGGGCCTGCCTCTACCGGCCGGCATCGCCTTTTTACTGGCCGCGCCGGTTCTCAACCCCATCGTTATATTGAGTACCGCGACCGCATTCGGCTGGGGACGGATGTTGTTGTGGAGAATCGGCCTCAGCTTGCTGATGGCGGTATCCGTGGGTTTGGCATTTTCAATCGAAAAAGATTCCGTCAACATTATGCGAATGCCGTTATTCAAGACCGAACCGGTTGTTTCGCATGTTCATTCCGCAAATGAGACTTTTATACAAAAAATTCAGCGCGCCTTGCTGATCAGTGCGGATGAATTTTTTGAAATGGGGCGCTATTTGGTCTTAGGCGCGTCGCTGGCCGCCCTTCTGCAGGCTTTCATTTCACAAACCTCTTTATTGACCGTTGGAAGCGGGCCCATCCTGTCTGTGCTGGTCATGCTGGCATTGGCTGTTTTGCTTTCCATTTGTTCCACTGTAGATGCGTTTATTGCTCTTGGCTTCATGGGAACTTTTAGCTTCGGCTCCGTGCTTTCTTTTCTGGTCTTTGGCCCAATGGTGGATATCAAAAGCGTCCTGATGTTCCTGCAGGTTTTCCGCCGCAAAACGGTCTTCTATCTTGTCCTGCTCCCACTGCTGATGAGTCTGTTGGCGGGACTGATATTCAATTACTTTTACGCATGAAAATGATGTCTCTTCGACTCTATCGTTTATTGCAAGCCTTCATCCTGCTCGCGCTGGTCGTGTTCATTGGCTTTAAGTTGATCAGCGGCACGTTGTCGCTGTATATCAATATGCAATACATGCCGCTGACCGTCTTTGGAATCGTCGTGCTTGCCATCATGACCCTGGTTGTCCTTCGATATCTGGGCTTGGAAGACCACGAGCATCATGATTCGGGCCATCAGCATGACATTTCTCCCAGCGCCTTGATGATTTTGATGGTACCGCTATTGATCGGCATACTGATTCCAGTGCATCCTCTCGATGCAACCGCAGCTTCCACACGCGGCATGAACGTTTCTGCGCCTTTGGTCGGAAGCTCGCAAACTCGCGAGTTCCAATCTGCGGCGGACACGCGCAACATTCTGGATTGGATTGTCATCTTTAATTCGACCAATGATCTCTCACCCTATGTCGGCCAGACAGCCAGAGTAACCGGCTTCGTTTATCACGATCCGCGCCTCCCGGCGAATCAATTCATCGTAAGTCGTTTTGTCATCACCTGCTGTACTGCGGATGCTTCGGCGATCGGTATGATCGTCACATGGAACCAAAGCGCTGATTTAAAAGAGAGTTCCTGGGTTGAAGTTAAAGGCCCTGTACAAGATTCTACGCTGGGTGGTCAACCCATCCCATTGATCGAAGCGAATTACGTTCAATCAACATCCCAGCCGGATCAGCCCTACCTTTATCCATGAAGTTACGTATCCTTCAACCGCTTGATCTCGCGGCCGGAGGTTTGGCCCTTGCACTGGTCTTTATCATCAGTGTAGTGATCCTGATCGGCACCTGGGAGGGTGTTCAAGTCAATATCGTCACCGCAGATGAAAACGGGGAGATCGGTCCACTTTCAACCATCATGCTTAGATTTTCAGAGCCCGTCGATCAAACCATCGTCCAATCGTTGTTTTCGATTCAACCCAAAACACCCGGCAAACTGGATTGGGTGGATGCAAAGACTCTCCGCTTTACTCCGCTTGAGCCATTGCAGCCCGGCGCGGACTATCAGATACAAATGAATGCCGGATACCTGGGAAATAAAAACCTGCTCCTGCGCTTCAATCATCTCTGGCTGCTTCATGTACGCCAACCGCAGATCGCTTACCTTGCTTCGGTAAATAATAACATCCAGCTTTGGGCGGTTGATTTGGACGGGAAATATCCGCACCGGCTTGGAAACTTCAACAAGGCAATTTTTGATTTCGATGCCGCCCCCACTGGAGAGTACCTGGTTTTTTCGGCGCTCAACGATAAACAGGGTGCTGATTTATGGGTTGTAGATCGCAGTGGAAATTCATTGCATTTGCTTGCTTCCTGTGGAGCAGACCGCTGCACTTCGCCTGCCATTTCGCCTGATAGTCAGCAGGTCGCTTATACGCGCGAGGCCGCTCCCATTACTCCCAGTATGCCTACCGGCGCTCCACGCATATGGGTTGTCAATGTTCAAAGCGGGGAGAATCGTCCGCTTTATTCCGATCCTCAAATCATCGGCTTCGGTCCCGCCTGGTCACCCGATGGAAAATATATATCCTCGTATGATGGCGTTCAGGCGGTTATCCGGATCGTATCCATAGGTACGGGCGAGCAATTTACTTTGCCAAGCGCCACAGGAGGCGATATGTCCACCTGGTCACCGGACAGCAAATCCATATTGTTCACGGATGAGGCAGTTTCGCCGGATGGCTCAAGTTCATGGTCGGTAATCAAAATGGCGGACGTTGCCACAGGTGATATTTCGGTTTGGATTGGGAAGAGTGATACGCAGGATTATCAATATGGAGACCTGGCATGGGCCCCGAATCCCGATGAGATCATCATCGGCTTGCGGCTTCCGCCGGATTTTACTTCGCGAGGATTATTATTGGTGCGCCCAAATGATCCAGGAGGCCCCATTGTTGCAAATGACCCTCAATTCTTATATCAAACGCCGAAATGGGATCTGTGGGGGAAGGAGGTATTGCTTCAGGAAGAAATGATTACCGGGCTGCATACTACAGACATCGCGATCTGGGAAACGGGGATGACACAGCCGCACGTTGTGGCGCAAGGTACCTGGCCGCATTGGCTTCCATGAAGGGTCTTGACTTTTTCGCTCTTCTGTTTATAATTGAAAATGATTTTCAATATCATCTATGGCTGTCGAAAACTGGCTTACTCAATTGCAGGATAATGGTTACCGGCTGACGGGTGCGCGCCGCGCGGTCGTGGAGATCATCGGCACCAGCCAGCATGCCCTGACTCCCGTCGAGGTGTATGATGCAGCGCGCGATCAATATCCCGCCCTCGGCTTGGTGACTGTCTATCGCACGCTTGAAAAACTCGAAGAACTTGGTTTGATCCAGCGCGTTCATCAACCACAGGGATGTCAGGCGTTCATTATGGCGGGCAAAGGTCATCAACATCTTTTACTTTGCAGCAAATGTGGAAAGACCATCCTCTTCGATGGAGATGATCTCGATCAATTCATCAAGTCCGTTGCGCGCAAGACGGGCTACCAGATCAACGAGCATTGGCTGCAGCTTTTCGGCTTATGTGAGAACTGCAAGTAACCAAAGGAGAAAACCTTATGTGTATGTTTTGTGCGGCAATTCCCGTTGCGGCCACAGCCGGCGTAACGCTTAACAGCAAGCAAATCGAAGCGAAAAGGAAGGCCGAGTCTGCAGGCACAGAAAAACCGGCGGCCAAGCCCATCATGCAGATCACTGCTGGCGTTGTGATCGTGTTGATGATCGGTTCGGTGACGTATCACACCCTAACGTATCTTCCCTGACGTAAGGCGGACCGCCTGATCGAGGCGGCGAGCCTCAACACTAAATTTCGGTTTCCTTATCAGCGGACTTCACTCAGTCCAGCTAGTTATTGCTTTGCCATTCAATATCCACATTCAATGACCAATATAAATGATTGGAGGCTGAGATGAACAAAAACAAACGAGACACTTTCCGGACACCGGTTGTTCTGATGCTATTCTTGGCGGTAGCCCTCGCTGCCTGTTCCGGAGCAGGTACTTCATCTGGAAATAATGCGGGAACGATCCCGGTTGTAGCCGCGGAAAATTTCTACGGCGATATTGTCCAACAATTGGGAGGGAGCCGCGTATCGGTAGTCAGCATTCTTTCCGATCCAAACATTGATCCGCATCAATATGAATCGAGCGTACAAAACGGCGTGGCAGTCAGCAAGGCTCAACTGGTGATCGAGAACGGAGCCGATTATGACACGTGGATGGATAAACTCCTCGCCGCTTCCCCCAATCCGAATCGAATTGTCCTGACCGCGGCGAATGTCGCCAGCAACCCGTTAACCGACAATCCTCACGTCTGGTACGGCATTGATAACATACAGGCTATCGCACAGAATATAACGGCTGATTTGGAAAAACTGGATGGCGCCCATAAAGCCGATTACGATGCCGCGCTGACCGCATTTCAATCGTCGCTTGGGCCTATTCAACAAAAGATGAATGAAATAAAAAATAAATATAACGGAACGCCGGTTGGTCTGACAGAAACCATTTTCCTTTATCAGACCCGCCCCATTGGCCTGAACGTTCTGACGCCGTTCGAGTTTGAGAAAGCCATTGCGGAAGGGAATGACCCTCCGGCAGATACAGTGGTGACCGCCAATGATCAGGTCACGAATCGCCAAATCAAGGTTCTGATCTATAACGTGCAAACCGTGACCCCGGTTACCACGAATCTGCAGAACGAGGCAAAACAAAATAATATTCCGATTGTGCCAGTATCCGAGACGATGCCAGCCGGAAAAACATATCAGAGTTGGATGCTGGATCAATTGGACGCTCTCGAACAAGCGCTCGGCGGTTAGAAAAACAATGAGGAACATAAAAACACAAGAACCGATCATTCAACTGGAACAGGTGGATGTTGGATTAGGTGGAAGGACCATCCTGAAAAACATCCATCTATCCATCCAACCTGGTGAGTTCATTGTCATCCTTGGTCCAAATGGCGCTGGCAAAACCACTTTTCTCAAACTCCTGCTTGGATTGATCCAACCTGCATCCGGAGTGGTGCGAGTGCTGGGCCAGATACCCAAAGTCGGATCGCATCTGATTGGTTACGCTCCGCAACATCGCGTGTTTGATTCCGAGCTGCCCCTGCGCGGACGCGACCTGGTCGGTTTTGGATTGGATGGTCATCGCTGGGGTTTCGGATGGCCTAGTCAAGGCCGACGCGAAAAAATTGATCAAGTATTGAAAGAAGTGGATGGATTGGATTTAGCCGATGCGCCATTCGGACAATTATCGGGTGGGGAACAACAGCGCCTGCTCATTGCCCAAGCCTTGCTCACCGATCCGCGCTTACTCATCCTGGACGAGCCGCTTGCGAATCTGGATTTGGCTTATCAGCAGGATGTGGTTGCCCTGATTGACAAGGTCTGCCGGACCCGTGGCGTAACCATTTTGTTGGTCGCACATGATATCAATCCATTGTTGCAGGTTACGGATCGGGTCCTCTATATGGCTCGTGGTCACAGTGCAATCGGACTTCCGGATGAAGTGATTACCGAATCCAATCTCACTAAACTTTATGGATCACCCGTTCAAGTGGTTCGCACACTCGGACGTTTCTTTGTCGTCGGAGCCGAGGTGTAGATTTGGATCAAGATAAGCAACACGAAGGATCATAATTTGTTTGCGATCTTTCAATATCCCTTTATTCAAAACGCCTTCATTGCCGGATCCATTGTTGCGATTGTTGCGGCAGTGCTCGGATATTTCTTGATCGTGCGCGGATTAAGTTTTGCCGGCCACGCCCTATCTAGTATCGGCTTTGCCGGTGCGGCTGGAGCAGTCTTGCTTGGCGTATCGCCAATCTACGGCTTGATGGCTTTCACAGTCACAGCCAGCATTGCCATTTCATTCCTTGGAAGAGAAATTCGCGAACGAGATGTCGCTACCGGTGTCATTATGACGTTTGCATTAGGATTGGGAATCTTATTTTTGTCGCTTTATCATGGATACGCTGAACAAGCCTACAGCATATTGTTTGGGACGATTGTCGGAGTGAGCCGGGACGATGTGGTTTTCACTTTCATATTGGGTTTGATTATATTGGCTGTGATGGCTATCATCGGGCGGCCTCTGCTTTTTAGTTCATTCGATTCAGAATTGGCAGAGACGCGCGGCGTGCCGCTACGCGCACTGGGGAGCGTTTTTCTAATTCTCATTGCCTTGACCATATCCATCACCACACAAGTGATTGGAATATTACTTGTGTTTGCGTTGCTGGTCGGCCCGTCCGCGACTGCCATCCGCCTCGTTCATCAACCATTTCGCGCGATTGTCCTATCCATCATTTTGGGCCTCACGTACACATGGCTGGGAATTCTGCTCGGGGGAAATAGTCCGTGGCCGGTCAGCTTTTTCATTACCGCTTTATCCTTCGGAGTATATTTACCGGTTCGTTTATTCTCGAAAGGAATCGATTCAAAAAGGTCAGCCGAGGGGTTTGAAAAGTTGTCAATCGCTGATTCTCATTTGGCGCCCCGGAAAGATCACCATGATTGATATATTGCGTCATGGCTTTGTTCAAAACGCTTTTTTTGCAGGTGTGATCGTTGCGACCATTTCCGGCTTCATAGGTTATTTTGTTGTTCTGCGCGGGCAAACCTTCGCATGTGAAGCTTTATCGCACATTGGCTTTGCGGGTGCTACGGGAGCTGCTTTGGTGGGCGCCAGTTCACTGGAAGGAATGTTCCTTTTCACTTTGATTGCGGCGATTGGAATGGGCGCACTCGGCAAACGATTGAGCAGCCGGGATATTGAAGTTGGGATAGTTTTGTCGTTCGTGCTTGGACTTGGCGTTCTTTTCTTAAGCATCTACACCAGGAACACCACTGGAGCAGTCGGCGTCTTATTTGGATCCATTCTCAGTGTGACGATCAATGACGTGTTGGTAACATTGGGAAGCGGGATGGTAATCATTCTCATGCTGGTCATTCTGTTTCGCCCCCTGCTTTTCGCATCTATCGAACCGGAAGTGGCGGAGGCACGCGGCGTTCCAGTTCAGCAGCTCTCGATCTTTTTCCTAATTCTGCTCGCGCTGAGTGTGACATTGACGGTGAAAGTGGTTGGCGTATTATTGGTCTTTGCACTTTTGGTGGTACCAGCCGCCGCGGCGGAGCATTTAACTCATCGTCCCTGGCTTGCAATTACCCTATCCATATTGATCAGTTTGATGGCCACGCTCGGAGGGTTGATTCTGGCATTTATTGGACATTGGCCGGTGAGTTTTTATATAGTCAGTCTAACTTCATTGTTTTATTTCATTTCGCTAATCATTCATGCTTTGCGCTTTCCGAGGCATTATCGGGAATTACCCCATCCAAGCCGGGAAGTGCTGCCGCCTTCACTCTGAACAAGGCCGCTTTTTCACTCATCCCCTTTTTAAATTCCATTGTTAGAATACCGTCCATTCAATCACAATCACAGCGAACAACCGGTATTCCATATTACGTCAACACATCCCTTACAAGTAAACATGTCGCAAATAACCGTCCAGCCCAAAATTGCCCTTAATTCAAATTACTTTCCCACATTTGGCCTTGGCTTTACATGGCTGATCGTCATGCCGGCAGGCATATGGGCCATCAGCGGGTATTATTTACCATTATTCAGCGAGCATTTAACTCCAGTCCAAACATGGATGGTGACTCTGCTCATCGTCTTGATGATCGGAGTTTCTCTCGCGTGTCATATACTGGCGCATCTTTGGATTGCAAAGGCGATGCACCAGGAAATTCCAGATAAACTAACACTTTTGGTTTTTGGCGACGCGTCTCAATCGTGGTTGGAGGCATATTCCTCTTGGCGCGAAGCCGTGATCGCAGGTGCCGGGCCAGCGACGAATCTCTTGCTCGCTGGGCTGGCTTATCTTTTGTGGAATGCACAGCTCAACTATCTTGTAAGCCTTATCTCGCTCTTCATTTCCGGGTTCAACGCATGGATATTTGGTATTAATCTTTTACCGGCGTTTCCTATGGATGGCGGGCGTTTTATGAAGATCTGCCTGCAGGGATTAATGAAGCCATCGGCGGCAGCGCACTGGATAAAGTATTTTGGACTCTCCATTGCTGTCGCCGCGACCGGATGGGGCATCTTTCTGATCGCTCAACGCGCTCGCTTTAGTACCGAGACAGGATTAATTACGTTCCTGTTCGTGCTTCTATTGTTGGATGGATTAAGAATGCCAGCTCTGTCAAAAGATGAAGGCGCAACTGCCGCGGGCGGTGTACAAAACCGGACAACGCGTTTCATCGTTTTTGGAATCCTTTCGCTGATTCTGCTGGGAGCCAGTTCCACTTTCGCATTAACGAACAATGGCCTCGATGCTCCCGGAGTTGCCCTCTCCGTTGAATCCATGGTGAATGTTCCGGCTCAATATCGCCACTCGCATAAAGGCACGTTTATTTTGACCACAGTCATTTCTCAAGCGCCCATTCTCGCCGGGGAATGGTTCATCGGGCAGTTCGATCCCGCAATGGTGATCCTTCCACCTGAAGTCGTTGTGCCTCAGAATACAACGCCGCAGGAACAGGCAAAACAGGATTATCAGATGCTGGATGACAGCGAAGCCACGGCCATCACCGTTGGTTTGCGCCTGGCAGGCTATCAAACCCAAATGATCGGCAAAGGCGTTAGGGTCGTCAGCATTTTGGCGGCCAGCCATGCCAACGGCGTTTTGAATCTTGGAGACATCATCACAGGGTTGAACGGAACACCCATCCAAACCACTTCGGATCTGATCGAACAAGCGCAGGCTCGATCCGCTTCGGGTTTGGTTCGCCTGCAGGTTGAGCGAAATCAAACTCAAATGGAAGTGACCGTACCTCTGATGGCTCCAACGTCATCCGGTGAATCTCCAAAGATTGGAATTGCGATTACATCTGCAGGTTTTGATTACAAAACGCCATTTCCGGTATCCATCGTGACTCAAAAGATCAATGGTGGGCCCTCTGCCGGTTTGATGTTTACCCTGACAGTTTACAACACGCTCAGGCCTGATGATTTGACGCACGGCTTAAGAATCGCAGGCACTGGTACGATCAATTTGGATGGCACGGTGGGACCGATCGGAGGGGTTAAACAAAAAGTCGCCGCAGCTGAACAAGTCGGCGCGGTTTATTTCCTATGTCCCTCGGACAACTATGCGGATGCACTCTCAGTTGCCAAACGTATTAAGGTAATAAAGATTGCTACGGTTCAACAGGCAATTGATTTTCTTGACAGGTTGCCTGAGAAATGATGATTTATCCCGGCTGACCACAACCTTGGCAGGTAATATCCTTTTTTTGACCCCCGACCTTTGTCCTACTTGGAAACAAATGCCATGGCGTTTATAATCTTTCTCAATCAAAAGGAGATGAATTATGGCAAAAGTAGAAACCAGTATCAGCATCAACAAACCCGTAGAACAGGTGTTTGCATTTGTTACCAATCCTCTCAATATGAAGTCCCTCAGCCCCGCCACAACTGGCGTCATCTTCGATGGCAAAATAGCCGTCGGCTCGCGCTATACGGTCCAGTCAAAGTATGGAGCGAGGGAATTCAACTCGGTAAGCGAGATCGTTGCACTCGATCCGAATAAAACATTTGCAGTGAAAGCCATTGCCGCACCGCCTGCAACGGACGTAGTCAGCACATATACCTTTGAGAAAGAGGGCAGCGGCACGAAACTGCATATCTCCATGGACGCGGCGGTCATGCCCGGCACGGAGGGTATGGTCATTCCGCAACTCAGAGCCGCGCTGGATACCAGTCTGGCCGCTTTCAAAAAGGCCATCGAAGGTTAGTCATCCACCCTCCCGCAAGCAAGCGGGAGGGTTTTGGTTTAAAATACACCCCATGACTCATCGCCGCATCGCCTTTTATCTTTTGCATTTTACGTTTTGCGTTTTTGTTTTTCTCGCCTCTTGCTCTGCCCTAACCCCGGTACCCGCCCATGGTACCCCTCCCTTCGTTACAGCTTCTACACAAACTCCAATATTGCCAACCGCTTCAGCGCCTGAGTCAACGATCACGGCGACACCTCCATCCATACTGCCACGCCCTCAATATATGCTGAATGTAGTGATGGATTACAAGGCAAAGTCCGTCAGCGTGGATGAGACCATTGTTTATCCCAATCACACCGGGCAAACGTTGAACGATCTGGTCCTGGCAGTCGAACC
>Ga0182021_10009286_pt1 | contig 11646 bp, 9 predicted proteins | sample 612E3MmetaG_FD_120493 | JGI IMG/M metagenome (GOLD analysis project Ga0182021, IMG submission 120493) | Permafrost microbial communities from Stordalen Mire, Sweden - 612E3M metaG (Illumina Assembly) | ecosystem: Environmental > Terrestrial > Soil > Wetlands > Permafrost | place: Sweden...
CGCGCGCGCGAACGGGGCGAGCGCAGAAGCCATCTCGCCCGCGTTGGCGAAGCGCAGCTTGGGGTCGCGCTGCAACGCGCGGTCGACCAGCGACGCCAGCGAGAGATCGATGTCCTGCCGGATGGCCGCGAGCGGCACGGGCTTCTCGGTGAGGATGGCCTTCAGGAGCGCGGGGGTCGTGGGCGCGTCGAAGGGCTTGCGGCCGGTGAGTGCAAGATACATGCATGCGCCGACCGAGTAGAGGTCCGCGCGACCGTCCAGCTCATCGCCCATGGCCTGCTCGGGCGCCATGTACGAGAGCGTTCCCACGACGAAGCCGGACTGCGTGAGCTTGCCGTCCTTGTCCCCGTCGTGCAGCACCTTGGCCACGCCGAAGTCGAGGACCTTCACGAGGTCGGCCTGCACGCTCGTGGAGGAGAGGAAGATGTTGTCCGGCTTGATGTCGCGATGGACGATGTCCTTCGCGTGCGCCGCCTCGAGCGCGGCCAGCACCTGCGAGAAGATGTACGCGACGCGCTCCGGCGGCAGAGGTCCAGTGCGCTTGAGCAGCGCGCGCAGGCTCTCTCCCTGGAGGAGCTCCATCACCAGGAACGGCGGCTCTCCCGGGTTCACCTGGAAATCGCTGATCTGCACCACGTTCGGGTGGCCCAGCGTGGCGACGGCGCGCGCCTCGCGCTGGAAGCGACCGAGCAGCTCCTTCTCGCCCGAGAGGTGCGCGTGCAGCACCTTGAGCGCGACCCGCCGATCGAGGCCTTCCTGCATGCCCTCGTAGACGGCGCCCATGCCGCCCTGGCCAAGCAGCGCTCCGACGCGGTATCGGCCGCCGAGCAGGGTACCGCTGGGAATCGTCTCGGACACGGGGGGACCTACTCTACACGCGCATCGACCGAGCCGGCGAGACGAAGGACCAGCGTCGCGTCATCGAGGAAGTAGGCGCTCGTCGTTGCGTGCCGGACCTCGCCTTCGGAGCCCAGACGGGGCAGCTCCGCGCCCGACGCCACGACATGGGTGAGCGCCGACGTCATTCCGGTGCGCGAGCGCACGTCGGCGACGAGGACGGCGCTCGTGGCGGTGGCGCCCGGCGCGAACCGGACGCGAAGGCCTGCGCTCTCGTCGTCGACGACGAGCGTGCTGCCGTCGAGGTAGGAGGCCTGGGCGCTTCCCCGGATCCATGCGCGCGCCTCGACGGTCGTGGCTCGAGCGTCGGCGGTGACCACCGACGGATCGGTCGCGTTCGCGAGGGTGTCGATGCCGTCCGGCAAGAGGGGAACGACGGCGCCGGCGCGGGCGAAGAGCGGCGGCTTGCCGTAGGGCGCGGGCACGTCGAGATTCACCGGGCCGTCGACGATCGCGCCGTCCCACCAGCCGATCCAGCGGCCGGGAGGCACGTGGACCTTGCGCGTCGTGGTCGCGCCGACCAGCACGGGCGCGACGAGGAGGTCAGGGCCGAGGAGGTACTCGTCGTCGGCGTAGTACCGCGCGTCGAGATCATTGGGGTAGGCGAGCGGGACCGGGCGCACCGTCGGCGCCCCCCGCGCCTCGGCCGCGGAGAGCAGCCCCGCCAGGTAGGGGACGAGGCGATTGTGCAGCGTCGCCAGATCTTTGTAGAGTGCACTCGTTTCCTCGTCGTACGTCCACGGCGCGTGCGTGTCGCCGCCGCCGCCCAGCTGCATCACCATCGAGAGCGCGGTGTGCTCGGCCCAGCGGAGCAGCGTGTCCTTGGTCGGTTTGTCCATCCGGAAGCCGCCCGTGTCGGAGCCGAACGTGGGAAACCCGCTCACGGCGAGCGACTGCGCTGCGACGAGGCACGCCGGCAAGCCACCGACCAGACGGTTCCCCGAGGCGTCGAGGTCACCGGTGCGCGAGAGGTCGCTGTCGAGATCGCCCGGCCAGATGACGACCGCCGAGCGCGCGGTGTCGCCCCAGCTGGAAGCGCGCACGATGACGATGCCGTCGGTCGTCGCGTCGAGCGCGCGCTGGTACGCGGTGTGGTAGCCCAGCGGATAGAGCCGCGCCGTGCGTCCGGTCGAGCCATCACCGAAGAACGTGAGGAAACGTGCGTTGAAGAGCTCCGGGATGAGATCCTCGCCGTAGTCGAGCTTGAAGCCGGAGAACCCGCTGCCGACCGCGCGTCCCACGAGCCCCGCCCAGAAGGCGAGACCGGCCTCCGTGGAGAAGTCGAGCATGCCGAAGCCGGCCTTGCTGTCGAAGCCCGGCGCCGAGAGCGGCTTGTGGTCGGCGTCCATGACGAGCACGCCCTTGGCGCGCGCGTCTCCGTAGAGCTGCTGCGCCTCGTCCGCGGGTGGGCTCAAGGGGTTCTCGAGGTACGGCGTGGACCACGCCACCGTGCGGTAGCCCAGGGCCGCGAGCCCGTTCATCATGGCCGGTGCGTCGAGGAAGCGGGCCGGATCGAGCCGGAACGTGTTGTAGGAAGTCTCCCACGGGTTGTCGATCCAGAGGGTCGTCGTGGGAATGTGCCGTGTGCGGAGCTCCTTCGCGTCGGCGAGGACGGCGGCGTCGCTGGTCCACTCGTTGCGCCAGTACATCGGGCCGAGCGCCCATCTTGGGAGCTTCCTGGGTAGACCCGTCTTCCTCGTGTAGGCCGCCACGACCTCCAGCGGATCGCGCGCGAAGAAGAGCGTGACGTCCAGGCTCTTGCCCTCGAACGTGGCGAAGAGCGCGTCATGCCTCGACTTGGCACAGTCGAACGCGCCAGCCTCGCGGCTCTCGACGAAGAGGCCCCACCCGTTGGACGACACGAGGAAGGGGATGGGCACGTGCCGCTCGTTGGTGCCGGACTCGCTCTTTCCGTCGATCGCCATGTGCATCGGCGCCACGGTCCCTCGCGGATCGACGTGGTCGAAGCGCTCGCCGGTTCCCGCCCAGAAGCCGTCGTCGGCCTCGAGCGCGAGCGAGACCAGGGCGGCCTTCGCGCCGTCGTCCTTCGTGGCCACGTGGAGCACGCCCGGGGCCGGGCTCTCGAAGACGATGCTGCCGTCGGCGATGCGCTCGAACACGAAGGCGTCGCGCGTAGCCGGATCGTGCCAGTCGTCGGGCGCGGCGGCGTCGAGCGAGCGCGAGAGGAGAGGGGAGCCGGCGGCGCTGCGAAGGAGCGGAACGCCGTCGCGCGTCACGACGAGCGCCCCGTCGGCCGAGAGCGTGGCCACGGTGCCGTCTCCGAGGTCGATGGCGCGCACGGGCACGGGCGTCCCCGCTGCGTCGCTGCACGCGACGGCGATTCCGAGCGAGAGCAGAGCGAGGCGTCGCATGGCCCCGAGCTTAGCCTGGAAAACTTGGCCCGACTTCCATCGTTCCGATAGCGGATCAGGGGTCGGCAGCACTCTCGCTGCCAAGGGAGGCGACGATGCTTCGTGCACGGACGTTCCTGGTTGCCGCGGCGTTGCTGCTCCCGATGAGCGCGTCGGCCGAGACGAAGAAGGTCTCGCTGGGCGAGGTCAGCGTCGTGTCGCACGCCGACGGCGGCGTTGCCCCGTACCTCCGCACGACCGCCGAGAACGAGCTCGGAGCGCTCGACCTCACGCACGTGAAGCGCGACGCCGTGCTCTCCGTGTCGCTCGTGCGGCTCGACACCGAGCAGCAGGGCAACGCCACGTCGGTGACGTGCGTCGTCTCGGCCACGCTCCGCACGAAGACCGGCGGCACCATCTTCGCGGTGCTCGAAGGCCGCGCGCGCGTCGACAGCAACAGCGACGCCGCAAAGCGGCTCAGCCTGCGGTCCGCCGTGCACGGCGCGATGACACGCGTGCCCGAAGCCTTGAAGTAGTGAGCGTCACGGCGGCGGCGGACAATCCGTCGAGCACGTCCAGCGCTTCGCGGTGAGGTCGAAGGCGCACAGCGGGTTCGGCCCGGGGCACTGACCGTCGTCGATGCACTCGTCCGAGGTCGTGTGGCAGAAGTACGCGAGGTTGCAGCCGCTCACCTGAGAGGCCGGCGACGGGGAGCAGTAGCCACCTGCGCAGTCGGCGTCGATGCGGCAGTTGCCTCCGGAGGTGCACAGGTTCGCGGCGTTGTCGGTGGCGCTCGCGCGGCACGCGCACACCTGTACTGCCGTGCAGGTCGAGTCCTGGAAGCATTCGTCGTAGCTGCAGTAGTTCGCGAAAGGACCGCCCCTGGGCGGCATGCAGCGACCGTTGGTTCCGCCGTCGCACTCCGAATCCGCGTGGCAGTCCATGGGCGCCTGCGGCGAGGGATCTCCGGCGCCTCGCCCCTGCGGGCAAGCGGTCGCCACGGGACGGTGCTTCGCGGGCACGTGGACCGCGACATCGCTTCCGCCATCGGCCGCGCCCGCGTCGGCGCCGACCGTCGTCACCACGCCGCCGCACGCCCAGACGAACGCGGTTGCTCCGGCCAGACCGCCGAGGAGCCAGACCACGCGCATGCGGCGACTCATCACTTCACGTCGGCCATCGTGCGCGGATAGATCTCGAGGTACTTCTGCACCGCGCCGTCGGTCGGCGGCACGAAGAGCCCGAAGACCCCGGTCACGGAGGCAAACTTGGTCTTGAGACCGTTCGTGAGGCCCGTGAATGCCCCGCTCGGCAGGAAGAACGGGCTGAGGCTCACGATCTCTCCGCCGGCGTCGGCGCCGCCGTCGAAGCCCTGCGTGCCGAGACCGAACGTCACCGTCGGCGTGGTGGGCGTGCCAATGAGGCCGTCGACCTTGATGAGCAGGGGGCCGACGGTGTTCTCGTACGCGTTGGTGCTGAGGTCCGAGAGGAACACGCCCGGGATGGGCGTCGGCGCTCCGGTGCCGGTCTTGTGTGCGCAGCCCGGATACAGATCGTTCACCTCGACGAGCAGCTCGTTCTGTCCGCCGAGGGTGTCGCGATACGGGTAGCCGAGCGCGTCCACCTTGTCGCCGACGGCGATGGTGGTGAAGTACTGCGCCGCGTTGGCGGAGATGAACATCTTGATGCCGTGCTTCGCGCCCTGCGCCAGGGTCCCGTAAGTCTCGTCCTGCTGGAGGAAGATCTGGCAGGCCTGGTTCGCCGCGCACGCGCCGCGAGAGACGGCGGTGACGTATACGCCGGAGATCCAGGTCTCCTTCGGCGTCGCGGGGTTGTCGGCCCAGATCTGCGGGATGCTCTTGGTCTGCGAGGTGAGCGGCTGGGTCAGGCAGTCCGGCCAGACGAACACGGCGCCGTCGCTGCCGTCGCCGCTGCCGTCCTTGAGGCTGCTGCCGTCCTTCGGGCTGCCGTCCGTGGTGCTCGAGTCCTTGGGCGCGTCGGGCGTGGCGTCCTTGAGGGGCGTGGCGTCCGGGGTGCCGCCTGCATCCGGGATGACGACCTCGCCGTCTCCCGAGCCGCAGCCGATGGCCACGGCCGAGCCGACGCACCAGACACCCAGAACGCCCAGAAGAAAGCCGCGAGACGACATTGAAGCGCGATGTAGCACAAGGTGGGTGTACGGCAAGCGGCTCGCGCATCTTCCCTCCTTGAGCGGCGTCGTCTCCCGTGGGAAAACCGCGATCTTCCCCATGACCAGCATCGCCGACCACTACGACACGCACCTCGCGGAGCACTATTCGTGGCTGTTCGGGGGACTGCCCGAGCGCACGAAGGAGAACCGCGCGTACTTCGAGAAGCTGGGCCTCCGGCCCGAGGCGGCCGGCGGGCGCGCCCTGGACATCGGCTGCGGCTCCGGGTTCCAGAGCATTCCCCTGGCCGAGCTGGGCTACCGCGTCACCGGCGTCGATCTCTCGAAGACCCTGCTCGACGAGCTTCGGCGCAACGCCGGCGACCTTCCCGTCGAGACCGTCTGCGACGACATCCTCCACCACATCGTGTCGCCCAAGGCCGGGGACTTCGCCCTCTGCGTCTGCATGGGCGACACGCTCACGCACCTGGTCAGCTTCGGCGACGTGCAGCGGCTGCTCCGCGAGGTGCACCGCGTGCTCGCCCCGGGCGGACGCTTCATCCTCGCGTTCCGAGACTTCACGAACGAGCTCGTGGGCAACGCGCGCTTCATTCCCGTACGCGGCGACGAGCGCACGGTGTTCACGTGCTTTCTCGAGTACGAGGGCGATCACGTGCGCGTCTCGGACATCATCCACCGGCGGCCGGAGCACGCGAGCGCGTGGGAGATGAAGGTCAGCAGCTACAAGAAGCTGCGCATCGGTCCCGACTGGTTGAAGAAGCGCGTCGTCGAGGCGGGCTATGCGGTCGAGTCGTCGGAGGTGCGCCAGGGCATGGCGACGCTCGTGCTGCGCCGGGCCTGAGCCGGGATGGATCGCGCCGGTCCGTGATGGAGCGCGAGGTCGCAGGAATCCGTGTAATTTCCCTCGAATTCTCGTCGGCACGGGCCGTGCTCTAGCTCGTGGCATGAGCGAACGTGACATCCGTGAACGGGACATCCTCGTCGCATCCAACGAATACGCCTACGTGCAGGACCTGACGAAGGGCGACATCGTCCTCTACGTCGGTCCCACGAAGATCAGCCTGTCGAACACCGAGCGCCTCGTCGACTACCGCGACGGCCGCTTCGTGCCGCTCCGCGGCGACGACGGCATCGGGGTCAGCGCCTTCGTGACCGCGTCGTCGTCGCAGTACATCGTGCTGGAGAACCCGCCGAAGGATCCGACGGTGCGCCCGACGAAGGGCAACAACAGCGCGTCCGAGCTGCTCATCGGCCGGCGCGTCGTGGTGCCGGGGCCCGCGTCGTTTCCGCTGTGGCCGGGGCAGCGCGCGCGCGTCATCGACGGTCACGCGCTCCGCGAGGACGAGTACCTCATCGTTCGCGTCTACGACGTCACCGCGGACGATCCGCGCCCCATCGGCGCCGAGGCCATCATCCGCGGCGCGGACGTGAGCTTCTACGTGCCCCGCACGGGGCTCGAGGTGCTCGCCAGCGGCAAGGGCGGCTACGTGCGCAAAGCGTACCGCCTCCGCAAGGGCAAGGGGCTGCACCTTCGCGTCGTGAAGGCGTTCGTCGCCGGCGAGGAAGATCAGGTGCCCGCGGGCCACTACGACGCCGGCCAGGATCTGTTCCTCGCCGATCGCGAGGGCTTCTTCTTTCCGACCGAAAGCCTGGAAATCGTCGGCGAGATCAGCGCCATTCCGCTGGCCGAGCGCGAGGGCGTCTACGCGCGCGAGCTGGCGACCGGCCGCATCCAGACCATCGTCGGGCCGCTGAACTACCTGCCGGATCCCACGCGCATGGAGATCGTGCATCGCGAGCTCACCGAGGACGTGGCTCAGCTCTACGGGATCCAGGAAGGCGCGCCGGGCTGCGCGCACTCGATCTACGTGCCCTCGGGCTTCGCCGTGCTCGTCACGGCCAAGAGCCGTCGCGAGGTCGTGCGCGGTCCGCAGACGCGGATCCTGGCGTTCGACGAGGATCTCGAGGTGCTCGAGCTGTCGACGGGCAAGCCGAAGACCTCCGAGCGCACGCTCCGTACGTGCTTTCTGCAGACCGACGGCAACAAGGTCTCGGACGTGCTGCGCCTCAAGACCGCCGACCACAACGAGATCGAGGTCGCCGTCTCGTACCGCGTGTCGTTCGTCACCAAGAACGGCGAGTCCGAGCGCTGGTTCAACGTGAAGGACTACGTCGGCCTCCTGTGCGATCACGCGGGCTCGCTGCTGCGCGCGGCAGTGCGCGCCGCTACGATCGAGGTCTTCTACCAGCAGAGCACCGAGATCCTTCGCGGGGCGATCCTGGGCGAGAAGCGCGGTGACGAGCCCCGCACCGGGCGGCTCTTCGAGGAGAACGGCATGTGGATCTACGACGTCGAGGTCCTCGACGTACGCATCCTCGATCCCGAGGTGAAGATGCTCGTGGGCGACGCGCAGCGCAACGCCATGATGGCCGACGTGCACCGGCGCCAGGAGATGCTCCGCCTCGAGTCCGAGCGGCTGAAGGAGGAGGTGAACCAGGCCATCTACACGTCGCAGATCGCGACCCTGGGCAAGGCGGTCGAGCACGAGGAGACCAAGCGCGGCCTCACGCTCGCGCAGGTCGAGTCGCAGCTCGGCGTGGAGGACGCGCAGAAGCTCCGCCGCGCGCGCGCCGAGGCGGAGGCGCTGTCGATCGGCTCGGCGGCGCGCCTCGCGTCGGTGGCAAAGGAGAACGAGCTGGACCGCGCGCAGCTCGAGGCGCGCGTTGCCGCGTTCAAGGAGCAGATGGGCGCGATGCACCCCGAGCTGGTGGCCACGCTGAAGATGCTCGGCAACCAGAAGCTGGCCGGCGAGCTGTCGAAGAACCTGTCGCCGCTGGCCATTCTCGGCGGCGAGAGTGTGGGCGACGTCCTCGAGCGACTCATCGGCTCGCTGCCGCTGGGCACCGACGGGACGGTCGAGAAGGTGCTGCCCGCGAAGGCAAAGCGGGCGTGACCACCTGCTAACGTTCGTCTCATGGATCTCTGGTCTCTGCCGTGGGGTCGTGCGCGCGAGGTGGCGGCGTCGGGGGCGCCCGTGTTCCTGCTGGTCAACCCGGTCGAGTTCCACGGGCCGCACCTGTCGCTGCACAACGACGCGGTCGTCTCGCGCGCCCTGGCGTCCGAGCTGCACGCGGAGCTCGTGAGGCGCGGTCTCGATGCGCCGCTCGTGATCGCGGGGGAGCTCGAGATCGGGGTCGATCCCGTGCCCGGCCCCGGCTCGCGTCATACGTCGCTCGCAGAGGCCGAGGCGCTCGTGGTCGAGGCGTGCACCGCGCTCGTCGAGCTCGGCGCCAGGCGCGTCGTGTTGCTCACGTTCCACGGCGCACCCCTCCACTCGCTGGCGCTGCATGCCGGCATCGCGGCGTGCGCGCGTCGCGGCGTGCGCGCCGTCGCGCCGCTCGACGCCGTGATGAAGGAGCTCCCGTCGCTCGATCCGTCGCGCTTCGCCGACGTCGCCGCGCACATCCCGAGCGCGGAGCGCGAGCGCGTGATCGCGGATCTCGCGTTCGACTACCATGCGGGGTTCCTCGAGACGGCGGTCGCGCTCGCGCTCGCTCCCGATCACGTCGATGCGTCGTACGCATCGCTCCCTCCGTGCCCGGAGGTCATGCGCGATCCCGCGCTCCTGCGCGCGTCTCGCCTCGCGTCGCGCGCGGGGAAGGCGTCGCTCGCCGCCGATCTCGCGACGGCCGCGCACTTCGTCGGGTGGAAGGCGCTGCGCCCGTTCCCGGGCTACACGGGGCGACCGCACCTGGCCTCGGTCGCGGCAGGTCGCGCCATCGTCGGGCACCTCCTTCGCATGCTCGGCGATCTCACGTGGGCCGTGCTCGAGGACGGGGCTCCGGTGCCGCCTGCGCCGATGGCGTGGCTCTCGCGCGCGACGCTCGGTGGACGGCTCCTCGGCCGCGATCGGCTGGCGTTCGGCGACATCGCCTAGGTTCCTTTGCAACGAAGACCGCGAGGCCTACCATCCGCGCGTGCGCCTCGCTCCCTCCGCCCTCCTCGCCGTCGCCCTCTCCTTCGTGGCCTTCGTCGGCGCGTGCGACAAGTGCAACACCTCGACCGCCACCGACGCCGACGCTGCATCCTCGGCGGCCGGCGCCAGCACCGTGGCGCCGCCGGTTCCGGCCACGACGTGGGACGCGAAGGTGAAGGCGACGGCCCTCGCCGACGGCAAGGCGGTGATGATCAAGCACGAATGCAGGCGCTGCCACGAGATCGACGATCTCCCCGCGGCGGCGCGCCCGCTGGGCTGCACGAGCTGCCACCTCTTTCTCGCCGGCCTCAAGCCGGAGGATCCCACCTACAAGGGACTCGTCGAGAAGTGGGGCGAGGGAATCATCGTGCGCTACCAGCGCAACATCCAGCACCTGGAGAAGGTCCCGGACCTCACCGGTCTGGGCAAGCGCGTGCGTGGCGACTACATCGCGAGGTTCCTCGCCGAGCCTTACGATCAGCGGCCCACGCTCGAAGAGAGCATGTTCCGTCACAAGCTCACCGACGACGAGATCAAGGCCGTCGCGCGCTACTTCGCCGCCGTCTCGGACGCGCCCGATCCGTCGGCCGCGGGCTACGCGCCGGAGCTGCCAAGGAAGCCCGACGGCGCGCGCCTCGCGCAGGGCAAGCAGCTCTTCCTCTCGAAGGGGTGCATGGCCTGTCACACGTACGGCAACGTGAAGACCGGCATGACCCGCGAGGCGCTGGAGGGCGCGCGCACCACCACCGCGCTCGCGCCCAACCTGCGCTTCGTGAAGGATCGCTCGCGGCCCGACGCCATCCTCTCGTGGATCATGAATCCGCAGGCGCTGGCGCCGAAGAGCCTGATGCCCAACGTCGCCGCCACGCGCGACGAGGCCGAGGCGCTCCGCGACTTCCTCTACTTCGGCGATCCCGAGCTCTTGCCCGCGCCGGCCACCTACGAGATCAAGCCGCCGGCGATCCTCGATCGCAAGGTGCCCTACACCGAGATGAAGGAGCGCGTGCTCGGCAAGGTGTGCGTGCACTGCCACATGAACGACTACGAGAAGGACACGGGGCCCGGCAACAAGGGGGGCTTCGGCTACGCGGGCATCGGCCTCGCGATGCGCAGCTACGAGGCGCTGGTCAATGGCGCGGTGGGCCTCGACGGGAAACGCTACTCGGTGCTCGTGACCCGCCCCGGCGAGGCCATGCCGCCGGTCCTTTCGGCCATGATGGATCGCCGCGTCGAGGAGCAACGCGATCACGTGCCGGCCTTCGGCGACTACGAGCGCCCCGCCTACCCCAAGAAGCGTCCGGGCATGCCCATGGGCCTTCCGTCGATGACCGACGAGGAGATGTCGATCCTCGCGACCTGGATCTCGCAGGGCTGCAAAGGGCCGACGGAGATCCTCGGCAAGCCGGGGGTCAACGACGGGTACCTGGTGCAGGATGGCCCGCTGAAGAAAAACGAAGGGTGCGAGCTGCGCCCGCCCGAGAAGCCCCGCCCGAAGTGGGCCTACGACCAGAAGTAAGACGCTGCCTGTTGACCACCCTGGATCAGCCCGGACCTAGCCGCGCTTGCCGAACGGTTTCTGGCGTTCGTCGAGCGCGGCGAGCTCCGCGTCGCTGAGCGCGAATAGCTCGTGGAACTCGATGCCGACCTGATGGGTCCACAGGGACACGCGCTCCTCGGGCAGCGGAGCGACGCGCACGACGCGCCCGGTCGCGAGCCGCGCGGCGCCGCCGTCGAGCGCGACGTGCAGCTCGAGGCCCACTTCGTCACCGATCTTCAGGTCGGGATTGCGGGCGTAGAGCAGCGCGCCGCTGTCGGCGAGGTCCGCGATCAGCGTCGTCATCTTCGTGTCGCTCCCGTGCTCGACGATGCTCGGAAAGCACGCCACGTGGCGGAGCGCTCGTCGCCTGTCCGAGCTGGGAGTCTTGTCGTTCGCCATGGGGAAGATGCTACCGAGGGCGGGAGCTGCCCGCCACGTCAAAGGCACTTGCGCGTGTATGGGATCTGCCTGGCGAGCAGCGCCTCGATCTCCGCCGCGCTCAGCTCGATCGGCGCGTGGAACTCGACGCCGATCTGATGCGTCCACAAGGACACGCGCTCTTCGGGCAGCGGAGCGATCCGCACGACGCGCCCCGTCGCGAGGCGAGGTGCCCCACCGCCGAGCGCGAGGTGCAGCTCGAGGCCGACCTCGTCACCGATCCTCAGGTCGGGCTTGCGGGCGTAGAGGAGCGCGCCGGTCTCGGCGACGTCGGCGATCAGCGCGGTCATCTTGCCG
>Ga0182021_10009287_pt1 | contig 11646 bp, 6 predicted proteins | sample 612E3MmetaG_FD_120493 | JGI IMG/M metagenome (GOLD analysis project Ga0182021, IMG submission 120493) | Permafrost microbial communities from Stordalen Mire, Sweden - 612E3M metaG (Illumina Assembly) | ecosystem: Environmental > Terrestrial > Soil > Wetlands > Permafrost | place: Sweden...
AAAAAATCGGTTGACAGGCGAAAGCGCCTGTCCCACAAAGCCGCAAGTTGTTTGTCTGCAATGGTGGGGCATGCTTCAGCTTGCCAACGCCCGCTTGCGGGCGCATTTTTTCTCAGCTTCTCAGCGAGCTGGCAGGCGGAAGCGCCGGCGGAAGCGCCTGCCCCACCAACTACTTCAGCACGACGAGGAAGCCATCGGCGGCGCCACCGGAGTAGCCGGCGCCGGTAATCGGCATGCCTATGTTGCCGTAGCCTCCTACGTAGACGCTGCCATCCGGACCGACCTCCAAGGTGCTGCCGACGTAGGTGCCGGTGGCTCCGAGGTAGGTGCAGAAGAGACGGCCGGCGATGCCTGGCTTTCCGGGCGTGACGGCGGCGACGAAGACATCGATGCCGCCGCCCCATCCGTAGAGCTCGCCCACCGTGAACAGATCGGGCGAGAGGGTGTAGCCGGTGAAGTAGATGTTGCCGGCGCCGTCGGGCTTGACGTCATAGGCGACTTCACCCTGGGTGCCGCCGAAGTAGGTGGAGTAAACCAGGAAGTGCGCCGGATCGCTGGGATTGACGACGGAGACAAACACGTCGGTGTTGCCGGTGGCATTACGCTGCGCGGCATCGGGAGTCACCGAAAAATCGGGGGAGAGCGTGTAGCCGGTGAGAATGACGTTGTTGTTGGCGTCCAGAGCGATCTTGCGGACCTCTTCGTTGTGTCCTGAATGGTCCACGTTCGGGTCCGGAGCAGGGCCGCCAAAATAGGTGGAGTATACCAGCGAGACCTCGCCGGATTTGGTCATGTCCATCATGCCGATGACGATACCGTCCTCGCCGTGCAACGTCCGGCGGTAGCTGGAGCCTTCCAGCGGGAAATCCACGGAAGCGGTGGTGATGCCGAAATAGACCATGCCGTTGGTGCCGACGGCGATGGAGCGGCCTTCATCGGTCGTTCCGCCACCCAGGTAGGTCGAGTAGGGCAGGGAAGCGCTGTTGCGGTCGAGCTTGGTCAGGAAGGCATCCTGGGGGCCGAAAAGTACCTGGGCGTAGGCGTTGTCGGTGTAAGGGAAGTCGGTGGCCGCCGTGGTGCCGATGAGGTAGATGAAGCCGGCGGGGTCGAGCGCAATGCCGGCGATCGAGGTGGAACCATCGGTGCCGCCGAGGTAGGTGGAGTAGGTCAGGGAAACGCCGCCGTAGAGGCTGGGGTCGATGGTGGCGACGAATCCCACCCTGTCGGCGGAGCCGAAGGTGGTTTGAAACGAGTTGCCGGCCATCGGGAAATCGAGGGAAGCGGTGTCTCCGGCGAGATAGGCGACGCCCGCGGAATCCACCTCCAGGGCCAGCGGAACATCGACGTTGCTGCCGCCGAGATAGGAGAAGTACTTGAGCGTGAAGTTGCCGCCGGTGGTGTCGACGATGGCCAGGAAGATATCGGTGAGGCCGTCATTGAAATTGTCGTAGGCGCCGTCGATGTACGGCATTTCGCCGTTAGGGGTGGAGCCGGTGATGTAGAGCTGGCCGTTAGGCCCCATCTTCATGGCGCTGATGCGATCGTTGCCGGAACTGCCCATGTAGGCGCAGTAGACCAGGATGGGGTCGATGACCAGCGGGCGCGTGCGATCGTAGCGGTCGAGCCGGAAGCCGACCTGGTTACGGGCGAGCAGGATGTAGCGACCCCGGATGGGGCGGTTGTCCTGGTAAATCGCGGGGGCTTTCTGCAGCACCTGCGCGCCGCCGGATTGGAGCGCGAGATCGCCGCCGGGGGTGAGAGAGACCTGCACGTCGCCGCCGAAACGGAGGCGGATGGCATCGGGATTGGCGCCGGGAGCCAGCACGAAATCGTATTCGAGCTGGTTCTGGTTGCCGTAGTAGACCACGTCGATGCCGGGATAGACGCCGTGGTAGCGTACGCGGGAGTAGTTGGCGATGCCGGTGTGCCACTGGCTGCGCGCGCCCACCATGTAGTTCGTACTGGCAGGCAAACGGTCGAGCGGTTCGATCGCGGGCGCGGCGTTAGAGTGGATCAGGCCGATTTCGACGCGGCTGGCGCCCACCAGGAACGCCGGGCCGCGCGCCGTCAACTGGAGGTTGGCGCCGGCGGAGCGCGCCGTGAAGCGCACGGAGGCGTCCCACTGGCCACGGTTCTCCTCGAAGCGCAGCGGCAGGCGCGCCATCGCCGCCTTGGCCTGCGGAATGGACGGCTCTGGGGGCGCGGCGGCGAAAAGGGCGCCGGCGCACACGAATAACAAAAGTCCAGACTGACGATGCATACGAACTACTATTAAAACATGGGTAGACGGAATATCGAAATGGGCGAAAACTTCACAGGCGTGAAAAATGAGAAACTTACGCGGCTGGCGGCCGCCGTCGTCGTGGTGCTGGCGGCGCTAGTGGTGGTGGCCTCGGCGGCCGATCCGGCGCTCGTCCAACCGCGCGAACTGGCGGCGCAACTGGCCGGCAAGGAGGCGCATCCGGCAATATTCATGGTCGGCCCCAATGTTTTGTACCGCAGCAAGCACATACCGGGATCGATGTATGCCGGGCCAGGTGTAATGGAAACAGGCATGGCGGTGCTGAAAATGGAGGCCGCCAAATTGCCGCGCGACCGCGAGGTGGTGGTCTACTGCGGCTGCTGCCCGTGGGACCGCTGCCCGTTCGTCAGGCCGGCTTTGGACTTGCTGAAGCAGATGGGCTTTACGAAGGCGAAAACGCTGTATCTAAAGACCGGCTTCAAGACGGACTGGCTGGATAAAGGGTACGCCGCGGAGGCGGGGCGGTAGCGGTCGCGGCTCCGCATCGGGTTCCGCGCACCTCGCGCGCCATCCCGCTCCGTCCGCCCGGCGAGATCCTATTACAATAAGGAAAGATGCGACTTTTCTTCGCCCTCATCTGCTTTACCGTTGTCGCATGCGCGCAGAGTCCGGCGCCGGTCATCGCGTCCGTCACCCCCGGTACCATCGACGCCGGCGGACCCGCGTTCACCCTCACCGTCGGCGTCAGCGCCTTCGGATCGCGCCCGGTAGTCAACTGGTCCGGTACGCCTCTGCTCACTACCTACGTGAATGACAGCACCCTGTCGGCCGCAGTGCCCGCCGGCCTGATCGCCATCTGCGGCAAGTACTCCGTCACCGTCACCAACGGCAATGCCGTCTCCAACAGTTTCGCCATAACCGTCAACCCGGTTCTGCAATCCATCTATCCGAACACGCTGCCGGCGGGCAGCGGCGCAACCACCGTGACCGCAACCGGCCTCGGCTTCTCATCCAACGTCAATCTGACGCTGATCGCCTCCGGTACCCGAACCAACCTCGCCACCACGTACTTCGGGTCCACTACCAGCCTCACGGCTCTCATCCCCACAGGTGCCCTCGACGGCACCTATCCGGTATCCTTGTTCGTCGCCGATCCTACCACCGGCGCGGTCTCCCAGACCCTTCCCCTCACGCTCACGTATGCCTCGGTCAGCGCGATTTATCCGAATGAAATACAAGCGGAAACGCCATACTTCGACACCAATCCCTTGAACGTGGTGGGCGCAAATTTCGTTCCCGGCGCCCAGGTCCTCTTTGATGGCACGCCGCTCGTCACCGTCTACAAAGGCTCCAATTGGCTGACCGCCACCGTGCCCGCTCCCCTGATCCACGACGTCAGTCCGGGCGGCGTCGGCATTCAGGTGAAGAACCCTGGCGCGGCGCCCTCGAATTCCATCAAGCTGGTCATCGACCCCAATCCATTTGGAACCCAAATCCTCACCCTCACCCCCCCATCGGCGGTTGCCGGCGGACCTGCTGTGACGCTGACCGTCACCGGCGAGCGCTTCGTGCAGGGCTCCACCGTCCAATGGGTACGCACCCCGCTGGTCACCAAGTTCGTCAGTGCCACCCAGTTGACCGCCACGATACCCGTCTCCCTGGTCGCCATTGAGGGCTCGGCCCCCATCACCGTGTCCACTCCCGGCATCGCCGACTCCAATGCCGTCAGCTTCCCCATCAATGCCGTCTCGCCCACCATCTCCGTCAGTGGCAACGGCATCAGTCCCACTTCGGCCATCGCCGGCGGACCTGCCTTCACCCTGACGGTGAACGGCGATGGATTCATTCTCGCCTCCCAGATCACCGGCCTGGAGGGCGCCACCACGACCTATGTGAGCCTGAATCAACTTACCGCCAGCGTGCCGGCCAGCGCCATCGCCAATGTGGGGTCCCACGTGATCCAGGTGGTCAGTCCGGGCCCGCTGGTTTCGCCGCAGGCGCCCATTTTCGCCGTCATTGCGCCCACCCCTGCGATCGCCAGCCTCAGCCCCGCCTCGGTATTGCCGGGCGGCGCCGATTTCATACTCACCGTCAACGGTGGCAACTTCCAACCGAGCGCCACCGTGGACTGGAACGGCGCCGCGCTGCCCACTACCTACGTCAGCGCCTCGCAGTTGACCGCGCGGGTGTCCGCCGCCTTGATTGCCACGCCCGGCGCCGCCAGGATCACCGTCGTCAACGATGGCCCCGTCACCTCCAACCAGGCCTCACTTTTCATTTCGTCTACCCCCCCCCCCTCGCTGGCCGGTCTCAGCCCCGGTTGGGCCGCGCCCGGCGGAGCCGCCTTCACCCTCACCCTCACCGGCGCCGCCTTCGCCGCCAACTCCACCGTGCAGTGGAACGGCGCGCCCTTGGTCACCAGGTTCGTCAGCGCTTCGCAGTTGACCGCCGGCGTCGGGGCCGCTCTCATCGCCACCAAGGGTACGGCCAGCGTCACCGTGGTGGACGATGGCGGACCGTCCAACGCTCTGACCTTCACCATCGGTGTTCCAACGCCCACAACCAGTTCGGCCGGCATCCTCAACGCCGCCAGTTTTCTGCCTGCCATTGCGCCCGGCGCGCTGATCACCGTCTTCGGCGCCAATCTGGCTGCCGCCAACGCCCAATTCTCCGCCACACCGCTGCCGGTCTCGCTCGGCGGCACTTCCGTCTCCATCAACGGCACGTCCGTTCCGCTGCTGTTCGTCAGCCCCGGACAGGTCAATGCGCAAGTTCCCTACGAGGCCAAGGTTGGCACCGCGAAGCTGATCGTCCAGTCCAGCGGCGCGTCCAGCGCGGCGGTGAACTTCGAGGTGGCTGCCACCGGCCCCGGCGTGTTTACGCAGCCGCAAAGCAACCACGTTCTGGCGCGCAACCTGGCCGATGGAACCCTCAATGCCGCGGAGACTCCGGCGCGTCCCGGACAGTATGTCACCGCGTATCTCACCGGCCAGGGATTGGCCGATCCACCAGTGGCTACTGGCGACGTGGCGCCGTCGAGCCCCCCGTTTTCCGTGCCCGTGGCTCCCGTGGTGGTGAAGATTGGAGGCCAGACCGCCGTCGTCCAGTTCGCCGGCCTGGCGCCGGGTTTTATCGGCGGCCTGCTGCAAATGAACGTGCTGATCCCGGACATCCCCGCCGGTGAAGTGTCCTTCGAAGTCAGCATCGGCGGCATCGCCGCGGCGCCCACCGTGATTTCCATTGCCCCGAAGGTCTAATGTGGTGGGGCGGACCCCCTGGTCCGCGCGGGACGCCCCGTCCCGCTGCCGGTCACAATGAGGTCGGCATCTGGCAGGGAGCGAACAGGCCGACGGGGGCTCGGCTGCGGACCTGGGGGTCCGCCCCACCAAGAGCGCAAGCTGTTCATTACTGGGGCATCCGCACGGGGCCTGCTGCCCCACAACGCCCCCCGGCCCTTCAATCCTTCTTCAGCGGTGTCTTATCGGCTTCGGTCGTATCGTGCTTCGGCCGTTTGCGAAACACTTTGCCGATCGCCTTTACGAACCGGTTGCCGCCATTCTGCGGTTTCTCCGGCGCGGCCCCTTGCGGCGCGATCGGCGATTCCGGATCGATTCCGATTGCCACCACCGCCGCTTCCCGGGCTCCTCCTGAATCCACCTTTGGGGCGGACGGTTCGGGCGCTTCCGCAAGCTGCCGGAAGCGCGCGCCCGGCGCTGGCGTTGCCGCTGGCTCCCGTTCTCCACCCGTCACCCGGATTGAGTAGCGGGGATCCGGCTGGCGGGACCCCGGCATTGCCGGCGCCGGCGGTGGAGTCCGGCGGCGTGGGCGCACTACCGGTTTCACCGTCTCCGCCGGCACTTCCACCGGCGCCGGTGGAACCACTATGGGAGCGGCCGGCACAAGCGCCGCCGCTGCCACCGGCTCCACTCGCGGCGCATCGTAATGAGGGACAGGCTGCGAGACAGAGGCCGCGCGAGGCGTCCTTTCCGTGGCTCGTGCGCGTGCCGCCGCCGGAAACAACCGCATCGCACAGACGCCCGCCACCAGCCCACCCGCCACCACCCACCCCATCATGGCGGCGCGCGAGGGGCGATACGCTCGCAGTCGCGAAGCCAGCTCCGGGAAGGTGTCGCCCCACGCTTTGGGGGGCGCCATCGGTCCGGCCAGATGCGTAGTCGGCAGATGCATCGCTGGCAGATGCGTAATCGGCAGCAGCCCCATTGGATGGGGCGCCATTGGCTGCGGCGCAATTGGCTGGGGCATCATCGGCGCCGCTATCGAACGCGCGTTGGCAAGGGCATTCATCAGAGCCAGCCGGAATTCGTTGGCCGATTGGAACCGCATCTCCGGAGCCTTCGCCACCGCCTTGCGCACAATGTCGTCGAGTGCCGGGGGAACCCTGGGGTTTAGCGAACTGGGCGTTGCCGGCTCCGCTTCCACGTGGGCGCGCATCACCGCGAACGCTCCCGCGGCCTTGAACAACTTCTCGCCCGTCAGCATCTCGTGGAGCACCGCTCCCATGGCATAGATGTCCGTGCGCGCATCCAGCGCCCCAAACCCTCTGACCTGCTCGGGAGACATGTACCAGGGCGAGCCCAGCGGGACTCCCGAAGTGGACAGGCGGACATCCGCCACGCTCCGCGCCAGGCCGAAGTCCGTCAGCTTGGCCGTGCCGTCCCCCGTGACGATGATATTCGCCGGCGCCACGTCCCGGTGAATCACACCGGCGTCATGCGCGTAGGCCAGGGCGCCCAGCACCTGGTTGGTGAAGTCCACTGCGGTCTCCACCGGCAGCGGCCCGGACTCCAAAATGCGCTGCAACGACTCGCCTTCCACGAACTCCATCACGAGCGCGATCAAGTCGCCGTTTCGCACCGCGTTGTAGAGTCCCACGATGTTAGGATGGTGGAGACGCGCCTGCACCTGGATCTCACGCTCGAATCTCTGCACCTGATCCGGATCGTCGCTGGCGCCCGGCGGCAGCAACTTCATGGCCTCGATTCTTCTGGTGATGACGTGCTCGATCTTGTAGACCGTTCCCATACCGCCGGAGCCGGCGATATCGATCACCCGGTAATCGCCCACTGCATCGCCTATCCGGAGCGGTTTCATACTCAGTGCATCGTCACGAGAACCAGGACAATCAACCCGATCGCGATGGCAAGCAGGCCGAGCACCAATGCGGTCCTCCGGTGCCCGCCGGCTTCAGCCGGCATCAGAAATCGCGGCACCGTGGCCTCCGGTAACGGCTTCTCCGGCGCCGCCTGCGTACCCTCTTCCTCGGGGCAATTCAGCGTTCTTAGCGCCGTGCGGAATTCCTTCGCCCCTTGAAAGCGTTTTTCGGGTTCCTTGGCAAGCGCTTTAAGCACAATCCGTTCCAGTTCCGGCGCTATCCCCGGATTCAGTGAACTGGGCCGCGGAGGCTGCTTGCTCACTTGCGCCACCATGATGTCGTACTCGTTCGGACCGTCGAAGGGCACCCTCCCGGTCAACGTCTGGAACAACAACACACCCACTGAATAGAGATCCGCCCTGCCGTCCAGCGCGGTCACTCCCATCACCTGCTCGGGGGAAATGTACCGTGCATCGCCCAATACGGCGCCGGCCTTGGTCAACATCACGTCGGTTTCCGGCTTGGCCAGGCCGAATCCGCCTAACTTGACCTTCCCGTCCGGCTGGACGATGACATGTTCCGCCGTGATGCCGCGATGCACGATCCCCAGCGCATGCGCCTCCTCCAGGCCGCTCAGCACATCGCAGATCACCCGCACCGCTTCCATCGAAAGAATTGGACCCGGCAGGCAAATCTCGGCCAGTGTCTTGCCTTCCACGAACTCCGCCGTCATGACCACGCAACCGTCAAGTTCCGGCGCGTCGTGGAACGCCACAATGTTCGGATGCGACAAGCGGGTGTGGATCCTGATCTCGCGGAGTAACCGCTCCAGCGATTCCGGATCGCCGTACGATGCCCCGGGCAGTGTCCGCAGGACTTCAAACTCGCCTGTCGTCAGATTGCGGACTTTGTAGGTGACTCCCGCTTTGGGTCGATCGACGATACCAAGGAACTCATAGTTGCCAACGATCTGACTGGGTTCGGTCATTGTCTGCGCACACCTTCTCCAGTGCGATTTTAGGGCGGCGCGCGCGGCCAGTCAATTATACCTTGCTGGAACGTATAGGACTTAACCAAAGTTAGTATTCGCAACTAATTCTCACTGCACGTCAACCACAAAATGGGCGAACGCCTTCTTGCCCCCGGCGTCTTGAGCCTTGATCGTGATGAAATGCGTCCCCGTTGCCAGCCCGGTAAGCACCACATTCCAGCCTTGTATGGCGCAGTTCGCCGAGGCCGGAACGCACGACACGGCTGGCATGGTCGCATTTGCGTCGAAGGTCGTGAAGGGGACTACGGCGGAACCATCGCTGGAAACCAGGCTGGCCGTGCCCAGGATCCTCAGCGTCGGCGTTATATTGCCATTCAAATCGGCCAGCAGCGCGTCCAGACTGGCCCGATACTGCGTGTCCACCAGAAACGGAACCTGGAAGCGAAAGTTGGTGGTGTCGATCTGTTCCGCGTTCACGAAGTGATTGATGGAACGCTCGATGGGCTGGTACACCGCCTGAACCTCCGCCAGGTCCCGCGCCACATATACGAAGCCCGTGCGAAGTCTCTTAGGGCTGGTCTTATAGGATGGGTTGCGGACCCCGTACTGCTGCGCTAACCAGGCCTGGCCGTATTTGGCCACGGAGTTATAGGACACCGTCAGATCCGGGTTATATACCGGCGTATCCAGTACATACATGTCCGGGAACGTGGCGCTGAACCCTTCCAGATACAAATCCTGGCCGGAAAACGTGTCGGTTTCGTTCTTCGCAATGTTATTCACCGCGGTCCAGACGAACCCATTCACCGGATCGCCCGAAATCTGCTTGATCGTCGCGTACCCATCGTCGCTATAAGTCTCCGCCATCTGTCCCGCGGCGGTCGAGTTCGCATACCAGTGTCCGTGAGCGTTCGACAGTTCCGGATAGAGGAATATTCCCCAGTTGTGGCCGATTTCGTGGTCCAGCACACCGAAGGCGCCGTCGATCGCCGTACCCCCCCCAATGTTGTAGTTGCAGATGCTCGGCACCCCGACGCCGGTGCTGCCTAATCCGATGCCGTCGGCCGTATGCCGAAGGGGCTGCACGTTGGGCACGTTGTTCGGCAGCAGATTGTTCGCCGTCACCACCACAAAGACGTAGTCGCCCGGGAAGAGGTTTTTCAGCGTGCTGACATAGGAATTGACATTCGCAGTAGAATAGACGCTGTCCCAACTGTTGGGACCGGTCCAGGTCACCTGGCTGGGCGTTGGGATAATGAACAAAGCGTGTTCGCTGTAGTACAGTTGGCTGGTGACTGTGGTGAGCGGCATGTAGCCGACCGTGGTTGTGGCACTTACCCTTCCCGCTCCGTTAGTGGCGATCAACGTATAGGTTGTCGCCGCCGTTGGACTGACGGAAACCGAGTTACCCGTGACCGTACCCACGCCGTGGTCGATGGTCACGCTTGTTGCCCCATTGGTGGCCCAGGTCAGGGTGGTCGGGATGCCCGGACCAACGGTGGCGGGGTTGGCCAGGAAAGCGCTGATGAACGGAGGGTTCGCCGGCACCACCGTCGCCGTGGCCGTGGCGGTGGACGTTCCGAAAGAGTTGGTGGCCGTCAAAACGTAAGTGGTCGTTGTGTTGGGACTCAGCGTCACCGAGGTTCCGGCCACCGGGCCGAACCCCGGGTTCAGGATCAGGCTCGGCGAGCCAGTCACCGCCCAACTGAGCGTCGTGGAATACCCCAGCGTCAGCTTCGCCGGAGTTGCTGTGAAGCCGGCGATGGTTGGCAGGCTTCCCACCATGATAGAAACCGAGGCCGTCACGGAGCCGAAGCCGTTGGTGGCTGTCAGGGTATAGGAAGTCGTAGTCAAGGGTGTCACTTTGACCGACATCCCGGCGACCGCCCCCACGCCAGGCTTGACGTTTAGCCCCGTGGAGCCCGTCACCGCCCAACTAAGCGTGCTCGATTGCCCCGGGCTCACCTTTGCGGGTGTGGCCGTGAAACTGGCGATACTTGGCGCGCTTCCCGGAATGACCGTAACCGAGACTGCCGCCGTGACGGACCCGAAGATGTTAGTGGCCGTCAGCGTGTAGACCTGCGTCGCCGATGGTGTCACCCTGACCGATGTCCCGGCGACGGCGCCCACAAGAGGGTTCATGACCAGGCTCGGCGACCCCGTCACCGCCCAACTGAGCGTGCTCGATTGCCCCGCTGTCACCGTCGCCGGAGTGGCCGCGAAACTGGCGATGGTGGGCGCTCTGCCCGCCGTCACCGTAACCGAGGCTGTGGTGGATCCGAAGGTGTTGGTGGCCGTCAGAGTGTAGGACTGCGTCGTCGAGGGTGTCACCCTGACCGATGTCCCGGTGACGGCGCCGACGCCTGGGCTGACGGTCAGGCTGGGGTACCCGGTCACCACCCAACTGAGCGTGCTCGGTTGGCCGGCTGCCACCTTCGCCGGCGTTGCCGTCAATCCGGTGATGGCGGGCGGTCTTCCCACCAGCACCGTAACCCAGGCCGCGGTGGATCCGAAATCGTTGCTCGCCGTGAGAACGTACGACGTCGTGGCCGCCGGGGTCACGATGACCGATGTGCCATCGACCGGTGTTCCAGCCGCGGTGCCCACGTCCGAGATCGAGCCCATGGTCAGGCTGGCGGCGCCGGTCACCGACCAACTGAGCGTGCTGGGCTGGCCCGGGAGCACTTTGGCGGGCGATGCCGCAAAACGGGCAATGATGGGCAGGTCTCCGGTCGACGCTCGAGCCGGTCCGATTTGCGATACTCCCGCCAATAGAAGAAAACCAACCGTAACGGTGCGCATAGTCGTTCCCTCTTCTTATCGGCCGGTCCCCAGAATCTGTTACCGCCGTTTTACGGTTCCGTTTTGGGGAAGCCTGGGCAGCCAGTCCCCCAACCCTGGTACCCTTCGCCACTCCATCCGCCGCCGCCGGTGATATCGTTATTACCAGAGGAGGCCGGCCCACAGGACCGGACAACGTATCGATGCCATTTATTCGGGGATTCTTGCTCTCCTGCTGTACCGCCGCCCTGATCTTCGCCCAGGCGGCTCCGCGGAAACAACTCACCGCGCGCGAGCTTTTCTACGCCGCCGCGCCCGCTCCCGCGCCCGCCGCCAAGACCGTGGCCGCGCGCCCGCCGGCCCGGCGCTCCACCGCCACGCCCGCCAAACCCGTCGAGATCGCGCGCGCCGATGCCCGCCCGCCCGCCCCGCGCCCCGCTGAGCCGCCCGCCCCAGCCCCCGCTACCGCGCCCATGCCCCCGAGCGGCGCCCCGCCTCTTGGTCTGCGCTACACCGTCC
>Ga0182021_10009288_pt1 | contig 11645 bp, 8 predicted proteins | sample 612E3MmetaG_FD_120493 | JGI IMG/M metagenome (GOLD analysis project Ga0182021, IMG submission 120493) | Permafrost microbial communities from Stordalen Mire, Sweden - 612E3M metaG (Illumina Assembly) | ecosystem: Environmental > Terrestrial > Soil > Wetlands > Permafrost | place: Sweden...
ATGGACGGCATGCGTGCACCAGAACCAGCGCACCCGATGCGCCGCGCGGTGGTACCAGTAGTAGAAGAACTCCTGGCCGACGAAGCACGCCGCCCAGCCGCTCCAGTGGTCCATCGGCAAGGTCCACCACCGGTGCTGGAAGAACCAGTCCATGGCGTCGGTCCAGAAGGCCAGCGGAAGCAGCCAGCGCAGCGGGTACTCGCGCACGAGGAAGTCCACCACCGACACGCCCGTGGCGCACCAGTCGTAGCTTCGCCACCCGTGAAGCGCCGACAGCACCAGCGCCTCGAGCAGCGAGGAGGCCAGCACCACGACGACGGCGGCCTTAAGGATCGAGAACAACACGGACATGATCGGCTTTGTGCTGCGTCGCGCGCAGCCCGGCTGACGCGACGATCTCGCGACTTCGCCCAGCATACCGGCCCGAACCGGCCGTTGGCGACCCGGCCACGCGACAAGCCGCCCGCCAGTGGGCAATCGGTCACCGTTGCGTGGTGCGGCGCGCCGTGAAAGACCGGAACGCACACCGTGCCTAGCGGCGATAGATCCGATCGATCTGTGACGAGAAATGCGCTGCCAGATTGTTGCGCTTGGGCTTGAGCGTGGGCGTGAGCAGCGAGTTTTCCGTCGTCCAGGCCTCCAGGGTGAGCATGGTCGCCCGCGGCTGCGCGTAGTGGGGAAAGTCGCTGGTCAGCGCCTGAATGCGCTGCAGTGCGGCCTCGCGCGCCGGGGCGGCCTGCAAGCTGGCTGGATCCGCCGGGTCCAGCCCGAGGCGAGCGGCCAGGGCCTGCCACGGGGCGCGTCCGAGAACGACGATGCAGCCGATGAACGGTCGGTTGTCACCGAACACGTAGGCCTGCTCGAAGAGCGGGTCGGCCACGATGGCCCCTTCGAGGTCCACGGGGGCGATCTTTTCACCGGTGGACGTGACGATGATGTCCTTGACACGGCCCACGATGCGCAGCCGCCCGTCCTGCACGGCCGCCTGATCGCCCGTGCGCAGCCAGCCATCGACGAACGCGCGCGCCGTGTCGTCGTCGCGCTTCCAGTAGCCGCGCATGACATTGGGCCCGCGCACCTGCAGTTCGCCGTTCTCGCCCAGGCGCACCTGTACGCCATCGAGCACCCGGCCCACGGTGCCGGGGTCGTTGTCCTCGGGCGTGTTGGCCGCCACAACCGGCGATGTCTCGGTCATGCCGTAGCCCTGCGCAATCGGCAACCCCAGTCCGAGAAAGCAGCGCGCCACGGCCGAGGACAACGGCGCGCCGCCACTGACCGCCACGCGCAGCCGGCCGCCGAAACGACGCCGCAGCGTGCGCCCGACGAGCCGGTCCAGCACCGGACCCACGACGGCGTCGAGCACCGGGTGGGACCCGCCCGGCACGGCCAGCCCCTGCGCGCGGCAAAACCGCCGCCAGCCCACGTTCTGCGCCCGGTCGAACAACCACGTGTTCACGGGGTGGCCCGCCAGCGCGGCCTGCACGCCGGCCTGCGCGCGTTCGTAGATCCGCGGCACCGAGATCAGGACGGTCGGGCGCACGGTCTGGAAATCCTCGCTCAGCAGCGCCACCGAGCGCGCAAAGGCCACGCAGCTCCCCGCGGCGATGGGTAGGTAGTACCCGGCCGTGCGTTCGAACGTATGCGACAGCGGCAGGAACGACAGGAAGACATCGTCGGCGGTCGGCTCGACCCGCTGCAGCACCGCCTTGACGTTGGAGACCACGTTGTCGTGGGTCAGCATCACGCCCTTGGGCCGCCCGGTGGTCCCCGACGTGTAGACCAGCGCCGCGAGTTCCTGCGGTGCCGGCGCGCGCGCCGTGCCGGCGCCTGCCGCCGCCCCGCCCCGGGCCAGCCAGTCGTCCAGGCTGCGCACCGGCACCGTCGCGATGCCAACCGCGCCATCGGCGGCCGAACGGGTCACGACGACGACGTCGCGCAGTGCCGGCAGCGCGACCTCGGTGGCGAGGATCGCGCGCCACGTGTCTTCGGACCCCGTGATCAGGATCGAGGCGTCACTGTCGCCCAGGATGTAGGCGATGCTCGCCGCGTTGTCCAGCGCGTGCAGCGGCACCGGCACGCAGCCGATCGCCAGCGCCGCCTGGTCCGCGCAGACCGCGTCCAGTCCGTTGACCAGCAAGATGGCCACGCGCGCGCCGCGCGGCAGGCCCGTGCCGGTCAAGGCCGCCGCGAAGCGGTCGACCCGCGCGCCGGCCTCGGACCAGGACACGCTGCGCCACTGCGCGGCCGCCTCGTCATACACGCGGTAGGCCTCGGCCCGGGGCGTCGTGCGCACGCGCCACGCGAACAGCGCCGGCAGCGTGCCGATGGCAGCCAATTCGCCGAGCAATGCCGAACTCTGCGGCGTCGCGCCGTTCAGGACCATCGTCGCTCCTCCGACCCCGAGTATCCACCCTCGTCGCGGCGACGGCCCGACGCGCCCGGTCGCTGCGACCGCTCAGCCAGGCCGGCGCGCCAGCACCGGGTTGGCGGGGCGCTCGCCTGCCGTGGCGCTGCCGCTGATCGGTGCGCGCGGCAGCCGGTCGTCGCCGGGCTCGACGACGAAATGGTGCGACAGCGAATACCATGGGCCATGCAGCTCGGCATCGGGCGACGCCTCGTGCGCCGCATCGTGCAGCACGTACTGGCCGATCAGCGCCTGGGTGACCGCAAATTGCACGTCGGAGTCCAGATTCGGATCGTCGCTGGAGTAGACCTGCGAAAACTGCGTCTTGAAGCCCGGCTTGTGGATCATGAAGTGGATGTGCGCTGGGCGCATGTTGTGCCGCCCCTGCGCGCGCAGCAGTGCACCCACCGGTCCGCCCAGCGGGATCGGGTAGCCCGACGGCTTGACGCTGCGGAACCAGACATGACCCTGCGCATCGGTGGTGAACTTGCCGCGCAGGTTCATGTCGGCCTGGGCCGGGTCCTGGTTTTCATAGTAGCCGTCGGCCGACGTGTGCCATACGTCGACCTCGGCGTCGGCCACCGGACGCCCGGCCCGATCACGCACCCAGGCGTCGACGAAGATCGGCACCCCGGGACTGGCCGAGCGGACGATGCAGCCGCCGTTGGCGGTCACCGGCGAATCCAGCCGCCAGAACGGCCCCATCAGGTTGGCCGTGGTCGGGGTCTGCCCGCCATCGCCGTTGTTGAGCAGGCACACGAGCGAGGACAGTCCGAGCGAGCCGGCGGTGAGGACGACCTCGTTGTGCGTGGCGGTGGTGAGCTGGCCGATCTGGGCGACCAGGCCACAGGCCTGATGGAACTCCGCCTCCGTCAGCCGGGTGTCCCGCACGAAGGTGTGCAAGTGGGTGACGGCGGCCGTCATCAGTTCGCGCCAGCGCGCTTGCGGTGCGCGTTGCAGTTCGGCCAGCACGCTGGCAGTGACGTCAAGGTGGTTGCGGATGATCATGGTGCGGTGTGCGCGATGCGAAGGACGCGTGTCGTGACGGCGACGTCGACACCTGCCAGCCTACTCCGGACGCCAACCCATGGCGAGGCCGCACGCGCGCGCCACGCGTGAACGCTGCGTCGCGCGGCGTCCGGTGACGGATGCCATCTCGCATCGGTCGCGGCGATCTCGGGTCGAGCCCACCGGGGCGAGTCCGCAGCGCTCAGTAATCCTTCAGGCAGCGGCGCACGGCGCCCAGGTAGCTGTCGTGGTCCTGCAGATCGCCGTGACCTGCCCCCGGCACGACGATCAGCCGCGCCTGCGGCGCGATCGTTTGCAGGGTCCGGCTGTGGCTGATCGGGATCAGCTGGTCGCGCTCGCCATGCAGCAAGACGATGGGGGTGTGCACCCGGCCGAGCTGTTCGTCGGTGCGCAGCGGATAGCGCAGCACGGCCGAGGGTACCCACGGGTAGTGCTGCCCGGCCAGCGCCACCATGCTGACGTATGGCGAAGCCAGCATCAGCAAGTCCGGCTGCACCTGCGTGGCCAGCTCGGCGGCCAGCCCCGTGCCCAGGGAACGACCGAAAATGATCACATGACGCCCTCGGTAGCGCGGCTCGATCTGCGCCCACACGGCCTGCACATCGGCGTGCAGCTGCGCTTCGCTCTGGATGTGGCCGGTGCTCTTTCCAAAGCCCCGGTAGTCGAACATCACGAGGTCGTAGTTGGCCTGCCGGTACAGCGCCGTGTTGACGAACCAGGTCTGCAGGTTGTCGACATTGCCGTGCAGGAAGAACACCACCCCCTTGGGGTTGGGCAGGCGCAACTCGAGCACCGACAGGCGTGCCCCCGGCACGTCGATCATCCGCTCATGGACATCGGGCTGATCGGCCAGCGCCCGGGACGGGTCCAGCGGCACGGGATGGAACAGCAGCCGCTCCTGGCCCGCCCAGAGCGCCCCAATCAGCGCGGCGTACAGCGCCGCCGCGATCGACAGCGCCGCCACCACCGCCCTGACCCACCGCGGCGCGCAAGCGCGGGTCCGGTCGCGCCCCGAGATGGCAACGCTGCTGTGGGGACCGTCGCGGGCAGGGGTCATGGTCACAGGCCGGAATCGGACAGGGCAGGAGCCATTGTCCAACACCCGTCGCCTGGCGCGGCCCCTGGACACGGCGCCTGTGCGCGCGCGGCGCCGCGCCGCGAGTTCGCGGTCTGGGCGTCCGGCTGGAAGCATGTATGCCGTCTCATGGCCGGTGGTACGTCGGCGCCCGGGCCCCGGATGCAGCCGGACCGCCCAGGCTTCGGGCGATGGTGAACAAACGCAAAGTCGGTCCACGCGCAGCGTGCGCGCGGCGTTGAAACTCTCACGCCGGCGGCCAATCGCACCCTGCCCGATCATCCCCCGGATCCCCGAAAGGAACGATCATGAGCCATACCACCCGCCTGGGCGCCAGGAACCGCGCGACCACACCGAGGTCCGCGACCCCGACCTCACCCGCGCAGCGGCCGGTATGCTGCACCGAGACGACCCGCGGATCGTCCCGGCAAAGCGCCGGACGGCCGGCCCGAACAACGCTCGATGAAGCGAGCGGCCGACGCGGTGGGCCGCCCGCCGGGTCCGCCAACAGCCCGCCGCAGCGACCCGCACGACGAGTCATCCCAGCCATCGACCTCCCCATACACAGCGAGCTGCCATGACCATCCTGCCCCTCGGGAAGCGCACCCGGCGATGGATCGCCGCACTCGGACTGGCGGCGTGCGGCGTGTCTGCGGCGCCGGCCGAGCCTGCCGCCGACGCCGTGGCCGTGCATGTCCTGAATCGCCTGGGCTACGGCCCGGCCCCCGGCGAGCTCGACCACGTGCGCCAGATCGGCGTGGACCGCTACATCGAGGAGCAACTGCACCCCGAGCGCATGCCGCTGCCGGCGTCGCTGCAACGCCAGCTCGACGCGCTGGGCTCGACCCGTCTCAGCCAGCGCGACCTCATCGAGCAATACCGTCACGCGGCGCAGGCCGCCAGGAACGACGGCGAGCAGGGCCGGGCCGAGCGCCGCGCTCTGGACCAGCGCATCGCCCTGGAGTCCGGCCAGGCGCGGCTGCTGCGTGCGATCCGCAGCCCGCGCCAGCTGCAGGAAGTCATGGTCGAATTCTGGTTCAATCACTTCAACGTCTACCGCGGCAAGGGGCTGGACCGCGTGCTGATCGAGAACTACGAGCGTGAGGCGATCCGCCCGTATGCGATGGGCCGGTTTCGCGACCTGCTCGGTGCCACGGCCCATCATCCGGCGATGTTGTTCTACCTGGACAATTGGCTGTCGAGTGCGCCGGGCTATCAGGCCACGCGCGCCGGTGGCCCGCTGGCGAAGGCCAACGGCCTGAACGAAAACTACGCCCGTGAGCTGATGGAGCTGCACACGCTGGGCGTGGACGGCGGCTACACCCAGCGGGACGTGACCGAACTCGCCCGCATCCTCACCGGCTGGACGTTCGACCCCAGAGCGCGCCGCGTCGATGCCGCGTCCGCGTCCGCGTTCGCGTTCGACGCGCGCCGCCACGACCCGGGCGACAAGGCGTGGCTGGGCCAGCACGTCGCCGCGCGCGCGGCGGCCGAGGGCGAATGGGCGCTCGACGTGCTGGCCGCCCACCCCGCCACCGCCCATCACCTGGCCTACGAGCTGGCGCAGGCCTTCGTCGACGACGCCCCGCCGCCGGCACTGGTGGACCGGCTGGCACGTCGTTTCCTCGACACCGACGGCAGCATCGCCGCGGTCCTGAAGACCTTGTTCGACAGCGCCGAATTCCGCGACCCGGGCGCGCGCGGCGCGAAATTCAAGACGCCTTACCAGTATGTGGTCTCGTCCGTGCGAGCCGCCGACCTGCCGGTGGCGAACGTGCGGCCGCTGCTGGCCACGCTGACCCAACTGGGCATGCCGCTGTATGGTTGCCAGACCCCCGACGGTTACCACAACACCGAGCAGGCGTGGCTCAACCCGGACGCCATGACGCGGCGCATCCACTTCGCCACCGCGCTGGCCAGCGGCAGGCTGCCGTTGGCCCGCCCGATGGACGACGCCGACGTGGGCGCGGCGGCCGACACGGCGATGTCGCCCGATGCCGACAACGGCGCCGCCGCCCGGCTGCCTGCGGCGTGGGCCAGCGCCCCGGTGGACGTCGACGCGATGCTCGCGCTGCTGGGCCCGACGCTCTCCGCGCGCACCCGCGCCGCGGTCGCTCATGCCGAGCCGTCGCTGCGGGCCGCGCTCGTGCTCGGCAGCCCGGACTTCATGCACCACTGACCCCCGGAGATCCCGACCATGCTGCGACGCCACGTTCTCCAGAGTGCGGCCGCCTTCGGCGCCGGCTGGCTGCCGGTGGGCCCGCGTGCCTGGGCCGCCGTCGGCGCAACCGCCCGAGCGGCCCAGCGCCGGCTCGTCGTGGTGTTCCTGCGCGGCGCCGTCGACGGCCTGAGCGTGGTCGTGCCCTACTCGGAGCCGGCGTACTACCGGGCGCGGTCGTCGATCGCGCTGGGTCGGCCTGGCGCCGACGGCGGCGTGCTCGACCTGGACGGGCGCTTCGGATTGCACCCGGCCCTGGCCTCGCTGCTGCCGGCCTGGCAGTCCGGTCGGCTGGCCTTCGTGCACGCATCAGGCTCACCCGACACCACACGCTCGCACTTCGACGCACAGGACTACATGGAATCGGCCACCCCCGGGCGCAAGGCCACGCCGGACGGCTGGTTGAACAGGCTGCTGGGCGTATTGCCGCCGCCCCCTGGCGGGCGGGCCGGCCCCACCCGGGCCGTCAGCGTCGGTCCGGTGCTGCCCCGCATCTGCGCCGGACGCCAGCCGGTGGCCAACATCGCCTCGGGCAGCGGCGCCACCAAGCCCACCGCGCTGGACCGGCCCCGTGTGGCCGACGCGTTCGATGCCCTCTACGCCGGCGACGACAAGATGGCGCAGGCCTACCGGGCGTCGCAGCAGGCGCATCGCGAAATGATCGACACGCTGCGCGGCGACGCGCCGGACCCGGACATGCAGGCCGCCAACAACGGGGCATCGTTGCCGAGCGGATTCGCCGACGACGCCGCGAGGCTGGCGCGCCTGATGCGCAACGACGCCCGCGTGCAACTCGCCTTCATGGCCGTGGGCGGATGGGACACCCACGCGAACCAAGGTGCAGCATCCGGCGCCCTGGCCGGCCGGCTTCAGCCGCTCGGCCAGGGCCTGGCCGCCCTGGCCACCGGGCTGGGCCCGGTCTTCGACGAGACGACCGTGATCGTGATGTCGGAGTTCGGACGCACGGTGCATCAAAACGGCAACGGCGGCACCGACCACGGCCACGGCAACGCGATGTGGCTGCTGGGCGGCCGGGTGGCCGGCGGCCAGGTCCACGGACGCTGGCCGGGGCTGGACGCCAGTGCGCTGTACGAAGGGCGCGACCTGGCCATCACGACCGACTTTCGTCAGGTTCTGGCTGAAGTCTGCGAGCGTCATCTGGACTTGCGCGATGCCCAGCTGGCCGAGGTGTTTCCCGACGCCGGCGCGATCGTCGCGCAACGTCTGGGCGTGCTGCGCGCATAACGCCGCCGCACGGTACGCCCGACCGGCGGCGAGCGGGGGTAGCGACGAAACTTCGCGGCAGGCATGCCGAAAAGGTTCGGTCTACCGGGGCGACCCCGCGCAGCCGCAGGTCGTGCCGCCCGCCGACGGGTCCCCGCCGCTCGCCCGCGCGCGCCCGCCAACCCCTGCGAAGCCACCGTGAGACCTCGACCGGCTGGGCGCGCGCACGCAGGCCTCAGATGACCTCGCGCATCGTCTGGGCCAGTTCCTGCAGCGGCGGCAGCAACCTGGTCAGCGCTGCGTCACCAGGGTACATCTGGTTCTGGAACGTCATGCTGATCGCCCCGGCGCACGTCCCCTTGCGGTCGGTCAATGCCACGGCCAGCCCGCTCAGGCCGGTGTCGATGTACTGGTCCGCCACCCAGTAGCCCAGGCGCCGTGCCGACTCGACCGTCACGCGGAATTTCTCGGGCTCGGTGATGGTCTGCACCGTAAACCTGGCCAGCGCGTGTTCGTCGATCCACGCCGCCAGCCGCTGCGGCGTGAACGTCGACAGGATCACGAACCCCGGCGAGACGACATGGGCCGGCATCCGCGCGCCCACATGAAACCCGATCGAGACGACCCGTGGAGAGTTGCTGCGCGCGAGGTACACGACGTCGCCGCCGTCGAGCACGCTGAGATTGGCGGTCTCGCCGGTGTGCATCGACATGCGCTGCAAGAACGGCTGCACCAGGCGAGGCAGGCGCGCCGCCTCCAAGTAGCTGCGCCCCAGGCGCAGCACCGACGGCAGCAGCCAGTAGTGCTTGCCGTCCGTGTCGGCGTAGCCGAAGTGCACCAGACTCATCAGGTAGCGACGCGCCGCGGTGCGCGTCAGACCGGCCCGCGCGCCGGCCTCGGACGCCGTGAGACGCGGACAGTCGTCCGAGAACGACTCGATCACTCGCAGCCCTTTGCCGAGCCCCTCGATCAACAGCGTGCGGTCGAATTCAGCCATGCGCGTTGTCCGGCCCGATCCGGAGTAACCCTCGTTGCGGTCGCAAGGCGACCTGTTGCGATCGATCATCGATCGGACCCAGGGTGATGACCATGGGAAAAAACCCGTGACCTGACTAAAGTTGTCGCATGTCAAACACCCGCACGTCCGCCGCCGCCGCGTCACCGTCCCCGGTCGACGCCGCGCGCGCGACCGCGCTCGTCACCGGCGCGGGCGGCGGCATCGGCCGGGCGATCGCGCTGGGTCTGGCCGACGCCGGCTTCGACGTCGCGCTGATGGACCTGAAGGCCGGCGACGCACTGGCCGAGACGCTCGACGAGGTCGAGCGACGCGGTGCGCGCGGCGTGGCACTGAGCGGCGATCTGGCCGACGTGGCGACACACGGGCCCATGCTGGACGAGGCCGAACGGGCCCTCGGGCCGCTCGCCTGCCTAGTGAACAACGCGGGCGTCACGGTGCTGACCCGCGGGGACCTGCTGGACGTGAGCCCCCAGGCGTTCGACCACTGCCTGACGGTCAACACGCGCGGCACTTTCTTCCTCACGCAGGCGTTTGCCAGGCGACTGCTCGGGCGCCCCGGCGCACGCGCCCATCGCAGCATCGTCACGATCACCTCCTCCAACGCCCAGGCCGCCTCGATCGAGCGCGCGGAGTACTGCGTGTCCAAGGCGGCGCTGTCGATGGTGACCGCGCTGTTCGCCGTGCGCCTGGGCGCGGCGGGCATCGGCGTGTACGAAGTCGTGCCGGGCCTGATCGACACGCCGATGAGCGCGGCGTCCAGGACGCGCTACGACGCCGACATCGCGCGCGGCTGGCTGGTGCAGCCCCGCTGGGGTCGCCCGGATGAGGTTGCCCGCGTCGTGACCACGCTCGCGCAAGGTCTGTTGCCGTACACCGTGGGGCAGCGCATCCACGTGGACGGCGGCATGCTGATCCCCAAGTACTGAGCCGCGCGGCCACGCCATGCCACCGTCGCGCGCCCGCTCCGCCGCACCGGCTCTGCGCGTCTCACGCGCGGGCGTGCCGGCACATCCGCCGGACCCCTGAGTGCCCGACGGTGCAGGCGTCGCACGGCCCACGGGCCCGCTGCGCCCCACCCCCACGACCGACGACGGTCTCGCCTCGCCGCGACACCGCGACCCCACACCGACAGGAGACAACCATGGCCAGCCTCGCGCACCCGCAACCGCATGCACCGGCTCACGGCCGACACCAGACCCGCAAGGCCACGGCCAGCGGCTGGATCGGCTCGGTACTGGAGTACTACGACTTCTTCATCTACGCCACCGCGGCCTCACTGATCTTCCCGCAGATCTTTTTCCCCAAGGGCGATCCGAAGACGGCGATCGTGGCGTCCTTGGCCACCTACGGCGTGGGCTATGTCGCGCGGCCGATCGGCGCGTTCTTCCTGGGCCACTGGGGCGACACCCACGGGCGCAAGCAGGTGCTGATCGTCTGCATGTTCCTGATGGGACTTTCCACGATGGCCGTCGGCCTGCTGCCCACCTACGACCAGGTCGGCCTGCTGGCCCCCACGCTGCTGGTCGTGCTGCGGCTCGTCCAGGGCTTTGCAGTGGCCGGCGAGATCTCCGGCGCCAGCTCGATGATCCTGGAACACGCGCCGTTCGGACGCCGCGGCTACTACGCCAGCTACACGCTGCAAGGCGTGCAGGCCGGACAGATCCTGGCCGCCGCGGTGTTCCTGCCGCTGGCCCACTACATGCCCGAGCAGGACTTCAACGTCTGGGGCTGGCGCATCCCGTTCCTGCTGAGCTTCCTGGTGATCATCGCGGGCTACATCATTCGCCGCGAGGTCGACGAGTCGCCCGCCTTCACCGAAGAAGGCGAGCAGGGTCAGATTCCCAAGGCGCCGATCATGCAGGCGATCACCCAGAGCTGGCAGGACATGCTGCGGGTGGTGTGCATGGCACTGATGAACGTCATCCCGGTGGTGGCCACGATCTTCGGTGCGGCCTACGCCGTGCAGCCCGGCTACGGCATCGGCTTCAGCAAGGACCTGTACCTGTGGATCCCGGTGCTGGGCAACTGTCTGGCCGTGCTCGTGATCCCGCACGTGGGCAACCTGTCGGACCGGATCGGCCGGCGTCCGCCGATCATCGTCGGTGCGCTCGGCGCCGGACTGCTGTCGTTCGCCTACCTGTACGCGATCAGCATCAGGAACGTTCCGCTGGCCATCGCGATGTCGCTGCTGATGTGGGGCGTGGTCTACCAAGGCTACAACGCGGTGTTTCCCAGCTTCTATCCGGAACTGTTTCGCACGCGCAACCGCGTCTCGGCCATGGCCATCGCGCAGAACGTGGGAACGATGATCACCGCCTTGCTGCCGGCCCTGTTCGCCTCGGTGGCCCCTCCCGGGGCGGCCAACGTCCCGCTGATCGTGGGTGCCATCACGCTGGGGGTCACGGCCGTCTCGGCACTGGCGGCCCTGAGCGCCCGCGAGACCCACCGCATCCGGATGCACGACCTGGGCGACCCCGACGCGACGCCCGTGCCCAAGCCCGAATACCAACGCCTGCGTGAACAGGCGCTGGCCCAGGCGGCCTCGGCCTGATCGAGCGCCACGATCCCTGCACAGGCGCACCCCTCATGATCAGCGGCAAGACCCTCCTCATCGGCCACTTCGGCTTCCCCACGGAAGCCTTCAAGGCACCGATGATCTACAACCCCTGGTTCGAGC
>Ga0182021_10009290_pt1 | contig 11645 bp, 7 predicted proteins | sample 612E3MmetaG_FD_120493 | JGI IMG/M metagenome (GOLD analysis project Ga0182021, IMG submission 120493) | Permafrost microbial communities from Stordalen Mire, Sweden - 612E3M metaG (Illumina Assembly) | ecosystem: Environmental > Terrestrial > Soil > Wetlands > Permafrost | place: Sweden...
GTGCCGTGGGGCTCCCCCATTCGCGCCGCCGACGTGGACCAGAAGCTCGCCACCGGCCAGTTCGACGCGCTGACCGTCATCCACAACGAGACCTCCACCGGGGTGATGAGCCCGATTGCTGAAATTGCCGCGCTGAAGAAGAAATACCCGGACGTAATGTTCATCGTGGACTCCGTCAGCTCGATGAGCGCGGTGCCGCTCAAGTTCGACGAGCTCGGCATCGACGTGTTGCTCGCCGGGACGCAGAAGGCCTTTGCGCTGCCACCCGGCACGGCCATTTTCGTTTGCTCGCCCGCCGCGCTAGCGAAAGCCGCGACCATGAAGGACCGCGGCTATTACTTCGACCTGGTTGAGTTCCAGAAGAACGCCGAGCAGAGCATGACGCCCAGCACGCCGAGCATCGGCCACGTCTATGCGCTGGAATCCAAGCTGCAAGACATCTTTGCCGAAGGCCTGGAGGCGCGTTACGCGCGGCACCGCCGCACTAACCAGATGACCCGCGACTGGGCGGCCAGGAATGGGTTCACGCTGTTTCCCGAAAAGGGCTTCGAGTCACTCACACTCACCTGCGTCAGCAACGGCGCGCGGCCCGGCGGGCGCGTAGTGGATGTGCCGAAGCTCCAGAAGCTGGTGAAGGACCAGGGCTTCCTCATCGACGGCGGCTACGGCAAGATCAAAGGCACCACCTTCCGTATTTCGAACATGGGAGACGAAACCGAGGCGACGATGGGCCAGCTCTTCGCGGCAATGGACACCGCCATGAAGCAGCTTTGAGGGGCAGGGCGGGATGGGATGGGCGGGCAGTGCCCTGACCCTCACATTCCGAGTGCGGCATTACGCAGGACAGCTCGCTGCAGCCGCTTCAAGTCCACCAAGGTATTCGGCGGGCCGGTTGAAGATATATCGAGTCCCTGGTCCTTGTTTAGAAAGCGCCAACGCCACCGCTCGGAATGACCATCAGCGAAGGAGAACACGCCGGATTGCCCATGCCGAACGGTCGGGGAATTCTGCCATGTGGTCTGCTCGGCGTTGTAGTTCACGGCGAAGTAACCGTCGTCTAGCGTCTCGATGCTTTCGTCCAGGAAGGTCATCGCTTCGGCCGGGGAAGGCCGTTGGATCTCCGTCATTTTCTTGTATTGGGGATAAGTCGTGCCGAGCACCCACGAAGTGTCCGAAACGTTATATCGTGCAGCCTCGCCAGCATTGGCCCCGCCCATGCGGCCTTCCAGAGAATAGTTGCGACAGACGCGCACCTTGGGTATGCCACTGGGTCCGGTGATTGCACTCGGGCATTGGTAAACTGCGACATTGGGGTTGTAGGGATACAAGAGCCCTTTCCTTAGCTCAAGGATGTTAGTCGCGCCGGGGAGGCTGAACACACTTCCCCCGGTGCCGTCAATCCACGCCAGAGCGCTCGCGAGATAGTTTGGCACCAAGATTTCACCGTAGTCGCCGCTGTACATGAACCAAGCGGCGCTAAGCTGGTGAAGGTTGCTGACGCAGCTAGCGCTCTGGGCCTTGAGCTTGGCTTTGGATAATGCGGGCAGGAGCAGTGCGGCGAGAATGGCGATGATGGCGATTACGACCAGCAGCTCGATGAGTGTAAAGCCTCCGCGGCGCGCAGTCGAAGCCCGCTTCAGGCCCTTTGATTCCAGAATCTTCATATATTCTGCGATACCTTCACACTATACGACTAAGTCTCCAGGATGTCACGCCCTAAAATCGGTTTAGTTTGCGGCACTTACACTGGCGCAGGCGCGCACCCTGCGCCATGATGGTCCCGTGAATGCCGCATCGCAAGATCTGCCGCGCCACCTGGACCTGCTCCGGCAGAGTAATAAGACACTATTGATTCTCAGCACGGCGCTCCTTCTCGCCCTGCCCGGCCCCGCAGCACAGCTTTACGTCTCGACTACTGGCAGCGACATCAATCCCGGGACAAGTGCCAAGCCCTTCGCCACTTTGGAGCGCGCGCGCGACGAGGTGCGCCAGCTCAAGCAGGATGGCAAGCTGCCCAAAGGCGGCGTCACCATCTGTTTGCGGGGCGGCGATTACCTCCGCACCAACGCCCTCCAGCTAACCGCCGCGGACTCCGGCACCCCGGATGCCACGAATTTCTGGTGCGCCTGCAAAGGAGAGAATGTGCGCCTGCTCGGAGGACGGAAGTTGGCCGGTTTCCAGCCCGTCACAGACCCCGCGATCCTTGCCCGCTTGACTGAAGTCGCCCGTGGGCACGTTCTGCAGGCAGACCTCAACGCCGTTGGCTTGGCCGAATTCGGCCAGATGGCCTCGCGCGGCTTCAGTCGCCCGCAGACCGCTGCCCACTGCGAGCTGTTCTTCGGCGGCCGGCCTATGACCCTCGCGCGCTGGCCCAACGAAGGAGCCTGGGAGCAGATCGCCGGGGTCCCGGACGCGGGCGCCACGAAAGACGAACACGGCGGCAATATAGGCAAGCTGGAGGAGGGGTTCCTTTACAGCGGCGACCGCCCGCGGCAGTGGAAGGACACCAGCGACCTTTGGGTCCACGGCTACTGGTCGTGGGATTGGGCCAATTCCTACGAGCGCGTGGCTTCGATTGATTTCGAGCACCGGCTGATCAAGACCGCCGCGCCTTTCGGGCTTTATGGCTTCCGCAAAGGCCAGCGCTTCTATTTCCTGAACGTGCTGGAGGAACTGGACCAGCCCGGCGAGTGGTTCCTCGACCGCAAGACTGGTGTGCTCTATTTCTGGCCGCCCGCGCAGGCTCAGCAAGCGTCTGTCCCGCTGTCGCAGCCCGAGGTTCTTCTCTCGCTGCTCGCCGAGCCCTTATTGAAGCTCACTGACGTTTCCCACGTCACCTTCCGCGGCCTGATTCTCGAAGCGACCCGCAGCAGCGCCGTTCAAATCCATGGCGGCACGAGCAATCGCATCGCCGGCTGCCTCATCCGCAACATCGGCAACTACGGCGTTACGATCGAGGGCGGAACCGGCCATGGCGTCATAAGCTGCGACATCTTCGACACCGGCGACGGCGGCGTTTCGCTGGATGGCGGAGACCGGCAGACTCTTCGGCCCGGCGGACACTTTGTCGAGAACTGCCACTTCGCGCGCCAGGGCCGCTGGTCCAAGTGCTATGTGCCGGCAGTGCTTATTGGGGGCGTCGGCCAGCGCGCCTCTCACAATCTCATCCACGATCATCCCCACTGCGCGATTCTATTCAATGGCAACGATCACCTGATCGAGTTCAATGAGATTCATCACATCGCGCTGGAGACCGGTGATGTCGGCGCCATCTACACCGGGCGCGACTACACCTACCGTGGCAACCGCATCCGCTACAACTTCATCCATCATACCGGCGGCGTTGGCATGGGCTCGATGGGGGTTTACATGGATGACTGCGTCAGCGGCACCGAGATCTTCGGCAACATATTCTACCAGGTGCAGCGCGCCGCGTTCCTGGGCGGTGGCCGCGATCACCAGGTGCTCAACAACATCTTCGTCGAGTGCAATCATGCGGTCGAACTCGACGGGCGCGGCCTCGACTCTTCGCCCGTCTGGCACGACATGGTGGACAAGACCATGCGCCAGAGCCTCGCCAGAATGCCGTCGGCGCTTTACCGTGAGCGCTATCCCGCCCTCAAGACCCTCGACCAGTATTATGGCCCCCCCGGCGGTCCGGCGGTCGAAGGGGCCGCGTTCAAAGGTGTGCCGCCCGAAGGTGACGTCGTAGCCCGAAGCATCTGCGTCGGCAAATGGCTGAACGTGTATTGGCACGCCATTCCCACGATGCTCTCGTTGGAGAACAACCTCACCAACGCCGCTTCCTCATTCGTCCGCCCGCCGGGCGAACCGGCCCAAGCCAAAGACTTCGCCCTCAAGCGCGACTCCCCCGCCTGGAAACTCGGCTTCCAGCCCATCCCTCTCGACTAGATCGGCCTCTTCCGCGACGAACTCCGCGCCTCGCTCCCGACTTCAACTGCCGTGCCTTGAAGGGAGGGCGAGCGTCCTCGCGAGCCCTGACTATTGCAGATCGCATGAAAGCAGAGCTCGCGAGGACGCTCGCCCTCCCGGTGCTAGGCGTACTCGGCTCGCGCAACACGTCTGGCTGCACCCCACTACACTCTGCGCGAGATTTTGTAATGGCGCCGCACAGCGAAGCGTGTAAAACCACTCAAGTGACTGACCGGTGCGGCTTGGGCGAAAATCCCAGGCGGCCGGCAGCCGAAACTAAATCACAACCGGAAACGCAGATTCCAACGACGACCATGAAACTAGCACGCTTAATCGCGCCCGCATTGATCGGTTCTTCTCTCACTCTCACATGGCTCGCGGCGGCAGCCGACGCCCCCACAGTCGATTCCATCCTGGCCAGGCACATCGAGGCCGTCGGCGGTAAGGAGGCGATGGGAAAGTTCCATTCGCGCCGCGTCCAATTCAAAATGGAATCCGAAACACTGGGCAACAGCGAAGGAGAGGTCTTCTCCCAGGCCCCGGACCGACAAAGATCGCACATTGATTTGGGGGCAACCGGCATCATCGACGAGGGATTCGACGGGAAGGTAGCGTGGGTGAAAAACCCCTGGCAGGGACTGCGCGTCAAGACCGGCGACGAATTGGCGAAGGTGAAACGGGATGCGCAATTCCATCCCGAGCTGAACTATAAAAGCCTCTACCCGGACCTGGCTTACAAAGGCATCGAGAAAGTGGGTGACGAAGAAGCTTGGCGGCTGGAGTCCAAGCCCACGGCTACGAGCAAGGAAACGTTCTGGTTCAGCACCAAAACCGCCCTATTGATCCGCCACGAGTCGCAGTACGAAGGCCCGGCCGGCGCCGCCAACATCAACATCCTCCCCCAGGACTACAAGACCCTTGACGGCCTGAAGTTCCCCGGCGCCATGAAGATGAAGGTCTCAAGCGGCGGCCAGGAATATGAATTCTCATTGAAGTTCCTGAATGTGAAGCACAACGTCGAAATCGACGCCGCCAAGTTCGCCAAGCCCGCGGAGTGACCCGGTGCAGAGGATATGGAGTGCGGTGGCAAAGCGCAGCGACGACACCGCTTTCCGCCCGTCACCCTGCCGCCGAAACGCCGCGTGGCCCTTTGCTTCCCGCCGCCCTCCATTTCCAGCCGCTGCCGCGCAAACTGCGGTCCGCACCCCCTCCCCCATGTCGCTTCCGCAAGTGACTGCGGTCGAGGCAGTTATGGACCGGTTTCCATTTCAACGCTGCCGTCGGTGTAATGCCTCTCCCCGCCCCGGCCGCACGCTGCGTGTCAGATAGGTGTCAGATAGGTGTCGGATAGGTACTGGATAGCTGTTCGCTAGCCGTACGCCATGGATACGATACGTACTCACTATCCGGCGTTCCAGGTTCATCCAGCGCCTGATCGCGCCAATCAGCGATACGTGAGGTGCCGCGTGGAGGCGCGCGGCCTACACCAGATTTGTTGCCGCCTGCCCCCACGCGCGTATCAGGCCGCTTGCACCCCCGCGTGAATTTGTAGGCCGCGTGCCCCCACGCGGCGATATCGCCAACCTCCGCAACCAGCCACCGGCAACTGCCTATAATTATGGCACTTACATTGGGATTTGCGATTCTTCGCTGTTTCCGGTGGAATGGCCCTGCTCCCCTCGGCCGCACCCGGATACCACCGTGGCACCTCCGTCTCCCCTCCATCACCACGCCATCATCTCCCCGTAGTACCTCTGTCCCCGGGACAGAGGTACTACGGCGAAGCTCCGGTGAGGCAACGGCGAGGCTCCCATGAGGCCCCCAGGGCGGGGCCCGGTGCCGAGTGCGAGGAATAAGGCGCCAATGGTCTTCAGCCCCATTTCTGTTTTCTGCTTCCTACTTTCTGCTTTTCCAGACCCCCTCAACCCTCAACCGCGTAGTCTGTGGTCAGTGGTCGGTGGACTTCAGTCTCTATCAACCATCAACTCCCCCGACCATCAACTGCTTCCCGCCTCCCGCCCTCATTCGCGCCTTCGCGCCTTCGCTGTTCATCCCCCTCCGATTCGGCGTGACAATCCGCCCCCTTTCTCCCATGATCCTCGTAAGGGTGCACCATGGCAGACGACCCATCGCCAGTTTCTGTTGGCCAGCAAACACCGCCGCCCAGCCGGCGCACGGCGCCCCAGTCTCAGCGGACGGTAAGGCAATCGGCCCCGCGCATTCTCCTCAATCCTGAATGGATTGCCTCATCCAGCCCAAGGTTAGAGCGCGTCCACCCTGCCCGGGGGCATATCTGGACAGTACCACCAACCCGTGAGCGCAACGGCCGAAACCCGAAACCCGAAATGATCGAGCGTGGCATCGGCCTTTGGTATTCGGCCTTCTTTCGGGTTTCGGCCTTCGGAATTCGGATTTGGGCGGCTGGCGGCGACTGGTACTGTCCAGATCCGCCCCCTGCCCAGCCCCGACTCGCTCTTACCCTGGGTCACCGCCCCCCGATCCCCTACAACCCTATTGAAAGCGGTTGCACCTCCGTCTGTTGTACGAGGTTCCAGTTAGAAACCTTAAAGCGCGCCAGGCATTTCGAATCTCTGCCGCACGATTTCAGGTAGGAGGGAATTTCCATGCCCAGCGAATTCCAATACGACGTTTTCCTCAGCCACAACGCGAAGGACAAGCCGCGCGTGCGGAAGCTGGCGGAGCGGCTGAAGCAGGCGGGGCTGCGGGTGTGGTTCGATGAATGGAACGTCCGCTCGGGGGACATCATCGCCCTGAAGGTCGATGAGGGGCTGGAACAGTCCCGGGTGCTGCTGCTGTGCATCTCGCCTAATGCGCTCGCCTCGGGCTGGGTGGCGCTGGAGCGGAGCACCGCCGTCCATCGCGACCCCGCCAATGTAGACCGTCGCTTCATCCCGCTGCTGCTGGCCGACTGCGACCTGCCGGACACGCTGCGGCGCTACAAGTATGTGGATTTTAGGGAGGAAGCGGAGGCGGCGTTTGCGGAACTGCTCGCCGTCTGCCGGCCCGAAGCGGAAGAAGCGCCGGCCATGGACAAACCGGCGCCGAAGAAGAAGTCGGAGCGGACCGAGCCGCTGGCTGTGCTGGAACGTAAGCTCATGGGGCACGACGGCTGGGTGCATGCGGTCACAATTTCGCCAGATGGAAAGTCATTGGTATCCGGTTCAGGCACGGGTCACGGGGTGGCCCTCGGCGACGACTGTAGCGTCAGGATTTGGGATCTTGCATCCGGGAAATGTCAGGCTGTGCTCGAAGGGCACCAGAACGCCGTCTGGCAAATCGCAATGACCGCGAATGGCCAAAAGATTTTGTCCGCCTCTACGGACTCAGTGGTCATCGTTTGGGATGCGGCGACTCACCAAAAACTTGCAGTATGCAAAGGGCATTCCGGTCAGGTCCGGTCAGTTTTGGCCTTGCCAGACGGCCAACGCGCAGTCTCTGGCTCATTCGACCAATCAATTAGATTGTGGGACATGGAGTCTGGGAAGTGCGTGAAAGTCGCTAAAGTGGGCAGGGATATCTTTTGTCTGGCGGTCACATCGGATGGAAGGCAGGCTATTTGTGGGCTGCGAGACGGTTCAGTTGAGCGTTGGAACCTACAAACGGGTGAATGCCTCGTAACCTTGAAGGGCCATTCGAAAATCGTGTATTCCGTCCAGATCTCCCCGGACGGACGATTTGCCGTTTCGGGTTCGGAGGACAATACTGTCAAAGTCTGGGATTTGGAAGCGAGGACCTGCGTCGGGACGTTGGAGGGCCATCAAGGCGGCGTGCATTCGGTCGCCATCTCCCCCGACGGCGCCTTAATCGCCTCCACGGGGTTCACCGACCACACTGTCCGGCTCTGGGATTGGAAATCGGGGGCGTGCTTGCAGGTAGTCATGAGCGAGGAGAATTCATCGACCCTTTCCGTCGCCTTCAGTCCTGATGGTTCGCGGCTCGTCGTGGGCACAGCCAACAATACTATCTTCGTCTATCGTCTCACCGGTGTTCGCCCCGGGCCGCCGGCCGAGGCGACGCGCCGCTACGTGAATGCCAAGGTGGTGTTGATCGGCGAAGGAACAGTGGGCAAGACCTCGCTGGCGCATCGCTTGATCGAGGACAAATACGTTATCCGCGACCGCACGCATGGCATGAGCGTCTGGCGGCTGGAGTTGCCGCTCCCGCCCGACGCCACGCTGGAGCGCGAGGCGCTGCTGTGGGACCTGGCGGGGCAGGAAGATTACCGCCTCATCCATCAGCTCTTCCTGGAGGAAACCGCGCTGGCGCTGCTGCTCATCAATCCGCAAAAGGACAACCCCTTTGCCGAGGCCGGCGACTGGCTCAAGGCGCTGAAGACCGCCGCCGGCAATCACGAGTCGAAACGCGAAGCGGCCCGGCTGGCCATCTTCTCGCAGGTCGATGTTGGCGAGCCGAAGTTGGGCAAGGCGAAGCTCGATCGGTTTTGCCAGGAGCACGGTCTGGACACCTGGCTGGTCACCAGCGCCAAGAACGGCCGCAATTGCTCGGACCAGGAGAATGGCGGCAAGCCCTCGAAGCTAAAACAGCTCATCGCGGCAAGCATCCCCTGGGACAAGTTGCCGTGGACGAGCACGCCGCGACTGCTGGCCGAGTTGAAGGGCGCGGTGATGGCCATGCGCGACAAGAACGATATCCGGTTGCTGCGCTTCGCCGAGTTGTCGCAGCGGCTGGAGCAGGCGCTGCCGGGCGAGAAGTTCGGGGAGTCCGACGTGCGCACGGCGGTGACGCTGCTGGCCAATCACGGCCTGGCGCGCCCGCTGAAGTTCGGCGACCTGGTGCTGCTGCAACCCGAACTCATCAACTGCTACGCCGGGGCGATCATCCGCGCCGCCCGCAGGCACACCGACGAGATCGGCTGCGTGCTGGAGGCGGACATTTACAGCAAAGACTTCGACTTCACCGGCATTGAGCGGCGGCTGAACCGCCCGGATGAGGAGCTGCTCCTGCGCGCGCTGGTGCAGACCTTCCTCGACCACTCGCTTTGCATCGCCGAGGACACGCCGCAGGGGCGGCAACTCGTCTTTCCCTCGCAATATCGCCGGGAAAAGGACATCCCGCACGACCCGGACATCTTCGTTTCCTACAGCTTCAGCGGCGAGTGGCAGACGGTGTGGACGACGCTGGTGGTGCGCCTGTGGTATAGCCAAGAATTCGAGCACCGGGAGTTGTGGCGCAACGCGGCCGAGTTTGCGTCACCCAAGGGCTACAAGCTTGGCGTTAAGATCGACAACAAGCAGGGCGAAGGCAGGACGACGATCAGTCTCTACTTCGAAACGGAAGTGCAGGATGAACTAAAGGTGCTCTTCATCGAGTATGTCCACCGCCACTTGGCCAGGTTCGCCTGCGAGGTGTCGCGCGATCGCCGATACGTGTGCCCCGACTGCGGCAAGCCGGTCAAAGACCTCGACGCCGTGCGGCGGCGGCTCGAGGCAAAAAAGGACTTCATTACGTGCCAGGAGTGCGACGAGCGGGTGCCGCTGATGGATTTCATCGAGCAACGGCTCAAAAGTGACCCGGTCGCCCGCAAGATTCTGCACATGGAGGAGACCGCGACGCGCGGTCTCGATACGCAGGCGTTGGAGCAAGTCCTCATCGGCCACATGATGGCCATCGCCGGCGAGGCGAACCAGATCTTCCGCCCGGTGACGATGTTCGACTACGGCATCGATGGCGAAGTGGAGTTCAAGGACGACGACGGCAAGGCAAGCGGGAAGAAGATCTACATCCAGCTCAAGAGCGGCAACTCCTACCTGCGCACCCGCCAGAGCGATGGCAGCGAAGTCTTTGACGTGACGAACGAGCGCCATCTCGACTATTGGGTAAGCCAGCCGGTGGACGTGTATCTCGTCATCCGCCAGACGGACGAGACGAGCGGCGGGCAGACGATCCGCTGGATGAACGTGACGCGCTATCTCAAGGCCCGGCAGGACAAAAAGAGCCGCCAGATGATTTTTAAGGGCGAGAAGCTCGACATGGAGGCGGTGTGGAAGGTGCGGGATGAGTTTTTCCCCAAGAGGCAATACACAAAATGAAATGCGCGCTGAGTTTCAATTCGACGTTTTCCCCAGCCACAGCGCCGAAGAAAAGGCCACCGTGCGCCCGCTGGCGGAGCGCTTGCGGAAGGACGGGCTGCGCAACGACTCTCAACCCTCAACTATCAACCCTCAACCGCTTGGCGCTTCGGACTGGGCGCGGTTGCTCCCGCTCTCTCAACCATCAACTCTCAACCTTCAACCAGCTTGCGACCCGCTGAACAAGGAGCGTCGCTTCATTCCCCTGCGGCTCGACGACACCCCCATCGAAGGCTCCGATCGGTTCCGCAAACACTTCGACAGGCGCTGCCATTTCGGTCTCCGCCCTGTAGCAAAGTGCTCCACGTCCTCCGTGCAGTCATCTATCAATATCTCAAGTGAATAACGAATCGCATGAAACGATCAAAGTCGGAGCCAAAGTCCGAGAATAAACCCGGCAAGAGGAGCGAGCGAGGCGGCCAGCCCCTGAATGAGGTCAAGTTGATACTCGTCGGGCGGGGCGGTGTAGGCAAGGCCTCGATTGCAAAGCGACTCGTAGGCAAACCATTCGATCCACACGAAAGCGAGACTTCGGGGATCAGCATCACTCCGTGGATGCAACGATGTGGTAATGAAACTGTTAGGCTCCACATCTGGGACTTTGCAGGACAGGAGATCTTGCATTCGACGCATCAATTCTTCCTTAGCCCCCACAGTGTTTACCTTGTTGTTGTCTCCGGCCGCGAAGGACTCGCAGAGATCGATGCAGATTATTGGTTGCGCTTGATTCGTAGTTTTGGTGGCGACTCACCAGTGATCGTGGTTCTGAACAAGATCCGCGATCACCCGTTCGCAATAGATCGATACGCACTCCAAGAGAAGCATCCTTCGATCCGAGCATTCATTGAGACCGACTGTGTGGTTAATACAGGAATTCCCGCTCTAAGAGAAGCAATTTCAGGGACGGTAGCTGACATGGCGAGTGTCCACGCCCTTTTCCCAACCAAGTGGATTGGGATAAAGAATAGTCTTGCGGCAATGCGTGAAAATTACCTGAGCTACGATTCGTTCAGGGAACTGTGCGCCACTCACGGTGAGATCGATTCACGAGCACAGGATGCGTTGGCAGAAATCCTCCATCAACTTGGCGTCGCTCTCCATTTCCGTGACGATGCGCGTTTGCGACAATCGACAGTGCTAAACCCCAATTGGGTTACGAACGGAATTTATACAATTCTGCGTGCCGATATTAGGGGCCGGGCTCCCGGCGAGCTTCGCTTGGAAGATCTTGCGCTCTTGCTTCCCGGGGAAAGCCCTCCGATGCGCGAATACTTGGTCGAACTCATGCGGCGCTTCGAACTTTGCTTCCCGATTGGTGACAAATCGGAGGCTTATCTCGTGCCGGAGAAACTCGCGTCGTTCCAACCCGCTCTGGATCCGGCATGGAGCGACGACAAGAATGCGCTTCGGCTGCGCTACCGATACGTCGTGCTGCCTCCGGGGTTAATGCCGCGCTTCATCGTCCGCACATATCTACTCAGTGAAGGGCATGAGCGTTGGCGCAACGGAGTGATACTTGAGTTTGAGGGTGCGACTGCGCTAGTCCGAAGCACCGTGCTGCAAGAGCAGAGAGTTGAAGTGGTTGTCCGTGGCGCGCCAAAC
>Ga0182021_10009291_pt1 | contig 11645 bp, 9 predicted proteins | sample 612E3MmetaG_FD_120493 | JGI IMG/M metagenome (GOLD analysis project Ga0182021, IMG submission 120493) | Permafrost microbial communities from Stordalen Mire, Sweden - 612E3M metaG (Illumina Assembly) | ecosystem: Environmental > Terrestrial > Soil > Wetlands > Permafrost | place: Sweden...
AGGCCCGTGGTCGAAAGCTCGTCCATGCCGTCGGCGCCGTGCACGGCCCAGACATGCACCGCGCCGGCCCGGTTCATCACCTCGGCGATCGGCTTGAGCCAATGCTCGGAATAGGCGCCGATGAGCTGGCGCTTAGTGCTGGCGGGGTTGAGAAGGGGGCCTAGCAAATTGAAGATCGTGCGCAGCTTGAGCGCCTGCCGGACAGCCGTGGCGTGGCGCATGGCGGGGAGATGCACGGGCGCCCAGAGAAAGGCGAGGCCGGCATTTTCGAAGCAGGCGGGCAGGCGCTCTGGGGCCAAGTTGATGTTTACGCCGAGCTTTTCCAGCACGTCGGCGGCACCGGATTTCGACGACACGGCGCGGTTGCCGTGCTTGGCGACGGGCACGCCGGCACCCGCCACAACGAAGGCTGTCGCCGTCGATATGTTGTAGCTGCCCTTGGCGTCGCCGCCGGTGCCAACGATATCGATCGCTCCTTCCGGCGCTTCCACGGCCACCATCAGGCTTTTCATGGCCGAGACGGCGCCCGCGATCTCGTCCGCGGTCTCGCCCCGTGCCTTCAGCGCGACGAGGAACGCCGCGAGTTGGATCTCTGGAACCCCGCCCTGCATGATGCAGAGGAAGGCCTCGCGCGCTTCCTCCTGGGAAAGCGCCTCGCCGGAGGCCGCCTTCTCAAAATGAGGACGGAACGCTTTTTCCAAATCGAGCATGGTCAACGCCTTACGCTATGGCCGCGCGCTGCGGCGCCTTGTCCAAATCTGGAAGCTTGAGCCCCTTCTTGCGCGGCTCCCATTTGACGCCCGCGAGCATCAGGAAGTTCGCGAGCATGGCGTGGCCGTTGGCGCTCGCGATGCTCTCGGGATGGAACTGCACGCCGTAGACGCGCTCGGTCTTGTGCTCAAGTGCCATGATGAGCCCGTCCGAAGTGCGCGCGGTCGCGGTCAGGCAAGAGGGCAGGGTGTCCGCCTCCACGATCAGCGAATGATAGCGCGTGGCCTCGAAGCCGTTCTCAAGCCCCCGGAACAGGCTGGTGCCCTCGTGGAAGATTTTCGAGAGCTTGCCGTGCATCAGGATGGGCGCGCGGATCACCCGCCCGCCATAGGCCTGGCCGATGGTCTGGTGGCCAAGGCAAACGCCGAGCAGCGGGAAGCGGCCCTTGTTCTTCTTCGTGAGTTCCAGGCAGATGCCGGCCTCGTTCGGCGTGCAGGGGCCGGGCGACATGACGATCGCCTCGGGCTTTTCCGCGAACACCTGCGCGACGGTCTTCTCGTCGTTGCGATAGACACGCGCATCGACGCCGAGATCGCCGAAATAGTGCACGAGATTGTAGGTGAAGCTGTCGTAGTTATCGATAATTGTGATCATTTTCTTGACCTTGCCCGTTCAGAGCATATTCGGAGTGAGGAAAAGCCGCAACTGGCCCGTGCCGGGCTTGATGCTTCGCCATCGTTCCGTCTCGAAATCGAAGCAGACGAGTGCCGCGGTTGGCAGCTTCTCCTCGAACGGCGCCCGCGCCGGGCTCTCCCTCGGGGTTAGCGCGATGGCCAGCTCCTGCATGCCGGGGTTATGGCCCACGATCATGATATGGCTCAGCTCATCGGGAAGCCCGCGCAGCAGCTTGAACAGCGTCTGGACGCTCGCATCGTAAATCCGCTCGTCGAAGCGCACCTCCGGTTGCCTGTCCCACGCTTCGGCTTCGGCGAGCGTCAGCGTTTGGCGCGTCCGCACCGACGGCGAGCACAGGATCAGGCCGGGCTTCAGCTTGCGTTTGCGCATCGCCTTGCCCATCTTCGGCGCCACCTTGATGCCGCGTTCCGCAAGCGGCCGGTCGAAATCCGCGATATCGGGGTCATCCCTCCCGGCGGACTTGGCATGGCGGAACAGCGTTACGGTCTTCATGGGATATCCTCACGCGGGATCGGTTGCGAAGCCCCCCTCACCCCCAGCCCCTCTCCCGCGAGGGGAGAAGGGAGTCCGGGCTTGCCCGTTGAGAAGGCGTTCCCCTGTCCCCTCCGCGGGAGAGGGGACAGGGGTGAGGGGGGCTTCCTCGAAGCAATTGCCAAGTCTAGCATCGCGGTTCCCCCCGCTATTGCCCTCGTGCCGCCCGCCCCGCGAAGCGGACCGCCTCCTCCGCCGCCCGGAACAGCGCGCGCGCTTTGTTTTCGCATTCCGCCTGCTCCGACTCCGGGACCGAGTCCGCCACGATGCCGGCACCTGCCTGCACATACATTGTACCATCCTTGACGATGGCGGTGCGCAGCGCGATGCAGGTGTCCATCTCGCCATTGGCCGCGAAATAGCCGATGCAGCCGGCGTAGACGCCGCGCTTTTCGGGCTCCAGCTCGTCGATGATCTGCATGGCGCGAACCTTCGGCGCGCCGGAAACCGTGCCCGCCGGGAAACCCGCCATCAGCGCGTCGATGGCGTCGTGCTTATCGCTTAAGCGGCCCACGACGTTGGAGACGATGTGCATGACCTGACTATAATATTCGAGGAAGAAACTATCGGTCACGCGTACCGAGCCGATTTCGGCGACGCGGCCCACATCGTTGCGGCCGAGGTCGAGCAGCATCAGGTGCTCCGCGCGCTCCTTCGTGTCGGAGAGCAGGTCGGCGGCAAGGCGCTTGTCGTCCTCCGGCGTTGCGCCGCGCGGCCTCGTGCCGGCGATGGGCCGGATGGTGACCTCGCCGCCGCGCACGCGCACCAGGATTTCGGGGCTTGAGCCGGATACGGCGAAGCTGCCGAAGTTCAGGAAATAGAGGAAGGGCGACGGATTCACGCGGCGCAGCGCCCGGTAAAGCGCGAAGGGCGGCAGCTCGAAGCGCGTCTCGAAGCGTTGCGACAGCACGACCTGGAAGATGTCGCCGGCCGCGATGTACTCCTTGGACTTCATGACCATCGCCATGTAGTCCTTGGGCGTCATGTTGGATTTTGTGGCGGCAAGCGCGCCGTCGAGGCCATCTGCGGATGGGGCATGGGCGCTTCCCGTGTCGAGTGCGTCCTGGATCTGCGTCAGCCGCTCCACGGCGCGCGAATAGGCCGCCTTGGCGGAGACGCGCTTCTGCGGGCGTACCGTGGTGACGACGGTCATCTCGTCCTTCACGGCGTCGAAAATGACCATGATGCCGGGGCGCATCAGGAAGGCGTCGGGCACGCCCACCGGATCGGGCTTGGCGCATGGCAGCTTCTCGGCCAGCCGCACGGTGTCGTAGCTCAGATAGCCGAACACGCCCGCCGCCATGGGCGGCAGGTGCTCGGGGATATCGACCCTGGAAGCTTCGAGAAGCTCGCGCAGGGCAGTAAGCGTGCCGGCCTTGCAGGGCTGGAACGCGTCCGCGTCCTTGAGCGGCGTCTCGTTGATCTCGGCGCGGTCTCCTTGCGCGCGCCACAGCACATCCGGATCGAGACCGATGATCGAATAGCGGCCGCGCACGGCGCCGCCTTCGACGGATTCGAGCAGGAAGGAGTAGGGCCGGTCCGCCGCGAGCTTCAGCATCGCGGCGACGGGCGTTTCGAGATCGGCGATCAGCTTTGTGGAGACAAGCTGCGGGGCTCCAGCAGTGTAGCGCTTGGAGAATTCGGCAAACGAAGGCTCGACCTTCATGGGTTTGGCAATCCCTATGGCGTTGAATATCGGGGCTCACGCCAGATCCAGCGCTCGCTTCGCGGAGTCTCCCCTCACCCCTGTCCCCACCCCCAGCGAGCTTGCCTCTTTTCGCATCCGCGAGCGGATGCGGATGGGGAGAGGGGGACGCCTTTTCAACGGGCACACTGTGACTCCCTCTCCCCTCGCGGGAGAGGGCTGGGGTGAGGGGGCTTTCACCTCCGATAACGAAGCGGTCAGCCGGTTCCGGCTTCACTCAATAATCAGCCCCTACGCCATCGGAAATCATTCACCGCTGTCATAGTTGCCTCCCGCCCCAATCGCAGCGGTCAAATTCTTGCGGTCGACCGCCACGCCGGCGGCTTTCTGGACGCCGGTCAGGTATTGGGCGAAATTGTCCTCGGCGATCTGCGCCGAAAGCCGCTGCTCCAGCGTTTTGGCCGCCATTTCCTTGAGCGGCTCCGGTTCCGTCACCTTCGCCACCTGCAGCACGGCACGGGACTCGCCGTCGGTCCCCAGCGCGGACGCGGCGCCATTCTCGCCCAGCGAAAAGGCCTGTGCGATGGCCGATTGCGGCAGGCCTGGCTCCGAGCCCTCGCGCTTGAGCGGCTGGGCGGTCTTTACGGTGGCGCCAGCGCTCTTGGCAACGTCCGCGATCTTCTCGCCGTTGTTCAGCCGCTCCACCAGTTCGCGGGCCTTGACGGCGAGCTTGGCGCGGACCTGATCCTTGCGCCAGCCGGCTTCCACCTCCGCCTTCACCTCGTCGAACGGCTTCTGCCTTGCCTTGATAACGTCTCCAACATCGTACCAGGCGTAGCCGCCGCCCTGGAGGCGCAGCGCGTCGTTCTCGACGCCTGGGTCGGACTTGAAGGCTGCGTCGGCGAGCGTCGGGGCCGGCACGGATGCGAGTTGCACGGGCTTGCCGTCCAGGCCTTCGCCCTGACGGCCGAGCGTCACCTCATCCAGCGGCAGGCTCAGCTTCTTCGCGATGTCCTGGAGCGAAAGCCCGGCGGCGCGTTCCTCCTCAAGCGACTTGACGAGCTTCGAGGATTCCTCCGTGCTCCTGGCCCTTGCCATGCTCTCGCGGATGCCGGTTTTCACGGCGTCGAAGCTTTCCTCCTTGCCCGGCACGATATCGGCCACGCGCACGATCACCCAGGAAAGCGGCCCGTCGATGGGCTTGCTGAACTTGCCCTTCTTGAGGCTGAAGGCCTCGTCGATAATCGCCTGGTTCGTGTCGAATTTGGCCGGAAGTTCGGCTTTCGAAACGGAGCCGAGGTCGATATCGCCCACCGCGAAGCCCGCGGCCTTGGCCACATCGGCGAAGCTCTTGCCCGCAGTAAGCTGAGCCTCCGCGGCCTCCGCGGCCTCCTTGGACTTGAACGGCATAATCTCGATGTTGCGCCGCTCCGGCACAGCATAATTGGCGGGCTTGGCGTCGTATTGCGCCTTCACTTCTTCGTCTGGAATGCTGACCTTGGCCGCGACCGTTTGCGGCGTCACCGCAAGCACGGCCACCTTGCGGAACTCCGGCGCCATGAATTGCGTCTTGTGGTCGTCGTAGAAGCTTTTGAGTGTTTCCTCCGAGGGCGCCTCGATGGTTCCAGCGTCCTTGGCGGCCAGCGTGAAATAGGCGATGGTGCGCTGCTCGTTCAGATAGCGGTTGTAGGCGTCGAGCAGCGTCTTGGATACCACGCCGCTCGTCAGGAACAGCCCCTGGATCTGCCGCCTGATGAGGTCGCCCTTGTACTCCTGCTCGAAATAGGGCGCGCTGTAACCGACGCGCTGAAGGAAGTCCTGATATTTCTTGGGATCGTACTTGCCGGAAGCGTCCTGAAAGACCTGGTTGCCCTTGATGCTTTCGCTCAAGCCCGCCTTGGACAGGCCGAGCCCGAGTTTCTGGGCTTCGGAATCGAGGGCGGCTTCCTGGATGAGCCCTTGCAGCACTTGCTGCGGCAAGCCCAGCGCCCTGGCCTGGACCTGGGTTATCCGCTGTCTCGCCCTGGCCGACAGGTTCTCAAGCGTGCGCTGGTAGGTGCGGTCGTACTTCTCGGGGGTGATGTCGATCGAGCCGACCCGGGCAACGTATGGCTGCTGGGTAAAGTGCTGAAACGAGAAATTGCCGCCGAACTGGACGGCAAAAGCGAGAATCAGAATCCCGAACAATAGGAAAACGGCCGCTTTCCTCATCATTTGCGTCATGGCAGGCAAGTCCTTCATAAAGCCGAGACGGCCCTTGATTCAGGCGCGCAATTGGGCCAGGGTCCGCGGTGCGCCGTAATTTAGAGGATAAAAAGCGGTGCGCAACATCAGATTGGAGCCTCGCACCCGCTTTTAAGAGGAATTACTAATGAGTCTACCGGAACTTATCGTCGCGGGAAACTGGAAGATGAACGGCGTTCGCGCAGATCTCGCCGAGATCGAGGCGGTGCGCGCGGGGATTCCGGCCTCCTGCAAGGCTGGGGTTTGGATTTTTCCGCCGGCAACGATTATCGGCGCGGCGGCCGCGCTTAACGGCGGCATGCACGTGCTGACCGGCGCGCAGGACTGCCACGCGAAGGACTCGGGCGCTTTCACCGGCGACCTGTCCGCGCCGATCCTGAAGGACGCCGGGGCCGCCGCGATCATCGTTGGACACAGCGAGCGGCGCAGCGGGCATGGCGAGACCAGCCGCGAGGTCAAGGCCAAGGCGTCGGCCGTGCTAAAGGCTGGCCTGCCGGTCATCGTTTGCCTTGGCGAAACCAGGGGCGAGCGCGAATCCGGGCTTGCGGCCTCCGTCTGCACGCGCCAGCTCGCCGATAGCCTGCCTGCGGAAAGCACGCCGGAAAACACCGTCATTGCCTACGAGCCCGTCTGGGCCATCGGCACGGGCCTGCAAGCGACGACGGAGGACATAACGGCAATTCACGCCGTGCTGCGCGCCGAGCTTGCCAAGCGCGAGGGAACCGGCGGCCAGCGCTGGCGCATCCTCTACGGCGGCTCGGTGAGCCCGGCCAATGCGGCGGGGATTTTCGAAAGCGGCGAGGTCGACGGCGCGCTTGTTGGCGGTGCAAGCTTGAAGGCCGCCTCGTTCCTTGCAATTATCGCGGCCGGCGCGCAGGCTTTGGAGCGCCGGAAATCCTGATCGATGGAGAAGCCCAGTGAATATTCTTCGCCGTATGGGCGCTAGGGCTGGCTGGCTGGCATCCGGGGCCGCGGCTTGCGGCCTGTTTGCTCTGCTGGCCCCGTCGTTCGCCGCGCCGCTAGACAAGGAAGCCTGCGCGAAGCTTGCGCAGGATATGCAGAACATGAAGCTGCTGGAAGTCGACAAGCTGATGGAGAACGGCGCGGGGTGGGCCGCCTCGCATCTGTCCGCAATCGACTTGAACCTTGTGCGGGAGTATATCGGCCTCGACGAGCAGTTGAAGTTCCGCTGTTCGGCGCCTGGCTCGCTCGTCCATCTCAAGCATCTCGACGATGAGGACGAGGAGAACGGCGCGGCCAAGCAGGCGGATTCCGCCGACGGCGATGCGAAGAAGGACCAGGCCGGCGACGGCCAGGAGGAAGAGGCGCCCAAGCCTGCGCAAAAGTCCGCGGAAAAGCAAAAAGCCGCGAAAGCCCCGGCGAAGAAGAACCCGCCCCGTGCAAGCGCCCAGTAAACGCTACCTCTCTGTGTAAAAGGGGCAAAAGGCCGGGCAAGCTCGCGCCGTCATTCTCGCGCAAGCGGGAATCCATGCAGACAAGAAACACAGGTCTTGCCTGTGCTTGCCATGGGCTCCCGCATGCGCGCTCGTTAGTGCCATGAACGGAGGGACGCTCCCCTCACCCTGTCCCTCTCCGCATGGGAGAGGAGACGGTGTTGTAACCGTTGTGCCGGCGTCCCCTCTCCCATGGGGAGGGCAGGGTGTGGGGTTGTGCGCTTGGAGCAAGCCGGACCTCGCATCTGGCAGCCCTTGAGCGCGCAAACGCGAACCTATCTAAGCGCCCGTTACACTGGCAGAAATGGTATCCCACCTTCGTGGGAATGACCCCACGGCGGTAACCGGAGGCGTGCCCGAATGGCGCGAAGGAACTTGGCTGACCTGTTTTGCCGGCCTGACGGAGCGGGAGCCTGCTGGCTCCCGCTCCCGTCCGTTTTGAAAGGCCCCGGCTAGCCGGCGCGGCGGCGTTTCGCGGCGGGATTATAGGCAATTGCGGCGTGGTGCTCGCAATAGGGGACGCCGGAAGTCTTGCTGCGGCCGCAGAAGTGGAAGCCTTCCTCCATGGGATCGCCCACCGGCCAATGGCACATGGTCTCCTTGAGATCGGCCAGGGTCACGAGGCCTTCGGGCGCTGCCTCAAGCTCGGGCAGGGCGCGCAGCGGAACCACTGAAGCGGCCTTGCGCTCTTGCGGCTGCACGGCGGGCTTGAGGGCGGTATTTCCGAAGGTTCGGTACTGGACCTGCGAGGATCTTGCGGGAAACAGGGCGATGTTGGAGCGGGGCCTTGCGGTTCTAACGCGCGATGTCGTGGCGCGTCCCGCGAGCCCCAGGCGATGCACTTTGCCAATAACCGCGTTCCGTGTAACCTCGCCGAGCTTGGAGGCAATCTGGCTTGCGCTCAGGCCATCAGCCCAGAATTTTTTCAGAAGTTCGACGCGTTCATCGGTCCAACTCATAATCGTAGCTCCTCGTTCGTTTCAGCGGACGAACCGCGAAAAGGGATCGGGGCCGCTGAGCTTCATGCCAGCGTGGCCACGGTGCTAACGCAGAACAAGGAAACGTGAGGTGCTGCCAGATGCCCAAACACAAGGGCACACCGCCGGCCGGTGCCGGGGCTGGAAAACGCTACCTCATTACTGGAACACAAGCCTCGCAACAGAACTGTGCGAGATGGTGGATGCGGCGATGCGCAAGGGAAGTAGGAAGTCCACCATACTGTCTACGCGATGGGGCATATTTGCATAAAAGCCCGCTTAACACAAATTGCCAAACCGTTAACGCAGGGCCGTCCTGGCTCATTTACAGGTCACTGTGGCTTTTATGCCGGTTGACAGCGATGCCTAGCCGGAGAAAATGGATTATGCCAACATGGCCGCCCGATTCCGGAGCGGCTTTTTTTTATTGGAAGCGAGTGTGCCATCCATGTCTGCGGTGCTAGGAACCTATGCGCGGGCAAATGCCGAATTCGAGAGAGGCGAAGGCGCCTATCTGTGGACGGCGGATGGCGAGCGATATCTCGACTTCGCGGGCGGCGTGGCCGTCAACGTGCTCGGCCATGCTCATCCACACCTTGTGGAAGCCTTGACCGCGCAGGCACATAAAGTGTGGCATACGTCGAACCTCTACCGGGTGACGGGGCAGGAGCTGCTGGCCAAGCGGCTTTGCGAGGCGACGTTCGCAGATAAGGTCTTCTTTGCGAACTCGGGTGCCGAGGCGATGGAAGCCTCGGTGAAGATGGCCCGCAAATACCATAGCCATAACGGCCGGCCGGAGCGCTATCGCATCGTTACGTTCGAGGGCGCCTTCCACGGGCGCACGCTGGCGATGATCGCGGCGGGCAACCAGGAGAAGCACTTGGCGGGCTTCGGCCCCAAGGTAGAGGGCTTCGACCAGGTTCCGCTGGGCGATATTGAAGCAACGAAGGCTGCGATCACGGAGGAGACGGCCGGCATTCTTATAGAGCCAGTGCAGGGCGAAGGCGGCATCCGGGAACCTGGCTGGCCCTTTTTGCGGCAGCTCAGGGAGCTTGCGGACGAGCACGGCATCCTCCTGCTTATGGACGAGGTGCAGACGGGCATGGGCCGGACGGGCAAGCTGTTCGCCCACGAGTGGGCTGGGATCGAGCCGGACATCATGGGTATTGCCAAGGGCCTGGGCGGCGGTTTTCCGATCGGCGCCTGCCTTGCCACGGAAGAGGCCGCGGCCGGCATGACGGCGGGCAGCCACGGCTCGACTTTCGGCGGCAATCCGCTGGCGGCCGCTGTAGCCAATGCGGTCTTGGATGTGGTGCTGGAGCCGGAATTTCTTCCACATGTCCAAAAGATGGGCTTGCTTTTTAAGCAGCGGCTCGCGGAAATCGTGGATAGGCACCCGGACATCTTTGCGGAGATCCGCGGCGAAGGGCTTATGCTGGGGCTTGTGTGCAAAATACCCAATACGATGGTGACCGGCACGCTATTTGCTGAGAAGCTGCTCACGGTTGCGGCGGGCGACAATGCCGTCAGGCTGTTGCCGCCGTTGATCGTGACGGAAACCGAAATCAGGGAGGCATGCGCAAAGATAGACGGCGCATTGGCGAGGCTTAATGTTACAAACCCAGCATAATCCGGGGCTTGCGGCGCAGATGTCACCCCGTCACTTTTTGGACATCGACACTTACGATTCCGCGACATTGCGGTTCATCCTGAATTGCGCGCACTCGCTCAAGAAAGCCTTCAAAAGCGGCACCGGGTCCAAGCCCAAGCTGGCCGAAGGCGCCGTGCTCGCAATGCTGTTCGAGAAAAGCTCGACGCGCACACGTGTTTCCTTCGACGTGGCCATGCGCCAGCTCGGCGGCGAGACCATCGTGCTGAACCACAACGACATGCAGCTTGGACGCGGCGAGACCATCTCGGACACGGCACAGGTGCTCTCGCGCTATGTCGATGCGATCATGATGCGCTCGACCTCGCACGAGAAGCTGATCGAGCTGGCGAAATTCGCCACCGTGCCTGTCATCAACGGGCTTTCCGACAAGTCGCATCCCTGCCAGATCCTCGCCGATATCATGACGCTGGAGGAGAAGAAGGGCTTGCTTGAGCCGCTGACCGTAACGTGGGTCGGCGACAGCAACAACGTCGCCAACTCCTGGATTCACGCCGCCGTGCGCTTCGGCTTCACGCTGAGGCTGGCCACGCCGAAGCTCTTGCAGCCCGCGATGAGCTTCGTGGAGTGGGCGCGCGCGGAGGGCGGCAAGCTTTCGCTGCACGAGGACCCGGCCGAGGCCGTCGCCGGCGCCGATTGCGTCACTACCGACGTGTGGGTCTCGATGGGCCAGGAGGCGGGCTCGGAGCAGCGGATCGCGCTCTTGCAGCCCTATCAGGTGAACGAGGCGCTCATGGCGAAAGCGGCGCCCGGCGCCATTTTCATGCACTGCCTGCCCGCCTACCGCGGCATGGAGGTCAGCGCCGGCGTGATCGACGGCCCGCAGTCGGTGGTGTTCGACGAGGCGGAAAACCGGCTGCATGTGCAGCGGGCCATCCTGGCGTGGTGCCTCGGGAAGGTTTGATCGCGGCCGGCTCCCTCGGGGCGCCATTCCCGCGAATGCGGGAATCCATGGCAGCCCCCAAAGCCCATGGTGGCAAGAGGTTACCGTGGGTCCCCGCTTTCGCGGGGACGGCGGCTGCGGCACTTGGCTTGGCAAGCAGCATTTTACCGGATTGGGTTCGATGGACGGAGATAACGGCAGGGCTGAAGGGACGGCTGCGGACAAGCCCGGCGATTACGTTCTGCCGTTCCAACTGGAGGCGTCGGGCGCGCGCGGCCGGCTGATCCGGCTTGGGCCGGCGGTGGACGAGATCCTGACGAGGCACGCCTATCCCGAGCCGGTGCTGCTGCTGTTGGGCGAGGCGGTTGCGCTTACCGCGCTGCTCGGCGCCTCGCTGAAATTCGACGGTAGGTTGATCCTGCAAACGCAGTCCGGCGGGCCGGTGAGCTTCATGGTCGTGCAATACAGCACGCCGGGGCACCTGCGCGGCTATGCAGCCTTCAATGGCGATGAGGTTGCCAAGGCCAGCAACGGCGGCGCGGCGGCGAAAGTGCTGCTGGGCGGCGGCCAGCTCGCCATGACCATCGATCCGGGCGCCGGCATGGAGCGCTATCAGGGCATTGTGGCGCTCACAGGCGAAACGCTGGCGGACGCCGCGCACGAATATTTCGACCGCTCGGAACAAATCCCCACCTTCATCCGCATCGCCGTCGCGCGGCATTACACCGGGCCGGACGGCTCGGCGCCTGGCAAATGGACGTGGCGCGCGGGCGGGCTCATGGTGCAGAAGCTCACCGCCGAGGGCGGGCGCTTCGGCGGCGGGGAAGGGCTTGCG
>Ga0182021_10009292_pt1 | contig 11644 bp, 9 predicted proteins | sample 612E3MmetaG_FD_120493 | JGI IMG/M metagenome (GOLD analysis project Ga0182021, IMG submission 120493) | Permafrost microbial communities from Stordalen Mire, Sweden - 612E3M metaG (Illumina Assembly) | ecosystem: Environmental > Terrestrial > Soil > Wetlands > Permafrost | place: Sweden...
CATCCGGCGTTTGCGGTTGGTGCGCATCTCGTTCCAGATAAACTGCAGGACTGTGTACATCGCTACCGGCCGCAGTTCTTCCTCCATGTCGCGGATATTGAAAACCACCAATTGGTTGTCGACTTTGATATTCGTCGGATTGTTCAAGAAGCCGGCAAAAATCCCTTCAGTATATTTTTCCAAGCGGGTCGCCAAATCTTCCCCGCCCTCCATATTCCGCAAGACTTGATAAAGGTCGGACATCGTCGGAAAAGATTCTTTTGATAAAGCGTTGAAGTTAGACTGCGCGTTGATATCGCGGATCGCATACGTCTCGTGCACGGCGCGGTCAAGGATTGAATCTTCTTCCGGCGAGATGCCGCCGAGCATGATGTGGAGCAGTCCCAGCAGGTTGGCTATATTGTTACGCAAGACATCTTCCGGATCTTCATCCTCCATAATTTTTGGCAGATCGAAAGGATTCAAGTGGTTGGGAGAATTGAGGGAAATTTTAATGAAGGCCCCGCCGACCGTATCGCACAGATGTTTGTATTCATTTTCCGGATCAATGATGATCACGTCCGTACCGATCATCATCGAGCGGAGGACTTCCAGCTTCACGCAATAACTTTTGCCGGCGCCGGACTTGGCGAAGACGACCATATTGGCATTCTCCATCTGGAAGCGGTCGAAAATGATCAAGCTGTTATTATGGCGGTTGATGCCATAAAGGATGCCTTCATCATTGGAAAGGGTCGAAGAAACAAAAGGAAAAGTCGTGGAAAGCGGCGCGGAATTCATGCTGGTCCCGACGTCCAGCTCATCATTTGCCAGCGGCAAAGAGGAAACGAAACCCTGTTCGGACTTGAAAATGGCCGTTTTGACATAAACTAACTGGGCTTCCAGAATGGAAACGATCGATTTGGCCGATTTATCGACCTCTTTCTCGTCTTGCCCGTAGACAGTGATGTAGAGTCCGTAGCGGAAGAATTTTTCCGTACCCTGTTGAAGCTTGTCCCGCAGTTCCTCAATGTCCTGTGCCGCGGTTTCCAGGGAGGGATCACGGATCAATCCCTTGTTTTCTTCGATGTGCAGCTGTGACTGGACCTGGGTGGAACTTTTGCGGAGCGTCTTCAGAATGTCGTAAGTGTCGATCGGATGTACAAACATAGAAACATCCATCGGCATATCGATGTTGATGATCGGTGAAAACCAGTTGCTGTGGAGATAGCGCGGATAGGTTATGACAAACAACGTCTGGGCCATCGTTTCGCCGATGCGGATATTTTTTGGCGTGATTTTGATGGCGGCCGGCGCGATCAGATCATTCAGTTTGCTCAAGCCCTCTTTGTATATTTTTTCGCTCAAAAGAACCTCGTCAGTCGGCATGGACGGGGCTTTTTTTGCTGCCGCATTATTATTTTTTTTGAGAAAATCCAGCATGAGGGAGTCAGTAAGTATAATTATTTGATCTTTATCTTGATGTCTATTTAAGGTCTAATTCTTCAACGGCTCCCAGTTCTGCTTCGTTGAACACTTTTGGATTATATGATTCATAGAGCAATTCGATCAGTTCCTGGGTTTTTAGCGGGACGATGCGGAGTCCGATGCCGGAAAGACCGGCAGTGATATGGTCGACGCGTTGGAACAGCTGGTTCCGGTATGTTTCGAAAGACTCCCTTTTTTCCAAAATATTTTTCTTAGGGTTCATCATGTTGGTCAGGTTGCTGAAAAATCCCTTTTCTGTATTCTCGATCGGCGAGAAAGGGACAATGATAAAAAAATTCTTTTCCATTATATTGGAAACGGACACGAGCTGGTTGACGAAGTTCTTGTATTCGGAGATCTGCAGCCGGAGAAGCTCGTTGTTCTGTTCTTTTTCTTTCGATTCGATGAATTCCAGATAATGGTCCATGTTGAGTTTCCGGGAACTGATCAGGATCTGGATGGGGAAATCCAGCGAATTGAGAAAATTTTGGTACTGGTTGATGATGGCATCCTGCTCATCGGATGATTTTAAGTCATAATTGATGGCGGAAACATCCAAGACGGACCGCAGTGATCCGTTCTTCAGCATGATGATATCTTCCTTGACTTCGGCCACATCCAAAAAACTTTGCGTCGGCGAAGTTGTAGTTTTTTTGGCTAATTTTTCGGAGTGCAATGATTCCACCATAGGTAAATCGGATATTATTATCGGCGGTCAAGCAATTTGCTGATTTCTTCCAGCCTATCCTCAGTAACGGCTCGTTGAACCTTCACAACGTCAATCTTGGCGGCTTTCTTCTGAGTAACTTCTTTTTCTTGGACTCTGCGCCAGATGTAGGCTTTAGGGTGAAAAACGTAGGTGATTGAGGAAAGGATCAAACCGATCAATGGCTGGCCGTTCGGATGATAAAAAGCTAGCGCGCCAAAGACAGCAAGTATGGGAATGCCCGCCAGAAGGACGACTGAAAGATCGAACAGGGTCCATAATAGGAGCATAGTGGCTCCGGCTGCCCCCAGCCAACCCAGTTGTTTGGCGGTCAGCGGACCGACGATCTTATCTTCCTTGTCGATGAATTGGGGTATATTGAACAGCATCTATTCGTCTAATAAATTATCCTTGAGATTGACGACGTTTTTCGGTAACGGCTTCAGGCTATCCTTAGGCTCTTCGGTCTTGCTAAAAACTGGCCGGATGATGTATGGGCTGGATTTGACGTTGCCGGAGCGTTGATCGGGCACGGCTTGCGCGGCTGGTCTTACTGGCCGAGGTTTTACATTTACAGCTGCCGGTTGCGGGGCAGGTTGGATTTTTTGGGTAATTATTTCAGCTACAGGCTGCTGCGGTAGTGATTTTACCGGGTTTATTTTTTCAAACGGCAATTTCTGCGCGGAGGAAAAACGTACGGCACCGTGCAGGCTGGCTGAATTTTGCGGACTGACTGATTTTACGGCTGGCGGTACGGCGTTCTCGGACTTTTTAAAACTTGGGCTTGGTCCGGTCGCTGGCGGAAAAGTCCTGCTGGGAAATTGAGCTGCCGGCTGGCGGGTCGGGGTGGCTTCGGCTCGGCGTGGCTCCACCGAAAGTGGCCGGTAGGCGGGATTTTGTATCGGCGAATCATTCGGTCTTTTTATCGGGGCGGTAACGGGGGCGGCGGGCGCAGCGGCGGTAGCCGGGAAAACGAGTTTTTTCAAATTTTTGTTGACAGTTACTTCTGAGCCGTCATCATGTGTTTTTAATACATAAGCCAGCTTGTCCCGGTCAGCAGCAGAAAGATGCAGCGTATTCTGGCTATGAAAAATATAGTTACCGCGCTTGATCGAATCCTTGTTGTCATAGCCGATGGTAAAAGTGTAGTCGGCCAGCCAGTTTTTGATCGATGGGCGCACCGGTTCCGGAAAATTCCGCAGGTTTATCTTGTCGGAGGTGATCAATTGTTCACCAAGCTCGGGGTATTGCTTGAGGGCGTCGTCAAAAGCTATAGTGATGGTTACGACTGAGGGTACTTCTGATTCTGGGCGTGGGTGTGGTGAAAAATTAGCTATACTGGAGCGCAATCTGTTTGAGATGGTTTGGGCGGTTGCGATTTCTGCGACATTGGTCCTATTCATTATATAGGTAGTCAGATCTTCTTCGGTTAATTTTCCAAACAAAAGATCCCTGACTATTCTCGAAATTTCACCCGCTTGCTCTAATGACAGATGAAATTCAATATAAATATTCTTGATGGTTCCGGACATTTCTTCCGAGATCAAAAGATCCTTGTATTTGTCAGGAAGCATATTGAAATCACTCCACTTCTGGAGTGCGTCCTGTTTTGAATCATCCGTTGATTTTCTTAATGACACAAGCATCGGGTAAAAATTCCGGTCTTGTGCATTTCTGTCAATCGAGTTTGGCATAGGTACAAAAATTAAATTATAGCTGGTTTCAAGGATGCAAGCCAAGGTTGATATAAGCTGCTTGCTGTTTACTGGACATCCTGCGGAAAGCTTCCTGGTGCATTACCTTGTTGGGAGCAAGATTGGTCAATACAAAATTTTGTAAATCAGGATTGGTGTCGATATCCTCATGCAGATTTTTCTGCTTACCCAGATCTTCGCCCGAGAGATTGCCAAGCCGATCTTCGTAGGCTTTGTTGTGTGCCGTACCTTTGAAATTGATATCATGGTCAATGAGTATCTTAACGTTGTTGTCTTTTTTAATTTCCGAATCAATTTTATTACGCAGCTCTGTGTTTTTGGCGGGATTACCCTTTAATGATTTATAAACACTGTCTAGCTCGTTATCCGTTTTGATCACTTGCGGAGTTTTATCCAAGATATCGGTCTGAGTGTCCGGATCGGAAACCGCGGCCAAAACCGCAGCTAATCTGGTTCCGTCCTTGATCAATTTTTTCTTAGCCAACATTATGCCGGCCGCATTCCGCGTAATTTCGTCGGTTGATTTAAGATCGAGAACCATCTGCGATTCACTCGTGTTGTATTCTTCGTATGCCTTTGTTTTTTCTGCAATCTTTTTTCTTCGGAGATTATCAGTCGCAGCATTAAAGCCCTCTCTGCCGCCGCTGACACCGCCGGCAATCTTGGCTTCTCTATCGGGCTGGCCATTCTTAAATGCAAAGTTGACTAATTTATTGTTGCTGCCGAAGAGCCTGCCGGTCTTGCGGACTTCCTCCCAGCCCTTCTTGACACCGCCTGGGACACCGGTTTTATTGACTCCCCACTGGGCGGCCTTGACTGGCGCCATGGCGACGGCCTTGAAGGCCTTGGTCGCAAGCTTTTGCGCCATAGCGGCGCCTTCAATTCCCATCTTTTGCGCGACGTTCATGCCGATCCAAAGGACGACAATCGGAATGGCAAAATTTGCCATGCTGGAGATAATGTTTTTATCAGGGCCAAAACCGCCTGTGAAGGAAGAAAAAGCCGTGTTTGTGGTGCTGACGGCTATGGTTGTTTTTATTATAACCGTCGCAATATAGAGCATAAAGGCCATGGCCGGGCCGAAAAAGGTGTATTTAAAAATATAGTCCCACCATTTGGAAGAAAGGCTTTTTAGTCCCGGAACAGCAGCGCCGACAAAAGCTATCGGAGAAAAGATGATGACCAGCGCCAAAGCGACGATGCGGATGAAGAAAAGTATCGCCATCATCAGGAAGGTTATTGCCAAGATAGCGACAAAAACAGTTGCGCCGACTATCTGAGCCGGTGGCGAAGAAGAGTTGGTTCCCTGGATAATGGTGCCTATTCCCGAATTTTTGGAAAACATCGTCAGAATGCCATTGGGATCGGTGCCGCTGAAAAGCGAGTTGAAAATGGTATACATCAGTGTGTTTCCGACATCAATGATGAAGCGGGCGATGGGAAAGCTGAAATTGACTAAAAGCGCCATCAGCACGATCGTCAGCAACATTTTTTTGTAGTTGTAGCTGTCTATTTGGAAGATTGTGCAAAAAGCGACATACAGCAATACCATTATAAAGGCCATATTTAGGAGATCCCTGACTATTCCCCAGGTCGAATAGATGCCCTGGCCGTTTATTACGTTAGTCAGGCTGTTTGCGTCAGCTGACCAGATAAAAAGCGCCGCCGCGGCCGAAAGTATCCAGCTGAAGAATTTCAAAATCATCAGCATCAGGCAGAATATCCAGCTCGCCGGGTTCATCAGCTCGCAAGTATCCGGGTCAGTCGGGGCGACAGACGCCGCAATCGCTGTGGAGCTGGCGTCTCCGGATTTATTCAGGGTTGTTCCCGTCGCGTTGCCAGCGCCAAAAGTATAAGAATTTGCGGATAAACCGGAACAATATTTGTCGCAATCCGCGGCGGTAGTGGTGGGGGTTGATGCAGGCGCCGCCTTGTTTGCATCAGTAACTTCAGCAAAAGCTGAGCAGGTGCAAGTGTCGGCTTGCGCGGAATGCGTATTACCTAAAAACAAAAAACTTCCAGCTATCACAAATGTGAAAATAGCCAAAAGTAATCCTAATTTTTTTTTTGTTTTTTTTGTATCGCTGATTGGCACCTGATTTTTCCGATTAGGCTTGATTATTTTTTGTAAATGGCACCCGGGCCGCCGCTGGAAACCGCCGCGTTCATCTGGGCGGATGCCTGGGAGCGGACATTGGCAACTTCGCGATGGACGCTGGCTTGGATAGTGCCGATGCCCTGGATCATGGCCTGGTTGATGGTGGCGGAAACGACCGATGAGATGATGCTTGGCAGATTTTGGGCATTAGTCAGAACATCGACTCCCATATTTTGCACCTTGGCAATCTGCGCCTCGACCAAGCCGGCCGGGTTGATGGTTTGGCCGTTGCTTTCGACCGGCAAAACGCCGCCGGTACCGTTGACCTTCATCTGGGCGGCCAGTTGTGTGTTGGCTAATTTTGTCTGATAGGCCTGCTGGACATTCATCTTAAAAGCCCATGGATTGTTTATTCCGGAAAGATAGAGATCCATATTGCTAAAGCCATTGGCACTGTCAAACATTTGGGAAGGATTGCCGGTATAAGTTACTTGCGGCTTGGCTGGCTGGCTGGAAGTGATATTTTTAGCGCCTTGTGCCAGGGCACTCGTATAGCTGCCGCCCCCGACCCCCTCGCTGCCTGCGGGAATATAGCTCGTGAGGGAACCGCGGCCGCGCGTCGCTTGGCTGATATAGTCATTGATATAAATGTCGGAAGTATTCTTCGGCTGGGTCACCAGATAGGCATTCCAATCGGTTACAAACCGCGCTCCGCCGGCGGAACGGCCGGTGATCAGAAAAGACATTTCTTTTTGGAGAGCCATTACAGCGGCCTGCTTGGCGGCCCCCACCTGGATGTCTTTGATGGTCTGCAGAATATTCTCCATGATTGCGCCGTACGCATTGCCGATAAAATCCGGCCAGAAAGCCTGCGACTTTTCCGCGGTCAGAGGAGAGAAGACGAGCAGCACAACCAAAGACAGGATGATGCTTTTTTCCCGAAGTTTAAATGATAGGTCGCGTAATTTCATCGTTTTTGTTTTTAGGGTGTCAGGAGCGCGGCGGCAGCAGCGTCAGCTGATGATGTCGCAGACGAGGATGAGGAATCATCGATCTGCGGCGGCGTTACGCCCAGCGCTTTCAATTTATTTTTGATCGTATCGTCATAACTGATGCCGTAATCGTTGAACTTGGTGGTCACATCGGTGGAAAAACTCATCATCGCTTCGGCAAAACTTTCAATCTTGGAAAGATTGACCAGGTCGGTCAAGGGATCGGCGGCGTTGGCGTCGACTGACGGTTTGAGGGCGATGGCGTATTTGGCGAATTGCAGCGCCTTGGTGTGGATGTCGACCGCGTCTTGCGGCACTTCGACATCTTTGAGCTGATCCAGGATCTTTTGTCCGCTCTGCGACAGCTGGTTCAAGCTGGAGCTGTTGCGGTTGCTGATCGCAGTTGTAAGTGTCTGCGTCAGATAGCTGGCCATGCTGTTCAAATCATCGGTGTTGGTGATCGGCTTGGGAAAGCTGCTGGAAATTATGTAATAGACGGCCACGATATAGTTCGTAAAATCCTCTTTCTTTTTGGCTTTGATCTGGGCGGCCGAGCCCTTGTAATCCTGCTTCAGTATTTTTATATCGTCCGAAGAGATGGTTGGCAATTGGTCATCGGAAAACTTCTGGCTGACTGAGCCGCCGATGATCTGGTTCAACTGGTCGACGGAAATCTGCTGGCCGGAAGAATCGCTGCTGGTAGCCAGGGTCGATAGTTGTTGCGCCACTTGGTCGGTCAAGTTATTGGGATCGCTGCTTGCTGCGGCAGTCGGGGCGCCGGTGGCCGAGGCGTCGCCCGGAGAAAAGATGTTGGCCGATGAATCAAAACCTTCTTGGGCGGAAATCAAAAAACCATAGCTCAGGATGATCAAGCTGGTCAGGATCAAAAGCGGATTTTTTATTTTTTTATAATTCACTTTAGTGAATGCTGAATTGCCATTTCTAAAAATTACAAACATCCGTTTTCCGTGCCATTTGTAATTCATTTGGATATAAAAATTATAACATAAAAACAGTTTTATTAAAACAAGTTATGCACATCTTTTTCGGCCGCTGGAAAATCTTATCTTGCCCAAATTCCGCGCGGCTGGTACATTGGGGATATGCGGAAAATACTCGCTTCAGCGGAAAAGATAGTGGATGCTCTTTTTGAAAAAAAAGTCGGTGTTTTGGTGTGGGCCATGAGCTTCGCCGGAATTGTCGGCCTCAGGACTTTTATTGAAGGCATCGTCGTGCCGGTCAAGGACACCATCCCCGGTATAGTTGTCGATTACCTGCATTATTTGATCTTTTTTCTGATCCTTTTTCTCTTAGTTTGGCTGATTCTGAAGTTTTTTTTGAAAATACAGCCGGAAAAGCTGGCTTTTTTGCTCCTTGCCGCTGCCTGGCTGATTATTTTTCCGCCGCTTTTCGATCTGCTCAAGACTGGCGGGCAGATCTACTGGAGCTTCTATTTGTTGGATAACATAAGGGCTTTAATGAGCCAATATATCACAGTATTCGGCAACTTGCCGACCGGAGTTATGTATTTTGGGACCAAAATCCTCTTTATTTCGGCTGTAATCTTGGTCAGTGGCATAATTTTCCTTAAAACAAAGGATAGTTTGAAGTTTTTGGCTAGTCTTCTTTTGACTTATACCGTTTTTTTCATTTTAGCCAGCTTCCCCTCCTGGCTGGCGTATATTTATTACTTTTTGGCTCAAAATAAGCCCATTTCGGAAGTCAAAAGCTTTCATGTGGTCGAGCTTTTCGGGGGGCCCAAGCAGATCTTCGGTTTGCCAGCTTTGGATATGAAATATGTCTTTGCTTTCAATCTGAATCAGATCTATTATCCAGTCCTACTTTTCCTGCTTTGCTGGCTGTTTTGGCTTATCAGCAAGCAAAAATTCCTTGCAGTTTTGAAAAACTCCCGTTTGCCCCAGTTGATATATCACGCCGGCCTATTGCTGGTCGGATTGGGACTGGGCTTCCTGGCCTTTCCGGACAACTTCAATCTCAATATTTTTTCCTTATTTACCGTATTTGACTTGCTGGTTGCCATCGTCTTGGCCTGGATTGCTTCAGTCATCATTAATGATGTTCATGATTATGGCATAGACATGGTATCCAATGCTTGGCGGCCCTTGCAACAAAGCGTGTTTGGCGTGAAAGAATATCATGATTTTGGCGTTCTGCTGTTCCTGTTGTCTCTCTTGGGCGGACTGGTCGTCGGCGTCAAATTCGCTCTGGTGTTCGTGGTTTACCAGTTCCTTGCCTGGGCATATTCTGCGCCGCCTTTCCGTTTGAAACAGTTCCCAGTCATTGCGACATTGGTCAGTTCGCTTGCATCCCTTTTAATAGTCTTGCTCGGCTTCTTTATTTTTTCCGGCGACAACAACATCGGCGGCCTGCCGTGGCGGGTAATGCTGCTTTTGGTGCTGGCTCTGACCTTGTCTTTGCCGATCAAAGATTTTAAGGACATCGCCGGCGACAAAAAAGAGGGCGTCCGGACAATCCCGGTGATCTTTGGCGAAGCCAATGGCCGTTTGATCGTGGCTAGCGGTATCTTTATTTCGTTCATGGCGAGCGTGTTTCTTCTGAATGAGTTCCGGCTCTTTTGGTGGGCAGTCATTTTCGGCGCGGCCGCGTTCTGGATCGTACTCAACAAAAAACCGCACCAGTTGTTTTGGTGGGTCATGGGGGCGGTCGCCATTTATGGAGTTATTTTGGTCAAGATTTTATTTCTGTGATCTCGACTAATTTCTTCCAGTCGGAAATTGAAAGCTCCTGCGCGCGGACATTCGGCTGCAAGCCGATTTTTTTTATTGCTTCTTCGGCCTCAGTTTTGTCCAGATGCAAACCATTGGCCAGATTGTTGGCCAATGTTTTTCTTTTCGCGGAAAATCCGGCCTTTACGATTCTGAAAAATTGAGCAGCTTCTTCAATATCATGCGAACCACGTTTTACAATATGTGATATGCGTATGACCGCGCTGTCGACTTCCGGCACCGGCAAAAAAGAATTTTTACTGACGGGAAACAAAATTTCCGCGTCGGCGTAATATTGCACCGAGACGGCTAGGATGCTCAGTTGGCCGGGCTTGGCCACGATCCGCTCGGCCACTTCCTTTTGCACCATCAATATCATTTCGGCCGGCGGAGTTTCCGCTTCCAAAAACAAGCGGATAATTTTTGAAGTTATGTAATAGGGAATGTTAGCAATTATTTTATAACCGCTTGTTTTAAGTTTGTATTTTTTCGTTAATGCGGATAAGTTTATTTTTAAAATGTCCGAGTGGATGATTTCAATATTTTTTTCATCGACAAAGCGGGCGCGCAGCGGCCGGATCAGATTATCATCCAGTTCGATCGCTAAAACTTTTCTGGCGTGTTTGCCCAGTTCCTCGGTAAGAACGCCCTTCCCCGGTCCAATTTCAATGATAAAATCATCCGCGTTTAAATCAGTAGAGTCAATAATTCTTTGTAAAACTATTTTGTCCTGGAGAAAGTTTTGGCCTAATTTGGTCGGCATAAAAATTTTAAATCTAATTCAATATTTGTTCGACCTTGACTCCGATGACTCCTGATCCGAGCGGAGCTATCTTTTGAAAAGCGACTTTGTCGAGATCGATGACGCGGCCTTTGCCCTGCGGACCGTAATCATTGATCTGGACCACGACCGATTTGCCGGTGGCTGCGTTGGTCACTCGGGCATAACTGCCCCGGGGAATGCTAGTGCTGGCCGCAAAGAGGCCGCCCATATAGGCATACCAAGTTCCCTGGCCGCTATTTGCTTTGCCCAATTGCATAAAAGTCCCTTGTGTGACGATCTGCGGTGTTGGCGGCGTGACGACATTTTTTTCCAAGACCACGCGGGAAACTTCCTGGTTGTTTTTGTAGGTGATCCGATATTTTGTTTCCTGTGAGCCAATTACTCCCGGTTGGGTTATTTTCTGTTGTTGCCAGCCCATTTTCGGATCGGTGTTGGATATTGTTTTGAAGGGAATGTCTTCCTGGATATTTTTTTCCTCAACGTTGATGCGCGTGACCGTTATGGTTTCTTTATCCGCCGGTACCGTACTGATATCCGGCACAACTTTATCAAGGCGTCCCAGCACGATATTATTTTCTGCAAGTGCTCCCAGGACGGAATTTTGCAGCGTATAATTTTCCAGTGTCTTGCCGTCGGCGGTTATCTTAATCTTGACCGCCCGGAGGATGCGGATATTTTCTCCCGGGAAAAGCACCGAGCCTCTGTCGGGGATGACTTGGTCATGTGCGCTCAAGATTATCTTCTCTTCATTTAAAAAGTCACCAAGCGTGACGGCGGAAGTCGCTACGATAAAAGAAAAACCGTTGTCGTCTATCGTCAAATTTTTTTGTGAGTCGAAGGCGAGCGTCCTTTCGGGCTTTTGCAAGAAGGCAGAAAAAATATAGCCGACCACGACCACGAAGATGGAGAGAGCTGCTAGTTTTATAATTTTCAATTTTAAATTTTCAATTTTCAAACAATATCTCAATTTTTAAATTCTAAAATTAGTCAATTGGTAATTGTTTAGAAATTATAAATTGGAAATTAGAAATTTTAAACTACTCTGTCTTGAACCGGTATTGGATCGCTTCGGCGATGTGGGCCGGTTGGATCAGCTGGCTTTGGGCCAGGTCGGCGATGGTCCGGGCAACCTTAA
>Ga0182021_10009293_pt1 | contig 11644 bp, 4 predicted proteins | sample 612E3MmetaG_FD_120493 | JGI IMG/M metagenome (GOLD analysis project Ga0182021, IMG submission 120493) | Permafrost microbial communities from Stordalen Mire, Sweden - 612E3M metaG (Illumina Assembly) | ecosystem: Environmental > Terrestrial > Soil > Wetlands > Permafrost | place: Sweden...
CGAGAACAATCCGCTGCCCGAGGACATGCGCATCAACGAATACCTCTACTACCGCGGCCGGCTGAAGGAGGTTGCCCGCGAAAAGCTTCACACGCGGCTCGACGAGGTGCTCGAGCTCTGCGATCTCAAGCGCATCCGCCACCGCATCATCGGCAAGCTTTCCAAGGGAATGCGCCAGCGCGTGGGCATTGCCGAGGCCATCCTCGGCGAGCCGGAGGTGATCATCATGGACGAGCCGACGATCGGCCTTGATCCCCATCAAATCCTCGTCGTGCGCGATCTCATCGGCGGCCTGCGCGGGCGCATGAGCGTCATCATCTCCAGCCACATCCTGCCCGAGATCGAGGTCACGTGCGACCGCGTGCTGATCATCAACGGCGGCCGGTTCGTCGCGCAGGGCACGCCGGCCGAGCTGCGGCGCGAAGTGCTGGGCCGCACCCATTACGAACTCGAGCTCGCCGGTGATGTGGCGGCGCTGCCCGCCGTGCTCGCCGGGGTCGACACGGCACTGGCCGTCCAGATGACCTCGGGCCCGGACGACACCGGCTTCCATTCCGTCATCCTCACCACCACGAGCGACCGGGAGCTGGGCGAAAGCCTGCTCATGGCGCTCACCGCGAAGTCCTACCGCATCCGGGCGCTCAGCCGCGCCCATCCCACGCTGGAGGACGTCTTCCTCGCCGCCACCCGGCGCAGCTGGGATGTCGTCGACGCGCCGGCAAAGCGTGAAGCGGACGCCAGCCGTCGGAGGTCCGCTGACTTCTGATAATCCATGCGCCACTTCTTCACCATCCTCGGCCACGAAATCCGCATGCTGCTGGTCAACCCCGGCACGTACGTCGCGGCCATGCTGTTTCTCGCGATCATGGGCCTGATCTTCACCGGCCTGCTGGAGGTTTACAGCCAGCAGGCGCAGGAGACGTCGCCCGCCCACGACTTCTTCCGGCTCTTTCTGGGGTTTGCGGTGATTTTTATCGTGCCGCTCATGACGATGAAGAGCGTTTCCGAGGAGCGGCGGCTTGGCACGCTGGAGACCCTGCTGACCACGCCGGTCTCCACCGCCGAGGTGGTGCTGGGCAAATACGGCGCCGCCTATTTTCTCTACCTGCTGCTGTGGGGTTCGACCGGCGGTCTCTTCTACATCCTGCACCGCTTCGCCACCGACGCCCGCCTGCTGGATCCCGGCACGCTCATCGGCGGCTACCTTTACATCGCCGTGTCCGGTCTGCTCTTCGTGGCCATCGGGGTGTTTGCGAGCGCCCTGGCGCGCAATCAGGCGGTGGCGGCCGTGCTCGGCTTCGTGTTGCTCATGGTGCTGATTTTCGGCCCGAGGCTGGCGCTCGACGTCCAGCTTTTGCAGATCGAAGCCTTCCGGCCGGTGCGCACGGCTCTCGACTACTCGCAGGTGTTCCAGCACCTCGACGACTTCAGCCGCGGCATCATCGACACCCGGCATCTCTTCTTCTACTTCACCGGCACCACGCTCACGCTCATCCTCACCATCCTGGGGGTCGAGGCGAAGCTGCTCCACCACTAGCCCCGCCCCATGCTGCCGATCGAGAGTTACCGCGCCGCCCGCTGGCTCCGCACCATCAACCTCGTGCTGCAGGCCGTGCTGTTTTTCACGCTCTTCGCCGGGCTCAACTACCTCTCGATCCATTACCATTGGCGCTTCGACCTCAGCCAGCACCGCCGTTACTCGCTCTCGCCTGAGACCCTCTCCTACCTGGGCGAGCTGCAGCGGCCCGTGCGCGTGGTCGTCACGCTCACGCCCGATTCCGATAATGCCGATGCCGCCCAGGCCTACCATGACGTGCAGAACCTGCTGCGGGAATATCTCTACGCCTCCGCGACCAACCACGATCCCAAGGCCGGCCGTGACGGCCGCATCGGCGTGGAATATCTCGACGTCTACCAGCGCCGCCGCGACGCCGAGGCGCTCGGCCTCGAGGAGCCCGATGTCATCCTGCTGCTCAGCGGGGACAACCGCCACGTCGTGCGCTTCAACGACCTTTACGTGCACAAGGAGGGCCGGCGGGAGGCCTTCCAGGGCGAACAGGCCATCACCGCCGCCCTGCTCGATGTCTCCAGTCCGGTGAAGAAAAAGATCTATTTCCTCGCCGGCCACGGGGAAATGAGCCCGGACGACATCAGTCCGGTACGCGGCCTCTCCGTGCTGCGCGAAGAGCTGCGCCTGCGGAATTATGACCTCGAAGGCCTCGATCTTTCCCTGACCAAGCGCATCCCCGACGGCGCCGATCTCATCATCATTCCGTCCCCCCAGGGACGCCTCCAGCCACGCGAGGAGGAATTGCTGCGCCAGTACCTCTCCACCCATGCCGGCCGCATCATCCTCACTCTCGACCCGACGCATGAGTTCGGCCTCGACAACCTGCTCTTTGATTGGGGCGTGCGCGTCGACGACGATGTCATTTTCGACACCAATCCCGAGGTCATCACGGACAATGGCGAACTCATCATCCGCCACATCGACGGGAGCCACCCCATCACCAAGGGCCTGGCCGACTACAAGGTCCCGCTGCGCATCAGCCCGCCCCGTTCCGTCCGGCCCGATCCCAGCCGCCCCCTCGACAACGCCCTCAAGGTCTCCATCCTCGCCACCTCCTCGCCGACATCGTGGGGTGAGTTTGGCTACCGTCTGACGAACGTCCTGCCGGCGTATACGCCCGGTTCCGACCTGAAGGGACCACTCGGCGTGATCGTCACCTCCGAGCGCGTCACCGCCGGCGCCCTGCCCTTCAGCGTGCCGGGCGGCCGCCTCGTGGTCGTCGGCTCGGGCGACATCTTCTCCAACCGCCGCCTGACCGACCAAGGCAACCAGATCCTGTGCATCAACGCGGTCAACTGGGCCGTGGACCGCGACACCCAGCTGCACATCCCCCCGCGCCCGATCGAGCGCTTCCAACTTTCCCTCTCGGAGGAGGAACTCGCCAAGCTCCGGCTGGGTCTCCTGTTTCTCCTCCCCGGCTCCGCCGCCCTGCTCGGCTTTATCGTCTACTGGACGCGGCGCCGCTAATGCGAATGAAGAATGTGAATGCACGAACGAATCTCCCGGGCGCCGCCGCGCCCTCCGCCGTTTTCCCTCGTTCTGCTTAAATCCCTGCCGCCATGCGCACCAAAGTCACGCTCGTCCTGCTGCTGCTCAACGTCGTCCTCTTCTTCTTTATCTTCACGTTCGTGCGCAAGTGGCAGACGGACCGGATCTGGGAGGAGAGCCGCCGACGCGTGCTCGGCCCCGAGGCCGCCGCCATCCAGTCGCTCACGATCACTGGTGGCCGCCTGGCCGAACCCGTGCGCATCGAAAAGCGTCCCGAAGGCTGGATGCTCACGAAGCCCATCGAATGGCCCGCCAATCCCTATGCCGTCAGCCGCATGCTCAACAAACTGATGTTCCTCGAGCATGAGACCAGTTTCCTCGTCAAGGATCTCCCGAAAAGCGGCCTTTCGCTGGCCGACTACGGGCTCGACAAACCCCGGCTCACGCTGACGTTCACCGCGGGTCTGGACAGCGCGCTGCCCGCTCGCGAGGGCGCGGCCGCATCACTCAAGACCGTCATCCTCCGCGTCGGCGACACCACCAAGGTCGGCAACCGCCTGTATGTCCTCTCGCCTGATGGCGAGCGCATCCACGTGGTCGACCGCAGCCTGGCCGACAGCCTGGCGCTCACCCTCGACCAGCTCCGCGCCGACACGATTTTCAACATCCCCCTCTTCGAGGTGCGCTCCTTCAACCTGCAGACCGCTGCGCCGGCCAACCTGCGCATCCGCCTCCGCCGCGACGGACCCCGCTGGTTGTTTGAGGCCCCCATTCTCACGCGTGCAAACCGGACTGAAGTCGAGCTGGCGATCAACGACCTCAACGCGCTTCACACCAAGTCGTTTGTCGATCCGGCTTCCGTCCCCTCGGAACAAACGGGCCTCGCCAATCCGGCCTTGCGGCTCACGCTGGAAGGCAACGGCCGCCGGGAGACCCTGCTGCTGGGCAACCCCGCCGCCCCGGTCCATGCGGAGGGCAAAGCGCCGGGCGCCGGGGCCGAGCCGGGCGGGTCCCCCCCGGAACCCGCCACCGATTTCTACGCGAAAATGGAGGATCGGGCGCCCGTCTTCACCGTCACTTTTCCCGACCTGCTTTTCGACAACCTGCGCAAAGCCCAGGAGAAACTGCGCGACAAGCAGCTGCTCAGCTTCGATCCACGCGCCCTCACTTCCATCACGCTCGGCGCGCCCAACCGCCCCGAGCTGACCCTTCAGCGTCTCGCCGGGCCGCAGCCGCTCGACACCGATCCCTGGCAGATTGTCATGCGCACGCCCAATCAGGCGCCCCAGACCCTGCCCGCCGACCCCGCCCTCATCCGGCGGCTGATCGAAAGGCTCCTGCTGCTGCAGGCGCAGGAATTCCTCCGCGACGCCCCGCAGGCCATCGAGCTCGAGAATTGGGGTTTCAACCGGCCCGAGCGCGAGATCACGCTCAACTTCGCCGCCAAGGGCACGTTCGTGGAGGGCAGTCTCCCGACCGCGGCGGTGCCCTCGTCGGTCACGCTCCTCCTCGGCGTCGCCAGCGAGCGCGAAAACCGGGCCTACGCCAAGCTCGCCACCGAGCCGTTCGTCTATCTCGTCGATCCGGAGATCCTGCGCGAGACGCCCGCCACCGTGAATTACTATCGCGACCGCCTGCTCCGCGAACTGCCCGCCGCCGGCACGCGCATCACCGGCCTGAGCCTGACCGACACGACGACCAAGACCGTGCTGTTCTCCCACCAGCTCACGGGGGAGGAAACCTGGAACCAGGCGCTTGCCGCGGAGCCCGAGGCGCGGCGGACCGCCCTGGTCGCACTCCTCGACCAGCTCCGCAGCCTGCGGGCGAAGAGCTTCGTGCTCGACTCCTTCCCGCCGACGGTCGAGATCGCCGGGCAGGCGCGTCCCTGGAAATACTCGCTGGAAGCCACCCTCTCGCTGGTCGGCGGCACCGGGGTGCAGACGGCCCCCTACACGCTTTTCTTCACCGAACGCACGGGCGGCGGCACGCAGCTGGCCGGCTCCCCCGAATTCAACACCGTGTTCGAGGCCGACCAGAAACTGCTCGACGCGCTCTTCACCCTCACCTTCGGTCCGCACGATCCCGGACCGGCCGCGCCTGCGCCCGCAGCGCCGGAGGCGCCGGCGGCGGCGCCCAAGCTCCCGCCGGCCGGCCCGTAAGGCCATGTCTCCGGAGGATTCGGATCCGCCTTGGCTGCTCTGCCCGCCCCGCGGTGTCCAACCATGAACCTTAAGCAACCCGTGTTGTTCGCACTGCGCTGGTGCGGTTCATGCGTTCTCCTGATTCTCTGCTGGACGGTCTGGCTGGCCCTGGCCGTGCTCCTGGCCGTGCAGATCTGGGTCGCCACCCATCGCGAACTGGCGCTGCCCGATTTCGTGCTGAGTGCCATGGAGGACCGCCTCGCCGCCTCGGGCGTCACGGCCCGTTTCGGCCGCGCGGTGTTTGATCCCACGGGGCGTTTCGTGATTGAGAATGTGCAGCTCTTTGCCCCCGCCCATTCCACGCCGCTGGTGACCATCCGCGCCGCTTATGCCCGGCTGGATTTCTGGGCCCTGCTGGTCGGCGACTTCCGTCCGCAGGAACTCCGCCTGACCGGCCTCGACTTGCGGGTGCCCGCCATGCTGTCCCCCTCCGGCACCGATGAAGCGGTGGTCAGCGATCTGGACGGTGTCTTCCATCCGTCGCGCTCCGACTACGACATCGCGCTCTGCACGTTCCGCATCGGCGGCCTCGCCGTCAGGGGCCGGGGCGGCTTTCACCTCCCGGCGGCGGTCCGCTCGCGCACCAGTACGATGCCGATGCTCGACCTGTTGATGGCGCGTTACCTCAAGGCCGGCCGCAGGCTGCTGGCCCTCCGCCCGCAGCTCGACGCATTGGAGGAGCCGTGCGTGCAGCTGGTGCTCACCCCGTCGGAGGACCATGGCGCCATGGTGGCGGCCGAATTGTTTGCCCGCAGCTTTCATCCGGCGCCTGCCTACAGTGTAACCACGGTCGATGCCCGGACGGTTTTTCCACTGCTGGGCGGGGCGCCCTGTCCGGTAGACGTGAAGCTGGAGGCGGACAGCGTGGAATGGGAGGGCCACGCGCAGGCCGACCGGGTGCGGGTCGACGTGACCGGCACGCTCGTGCCGGACCGGTTCGCCTTTGCGCCGCAGCGCGCGCAGATGACCGCGGCCCGGGGTTCGGTGATGGCGGATGAGTCCCTTATGGCCTCGCGCGATGGCCAGAGCGCGCCAACGACCGCGGCCCGCGGCCCGGTGCTGACGGTCCCCGTCGGGGCGCCTTTGCTCGACGTTGCCCTGGCCCAGCTTCCACGCCTGCAGGCCGATTTTTCCGTGCGCGCCGGCGGAGCCGCCATTGCGGTTCGCAGCGAGGTCGATGTCAAAGGGGGTGCAGGTAAGCTGGAACTCTCCGGCGCGCTCACTCCAGCGCTGCTGTCTATCGCCCGCCGCCAATCCAGTGCCGCCGTGCTCAAATGGGTTGAGTTGCATGAGCCGGCGCCCGTGCACGCCACCATCGAATTCGCTCCGGGCTGGAAGCTCGCCCGCGCCGAAGCCGACATTTCCGTCCGCCATGTCACCGCCCACGATGTGGCGCTCGACGCCGCCGCCGGGCACGTGACATACGCCGGACATGACCTGCGGGTCACCGATCTCCTCTTGCTGCAGGGCGACAACGCGGCGCATGGATCCTACACGATGGACACCGCCACGCGCGACTACCGCTTCCTCCTGCAAGGCCAGATGCGGCCGCCCGACATCTCCGGCTGGTTCAAGGCCTGGTGGCCGCATTTCTGGGAGAATTTCGATTTCACCGCCGTTCCGCCCGCCGCCGACGTTGACGTCATTGGTCGCTGGGGCACGGCGCAATTCACCTCCGTGTTCTGCCAGGTGGATGCCCTCCGCCCGGGCATCCGCGGCGTGCCGTTTGACCGCGCGCGCACCCTACTTTTCTTCCGCCCCAATTATTTTGACGTGTTCGAGTTCACCACCGAGCGCGCCGGGCATTCCGCCCAGGGTTCGTTTGAACTCACCACCGATCCGCAAAGGGCGACCTACCGGACGCTGGATTTTGACGGGGTCTCCAACCTTGATCCCGCCGAATGCGCCCGGATCTACGGCCCGGCGGGCAGCGCGCTGGTGGCGCCGTATCAATTCGCCGAACCACCCACGATCCGCCTGACCGGACGCCTCGAAGGCCCGGCCATGCCCGGCGGCCCCCATGCGCGGGTCCATGGACTGCTCGCCTCACACGGCCGCTTCACGTTCCACAACTTTCCACTGGATGACCTGAAGTTCACCGCCGATTACACGGACGGCAACCTGGACCTGCGCCAGATCGAGACGGGCTTCGCCGGAGGCACCGCCACCGGCAAGGCCCGGCTGGACGGACCGCCGGAGGCGCGCATGCTCGCCTTCGACGCGATTCTCAACGGGGCGGACCTCGCCCGCGTCATCAACGCACTCGATGAATTCCAGCTGGCGGGCAAGCCTGCCTCGCCCGATCGTCCCAAAGGCCGTTTCCTCCAGCGGGCCTCCGGCGGCCGCCTGGACGCGGCGCTGACCGCAGAAGGCAGTTACCGGCAGCCATTCAGCTACCGCGGCGACGGCTACGTTGTCATCACGGGCCGGGAACTCGGCGAAATCCATCTGCTCGGACTCCTTTCCGAACTGCTCAACAAAACGCAGCTCAGCTTCACCTCGCTGCGCCTCGACGCCGCGCACGCGAGCTTCAAGCTCGAGGGCAACAAGCTGGCCTTTTCCCAGGTCAAACTTACCGGTCCGACCGCGGCCATTGATGCACGGGGCGAATACCTGCTCGACGCCAAGACCCTCGACTTTAAAGCGAAAGTTTTCCCGCTGCAGGAAAGCGGCTTCGTGCTCACCGACATGCTGGGCGCCATGCTCACCCCGCTTTCCAACGTGCTGGAGCTCAAACTCACCGGTCCGCTCGAGAAACCCTCCTGGGCATTCTACTACGGACCGGCGTACCTTCTGCGGGCGCTGACGCGGCCGGCGTCCGGAGAGCAGCCCGGGACGATGCCGGTGCCGTGGGCTCCCGCGGCGGCTCCGGCCCCATCAAGCAGGGAACTGCCATCGGCAAATCCTCCAGCCCCAACCCCTCAACCGTGAATCCCCTAGATGCCTTGTACGGCCGCTGATTTATACCGGATTAAAATAAACAAGGTATGCAAAAACACGTTGCCCGGCATGGCAACGGCGCCTAGCTAGGATCTGTCCTCTTCATGGCCCGCCGTTTTCCTGTTATTCCCAGCGACCGGCTCAGCCGCGCATCACTGCTCGGAGCCGCGCTGCTTGTCCTGGTGGGCGCGCTGGTGCTGCTGGGGTGGATGCAAGGGATCGATGCCCTCGTGCAACTGGCGCCGGATTATGCGCCGATGCAGCCCAACATGGCGCTGGGTCTGATCGCGCTCGGCATCGTCCTGCTGGCGCTGGAATGGGAGGCTCACCGGTTGGTGTGGCTGGCCGTTCTGCCGGCCGCCATGGGCTTCCTGACGATTTTGCAGTATGTCGCCGGATGGAATCTGTCCATTGACGAGTTTCTCCTGCAGGTGCACATCCCGGTCGATCCGTCGGCTCCCGGCCGCATGTCGCGCCTCACTGCGCTGGCGCTCTGCCTCTCCGGCCTGGGACTGCTGTGGTGCGACCGGCCGCTGCTGCCCCGGCTGCGACCCTGGATGATCTCCCTCGCCGCCTCGCTGGTCATTGTCATCGGGCTGGAGCCGCTGCTCGGCGGGCTCCTCGGACTGTCGTCAACCTCGATGTGGGGCCTGAACATCCGGCCCGCACCCCTGAACGGTCTGGCCCTCGTCCTGCTCGGGCATCTGCTGCTCAGCCGGGTCTGGCGTGACGACCCTGACCGCGTCACCGGTGATCTTCCCAGCTGGCTGCCGGTGCCTGTGGTGGCGGCCGGTGTCATGCTCACCCTGCTGTTCACGGCCGCCCTGCACCATCGCGAGATGGATTTCATCCGCTCCACCACGCAGCTCACCATCAACAACGCCGCCGTCGTGCTGAACTACGAGCTGGATAACGAGGCGAAAACCCTGCAGCGCATGGCGTCGCGCTGGACGCAGACCGGCCAGCTCACCGCAGACATCCGCAACCGCGAAGGCGCGGCCTATCGGGAGGACTTCCCCGCCCTGCGTTCGCTGACGTGGATCGACCAGACCGGATATACCCGCTGGGTTTTCCCGGAACAAGGCAACGAACACCTCCTCAACTACGACCATGGCAAGGACGCACTGCACCGCGGACTCATCGCCCAGGTGGGGGCCACCGGTAAACTGGCCTTTTCCCGCCTCGTCCCGCTGCCGTTGGGTGGCCAGGGTTTCTTCATCTGCGCGCCCCTGCCGGCGGCCGACGGTTCGAATCCGCAGGTGTTGCTGGGGGAATTCTTCTATCCGGTGCTGCTCGAGACTGTGGAGAAGCGCCTGCATCTTTCCGCCCTCTATGCGGTGACCATCGACATCGACGGCCAGCGGGTGTTCGACCAGTTCCCCCCGGATCCCGTCCGGGCGGGATTGCGCGAGGACTCGGTCTTCAACCTCTTCGGCCAGCGCATTCGCATCAGCCTCACCCCTTCCGAAGCCGCGCTCCGGCGCAGTCGCCAGCTTTTCCCCGAACTCGTCACGGGACTGGGACTCGGGTTGAGCGTGCTGCTCGGCGTCATCGTCAACCTCGCCCGCACCGCCCATATGCGCCGCCGCGCCGCCGAGCAGGCCAACAAACGGCTGGTGGCCGAGAACGAGGAGCGCCGCCGCGCCGAGCAGGCGCTGCGCATAAGCCAGGCCTCCACGCGCAAGCTTTCCCTCGTCGCCAGCAGCACCGACAATCTCGTCGCCATCACCCAGGCCACCGGCCAGCTCGAATGGATCAACGACAGCTTCGTCCGCCTGCTCGGATTCAAACTCACCGAGGTGATCGGCCGCCACCTCACGCAGCTGCTGGTCGGCCCCGACACCGATCCGCCCACCGTCTCCCGCCTGCGCGACGCCCTGCAGCGGAAGGTGCCGTTCAAGGCCGATCTCGCCTGCCACGCCCGTGACGGCCGGCGTTTCCACCTTCACCTCGATTTGCAGCCCGTCCACAGCGAGACCAGCGCCGTCGAGAACTTCATCGCCATCCTCACCGACATCACGGCGCGGGTGGAAACCGAGAACTACCTGCGCCGCGCGAAGGAGGAAGCCGACGATGCCTCGCGGGCCAAGTCGGAATTCCTCGCCTCGATGAGCCACGAGATCCGCACCCCGATGAATGGCGTCATCGGCATGACCAGCCTGCTCCTCGAGACCCCGCTCACCGTCGAGCAGCGCGACTGTGTGAACACCATCCGCTCAAGCGGCGATGCGCTGCTGGCCATCATCAAGGACATCCTCGACTTCTCGAAGATTGAATCCGGCAAGATGGAGCTGGAGCGGCAGCCCTTCGAACTGGCCGGATGCATCGAGGAGGCGATCGACATGTTCGCCCCGCTGGCGGCGGCCAAGCACATCAATCTCGCCTACTTCATCGATCCGGGCGTGCCGGCTTGGATTGTGGGCGACGTCACCCGGCTGCGCCAGATCATCGTCAATCTTCTGAACAATGCCGTGAAGTTCACCCCCCGCGGCTACGTTTCAATCGAGGTGTCCCCGGCGGGGAGTTCCCCCGACGCGCCGCTCGTGCCCCCGGCGGCTGAAACCTGCCGCATCGAGATCGCCGTGCGGGACACCGGCATCGGCATTCCGCAGGAAAAAAGGAAACTGCTGTTCAAGCCGTTCTCGCAGGTCGACTCCTCCACCACGCGCAAATATGGCGGCACCGGCCTCGGTCTCGTCATCTGCCAGCGGCTCTGCAGTCTCATGGGGGGTGAGATTCGGGCCGAGAGCGATCCGGGCCGCGGTTCCGTGTTTGCCTTCACGATTCCCGTGCAGCCCATGCCCTCGTTCGGCCCGCCGCCGGTCAGCGCGCTTCCCGCCGCGTTGCAGGGCAGCCCGGTGCTGGTGGTGGACGGCCACGCCGCCAGCCGCCGTTTTCTCACGAACACACTGACGGGAGCGGGGCTCGCCTGCGAGGCGGCGGAATCGATCCAGGCTGCTCGGCTGCTGGCCGAGCGCATGCCGCCGCCCCTCCTCCTCGTCGTGGATCATTCGCTGCCGGACGGCGAGGGCCGACAGCTTGTCGGCGACCTTCGGAAACACTGGCAGCAGCCGTTGCTGCCGGTCCTGCTTCTGTTGTCTGCCGGCGAGCCAATCCCGCGGGCCCTGCTCGCAGAACTCGCCCCGGTCCTCCCTCTCGTCAAACCGCTCAAATACACCCCCCTGCTGCTGACGATCCGTTCGTTCTTTGTCCCGCCCTCGGCGCCAGCGGCAGCGGTGGCCACCAGCCGGCGGCTCAGCGACGACATCCCGCTCGCTATTCTGCTGGTCGAGGACAATCCGCTGAACCGGAGCGTCGCCCTCAGCCAGCTGCAGCGGCTGGGCTACAGGGCGGATGCCGCCGGCGACGGTCTCGAGGCAATCAACGCGTTCGTCAGCCGCGATTATGATCTCGTGATGATGGATCTGCAGATGCCCACCATGGA
>Ga0182021_10009295_pt1 | contig 11642 bp, 8 predicted proteins | sample 612E3MmetaG_FD_120493 | JGI IMG/M metagenome (GOLD analysis project Ga0182021, IMG submission 120493) | Permafrost microbial communities from Stordalen Mire, Sweden - 612E3M metaG (Illumina Assembly) | ecosystem: Environmental > Terrestrial > Soil > Wetlands > Permafrost | place: Sweden...
CCAGCCATTATTCCCATCACTCCGATTATGCGGAACTGGCGGTCATATCTGGTAATTGCAAAGCACTGGCCGGTAGATATCAAATGGGAGGATATAATCGATACCACTATCTATCGATATGCTTTGGCTCTTGACCCACCAGTTACGTTGCAGAGTTGGTATGAAGGCGAAACGAAGGATAGTTCCCCCGAACCCGCTCCCGAGAAAGCATCTACGAAATCCGTTGATAATGGTGACCAGATGGTAGATGTAGCCGCTCCCGAATTCAAGAAATTTATGAATAGAATTATAGTCGAAACGATTAATGCAATCCAAATCGGTAAATTGGAAATATAGCAGGACATCAGCCAGTTTACAGCTTCATAAGGGCGCTAACTGTCTGATAAGTTTCAGCTAACCGGACATCACGTATTTCAAAACGGAATTGTTGTAAAGAACATCAGGAAACCTTATGAAACGGCCACTAGGTCCCACCAAAGCGATTTCTGACCTATTAAAAGAGAAAAGGACTGTAATGCTTCAGTCCACTGGCAAAGACTCGCAGTCTTGCTTCAATAACACCATTTTGCTTTTGTTATTGGATAGTAGCGTTTAGACGGCGCGTGCTCTTGGAACAGGATAATTCACTAGTTTAGACAGACTCGAATATCTACCGGTCCGATTTTCCACTAATTCGAGATCGAAAGGCGACGAATATTCTTTTTTGTTGACTTCAGTTTTTAATCGTTCTAAATCATCTTCACTAAAAAGTCTCCAGCCGTTTCTATCCCTAGTTTTAACATCATTAAAGCGACCTTCGCGAATCCACCGTAATACTGTATTCCTATTTGTTCCTGTAATGTCACACGCTTCAGCTAACATATAATAGGTGTGATCATTTATTGAAATTGGCATATTAATCCTCCATTTGAATATATTTATTATGTTTCATCAGAAAAAGTATAGCAATCACCCAAACTGACTAACCATTGTAGCGAGATGGTACCAAGTACTAGCAATATTGATTTATATATGAATTTCAAAAGTAATTTTACTTTCGTCGGCACTTTCCTCATTGTTTCCGCGGTAGTAAAAAGATAGCATGAAAGTAGTTGTTCTTTCGTCAAAAGAAAGAAGAAAGTAGCTGGAAAGTACCGAAGAAAGCGAGACGAAAGTATTTTGGACATTTGTGACGATAAACATCAGAAAACGGACCACGCTCATTCACATGAGACATATACTGGATTTTTCAGACTATCGCTTGTTATCTCGTCATCAGATTGTAGTTGTTGGCGGTTAGTTAACGGGTAGTTAGCGACCGCGAACTGATCATTATCCGTTTCATAATGTTAGCTTAGAATTTGTCTACTAACTTATGGTTTGATGACAATGATACAATACTTTACAAATAACCAAATGAAAATCTGAAACGACGAGGCAAATTATGCACAGCGGAATAGCTATCAAGGATATCTTGAAAGTTCAAGAGTTTACTGGTTTTCAAACATTGTCCAAGTTAAAAGGTGACCTGACCCGAATCCCATCATATGGCGGCGTTTATGCGGTGCTACGGGAGACCTCAGAACAGGTGCACTTTTTCGAGAAAAGTCCGGCTGGTCGTTTTAAAGGTAAAGACCCTTCGTACTATCTTGAGGTGTGTCACCAAAAATGGGTGCCGAACTCCGAAATTCTTTATTTTGGTAAAGCCACTAGCTTGAGAGATCGCCTAAATCAATATATTTCGTTTGGATATGGTAATGCCATCGGCCATCAGGGAGGAAGACTCATATGGCAAGTAGAAGGTGTTTGGGATTTTGTCGTTTGCTGGTGTCCTTCAGACAACCCCAGACAATTAGAAAAGCTGTTGCTTATCGAGTTTAAGAACGCACATTCAGGAAGACTTCCCTTTGCTAATTGGAAAACTTGACGTCATCTCTCCTCCGACCAAGGGGAACATCATATTAAATTACAATTTCTGGCTATTTTCTGTATCAGAATTTTGAAAATTATCGACCAAGTCCGGAGCTTACAGACGGCTCTGGTGGGGTCCGCCAGACCACGATTTCACGAAACGACGTCAAAAGGCGGATTACACTAAATATGAAATGGGAAAATGGATATTCAATTCGTTTGGCTTATAAAATGGACAGACTGACTGGCACTTTTTAAGGGAGATAAAATGGAAGATTCAATTTGGAGATTAAAAAACAGTAGAATAAAACAACTGTGTAAATTAACGTGGGACAAATTACCGATGGATGTGAAACCGGTCGTATCAAAAGGGTTGACACAAATTTCTGATGTGATAGAGTGGAGTGGCTATATTCGTGAATCTCTTGATTCACTTGGTGTCAGATGGAATCCGGCGAAATTCAATGACTGGGGTACAATTACGTTTTCAGAGAAAGACTGCATTAATTTGCCAGATGAAATTATAGTTGGTGCTTTTGTACATGAACTAGCTCATTTCTATCAATCTATTCTGACCCCCGGTAATACTTGTCTGATTGAAAATGCAGGTGATGTATTACCAAAAATATGGGGCTTCAGGTTAGAAATCGAAGCCCTTAGTAAAAAACGAGATGAACTTAATTCCTAGTTAATCCCAAGAGTTAATATCGTAAAACTATCGTTTTTCAGTCTCCGACAGAATTGCTACCTTGATTGTCCACTATATCATCAGCAGTTTTATTTTCCGCTAACAACTTATCCCTTTCGATTTCCAATTTATCATTGAGGAATTTATGTCTTAATTCAAAATCACTGAATATTTCGCTCCACTTTTTAATATAAATCTTTGTTCTTCCCGCCTTAAAAACCAAAAAAGGTTCTCCGTGATTTTGAGCATTCTCATATAATTGGTCTATATATCCACTGGTATCAAAAGTCTTCCCGACTAGATAAAATTCCCAAAACATATTCTGGCCATTACATTCAGGTTGTTTAGTTATAACACCAAGATATTTTAAAACTTGGTCATATTGGTCTTTTCCCAAGTGAACCTGAGGGCTTTTCAATTCTACGATGACGCTATTGATTTTATTGTTGAGTAAATCTTGTCGAACTGTAAAAATATCCATCTCTCCGCGTTTATCAGGATGATCAACTGTTATCTCTTCGTCCTTCTCGGTTAGCAAATAATGCCACTTGCTAAGCGCTTGTTCAAACTTAGGTTCAGCCGCGGTAACAAGGTGAAATTGTTCACCAAATAGCCAATAATGCTTTTCTATCATTTTCTGAATGTGGTCTTTTTCATTAGCTTTCAAGGTAACATTGAAAATCAGTTCCTTCAATTCAACCACAGCTTTATATCGGTCTTGAATTAGCTTGATTGTAGAAATTATGGCGGAGAGCCTTGAAACTTTTAGAAGTTCAGCTAATTCCTCTCTATCAGAAACGTCAAGCTCAACTACCTCTTGTAATATAATAAACAGTCGGTCCTTTTCATTAGAATCCATTACCAGGGATAACAAACCAACCAATGTTATTTCCTGTTCTTTGTTCAGTCCAGAAAATATTTTGGGTTCAATTTGGTATATCCCTTTAATGATATTTTTCAATTCTGATTGTTTTGTTAGTTCCCAGATATTTGATGGATTAACCGTTGGAAACGCTTTATCGTTCTCTAAATTGGCGACGATTTTATCTCCGTATGCCTTCAGATAGGGCTTCCGTTTCTTTTTAAGATATTTATCAATTTCAATTTTCATATATTTATAAGAGTCATCGGTTCGGGAATATCCGAATAGTAATTTCTGATTCTCGTCAATATCTGGGTCTATGTTAAAGCTATCAAAAATGCTACTTTTAATATAGACACTGTGATAAAAATGGTCGCCTTTGTTGTTGAGCGTAGTAGCTTCTTTAAACAGTTCATCGCCGTTAGATTTAACAAAATAATATCTGGAATACTCATCATTAAGTTTCTCATCCCACTGAATAGCTTTAACATCAAATTTAGTCTTGGTTAGTTTATGTCTGATAATAAAATTGTCCGGGGAACCTATAATAAGACCGGAATAGTTCAATTCCTTCCCATTAATTTTGAGGCTGAAATGTTTAGAACTATTTAGTTCCAAAAACCAGCAAAATTCACGTAGTAGATAATCTTTGATGTCAGTATCGAAATTTTGGGATGTAATCGTTGTTATCCCCTCAAAGGATACTGAAGTTCCTAACGGTTCGCGTGTTTGCCTAACCTCAGTTGTGGTATAGGTATTTATTTTTTCTATATCAGTTTCGATTTGGTATCGATATTTACCGCTACTTGATTCGTAAATTGTGTCCCATTTTACGATGGTGGCAAAGTGAAAGAACGTTAACCTTCCAACCCCATTTTTACCATGATTAGCAGAATTAACTATTTTCTCATTTGGATTAATTACTTTTTCTGATTCGAAGAAAGGCACAAACTTCGTAGCTAATTTATCAAATGGAATTCCATACCCGTTGTCTTTAATAGAAAACTCGGTGATGAATCCAATTGAATTTGTCTGGTAACTCAATTCAACAGAAGTTGCTTTAGCGTCGAACCCATTCCAGATATATTCAGCAATTGCTTGGCAATAGCTGTACCTGCCTAATGCCTTTTTTATCCCAGGAACTGTAATTTGGATTCGAGTCATGGATACCCTCCTTTATTCGGCCAACATGTCACCGGATACCACGATTAGTTTCCCAATCATATGCGAGTACTAAAACTTATACTCTAAATATTTTCTATAATTTATGGGTTTTGTTTCCAGGCTGCTGATTTCGGTAATTATCTTGTCTAATGAACGCATGACAACCTGTTTCTGTTGCTGGAGAACACCTTTAATTATTGACATTTCATCGTTAATTAATTTTATGTACTCGGGCAGATATTTTTCAGTGATAATATCGATGTGATAACTGATTACTTCATTGTCATCGATTGAGTAAAATTCTGGATTATACTGAACATGGTCGCATTTCTTGAAAATTAATGAATTTTGACCTTCAATCCCGATGTGTGCGGAATATATATCTCCTTGAAGTATTAATACGGGGTAGTAAAAACTGAGGTCAATAAATTCTTTTTCCATTTCGTCAGGAACGAACCACTGTTTCATATTATTGAAATCCGCATTAATTTCCTGCTCAAGGGTTTTAGCAAGAGTTCTGAAAATATCATTCGATTCGTCGCTGTGTAAAGCTTCCCATTCAGAATCATCCTTCTTTTTCGCAAAATTACAATATTGAGTGGCAACCGGCACTTTGGGTACGCAATAATGATGAAAAGTCAAAACATCCGTTAACTCTTGGACCGATATATACTTATTACGCTTCCAAATTTTACAAGGAATTCCTGATGATCTAACTTCATCTTGTAGAGGTTTGAATGTTTCTTCTTCCTGAGCAAAGAACACAACCGGAAAAGGATTATTCTTACACTCACAGATTAAGGTTGGGTAAACTCCATTGGACCCTGCGCCGTAAACTTCAATTTCTTTGTATGCATAGATATCGTATTCCCGAGATTTACTGGTCTCCGAATCGACGAATCCTCGGTTTGAATCTACCTTATAGCCAGACTTTCTTAATAAAGTTGCGACACGCTTTTCTAAAAGATAGCCTGAACGAGCTATTACGTCCTTCATTAAGGTTTCAGTTAATTCCATTGCTAAGTCTGCTTTGGTTTTTTGCTGTTTAGCCATCTTACACCTCACTGTGTCGTTAATATTTTATTTTACCTATTTTAGCTCTTGATAAATACCGTTAAACTGCTCCAAAGCCGCTTCAAGGTTATCCGCGATTTCACGGGCAAGAATTTCCGGGGCGGGAAGATTGGCCGAGTCCTCAATGCTGTCGTCTTTCAGCCAGAAAATATCCAGACTGACTTTATCCCGCTTCATAATGTCTGCGTATGGGAAGACCTTGAATCTTTCGGTCTCCTGCCGGTCGTTACGGTTTTGAGGATTATAGCATTTGACGAAGTCCTTGAGGTCTTCAGAAACCATTGAATTGGTTTTCAGAGTGAAGTGCGTGTTTGTCCGCAGGTCATAAATCCACAGCTTGCTCGTCCAGGGCTTTTCACTGGCGGGTTTCCGGTCGAAAAAGAGGACGTTTGCTTTGACACCCTGAGCATAAAACAGTCCGGTCGGAAGTCTTAACAGAGTATGGACATCACATTCCGCCAGCAGCTTCTTCCTCACAGTCTTCCCGGCTCCGCCTTCGAACAGAACGTTGTCCGGTACGACAACTGCCGCTTTGCCCTGGATTTTGAGCAGTGTCTTTACATGCTGTAAGAAATTCAATTGCTTATTGGAAGTGGTCGCCCAGAAGTCCTGCCGTTCATAGATAAGCGTTTCTTTATCAGCCTTTCCTTCCTCATTCACTATTGTAATGCTGCTCTTCTTTCCGAACGGCGGATTGGTCAGTACGATGTCATAACGTGTGCCGGGGTCAGAAATTAAAGAATCACCAACCTCAATCGGGCTTTCATCACCGCCTATACCGTGTAAAAACATGTTCATAACACATAGCCGGACGACGTTATCCACAATATCCTTGCCGCTGAATGTGCTCAAGTTCAAGGCTTTTTTCTGTTTGACGTCCAGCTTGAAGTTTTTAGGGTCTGATAAATAAGCATACGCCGCTAGGAGAAAGCCGCCGGTGCCGCAGGCGGGGTCATTGATGGTCATGCCCGGCTGGGGACGCATCACTTCGACAATTGCTTTGATTAGCGGTCTGGGGGTAAAGTATTGCCCCGCGCCACTTTTGGTATCTTCGGCGTTTTTCTGTAGCAGCCCCTCATAGATATCGCCTTTGACGTCTACGTCCAATCCCATCCAGACTTCACCGTTAATCAGTTCAATCAAACGCCTGAGTTTAGCCGGGTCCTGGATTTTGTTTTGTGATTTCCTGAAAATAACCCCGATAATGCCTTTTTCTTTACTCAAATCCTCAAGCAGGTGACGATAATGCACTTCCAGTTCATCGCCGTCTTTCTGGAGCAGACTTTGCCAGTCCAGCCCTCTGGGGATGCGGGCAACCTGATTAAAAGGCGGCTTAGTGCGCTCATCTGCCATTTTCAGGAAAATAAGATAGGTTAATTGCTCAACATAATCGCCGTAACTGATGCCGTCATCACGGAGGACATTACAATAATTCCAGACTTTTTGAATGATTGAGGCTGATTCAGCGGACATTAACAGCCCTCCCTTGTTTTGAATTCATTTTAGTTTTTTCTTTCTCTACCTTTATCCGCTCCAGTAATTTATCTGCGGGCTCATCTTCCGGGTCTTGTGGGACAAGTTTGCCTTCAAAAGCTTTTTTAAGGATGCTCTGACGCAATCTTTCTGCTTGTTTGAGACTCTGTTGTATAGAATTTTCAATTTCATCGGCACAGGAGAAATCACGCTCTATTTCCCTGACTATCCTATTTTGCTCCGAAATACTAGGCAATGGTATTTGCACTTTCTCGATAACTTCTTGGTCAATCTTGGGCATTGTTCCAGAAATACCTTGGGCTTTAGATTTGAAATATTCCCGCGAAGATGATGACCTTAAATAAAACCCTACGAATTTAGGATTGACGAATTTAGAATTGACTCTAACTCTGATTAATAAATCTGGGAATATAGCAAAATTATTATCTTCGTTAAGGTAAATTGCTGATAAGCCGACATATTCCCTGGTATTAGAGCGTTCAACAAAAATATCTCCGTATCGTAACCAAAGGTTTTTCACTTTGCTTTTGTCAGCTTTTGTAATCTTTGTATTCTTTTCTGAAAAATCATTGGTTGTAACTGCGGTTAGAGTAAGTGTCCTTATGCCGTTTTCATTTGTGGTGGATTTGGCAGAATGTCCATTACGAAGGGGTTCAATTAAAAGAGACACTAATGGCACCCACTGCCACGACTCCGGTAATTCCAATAAATATGTTGAGTCATGCAGGGGGTAATCAATGAAGTTTCTGTTATTAATAAGTTCAATTCTTATCTTCTCCAACAAAATTGAAGCTGGTTCAAGTTCATTTTTATGTTCTTCCCGCCATTCTGCAGTGAGCGTACCATCAAAGGCTGATTTCAATATCGACTGCCGATAGCGCTTGAGTTGGAGTTGAACCTTTTTCAGTTCTGCCACTCCGTCATCCAGCCGGGTGAAAAGTTCCTCAATCTTGGTGACGATGCGGTGTTGTTCAAGAAGGGGTGGAATCGGGAAAGGAATTTCCCTGAATAGCGTTGGTTCAACATGAGGTATACCAACCCCTCGGGGTCTTTGATTAATGTATTGAAACTTAGTTTTCATAAAATAAAACAAATACGCGTTACTCATTTCTTTTACTTTAAGTTTCGCTAACGTTGACCCGACAACCCCAGTTGCGCCTGTTCCGACCCAGCCGCATCTCGCTCCATCCCATACTATCAATACATCTTTCGCCTCACACATTGGCAGTTGTTTTTCATTTGTAAATTGCCTAATTACTTTCTTCTCAAACGCCTCTATGTTGATATAGGGAATGGATTGAGAACCATTCATTGTAGTGAGTTTGTTAGGTTTCTTCCCCTTCACTGATTCGATAATCTCGCCGACTTTTACCCAAATCCAACCTTTCGGTAACTCATGTAAATCTGTTTCTCGTTCCATTAAGACACCAGCACTCCGTTAAGCTCTTCAAGGATCTTATCTAATTGTCGGCCAAACACCTTGCCGGCTTTGATAGCTCCACCCCGCTCCTGAAAAGGGGTCAATTCAAGGTCATCCACTATTACCGTTACCGAAGTAGCAATGTGTTCTTTAATCATTTGGAGCCATTCCATTTGCTCCGGGGTAAAAGTCCTCCCGGCTTTTTTCTGCTGAGTCAGCCATTCAGCAAAGCGGCGGTTGACGGTCGCCTGAAACGGCTCCAACACGGTGTCTTTCCCAAGGGTAAATCTAATCAAGGAAATAATATCGGTCAACAGTTTCTGAGCCCCAGCTTTTTTAACCTTGGACTGGTCCAATTGCTCATACGCCTGCCAGACCTGCTCCTTGGTCACGCTATACGGTGGCTTCTCAATGGCATCCGCCAGTTCACTAATTGCTTCATAGGTCAGGTGGCGGGTGCCGTACGGCTTGCTGTAAATGAACTGCAATGCGGTCAACTCATCCTTATTGTCGGCAATAAACTGCTTAAAAGAAGCAATTACACCTTGAGCTTTTTCCTTAGCTTTGATGTCCCACCCGACATCGATAATCTTGTCTTTACTGACGGCATCAATAATTTGCTCGTTTCTCTTTTTGATATCAATAAGCGTGTTCCTGAGATTTGGACTATCAAACGGATTGCAGGCTGTTAGTATAAGGGCTTTCGTCGCTTTATCCAACTGGTCGGAGGACGGTTCTTCGGTTTTAAAAAGTTCTTTGGCCTTCTCTAACTGTCTATCTGGGTCTGTGGCATCCAACAGTCTATTTACAAGATCCTTTAGCGATGTGCCGTCAGAGACTTTTTTGATTTCATTTTTATCGCTATCAGTAGTTTCCCGGTCCAATGACGCCAGTCTGCCGGCCAGAGAGGTTAGGGTGTCTTCGTCCCTGCTGCCAAGTGCAACCGATAGAATCAGCTTCTCAAACGAAACTTGCCGTTTACGTTCCAACGGACGGGAGTCAGTCTTATCATTCTCGCATACGCCGATAGCATCCACTATAACGAAGTGCGTCTTGTCAGGAGCATCCGGGGTGACGGCGTTAAAGTCCGTATTGGAAATAATCCGGGTGCCGCGCCCTTTCATCTGCTCAAAGTAAACCAACGATTTTACATCCCGCATAAATAACAGGCATTCCAGTGGTTTAATGTCCGTGCCCGTGGAAATCATATCCACGGTAACGGCGATACGAGGGTTATAAGAGTTTCGGAAACTGGCGATCAGGTCTTCCGGTTTCTCGCCGGTGGTCTTGTAGGTAATCTTCTTGCAAAAGTCATTACCCTTGCCGAATTCCTCTTTAATAATATTTACAATGTCTTCAGCGTGACTGTCATCCTTGGCAAATACCAGGGTTTTCGGGACTTCGGTTCTGCCGGGGAATATCTCCGTGAATAGTTTATCTTTGAAAGTGTGAATCACCGTTCTAATCTGGTCCGGCGCGACCACGCTGCGGTCGAGTTGTTCGGCTGCATATTGAATATCCGCATCCAGCTGCTCCCAGCGGACTTTGCGAGTTAGTTTATTCCGCTTGTCCACCCAGAACTTGGCGTCAACCTTACTTCCCTGCTCGGTGATTTTAGTTTTGATGCGGTAAACTTCGTAGCCGACATTGACGCCGTCAGCCACGGCGCGGTCATGGTTATATTCCATCACCAGATTCTGATTAAAGAACCCCAACGTCTGTTTTGAAGGTGTCGCGGTTAGCCCAATGATGAAACTATCAAAGTATTCCAGCACTTGTCGCCACAGATGGTAGATCGAGCGGTGGCATTCATCGGTAATAATAAAATCGAATTGTTCGATAGGGATTTTGGGGTTATAAACAACTTCTTTTAATTTTTCGGCATCAGGCAAGGTATCAAAACCGGACGGCTCTTCCAGCGATGGGTCAAGTTCCGGCTGCCCGGTCAACATGGAGTACAGCCGTTGAATGGTGGTAATACAAACCCGATTCACCGGGTCGATGGCATTTGATTTAAGATGCTGGACATTATAAAGTTCGGTAAACTTCCTGCCGTCGTCAGGGGTTACGTATTGCTGGAACTCCAGTAAGGTCTGCCGTCCCAGGTTGCTTCTATCCACCAAAAACAAGACCCGTTTGGCTTTAGCAAACTTAACCAGGCGGTAAACTGAGCTGACCGCCATGAAGGTCTTGCCGCTACCGGTCGCCATCTGGATAAGCGCGCGAGGTCGGGCATCGGCAAACGATTTTTCCAGGTTCTGAATAGCTTCCATCTGGCAATCACGTAATCCCACAGTTATGAGCGGAGGAAGATTACGCATCCTGGCACGTAGTGTGTCCGGCTGATTCGCCAGCTCCAGCAGATATTCCGGCTTGTGAAATGCGAAGACTCTGCGGGAACGCGGCTCCGGGTCCCGGTTATCCCTGAAGAAGGTCTCAGTGCCGGTGCTTTCATAGGCAAAAGGGAGAGGCTCTTGAACTTTCGGCAGGTTGTCAGGGACGCCTATAATGTATTTGGCGGATTGGTCTGCCACCCCACTGAGAGTTGTGCCTTCGGCTTTCGCCTCAATGACTCCCACTGCCTTTCTATCCACAAACAGCAGGTAATCGGCAGCACCCGTTTTCAGGGGAAATTCACGGACAGCAATACCGAGAGTCGCTCCGAGATTCAGCTCATTGAGGTTTTGTATCTTCCAGCCCGCTGATTCCAACAGGCCATCAATTACCTGACGTGCTTTTTCTTCTGGTTTTACCATCGCCTAGCCAACATAATAATATATTGAATTTTGGTTCAATTAGGCATATTCTACACACAATGATGATTAAAGGCAAATAAAAGTAATTAAAAGGGAAAAATAAGCAGTAATAATTTCAGGAAAAATCTTTTTGCGTTAGGAGGACGACTACCGATTAAAATATGAAAACAGTCTATCATCTTAAGGTAGTTCCCCATCGGCACCTCCATCATTTTTGACTGGAGTATGCCATATTTTCCTCTACCTTAAGTGGCCGGTTTTCAGGTGTCCTTACCTGGCCGGTTTTGGGTGTCC
>Ga0182021_10009296_pt1 | contig 11642 bp, 10 predicted proteins | sample 612E3MmetaG_FD_120493 | JGI IMG/M metagenome (GOLD analysis project Ga0182021, IMG submission 120493) | Permafrost microbial communities from Stordalen Mire, Sweden - 612E3M metaG (Illumina Assembly) | ecosystem: Environmental > Terrestrial > Soil > Wetlands > Permafrost | place: Sweden...
AGGGAGCATTCCGATAACCTTTTCGTCCGGGAAGAAGCTCACCATGTCTTCAAATACATACAGCGTGACAACCCTAAAGCCAATGAATTAAGCGCGATACTGAAACCGGTTATCGACGAGCTGGAGGGTTCGACACCCGGAGTTTCGACACCCGGCGCAGCGCAAAGAGCACTGGAGAAACTGAAGGTTATTGGTTAAGTAACAAATATTCAAGATACAAGTATCAATACATCATTCCTGTGAGATGAGTACCATGTAATCAAGAACAATACGACCTGATATACCGATTACTCACATCACTAATGTCTTTCCCGTGAAAACGGGAATCTATCTAACTACCCGCGAGAGACTACTGGAGTCTGATAATGATAATAAAAGCACATTCCGGACTGCGCCAATGAATCCATGTCTTCATTACCACTTTTAATGGAGGGAATGGGAGCCTCCCTTGCCCACCGAGTAATGTGGGAGAATCCTCAGGTCCTTGTAACCTCAGAACGAGATGCGGCTTATTGACAAATGTTCATACCTTTTTGTATGATAATGATGCTTAACATAGTTAAGGAGAAAAGGTATGACCGCAAATGTAGTTAAACTCACTGTCAGCGTTCCGGCCGACCTGGTAAAAATGGCGGATAAAGTCGCCAGGGAAAGAAAAACCAGCCGCAGCAAGGTGGTATCCTCCTGCCTGCAGGAACTGGCCAAAAAGCGATTTGAGGCCGAACTCGAAGAGGGGTATAGAGCGATGGCGGCTGATGAAATAAGAGAGAAGGAAGCACTGGATTGGGCTGAAGCTACAATCGAGGATTTCGAAAATGCGAAGAGGTGAAGTGTGGTGGGTTAATTTCGAACCTTCTATCGGCGGAGAAATCAAGAAGAAGCGCCCGGCCGTTATTATCAGCAACGATTTATCAAATAATGTCCTTAATCGGGTTCAGGTCGTTCCCCTCAGCAGTAAAATAGAAAAACTTTATCCGAGCGAAACATTGGTGGTTCTGGAAGGAAAACAAAACAAAGTCATGTCAGACCAACTAACAACAGTTAGTAAAGAACGACTTTTTCGCCTCGCGGGAGTTCTTTCTAAAGAGGACTTAAGGAAAGTGGTGGAAATAGTAAAAATACAATTGGGAATTTTATAGCTGGTTCACTAAACCAATTGAATCCAAGACAACAAGCATTAAACATTCAACAATTTTTCCCGAAAACCTCTGTTCAATCACACCTCTTTTACATTTAGGACAGATTTCTCCCACCAACTCTAACTCGGTCTTGACATTTATTGAATTGCATTTTGGACATTCTCTCTTATTTTTTTCTTGCCTTTTAATCCTGTGCAATTCGAACATTGAATCCAATGGAATAACAAACGGGGGAAACCTAGATCTGGTTCCGTAATCCTCACCAAAATCTGCTACAAATTGATGCAAGCACTCCAGATAAACACAATTTGAAAAATTCTGAGGTAATACTTGTTTGTATGTGAGCCATTCGCAAGGATGATGGCAGGTAATACGTTTACCTTCGTCATCCTCGACATACATATAATTGCCCCATCCCGACGAAAGTTTTATTTTACAATTATCGCATAGGAAATTATCTATTGCGGGCATTTTTCTTCCTAAAATAGTTTACCTATTAAGTTTAATCATAAATATCATAATAATTTGTATTTGTTTCTAGAAACGTAAAGAATAAATCTTTCATTCTTTAGTCTGCTTACAGTGCTCCGAATCTCATGTTCATATCTTCGTTGGGGGTATTTAGGATCAAGTTGTTGTTGAAAAGGTGAGAACGTAAAATATTCTTGAACAGCAACACACAAGTCTTGTATTCCAAAAACCCAATTTGGCTTATTTATAAACCAGAGTTTCAAAGCTTCTTTTAACCTTATTTCTTTCAACTACTCTTTCTCTCCCTTATCTAGTATTTTCAATTCTAAGAAAGTCTTCTCAATCAGATCGACGTGATAAGGAAATCTCTTTACAAGTAATAGTTTAAATGTTTCCATATTTTCACTTAATAAAAGTTCATCAATTTCATTCGAAGTTTTACCGAGTTGCCTGCATAGTTTATCAGTGACAGTCGGAATAGCCACACTCCTGATATCAGCCACTTCGCGAGTGGCTCTTTGCCTGGTAAAACCCTCTTTTTTTACTAGGCAAATTACTTGGATTATTTCAGCCAGAGATTTAGGTGTATTTAAAGGGAAATTAGGAAAAATATCCGCTGTACGTTTTTCCGGAATGGCAATATTCCCCTCGACTAAATGTAATAGGCGGTGCAATACACTATTCGGTGAGTCTTCGAATGTAGAATTTTGCTTTAAATACTGATATACTTTTTCATCTACTTCTATTTTTATCACTATTTTTACTCCTTACTATAAGTACTTTTTAGTAATATTAGTACTTGTAGTATATTTTGTCAATACCAATTTTGTAATCCCCCTGGAACTATTTTTTAAAATTCCCCTTGTAATCCGTTTTCCAACCTGTTAATATAATTCCAGTGCCTTTAAGCTAGTCCCGTGAGACTGGCAAGGGGAAAAGAAGTCCGCACACACGAACCTCTTGCCACATCCACGGCAAGGGGTTTTTTTATGTCCGAAAAAGTGCTGATGACCGAAGAAGACATCCGGCGGACCCTGGCCCGCATCGCGCATGAAATCATCGAGCGCAGCAAATTACTGGACAATATTGTTCTCATCGGCATGTATACCCGCGGCGTGCCGCTGGCCAAACGGCTGGCGCAAAACATTCTGAGTTACACCACAATCGAAATACCGGTTGGCGCGCTGGATATTTTCCCCTATCGTGACGACATTCCGCACCATGATATTCATCCCAAAGTGACCCGCAGTGAAATTCCATTCAGCATCGTCGGCAAATCCGTCATTGTCGTGGACGATGTGCTCTATACCGGCCGCAGCATCCGCGCCGCCATGGACGGTATTATCGATTTAGGACGTCCGCAGTCGATTCAGTTAATCGTGCTGATCGACCGCGGGCACCGTGAACTACCCATCCGCGCCGATTATGTCGGTAAAAACGTACCCAGCGCCCTGGATGAACAAATCGCCGTCAAACTCAAAGAAACCGACGGTATCGATGAAGTCGCGATTATCAGCCCGGCCATCACAAAAAATAATCACAACGGGGTACACAATTCAATGCAGGGAGGGCAAAATGGACCTAAAGAATAGAGACTTAGTGACCATTGACGACCTGACCAACGGTGAAATTGAATCCATCTTTTCGCTGTCTGATGAGATGTCCGATAATATGCCGCAGCAGCACGGATTATGCGCCGGAAAAATAATGGCGACCATTTTCTTCGAACCCAGCACCCGTACCCGGCTCTCTTTTGAAAGCGCCATGCACCGGCTCGGCGGCAGTGTCATCAGTGTGTCCGACCCGAAATCAACCTCCTTTGCCAAAGGCGAAAGCATCGCGGACATGGCCCGGATCATCAGCGGTTATGCCGATATCATTGTCCTGCGCCACCCCTGGGAAGGCGCGGCCCAGTTAATGGCCGATTACGCCACGGTTCCGGTAATTAATGCCGGCGATGGCGGTCACCAGCATCCCACCCAGACATTATGCGACCTTTATACCCTGAAGAAAGAACGCGGGGAAATCAAAGGGATGACGATCGCTCTGTGGGGCGACCTCAAATACGGCCGCACTACGCACTCGCTGATCTTCGCGCTGGCTAAATTCGGCGCAACGATATTGTTCTGCCCCAGCCCCGGCCTGGAAGTGCCGGATAATATCATGCACAAACTGGTCACGGAATACGGCGGCGAACTGGAAAAGTTCGATAAAAACCACAAACAAAAACAGAAAGGAGCCTTCCCGGTTGATGCCGCTTATATTACTCCCGAACAACCGCACCAGCTGGCAATGATGCCGGGCATCGACCTGGAAGTAACAATGAAAGCCGGCGTGGACGCGCTCTACGTCACCCGTCCCCAAAGGGAACGCTTCACTAACGAAGAAAAAGCCGCGGACCTGCAATTCCCCATTGTCGATCAGAAACTGATGAGCGGCAAAGAATTGAGCCGGGCGCTGGTGATGCATCCGTTGCCGCGTGTCGATGAGCTGGCGTATGACATGGACGCCGACCCGCGCAGTATGTACTTCAAACAGGCGTCCAGAGGCGTACCGGTACGGATGGCGCTGATCGCTCTGGCGCTCGGCGTAAAAAAGAATACCATGCCCGACGAAGCTCCGGTAACAAAAGTAGAATATCCCATTTACCGCCGTGAATACGGCGTAAAATGCTCCAATCCCCGGTGTGTAACCTGGCAGGAGACGGAAAAGAACTATCTCCGGCCGGAGTTCAAGATTGTCAGTACCGAACCGTTGACCTTCCGCTGCATCTATTGCGAGCACGGCACCGAACCGAAATATGTCGCCAGCACCGAATGGCATCAAGGCATGGTTGAAAGCAAGCGGTATAACCGGGCTAACAGCCATCTGCTCAAGAAAATCAAACCGGAAAACCTGATTGCCTTCGATTCAGCAGAAGAAGCGGAGAAACACGGTTTCAAACCCGGTCATTATGTAAAATTGCCCGAAACAAAGGGAACTAAACAGAATGAATAAAGCGTTATTAATCAAGGGCGGCAGGCTTGTCGATCCCGCCCGTAAGATCAGTCGGGTCGGTAATCTGCTGATCAAAGACGATAAGATCAGCTGGGTCAGCGAAGGCAGAGAAAATCCGGTCGGCAAAGCCTATGATGTCCTGACCGCTAAAGGATTGATCGTCTGTCCGGGATTTATCGATTTTCACTGTCACCTCAGAGAGCCCGGTTATGAAAATAAGGAAACGATTGCCACCGGCACACGGGCCGCCGCTGTCGGCGGATTCACGACCATTTGCTGTATGCCGAATACCCGTCCGCCGCTGGATAGCGCCGAGATGATTGTGATAGTGAAAAACAAGGCGGACATTGACGGTTTGATACAGGTTTTCCCCATCGGCTGTGTTACCAAAGGCCGGAAAGGAAAAGCTCTGATTTATATGGAGCCGCTGGTAAAAGTCGGAGTAGTCGGGTTCAGCGATGACGGCGACCCGGTGAAAACCGCGGCATTGATGTCAGAAGCGCTGGAGATCAGTAAAACGTTCAATCTGCCGATCATCGACCATTGTGAAGAACCCAACGGCGGACCGCCGGAAGGTGAGGAGAAAATTGCTGCTCGTGATCTGGCAGTCGCGGCAAAGACCGGAGGCTGGGTACATATCGCCCATGTCAGTACCGCCGGTACGGTGCAGCTTATCCGGCAGGCGAAAATGAAAGGCGTAAAAGTGACCGCCGAAGCCACACCGCATCATCTCTTATTAACCGAAGACATGATTGCAAAACGGGGCGCGTTAGCCAAGGTCAATCCCCCGCTGCGAACAGAGGCGGATAGACAGGCGCTGGTGCAGGGAATCAAAGACGGCACGATCGATATCATCGCCACCGACCATGCGCCGCACACATCGGCAGAAAAACAGCGTTCTTACATCGATGCTCCGGCCGGTATCAGCGGTTTCGAAACGGCGGTAGGAAGCCTGATGTGGCTGGTACAATCTAAACAACTGACCTTGACCGAATTGATCGCCTGTCTGACCAATAAACCGGCGGTAATTCTAAACAAACCGTTGGGCAGTTTTGTCGAGGGGACAGTGGCGAATGTAACGATTATCGACCCGCTGAAAGAATGGGTGGTAGATGTCAATAAATTCATCTCCCTGGGCAGAAACACCCCGTTAGCAGGCGCAAAATTAACGGGCAAAGTAGTGGCGACAATTTATCAGGGTAATCTGGTTTACAAAGACGATTCTGTAACAATAGGATTGAGAACATAATGAAAAAACAAGCATATCTGGTGCTGGCAGACGGTTCATTTTACGAAGGATTTTCTTTCGGCGGAGAAGAGGACGCTTACGGCGAGGTTGTGTTCAATACAAGCATGATCGGCTATCAGGAAATGTTGACCGATCCTTCGTACGCCGGGCAGATTTTAATGCCGACTTATCCGCTCATCGGCAATTACGGTATAAATCAACAGGATAATGAAACAGACCGAATTCAGGTGAGGGGTTTTGTAGTCAAGGAAGAATGCCTGGAACCAAGCCACTACCTGAACCGGAAGACAATCCACCAATATTTACTGGACGGCGGGATCTCCGGTATTTACGGTTTGGATACCAGGGCAATTACCCGTAAACTGCGCTCGGTCGGCGTGATGATGGGGATGATCACATCCCAATTGACGCCGGATCAGGCATTTGCCGAACTTAAAAATAAACCGGATTACGGCGCCGCTGATTATGTCAAGGAAGTCAGCACGAAAATTTCCTATGTCTGGGAGAAAGAAAAACCAATCGACTATAAATATAATGTCGTGGCGTATGACTGCGGGCTGAAATACAACATTTTACGATTGTTGAAGGCCAGAGGCTGCAAGGTGACAGTGATGCCCTGCACCAGCACCGCGGAAGAGATATTGAAACTGAACCCTGACGGTATTCTACTTTCACCCGGCCCCGGCGACCCCAGACTATTGGATTATGCCGTGAAAACAGTAAAAGGACTGGTGGGCAAAAAACCGATCATGGGCATATGCTTGGGGAATCAATTACTCGGTCTTGCCTTAGGGGGAAAGATCTTTAAGCTGAAGTTCGGGCACCGCGGCGCGAACCATCCGGTCAAGGAATTTGCTACCGGACGCGTGCACATCACGGCGCAGAACCACGGCTATGCCCTGGACCCGGATACGATGAAAGACGGCCTGGAAGTGACCCACATCAATTTAAACGACGGTACCGTGGAGGGTTTGCGGCACAAAGAATTGCCCATCTTTTCCATCCAGTACCACTCCGAGGACTCTCCCGGCCCGATGGATAACAGATATTTGTTTGACAGATTTGTAGGGATGATAGAGACGGGGAAGCACTAAATACTAATATCGAAATACGAAACAAATTCCAAATACCCAATATCCAAATATCAAATAAATGAGAAGGATAAAAAAAGGAAAACAGTGACTACCATTCTGAAGTTACGCAGTATCTGAAGAATCTCCATCTCTACTCAACAGGCAGTGACACAACCCAGCAAATTCAGGGCATAAGAGATATAGGATTTAAGGTGACAATTTGATGCACACTGGATACAAAAATACTAACTATTATGTGTACATTATGAGTAACAGGTCAAGTACTATATATGTCGGAGCGACAAATGCCCTGATGGGACGCGTTTATCAACACAAAGAAAAAGTTGTTGAGGGGTTTACCAAACGGTATGGAATTAACCGACTGGTTTATTATGAGGTTTGCGAGACAAGAGAGGCAGCTATAAATCGCGAAAAGCAGATTAATGGATGGAGACGGGAACGAAAAATAGCCCTTATCGAATCAGTTAATCCGGAATGGAGGGATTTAAGCCCTGAATTCATGGATTATACAGAGAAAACAGATAGTGTTAATAAACCAATAATGAAACGGGGAATTCGCGTTTGATATAGTAGGCGGGGAGGCTTTGCTCAAGCACTATAGCTTTCAGCAGACTCAGGGTGAAGATGCGGGGCAAATATTAAACAAATACAAATGATAAAAGAAGGAAAACAATGGGAGCATTCCATTCTGAAGTTACGCAGTACCTGAAGAATCTCCATCTCTACTGATTAGGCAAGGAAGACTCAATCGAAGCAACAAGGAGAATGAATCTAGTAATGGAGACCCTTCGGCAAGCTCAGGGTGGAATATATAAAGGAATAACATGACGAATACTAAAGCAAAGAAAGTCTTGACGATTCTCTCCCTTTCGCGAAAGGGAGATTAAGAGGGATTTATTAAAAACCATGGATTGAAAGAGAATACTCCCCACCCTGGGATTGCCGCGCCCACCTACGGCGGACTCGAAATGACAATATAGAAATCTATCACTCTCCTTTAATCCCTCCCTGAGAGGGAGGGAGATATAAACCGAGTAAAAGGAATAACATGACTAATATTAAACCAAAGAAAGTCTTAATCATTGGGTCGGGGCCGATAATCATCGGGCAGGCGGCGGAATTTGACTATGCCGGCACCCAGGCCTGTAAAGCAATGCGTGAAGAAGGCGTCATTTCCGTGCTGGTCAATTCCAATCCAGCCACGATCATGACCGATGAAGATATCGCCGATGTAGTTTATGTTGAACCGCTGACGGTGGAAGTAATCTCCCGCATTATTGAGAAAGAACGTCCGGACGGACTACTGCCCACGCTCGGCGGTCAGACCGGCCTGAATCTGGCGGTAGAACTGGCCGATGCCGGTGTCCTGGATAAATATAACGTCCGTGTCCTCGGCACACCGATTCAAACCATCCGTAATGCCGAAGACCGCGAGCTTTTCAAGCAACTGCTGATCAAAATCGGGGAACCGGTGCCGCGCAGCGAAACCGTCAATTCGATGGAAGACGGCCGCCGCGTCGCTAAAGATATCGGTCTGCCGGTGGTGATCCGCCCTGCCTACACGCTGGGCGGCACAGGCGGTGGTTTTGCGCACAGTTGGGATGAACTGGAACTGGTGCTCAACAGCGGGCTGACTGCCAGTCCCATCCATCAGGTACTCGTCGAAGAATCGGTGGCCGGCTGGAAAGAACTGGAATATGAAGTGATGCGTGACGGCGGTGATAACTGCATCACAATCTGCAACATGGAGAACATCGACCCGATGGGCGTCCACACCGGCGACAGTATTGTGGTAGCTCCCAGCCAAACACTGACCAACAAAGAATACCAGATGCTGCGCACAGCCAGCCTGAAAATTATCCGTGAATTAGGCATTGAAGGCGGTTGCAATGTCCAGTATGCCCTCGACCCTAACAGCGAAAAATATTATGTCATCGAAGTAAATCCACGTGTCAGCCGCAGCTCGGCGCTGGCCAGCAAAGCTACAGGTTATCCCATCGCCCGTGTCGCTTCCAAGATCGCGGTAGGAAAACGGCTGGATGAAATCCCGAACGCCGTTACCGGGAAAACCATGGCCGCTTTCGAACCGGCGCTGGACTATATCGTGGTGAAAATTCCGCGCTGGCCATTCGATAAATTCGCCACCGGTGACCGCCTGCTCGGCACGCAAATGAAAGCCACCGGCGAGGTAATGGCGATTGACCGTACTTTCGAGGCAGCATTCCAGAAGGCGGTGCGCTCTCTGGAGTTCGGTAAGAAAACACTGCTCTGGGAGGACCGTAACTGGACGCTGGGCGCCGATATCAATACCTATCCGCTGGAACCAACCGATTTACGGCTCTGGGTTCTGATGGCGGCTTTACGGCGCGGCATCGCCCCGCAGAAAATTGCGGAACGAACTCACATCGATATCTGGTTTTTAGAAAAAATGATGAATATCATCAATATGGAAAAACGGCTGCTTTCTCAGCCGCTAACCCCGGATTTCCTCCGTGAGGCGAAAAAACTCGGTTTCTCGGATGAGATGATCGGGACACTGGCCGACAGATTACCGGAACAGATACGGGAGCAAAGGAAAGAATGGAACATCCGCCCGGTTTACAGGATGGTAGATACCTGCGCCGCGGAGTTCGATGCCGCCACGCCGTATTTTTACAGCACCTACGAGACGGAAAACGAGGCTATTCCTTCAACTAGAAAAAAAGCGGTCGTTATCGGTTCCGGTCCGATCCGTATCGGACAGGGAATTGAGTTTGATTATTGCAGTGTGCACGCCGCACGCGCGTTAAAAGAAGCCGGATACCAAAGCATCATGATCAATTCCAATCCGGAGACTGTCTCCACCGACTTCGATACCAGCGACCGCCTTTATTTTGAGTCGCTGGATGAAGAGAGCATCCGTGATATTCTGGATAACGAAAACGGTCAGAATGGCAACAATGTAAATGGACTGACACCTTCAATCGTCCAATTCGGCGGTCAGACCGCGATCAATTTGGCTGACCCGCTGGCACGCAGCGGCATGCCTGTTTTAGGCACCAGCGCCGAACATATTGACCTTTCTGAGGATCGGCGCCGTTTTGAACAATTCTTAGGCAATTTAGGCATTCCCCAGCCTCCCGGAGCCGGTGTCTCCAGCATTGAAGAAGCCCTAAAAGTAGCCAAGCTCATCGGCTACCCGGTGCTGGTGCGCCCCAGTTATGTGCTCGGCGGGCGCGGCATGGAAATTGTGCATAATGCTTCCGAATTATCGCACTATATGAGTATCGCCACTGAGTTGAATACCGGCCATCCGGTTTTGATCGATAAGTACCTGGAAGGCAAAGAAGCCGAAGTTGATTGTATCTGCGACGGTGAAACGGTACTGATTCCCGGCTTGATGGAGCAACTGGAAAGAGCCGGGGTGCACAGCGGCGATTCAATGGCCGTTTACCCCGGATTAACCTTGACGACAGCTGAGGTAGACACGATCACCGATTATGCGGTGCGCATCGGTTTAGCGCTGAATATAAAAGGTCTAATGAACATCCAGTTTGTGATTATGCCGGACCATCCGCTGGGCGGCGCGGCTGTTTATGTACTGGAAGTAAATTCCCGCGCCAGCCGTACCGTGCCGTTTATTTCTAAAGTAACCGGAGTCCCGATGGTCAAAGTGGCAGTCAAAGTGATGCTTGGTACTAGCTTGAAAGAACAGGGCTACGAGACCGGCATCTATACGCGCCAGCACCTGGTTGCGATAAAAGCCCCTGTCTTTTCCATGTCCAAACTGATAGGGGTGGATACACATCTCGGGCCGGAAATGAAATCCACCGGCGAAGTCATGGGTATCGATTACAGATTCGAAGCCGCGCTCGCTAAAACTTTACTGGCAGCCGGATTAATGCTGCCGCGTGAAGGAGGGATTCTCCTCAGTATCTCAGATAGAGATAAACCGGAAGCAGTACCGATCATCAAGAAACTGGCCGGTATCGGCTACAAGCTCTACGCCACTGAAGGGACGGCCTCCATGCTCAGCGCGATGGGTCTGCCGGTCACCATGACCACCAAGAAATTGAGTGAGGGACATCCGAATGTGCTGGATGTGATCATCGGCGGACAGGTGCAGGGTATTATCAACACCGTGACCAGCAGCGGCACCGTAATGCGCGATGGGTTTGCGATCCGCAGAACCGCGGCCGAAAGGCGTATCCCCTGTTTCACCTCTCTGGATACCGCCCGCGCGGCAATCGACATTCTGGTCAGAGACCGGCCCGATTATCACGTACAGCCTCTGGCAAGTTACCGCAACAGGAGAAAATCGTGAAAAATGAACTTTGTGAAATCCTTTCAAATGAAGAACTGATGCCCGGCACATACTTAATGTGGCTGCAAGCTTCCGAAATACCTCAGCAGGCACGTGCCGGTCAGTTCGTGATGGTCAGTTGCGGGGAAGAAACCACGCTGCGCCGTCCGATCAGTGTGCACAACATCAATGGCGATAAATTAGCACTGCTTTATATGGTCGTTGGCAAAGGGACGGATTGGCTGTCGCATCTGAAAAAAGGCGCCAACGCGGATATTCTAGGACCTCTGGGGAACGGTTTTCAGGTATCTCAAATGACGCCGGGAACGCTTAGTTACCTGCTGATCGCCGGCGGTATCGGTATTGCGCCGCTGCGTTTACTCATCGATAAACTAAAACCTTTCTGCCGC
>Ga0182021_10009297_pt1 | contig 11641 bp, 9 predicted proteins | sample 612E3MmetaG_FD_120493 | JGI IMG/M metagenome (GOLD analysis project Ga0182021, IMG submission 120493) | Permafrost microbial communities from Stordalen Mire, Sweden - 612E3M metaG (Illumina Assembly) | ecosystem: Environmental > Terrestrial > Soil > Wetlands > Permafrost | place: Sweden...
CACCCGGCGTGCCCGATATCACCTGGGGACCGCGTTGAATCCTGTGCTCGAGGTCGCACTGCGTTCGGTTAGTGTGCTGCTTGCTTTCCTGGTGCTTCCGCTGGCTGTTGGCCAGACCGAACACAAGGTCATGGCGCACATGCAGGGCCGGCTCGGCCCGATGTACGCCGGCGGATTCCATGGCTGGGCACAGCTGGTGGCCGATGGTGCCAAATTCGTCCAGAAGGAAGACATCGTCCCGCGCGAGGCCGACCGTTGGGTGTTCAAGCTTGCGCCTGCAGTCGCGTTGGTGCCTTATCTCGTTGCCCTGAGCGTCATCCCAATTTCTGCGACAGTGGTCGCAGCGAATGTCGGTGCCAGCGTGCTCTTCGTCCTGGCGGCCAGCGCCGTTGGGATCCTGGGGCTCCTGATGGCGGGTTGGTCAAGTGCCAACAAGTACGCCCTGCTGGGTGGCATGCGGGCGGCTGCACAGCTACTCAGCTACGAGTTGCCGCTGGTTCTCTCAGTGGCCTCCGTCGCTCTGGCCGCGGGCAGCGTGTCGCTGACCGGTATCGCCGAAGCGTGGAACCCGCTGTGGCTGTTGTGGCAGCTCCCTGGCGCTCTTGTCTTTCTGATCGCTGCTGTGGCCGAGCTACAGCGTCCGCCTTTCGACATGCCAGTGGCCGACTCAGAGATCGTGATGGGGCCCTTCACCGAGTACAGCGGGCTGCGGTTCGCGTTCTTCCTTCTCTCTGAGTACGCAGGCATCGTCGTGATGTCACTGCTGTTCACGGTTCTTTTCCTCGGCGGTTGGCGCGGTCCGTTCTCCGACTTCATGGGGCCCCTGTGGACGATCCTCAAGGGCCTGGTCATCGCGATTGTGATCATCTGGCTGCGCGTGGCTTGGCCGCGCCTGCGTGAGGACCAGCTCCAGCGTCTCGCCTGGTTGGTTCTCGTTCCGCTTGCGCTAGCTCAGCTGGCCCTGACCGCAGGATGGGTTGTGTTGAGCTCATGACCGATCAACAGCATTTCCCGAGAAATTCACCCACGTCACGTGGCGCTATACCGGGTCTGCTCAAGGGACTGGCCACTACAGCCAGGACGTTGACCAGGCCGACCCACACGGCCGAGTACCCCGACGCTCAACCTCACCTGCCGCCGCGCACCCGGGGGGTCATCGCCCTGCTGGAAGAAAACTGCACGAACTGCATGCTGTGCGCGCGTGAATGCCCCGACTGGTGCATCTACATCGACTCCCACAAGGAGACGCTCCCGGCAACCACCGAAGGTGGGCGGGAACGCCAGCGCAATGTGCTCGACCGGTTCGCCATTGACTTCTCCCTGTGCATGTACTGCGGTATCTGCATAGAGGTCTGCCCGTTCGACGCACTGCACTGGAGTCCGGAGTTCGAGTACGCCGAGGTCAACGTACTGGACTTGCTGCACGAGAAGACTCGACTCGGACAGTGGATGCCCACAGTGCCACCCCCGCCGGCGCTCGACTCGGGCTCGACCGAGGCTCAAGAGATCACAGCGGCGAACAAGCCTGCTCGAAAGGCCCCGGAGGGACGCCCATGACAACGCTGGACCTTCTCTTCGGTGCTGTCGGCCTGATCACGGCGGCGAGTGCGATTCTGGCGGTGACCACCCAGCACCTCGTGCATGCCGCGCTATGGCTGGTCGTCACCCTCGGTACCCTGGCTGGCTGCTATCTGATTCTGGGCGCCGAGCTGGTGGCCCTGGTGCAGTTGCTTGTCTACGTCGGCGCGGTGGTCGTTTTGGTCCTCTTCGCCCTCATGCTGACCCGCGCGCCCATGGGCCCCAGTCCAGAGCACAGTTCCAGTGCTGTTCAACGGATTGCAGCAGCGCTGATGGGCGCAGGCACTAGCGCACTGTTCGCTTCCGTGCTGTTACCGGCCTTGGGCGGAGATCTTCGCACCCCCAGACCCGGCGACACCAAAGGGATTGCGACCCAGCTTTTCGGAGCGTGGGTGTGGCCCTTCGAGCTGCTCTCACTACTGCTGCTGATGGCCCTGATCGCTGCGTTGGCCGTCTCTCGCATGCCGTCCAAGCCGTCTAAGGCGTCCGCGTCAACCATCCAGGAGCTTCCAGTCGAGGTGACGTCAGCATGATCCATATGTGGCTTCCGCTAACGCTGGTCTGCGTCCTTGCGGGGGCGGGGGCCTACGGCGTGATGGCCCGGCGCAATGCAGTGCTTGTTCTGATCGGTGTTGAGCTGATGTTGAACGCTGCCAACCTGCTATTTGTCACGATGGGCTCGGTGCTCAACGACACGTTGCGCACCGGTCAGGTCCTGACGCTTTTCCTCATCACCATCGCCGCTGCCGAGATGGGGGTCGCGCTGGCCGTGATCTTGGCACTGTTCCGCGACCGTGGCCACATCGACCTGAGCGAGCCCGGTTCATGACAGATTCCGTTTCCCTGGCCGCACGGCTGGTCATCCTCGCCCCCTTCGTAGCCTCGATTCTGGGTCTATGGGTCGCCCGCCGCCGTGAGGCCAGCACATTCATTGCGACCAGCGGCTCAGTGCTGAGCCTGCTCGCCGGCCTATACGTCCTATTTGCAATCCACAATGGCTCCTACACCCAACAGGTCTCCACAATTGGGGCGCTCCCGCTGGGAGGGCAGTTACAGATACCGCTGAACCTGTTCGTGGACGATCTCAGCGCGATCGTCGTGGTCGCCGTGGCCATCGTCGGGCTGGCGGTTCAGCTCTTCTCCACCTGGTACCTGCATGAGGACGACCGCGTTGGGGTCTTCGTCGCTTCGGTCTCCCTGTTCCTGGCGGCCATGTTCCTGGTGGTTCTCTCCGGTGATCTGGTGCTCACCCTCATCGGCTGGGAGGTCATGGGCTGGTGTTCCTACCTGCTCATCGGCCACAACAGTCGGCTTGAGTCCGCACGACGCGCTGCCACCAAGGCGTTTCTGGTCACTCGCATCGCCGATCTGGCGTTCGTTATCGGCCTTGTCATCCTGGCTTCTGGGGTGCGGACTACATCCATCCCGGTCGTGAACGCGGTCTGGCCCCACTTGTCGAGCTCGACCCTGACGGCCGGGCTTCTGTGCCTGCTCGTCGGCGTTGCCGGTAAGTCGGCGCAGTTCCCCTTCCACGACTGGCTGCCTGATGCAATGGAAGGCCCTACCCCTGCCTCTGCACTCATCCATGCCGCGACGATGGTCGCCGCCGGCACCTTCGTTTTTGCGCGTCTCTTCCCCATCTTTGTCTTGTCGGACATGGCCCGGCTCGTCCTCGCGGTGATCACGGCGGTGACCATGGTCGGTGCAGCGGTCATTGCCTTTGGTCAATCGGACCTCAAACGCATGCTGGCCTACTCCACCCTCAGCCAGATCGGGATCATGCTGTCCGCACTGGCCGTCGCGCCGGTGACTCTCGGTGTTGGCCCAGCGATCTTCCACCTGTTGTCGCACGCGATGTTCAAGGCCTTGTTGTTCCTTTCGATCGGGTGGCTCAGCGTCCTGATGTCAGGCACTGCGGCAGTGAAGCTCTCTGGTGGAGTGCGTTATCACCCGCAGCTGAAATGGCCCCTCGCCATCGGCCTGCTGTCACTGGCCGGTGTACCGCCCCTGGTCGGGTTCGTGTCCAAGGAGTATGTGTTGGGCGCGGCCTTCGACAACGTCACCGAGCTGGGCTCGGTCGCGGGGTGGATAGTCCTTGTCGCGTTCGGTGTGACGATAGTGCTCACCGCTGGCTACTGCACTCGTGCCTGGTTTGTTCTGACCCACCTCAAACCAGAGGAGGAGTCTCTGCGCCAGGCCACGATTGAAGCATCTCGCAAGGTGGTGGACGTCTCCCTCGTCGAGATCTTCACGGAGCCGGCAACCCTCACCGGGGCCGACACCCAGACGGTAGTGCCCGTGGTCGAAGCCGAGCCTGATCATGGCCATGGCGAGATATTCGCCGGTGCCCGTTGGTCAATCGGCGTTCTTGCTTTCATGACCGTGGTCGGAGGACTGATCATCTTCACCCCGCTGCTTCCCGTCCAACCACACATCGTTTGGTACCTGGCAACAACCTCGTTGCTCCTGATCCTGGCGGCCTGGGTCATAGTGGGGCGGATGGCTTCGATGAATCTAAGTGGTGATGCGGCCGACCTCCTGGGCGCCCGCCGAATGGCTTTGTTCGACAAAGGTTTCGGAGTGGACGGTATCTATGTCGCAGTGGTTTCCCCGGTGTTCATGCTGGCGCGAATCGTGGTGAAAGCGGACCGTAACGTCATTGACGCCTACGTCCGTGGCACCGTCGTGGCGACGCGCTGGACCGGCACGGCCAGCGAGCGCTACCACACCCGCAAGCCGTCCACGTACCTCGTGTGGGTGTTCGCCGGGCTCCTGGTTGTTGGCGTGTCGGGCGTGACGTTGTGGTAATCCTGCTTATCGGCGCCCTGCTGATCCCAGCTGTAACGGGCACCTATCTGATCCTCGCCGGCCGCGGCCCCAGGCCCGTGCCCGAAGAGAACGCCAACATGATCAGCCTCGCTGCAAGCGTGGCCACCGCACTGCTGGTCATCGCCACGGTGATGGCTCGACCGGTGCTGAACCAGCCGTGGCTGACCTCGCTCGGGGTCAGGCTGCATTTCGCGGTGGACGGAATCAGCGCCCCACTGCTGCTTCTGACCGCACTGCTCAGTGTCGCGGTCGTTATCAACGCGCGGTCGCGGCCATCCCATGGCGGCTCCCCGACGACGTTCTACGGATGTCTTCAACTGGTTGAGCTCGGAGCCCTTGCAACGTTCCTCGCACGTGATGCGGTCATCTTCTACGTCTCCTTCGAGATCGTGCTTGTACCGATGTGGGTGCTGATCTCCCGCTACGGCGACTCGCACGATCTCGCCGCTCGCCGCGACGCATCAGGTCGCTTCGTGCTGTATACGGTCCTCGGCTCCACGCTCATGCTGATTGGCATCCTGGCCCTCGTTCAAGCTTCGGGCACTGCAGACCTGGACGCCCTCGCAGCGCTGCACGGCGCGGGAATCGCACGCAGTACCCAGATCATCATTGCGGCGCTGCTCCTGGTCGGCATGGGGATCAAGATCCCTATATGGCCGTTGCACACCTGGCTGCCGCCCGCACACACCATCGCTCCCACTGCGGGTTCGGTAATGCTTGCAGCGGTTTTGCTGAAGATGGGCACTTACGGGGTCGTGCGGCTCGCCATCGCGCCGCTGCCCCTCGGATTCGGAGCCCTGGCACCGGCATTCGCACTCCTTGGAGTCATCGGCATCATCTGGGGAGGTCTGGCCTGTTTGGTCGAGAACGACCTCAAGCGGCTAATCGCCTACTCATCGGTTGCGCACATGGGATTTGTGGTTCTGGGGCTCTCCAGCGGGACGACCGTGGGACTGCAGGCGGCGTTGTTCGCCAACATTGCCCACGGCGTGGTCTCCGCACTTCTCTTCTTCCTCGTCGGAGGCCTCAAGGAACGCTGGGGATCAGCCGACATTGCCACCGCGCGCGCTGCATTGCGTGAGGTCTCGCCACGGCTTGGTTTCGCCCTGGTCGTCGGCTTCGCAGCCTCGCTAGGGCTTCCGGGGCTGGTGGGCTTCTGGGGCGAGTTCCTCGCGATGTACTCCGCGTGGAACCCGGCGCCCGATCGTCCCCAAACTTTCATGCGGTTCCTGGTCATCGTGGCCGTCCTGGGTGCCGGAGTGGCCGCCGCGTACTCGCTGCGGGTGCTGCGACTGATCTGGTCCGGTGACCGCACCACACCGGCACATGCGGACGCCCGCGGCGGCGAATGGTCCGTGCTGGCAGTCCTGTGTGCGGCAGTCCTTGTCCTGGGCGTGGCCCCCGGACTGTTGTTGAACTCGACCTCAAAAGCAGCCACCGCCATCACCATGGAGGTGCCCCGATGAGCCAGGCAGTCGTCAGCGTCAACGTTGGGATACTGCTGCCGGTGCTCGCACCGGCGATCGGAGCGGCGGTCGTTCTGGTCACCGACGTCGCAGTCCAGCACCTGCGTCGGGCGCACTACCTGATTGCGTTGGTCGCCCTGATGGTGGGCGTTCTCGCCACCATCGCCGGCTTGGGCTTGGTCTCCGGAGCCAATCGCCGGACACTGTGCCTGCCGGGCAGCGGCCAGTGCATGTATGTCGCAGACTCCGTCGGCTCGACACTGCAACTGGCCGCACTGTTGGCCGCCGCGCTGACCTTGCTGCTGAGTTGGCCCGACGACAAGAAGGAAGAGCCCGGTGGCACCGCAGTGGTCGTGAGCCTCGTGCTGGCTGCAACGGCCGGAGCCACCGCTGTTGCCGGCGCTCGCGACATCGGCTCATGGCTGGTCGCCCTCGAGCTCGCGACTCTCCCGACGGTGGCGCTGGTCGCCCTGCGGGGGGCGCGCTCGGCGATCTCGGGTGCCGTAGCCCTGCTCACCACTGCGCTGGTTTCCTTCGGCCTGCTGGCGCTCGCGGCCGCCTTGTGGTTCACGGCCACCGGGAGCGGGTTCCTGAGTCCCGCCAACGCGCTGGCCTCGAGTATCGATCCGGTCAGGCGTCCGATCCTGGTCCTGGCTGTGGTCGTGGTCATCGCCGGTATCGGCTTCAAGCTCTCGCTGGTGCCTTTCCATGCGTGGACTCCCGAGACTTACGAGGGAGCCCCCCTGCCGATCGCAGCCTTCCTGGCCGGCGTGTCCAAGATCGCCGCGCTGGCAGCTCTGCTCGTCGTGATCCGGGCCGTCACCCCGCTGGGAAACACCGCTCTGGCGGCCATCGCGATCGTGTCGGCGGTGAGTATGACGTTGGGTAATGTCATGGCGTTGAGACAGAACGGCGTCGTCCGGTTGCTCGCGTGGTCGACCGTGGCACAGGCCGGATGGGTGGTCCTGCCGCTGGCAGCAGTCTCTACGGATGCGGTGCACGCGGCAGGGGCCTACCTGCTGGCCTACGTCCTTGCCACGCTCCTGGTCTTTGCGGTGGTCGCTGCTTTGGTCCAGATCAGGGGAGCAGAACGAGCGCGCACCATCTCGGAATACCGCGGCCTGCTGAGCGACCACCCTGTTCTGGCCTGCGCCCTCGGGCTGGGCTTGCTGTCGCTGGCCGGACTGCCTCCGGGCTTCCTGGGTCTGGTGGCCAAGGTCGCGGCGCTGCGTCCCGTAGTGACTAGCGAGCTCTGGCTGCTGGCCGTCATCGCGGCAATCAACGCGGTGCTGGGTGTGGCCGTCTACCTGCGGTGGCTACTCATCGTCATCTCCACACCTGAGGCCACACCGCAGGTCCCGCTGGCGGTGCCGGCCCCAGCAGCACCGGCGCTGGTGCAGGCCATCCGGGTGCATCCCGCCACGCTGGTCGCCGTCGGTTTCGCGGCTGTGGCACTAGTGCTAACCAGTCTGAGCCCACAGATGCTCCTAGGGCTCCTCGGAGGGTAGCTGAGGAAGGTGGCTGGCCAGGTTACCTGCGGCAGGGAACACGATGCCTCATAGCCATGTTGGGATGAACATGCACAACCATTACAACGGGCTGAAGACCACTCTGCTCTTCAGCGGCATCTTCGTAGTTCTGCTCGCACTCGGCGCGGTGTTCCAACAGGGCCAGTACATCTGGGTCTTTGCACTGTTCGGGGTCGTCATGACGGCCTATGGGTATTGGAACAGCGACAAGATCGCGATCAAGGCCATGCGTGCGCGCCCGGTCACCGAGGCTGAGGCCCCCGCGATGTACCGCATCGTGCGTGAGCTCTCGGCGGCTGCAACAAGGCCGATGCCGCGGTTGTTCATTTCGCCGACCGAAGCGCCCAATGCCTTCGCCACGGGACGTAACCCGTCCCATGCGGCGGTCTGCTGCACCCAGGGGATTCTGGAGCTGCTCGACGAGCGTGAGCTGCGCGGGGTCCTTGGCCACGAGCTGATGCACGTCTACAACCGCGATATCTTGACCGCTTCGGTGGCGGCCGCCGTTGCCGGCGTCATCACCAGTGTCGCCCAGATGTTCATGTTCATGAGCTTTTTCGGCGGTGGTGGGGGCAGCAACGAGGACAACCGTGCCAACCCGGTTGCCATGATGGCCATGGCCCTTCTCGCGCCGCTAGCCGCCACGACCATCCAGCTGGCAATCACCCGGACGCGTGAGTATGACGCCGACGAGGACGGCGCCACGCTCACCGGCGACCCGTTGGCTCTGGCTTCAGCGCTGCGCAAGCTTGAAGCCGGGACGGCCGCGGCGCCACTGGCACCTCAGCGCGATCTGGTCAACGCCAGCCACATGATGATCGCGAACCCGTTCCGGGCCCAGGACGTCTCGCGGCTGTTTGCCACCCACCCGCCGATGGCGGACCGTATCGCCCGCCTGGAGACGATGGCCTCGGGGTACCGCGAGCGCTGAGCGGCGCTCAGCGGTAGCGCCCGCACGACCTGCGGCGGCCGCTCACAACCGCCTCTGAAAGAGTGCGGGGATGACCAACCTGACCCGTTTGGAAGCCGGGGCGCGATCTGCCCTCATCGATGTCACCGGATACCGCGTCGAGCTCGATCTGGACCAGGGCGCCACGACCTTCGAGTCTTGCAGCACGGTGAGGTTCACCTGTGGCGAGCAGGGGGCGTCGACGTTCCTTGACGTCAAGCCTTTTCGGCTCCACCGGGTCACCCTCAACAACGTTGAGGTTGACCTCGACGGCTTCGACGGCGAGCGGGTCACGTTGACCCCACTGGCTCTGCAGAACGAGGTCGTGGTCACCGCGACCATGAGCTACAGCAACGATGGGCAGGGCTTGCACCGTGCGGTCGACCCCGCAGACGGTCAGCACTACGTCTACGGGCACTCGTTCCTGGACGCCGCGCCGCGGGTCTTCGGGTGCTTCGACCAGCCGGACCTCAAGGCTCCCTACGACGTCAGCGTGACGGCACCGCAGGAATGGATTGTGCTGGGCAACGGTGCCGCCAGCCGCACCGGTGCGGGAAGCTGGGTGCTGGCCACGACCAAGCCCCTGGCCACCTACTTCTTCACCGTATGCGCAGGACCCTATGTCTCGGTCACGGCGGTCCATGACGGGATCCCGCTGGGCATCCACGCCAGGGCCTCGTTGCGTGAACCGCTGGAACGCCAGGGCGAGCAGATGCTCGCTATCACAGCGCAGTCCTTCGACTACTACCACTCGCTGTTTGGCATCCGTTACCCGTTCGGGCAGTACCACCAGGTTTATGTCCCCGAGTTCAACGCCGGCGCGATGGAGAATCCTGGCTGCGTAACGCTGCGTGACCAGTACGTGTTCCGCGGGATGATGACCCACGGCGAGGTGCTGACCCGGTCCAACACGATCTGCCACGAGATGGCTCACATGTGGTTCGGCGACTTGGTGACCATGAAGTGGTGGGACGACCTGTGGCTGAACGAGTCCTTCGCCGAGTACATGTCTCATCGGACGCTCTGTGATGCAACGGAGTTCACCGACGCCTGGGTCGATTTCTCGATGGCACGCAAGCCATGGGGGTACGCTGCCGAGCGGATGCCGTCGACACATCCGGTGGCCGGCTTGCCTGCGCCCGACGCCCAGTCGGCGTTGCAGAACTTTGACGGCATTTCCTACGCCAAGGGGGCTGCAACGCTGCGCCAGCTGATCGCCCACATCGGCGACGACGCGTTCATCTCCGGGGTGGGGCAGTACCTGCGCGCCCATGCTTACGGTAACGCGGCACTTGTGGACTTCCTTGCGGCGATGGAAAGGGCCAGTGGCAAGGACCTGAAGGGCTGGGCCGATGCCTGGCTTCGGACCGCCGGCCTGGATGTGATCTCGGTGCAGACGAGTATCGATCAGGGCTCCATCACGTCGGCTGCGGTGCGCAGGACGTCGCCGAAGGCCTATCCGGCAGATCGTCCGCACAGCGTCGACGTAGCTGGGTTCTCGGGTGGCACAGAGGTGTTCCGCGTGCTCACCACAGTGGACCAGGCTGAGACAGCACTGGCTCAGATGGAGGGCCAGCCGGCTGCGAATATGCTGATCCCCAACGCGACGGACCTGACCTGGGCCACCATCAAGCTTGACGCGGCCACCGTAGCGGCTGCGCCCACTGAACTGGCGGCCGTGCCGCAGGCTGAGGCCCGGGCAGTCGTGTGGACCGCACTGATCGACGGGGTCTGCCTGGCCGAGATGGACCCGCGCCACCTCCTTGCAGTCCTGGCCGGTTCCTGGGCCAGCGAGAGTAACCAGTCGATCATCAACCGGGTGGGCCTGCTGATGACCCAGCGGATCATCCCCGCATTCATCCCGCCCGGCGAGCAGGACGGCGCCAATGCAGTGATTGCCAAGGCTGCCGACTCGATGCTTGCCCTGGCCGAACCCGGTTCGTCACGGGCTCTGCTGGCCGCACGTTTCATGGCGAGCTCGTCGGCCGAAGAAGACTTGCTTCGCCACTGGGCGGCCGCCGAGAACCTGCCCCAGGGCCTGGAGGCGGACTCGGACTTTCGTTGGCTCGTGCTGGGCAACCTGGCCCGACGCGGACTCATCGGGTCAGCCGAGCTCGACGCCGCACTCGATCAGGATCACTCCATGGCGGGCAACCTCAAGTGGTTGCAGGCGAAGGCATCCGCCCCCTATGCGCCCGCCAAGGTCTGGGCTTGGGAACAGCTGACGGGGGAGCATGGCCGATCAAACTATGAGCTGAACGCACTGGCGGCCGGTTTCTGGCACGCTAGCGACCAAGACGTTCTGCGGCCGTATGTGGCTCGTTACTTCTTCGACGTGCCCGCGCTGTCCGGGCGCGTCGGAGAGGACGCCCTGGCCAGAGTTGCAGCTTTGGCCTACCCGGGCCATGTGGTCGAAGCGTCCACGGCGCAGCAGTCCGCAGCGGCGCTGGAACTCCTCGACCTTACGGCCTCGGTACGAAGGGCCATCGTGGACGCTGACTCCCACTTGCGGGAGGCTCTGGCCTCGAGGGCTGTCTTCGGGTGAGCTCGTGTCCTGGTTGCCTAGCGGTAGTTGGTGAACTGGACGGCGACCTCCAAGTCGGCGCCCCGCAGCATCGACATGACGGCCTGCAGGTCGTCCTTGGATTTGCTGGACACCCGTAGCTCGTCGCCCTGGATGAGTGGCTTGACGGTCTTGCCGAACTCCTCGCGGATCATCTTGGAGATCTTCTTGGCTTCTTCCTGGCTGATGCCGTCCTTCAAAGAGGCCTCAAGACGGTATTCCTTGCCGGAGAGCTGGGGCTCCTTTTCGCCAAGATCCAGGGCCTTGAGCGAGACGTTGCGCTTGATCAGCTTGGTCTGGAATACGTCAAGGATTGCCAGGACTCGCTCCTGGGAGTTCGCCTTCATCACGATGTTCTCTCCGCTCCACTCGATGGAGGCGCCGACGTTCTTGAAGTCGTAACGCTGGGAGATCTCCTTCTGTGACTGCGTCAGCGCGTTGCTGACCTCCTGTTTGTCGACCTTGCTCACGACGTCGAACGATGCGTCGGCCATGTTGGCTCCTTCGGTGTGTTCAGGTGGGCGGACACTTAATGAGGGGAGGGATAGTGGTGCGGTTTGTCGTGGTGCGAGCTGCCCCGATTGGACGAACCCCGTGGTTGACTTGCTATCCTTCCATCCGCACCTAGGCAGGTTGCCCGAGCGGCCAATGGGAGTGGACTGTAAATCCATCGCGAAAGCTTCGAAGGTTCGAATCCTTCACCTGCCACCACGTGCTGAAAGGGCCC
>Ga0182021_10009298_pt1 | contig 11640 bp, 15 predicted proteins | sample 612E3MmetaG_FD_120493 | JGI IMG/M metagenome (GOLD analysis project Ga0182021, IMG submission 120493) | Permafrost microbial communities from Stordalen Mire, Sweden - 612E3M metaG (Illumina Assembly) | ecosystem: Environmental > Terrestrial > Soil > Wetlands > Permafrost | place: Sweden...
CACGCTTGACGTTAATCACGTATAACGTTACTATATGGGCATGATCGTCTCGTTCAAGGACGGGAACACCGAAGCGCTGGCCGGCGGCCGGCGTGTGAAGCGGCTCGAGAGTGTCGAGGCGGTTGCGCGTCGCAAGCTGCGCCAACTGCAGATCGCCGGTCGCCTCGACGACCTGCGGGTGCCACCCGGCAACCGCTTGGAGGCACTCAGGGGTGGCCACGCGGGGCAGCACAGTATCCGCATCCACGACCAGTACCGCGTCTGCTTTCGCTGGACACCCGGCGGCGCCGAAGACGTCGAGATCGTGGACTACCACTAGGAGTATGACGATGCCAGATCTCAAGCGCGTGACCCCCGGCGAGCTGCTGCGCGAGGAGTTCCTCCTGCCCATGGGCATCTCGCAGTACCGCCTCGCCAAAGAGATCGGCGTGCCCGCGCAGCGAATCGGCGAGATCGTCGCCGGTCGCCGTGCGATCACCGCCGACACCGACCTACGTCTGTGCCGCTTCTTCGGCCTCTCGAACGGCTACTGGCTGCGCGCCCAGGCAGCCTACGACATCGAGATCGCCGAGGAGGCACTCGCCGACCAACTGACGCACATCAAGCCGTGGTCTGAGTCAGCGGCCTGATCGTGAAAGGTCTGTCCACCGACGTTAGACGTGGCCGAGCCGGAGGGGGGTCCGCGATGAGGGTCGCTGGGTGGGTGAAGATGGCCGCTCTGCTCGTGGCCGTTGCAGCCGGGGGCTGTGGCGCTCAGACCGCCGCTACCGGTTCATCGCAAACGCCGGCAGGCGCGCCATCGCCTTCGATCACCGCGTCGGCGACTGCGGGTGCCTCGGCACAAGCGGTCGTCCGGCAGTTCTACGAGCTCCTCTCGGCGAACCGTGTTACTGAGGCCGGTGCCCTGGTAGTGCCCAATGAGCGGGCCGCAGTGGCAAGCATGCTGGCCGAAGACCCCGCGTACGTCGGGCTCACTGACCTCCAATGCTTGGTGCTTCGACAGGGCAAGGAGGTCGCAAAGGGTGGTCCCCCGGCCTGGGCCAAGTACGTCGACCTGTGCGAGATCGAGAGCCGATACGTCACGCACAAAGCCAGCGTGACCGGCGCTCCTTCTGGGCAGCAAATGCGTTTCGCTGTACTTGGCAGACAGACAGCCGATGGACCCTGGCTGCTCGTCGATTCGCCCGGGACAGGTCCGTGAGACAGATACGCAAGCAGGGACGCACGCCGAACAAGCGGATCCCGACTCGCGAAGCTCGCGGGTTGTCCGCTGGACGTTTGCCGAGTGTGGACGTTCGGGTCGAGATAGCAGGACCACAGGAGTTGGATGCCATGCCGGCGTTCTACGACGAGACCCAGTACGCCGGCGGGCTCCTGCCCTCAGACCGTGTGGTCGTGGCTCTTTCCGGCAAGCAGATCGTGGGCGCCTACCGGCTGGCCCGGGAGCACGATGTGCTCGTTCTTCGCGGCATGCGCGTGCGCTCGCAACACCGTCGCCAGGGCATCGGAGTGCGTCTTCTGGATGCCCTGTCGGGGTTAACCGAGCCGTGCTACTGCCTGCCCCTCGTTCACCTGGCTGACTCGCTCTACGGCCGGGCCGGATTCGCAGCGCTCACCCAAGCCGAGACGCCGGCCTTCCTGCGTGAACGGGCGGCAGAGTATGCTCGCCGGGGTTTCGATGTCATCGTCATGCGGCGTGAGCCGACTGCGAGTTGATGAGGCGTGGCAACGTAGAAGGGCACCGCGGTGGCGGCCTCGATCTGGCGGAAGTCGTGGAACTCGGTGCCGCTGTCGGCTGTGATGCTGCGCATGCGGCCCTGCTCTCTGCCGATCAGCTCGATGCAGCGCCTGCTGGTCTCGGCGGCCGTGTGGCATTCGAGCTTGCCGAACTCGTGCATGGCCGGTCCTTCCGTGTGTCGGCACCGCGGACCGATTCCCGCGGATGATCCACGCTCTACGCAGATCGAGCCGGCCATCTCATGGTGACTAGGCCGACTGGTCGAATCTCCACCCGCCTCGGTCTGATGACGTGCTCGCGCCGAGGCGGGTAGTATGTGGGCGGGAGGTAGCTCATGGTCGCGGTATTCGATGATAAGCGGGGGGCGCTTGAGGCGCTGTGTCGCCGCTTCGGTGTCGCGCGCCTTGAAGTCTTCGGATCCGTGCTGCGCGACGACTTCCGGGCGGGCAAGAGTGACATCGACCTGCTCGTCGACTTCGCACCTGCCGATCCCTACGATGTCGCTCACGCCTACTTCGACCTGCTCGACGAGCTGCGCACCCTGTTTGGCGTGGAGGTCGACCTCGTCATGACGGGCGCCGTCAAGAACCGCTACATCGCCCGCGAGATCGAGCGCACGAAGCAGTTGCTCTATGCCGCGTAGCCCGCGCGCCTACCTGGCCGACATCATCGACGCCTGTGACGCGATCGCGGCGGCACTGCGTGATGTCGAGCTCTCCCGGTATGAGAGCGATCGTCTCATCCGCTCGTCCGTGGAGCGTGAGTTCATCCTCATCGGTGAAGCGCTTACCTCCCTGGCCCGTCTCAATGCCTCACTCGCGGCGCGCATCTCGAACGTGCGCATGATCATGGGCTTCCGCAACCTCCTCACGCATGACTATGCCGCCGTCCGAGATTCCACCGTCTGGGCGACCGCGGTGCGCGACGCGCCAGTCTTGCGCGATGAGTGTCAGGCCATCTTGGACGAGCTTGGGGAAGCGGACTGACAAGCGCCTCCTGACACCCGCCTGCGGCGGCTGCAGGCTATGCGCCCAACGTTGGACGGACAGAAGGCCGGGTGATTGGTGGTGCGGGCGAGAGTGCCCGAGACGGACTCGGGCATACAGGGTCAGAACGTGGTCGCTGAGTACGATCGCATGCAGCGACGGCTCCGCGACCGTGGCTGGCTCGAGACCAAGAGCGTGCTCTCGCACGGCATCGACCACGGCCATGCCCTCGAGATCGGGCCCGGTCCGGGGTATCTCGGCTTGGACTGGTTGAGCTCGACCACCGACACCAGGCTGACGGGCGTCGACATCAGCCCTGACATGGTTGCTCTTGCGACGCACAACGCCTCTGCGTCCGGCATGCAGGGTCGCGCGGCTTATCGTCTTGGCGGGGGGCAGTGCATCCCGTTTGAGGATGCCGCATTCGAGTCCGTGTTCTCAGCGGGCTCGCTTCACGAGTGGGACGATCCGCCCGACGTGCTCGCTGAGATCGCTCGCGTGCTCAAGGCCGGCGGTTCGGCCCTCGTCCTTGACATGCGGCGTGACATGGCCCTGCCGCTGCAATGGTTCATGTCCGCGAGCGCCGGCTCGTCTCTAATGCGCACCGGGTTGAAGAGTTCTATCGCTGCGGCCTACACGCCGGGTGAGCTGCGCGACCTGGTCGGCAGAAGCCGTCTGGACTGGTCGGTCGAGGCGACCCCGTCCGGCGTGGCTCTGTTCGCAACCAAGGTGTAGGTCTGCTGTGCACCTGGCCGCCGTCGCTGCACCTTCACGCAGTGGCACGCTCCGTCTTCCTCTGCGCGCCGACCAGTTCCTCGACCGTGGTGATGCGCGCGCCGTAGGTGCCGCGCAGGTACTCGAGCGCGTCCTCTTCACTCACTCCTTCGAAAGCGCACGTAGCATCGCGCGGCACCGTGATCTTGTACCCGCGGATCAGGGCTCCATAGGCCGAATGGCGCACGCAGATGTGAGTATGCTGGCCCGCAAGCACGACCTCGTCGACGCCTTCCTCGCGCAGTCGCTCGTTCAGGCCGGTCCCGTCGAAAGCGCCGTAGTAGCGCTTGGGCGAGATGAGCTCGCGCTCGCCGGGGTGCGGCTGCAACTCGGAGATGACCTGCGCGCCCGGGCTGCCGGCCATGGCGTGCTCTCCCCAGATCTTCATCTCGGGGTCGTCCGGCCGGTGCGCGTCGTTCGAGAAGACGACCACCCAGCCGTCCCACCGGGCGTACTCCAACAGCCGCTTCAGTGGCGGCACGATCGCCTGGGCACGCGGGTTGGCAAGCGCTCCCCCGACGAAGTCGTCGAGCATGTCGATGATGACCAATGCTTTCATCTGTGACCTCCCGATCGTGGGGTCGGCGACAAGATAGTGCCACGGGGCTTTGCGGGACGCTGCGGCGCCCCTCAACTGCATATTCCCGCTTCCACACATCGATGCTCGGCAGATTGACCACCGCCCGCCGCCGTGTGCCAGATCGACGCCGGTAGATTGAGACCGTCCACGCGGTTGTTCATGGTGCGAGGCCGCCGAGGGGCGCGATGTTGCCTCCCACGCCGCGAATGATATACCCTATGGGGTATAGGCGGCTTCAGGCCGCTCAGCGCTGAGGCTTCCGCGCCTTCCGAGACAGACGGCGGGCGTCGGCCGATCCGGAGGTGACCTGCAGAGTGTGGCCCTTCACGCAGAAGAATACCGATCATGACTCGGCCCTCCCCAGGACGGTCGACGTGCGCCAGGCGTTCGCGCGCAGCAAGGCTGGCGCCGTGCTGGTCGACATTCGCTCGGAACAGGAGTTCGCCGCCGCTCATCCCAAAGGGGCGCGCAACGTACCCCCGTCGCGCATCGGTGCCGGAGGTGGCGGACTGGCGCCCGACGACGAGATCCTGGTGATCTGTCTGAGCGGCCATCGCAGTCTGACCCAGGCGCGCAGGCTGGCGAAGATGGGCTACACGAACGTGGCCAACGTCGCCGGCGGCCTGCGCGCCTGGCAGCAAGCCGGTCTTCCCGTCAAAGGTCGTTAGGCCGGGTCAGGTGGCAGCCCGTTCAAGCGGCGCGACCGCGGATCGGACCAGCGGCGGCGGCGGCGCCCCAGAGGACCGCCGGGCCGCAGGTCCCGGGTCGGCGGACAATCGATGGCCCGCTCAGCCCTCCCCGGCGAGCCTCTCAGCGGCCTTTCGCTCCACGCTAAGCCCCAGCTCGTTGGGGTCTCCGTGACGCAGTGCCTTGGTCGGGCAGACCCGCACGCAGGCAGGCTCCAGACCGCTCTTCAATCGCTCGGAGCACAGGTCGCACTTCTGCATGGTGCCGTCGGCGCCGTAGCGCGGCACACCAAAGGGACAAGCGATGGAGCAGCTGTGACAGCCGATGCACAGCTCTGCCTGGACGATCACGACCTCTGTACCCGCCTCCCGCTGCAGCGCGCCCGTAGGACAGGCCAGCAGGCAGGGCGCGTCTGCGCAGTGCATGCAGGCGAGTGAGACATAGCGCAGATGGGCTTCCGGAAACGCTCCGGTCTCGACGGCGAACACCTGCCGCCAGGCCGTTGGCCCTTCCCGAACTTCAATGTCATTCTGGTCCATACAGGCGACGGTGCAGGCAAAGCAGCCGCTGCAGCGCTCCACGTCCAGATAGAAGGCGTTGCTCACGGCTGGACCTCCTCGCCGTCACGCGGCGTGTCCGCGACGTGCCCGTTTCCATGCGCCGCCTCGGCGGCGTGCCCGTTCCCGCGAGCCGGCGGCGGGTCTATCCTGCGCACGCTGCACAGCAGTGACTTGAACCCGGGGAACCCGGAGATGGGATCGAGGTAGTCGGGGTCGAGCAGCGTGTTAACGTCGGCCTCGGGACAGCCGTGGTACATGTGCACCACTCCCGGCTGTCCAAGCTCCGTGACGTTGGCGAGCACGCGGATCGCACCGGCGGGCGTGGCCAGCTCGATCTGGTCTCCCTGGCCGATGCCGAGGCGGGTCGCATCGGCGGGATTGATGTCGGCGGCAGGGTCCGGGCGCAGGCCGCGCGTCCAGGCAAGCCGGTAGGTGCGCGAGTGCACGAACATCGGCAGCCGTGAGCCGGTGTTGAGGACGAAGGGATACTCCTCCGCGAGCTCCGGCGAGGCTTCCAGGCTGTGTCTGGGCGGCCGGTAGGTCGGCAGCGCGTCGATGCCCAGCGCCGCGGCGTGCTTCTGCAGGATCGACGAGGCCAGCTCCATCTTGCCGGTCGGCGTCGGGAAGCCCTTGTCCCGGTACTTGCGCTCCGGGTTAGCCAGCGGCGCGGGAACCGGCATGCCGCCCGGATGCTCGCGCAGCTGGGCGACGCTCATGCCGCTCGGCTCGAACATCCAGTTTAGGGCGGCGTCGAACGTCGCCGCCGGATCGGCGCCGCCGTCCGGCAGCGGGTTGAGCAGCGGGTCGTCCAGGCCCAGCCGTTGGGACAGGTCGAAGACGATGTCGGTGTCGGAGCGAGACTCACCCAGCGGAGCGACCGCCGGCTCGGTGAGCAGGGCGTACTTCTCTGGATAGCAGCGCAGCTCGCTGCGTTCCACGGAGCTGCAGGCCGGCAGGACGATGTCGGCGTAGCGCGAAGTGTCGGTGGCGAACAGGTCGATGTCGCAGATGAACTCGAGCTGCTGCAGTGCTTCCAGGAAGTGGTCCGAGCCGGGGAACATGCGGTGGTTGAGGCCAAAGGCGACCATCGTCCGCAACGGATAGGGATCGCCGGAGACGATCTGACGGGGCAGGTCCATGGATTGGCCCTGATCGACCAGATCGGCCCAGACGGGGAAGCGGTCCGCTCCCACGCGGGGCGGCAACTCGGCGAGCGGGCGCGGCAACTCGAACTCGTGCTGACGAGTGACGAAGCCCGCTCCGCCGACCTCGAGCCAGCTGAAGGGGGCGGCCCGGTTGCCGCCGGCCACGTCGTAGTTGCCGGTGAGGCCGATGAGCGAGAAGACGGCGCGGTAGTTCTGCACACCGTTCGTGTGGTGGACCACGGGCGCCGCGCTCGGCATGAGGGCGGCCGGGCCGGTGGTGGCATACAGCCTGGCCGCCGCGCGGATCTTCTCCGCCGGTACGCCGGTGATGCCTTCCACGCGCGCGAGGTCGAACTGCGCGACGTAGTCCCTGTACTCGGCGAAGCCATGGGAGTAGTCGGCCATGAACTCGCGGTCGTACAGGCCTTCTTCGATGATGACGTTGGCCATGCCCAGGGCCAACGCGCCGTCGGTGCCGGGCCTGAGTTGCAGGTGGATGTCGGCGCGAGAGGCCAGCGGCGTGACGCGCGGATCCACGACGATGAGCTTCATGCCGCGCCCGATGGCGTCCAGCATGCCGCGAGCGCCGGTCGTGTTGGCGTAGAAGGGGTTGGCGCTCCAGACCAGCAGGCAGCGCGTGTTGGGCACGTCCGGCCCGGCCATCTGGCCGTAGACGAGGCGAAAGGCCATGGACATGGCGGTGAAGCAGGTGCTGGACTCGGTGCAGAAGTTCGGCGTGCCGAACTGCAACGCCAGCCGCTGCACGAAGGGTCGCATCTGCTTGGGGTAGCCGACGAAGAAGACGACCGACTCCGGGCCGCTCTGGGCCTTGAGGCGCTGGAGGTTGGAGACCACCTCATCCAGCGCCTCGTCCCAGGAGATCGGCACGAACTCACCTGAGCCGCGAGGACCGACGCGCCGCAGCGGCGTCCGCAGCCGGTCCTCATGATAGACGTACTGCCGGGTGGCCGAACCCTTGGAGCACAGCGTGCCACCGCTGTGCGGATTCTCCTTGGATCCCTCTACCTTGATGATGCGGCCGTCGCGAACGTAGAGATCCAGGCCGCACTGCGTCTGCGGGTCGCAGATCGCGCACACCGACTTGCGTACCTCGATCCCGGTGTCTTCGCCGGGGATCTTCGCCTTCAGCCTGCGTTCAAGCTCGTCCATGTGACCCTTCTCGCCCAGTCGGAGGCAGAACCAGCCTCAGATACTCTCACGTCGCAACCGCGCGCGAGTGCGTGCACCAGCGGACCAGCTTCAATGGCCGCGCCTACTATGTTGAAGCCGGCCAGCCGCCCGTCGCTGTACGCGCAGGCCGCGACGCCGCCGGTCTCGTCGAGATCGACGACGTCGGGTTCCCGCACGGTCCCGGCGCTGGCGAACAGCAGACCGCCCACCTTGGTGATGTTGTACGGCAGATTGCCTGCGTATTCGGCATGTACGCCGGCCATGTTCAGGCCGGCCACCCTGCCCTGCCGGCGAGCGTTGGCCCACAGAGCCACCACCTCGTGCCGGCCGGTCAGCGGATTGAGCGCCTGAGCCACGTCGCCGGCGGCGTACAGCCCCGGCACGCTCGTTTCCATGTGCTCGTCGACGAGCAGGCCCATGTCTGTGGTCACCTGGCCTGGCGCCAGGAAGTCCAGGGTGGGACGCGAACCGGTGCAGACGACGATCAGATCTGTCACCAGGGCCGCAGTGACCGTTGCGCGGGTGGGGCCACCCGAGCCGCCCGCAGTGCCGGCCGCACGGCCGCCGCCGAACCGGGCGAGCAGACGACCGTCAGCGGTCTCCACACGTTCGATGCCGGCACCGAGCCTGAGCTCGTAGCCCTGGTCGCGAAGATGCTGTTCGAGGACGCAGGCGCAGTCCGGATGGGCAGCGAGCGGCAGGACGCAGGCCTCCTTCTCCACGATGCACACCTGCATCCCAGCGTCACGCAGCACCTCCGCTACCTTGACGCCGGCGAAGGAGGCCCCCAGGACGACGCCGTGCGGCGGCCGCTTCTCGGCCGCCGCACGAGCGACAGCGTCGGCCACAGCCTCCTTCAGTCGCAAGGCATCGTCGAACGAGCGCAGCCCGCACACGCCCGGCGACTCCAGACCGGGCACGGGCGGAAAGGTCGTGTGGGCGCCCGAGGCGACGAGGCAGGCCCGATACGTGTACTCGGCGCCGTCGGCCGTCGTGAGACGCCGCTCAGACGGCTCCAGCAGCGCCACCGGCGTGTTCAGATGAGCCCGCACGCCGTAGCGCTCGTAGAACTCTGGGCCGCCGAAGGGGAAACACATCTGCCGCGGAATGGCGCCGGAGGCGAAGTACGTGCCCAGCATAGGGTTGTACGGAGGGTGCGGGTTGTCGGCAAACAGGTCGATGGAGCCCCGATAGCCCGCGCCGCGCGCGGCCATGGCCGCCTCCGCCGCGGCGGCGCCGTTGCCTACGATGACCATGTCCAGGGACACTGGGCTCAAGCCGATCAGGCTCTCCGACTTCCAACCTCATCACGAATACCGGAGAAGCTTAGTCCCAATCGCCGCGGCCTGCACCATGCCCGGTCGCGACCGGCCCAGCGAGACCCCTTTTCAGTTGCAGACGGACTGCCCTTGAGGCGCGGACACATGCGCTCCGGCGGCCGTTCGGGCCGCGTGCGCCAGGGGATACGGGCCGAGTCATCACCGCTCGGGCCGGCACCTGGACCGAGCGGGTCGTCGCCGATCCATCCGTCCGCGTGAGCACCGCCAGCTGGAACGCGGATGTGGTCCCCGAGGTGCAACTCTTCGAGGAGGTCGGCCGGCGGCCCTAAGGGCGTAGGCAGATGGAGAAGAAGCAGAGAAGCGCAGAGGTCGCCGGGCCCGCTCCGTTCGACCGGAGCGTCAGCCGTCCGCGAGCTCGGCCATGAGCTCGCGGACGGTCACGATGCGGTCCACCCGCCAGGCATTGGTGCCGACCGTGTAGAGCGGCTCTTCTTCGGAGCCAGCCAGCCCGGCCGAGCTGCAGAGCCCGTTGCAGATGCAGAAGCACCCATCGCCGGCCACTTTGGCGCGACAACGAGTGAACGATCCCTTCTCGTCTTTTAGGAGCACGTAGCCTTTGTCGCACTTCGGCGTCCGCCGGTCGGCGAGCGCCGACTGGTACATCGGCGAGGTACGCAGCACGCGGAACGGCAGGCCGCAGGGCGAGCCAGGATCGGCGGCCACGACGATGTCCTCTTGCTTGGCCTGCACGACCGCCTGCTTGTACGCCTCGGTGGCGCTGCTCTCTTCGGTCGCCAGAAAGCGCGTCCCAATCTGCACGCCGTCGGCACCCATAGCCAGGAAACGGCGGATGTCCTCGTTGGTGTAGATACCCCCGGCGACGATCACCGGGAAGTCGCCGTGTGATTGGGCGACTTCCTTCACCGGTGGCAGGAGCCGCTCCAGCGTGTTCTCTTCCAGGTCGATCTGGTCCATCTGAAAGCCGAGGTGACCGCCGGCCAGAGGACCCTCCAGGACCACCGCGTCGGGACGGTAGTGCTGCCGCTCCCAGCGCCGGCAGATGATCTGTAGAGCGCGGGACGAGGACACGATCGGGATAAGGGCGGTGTCGCCGGGAGCCTGGATGTCCGGCAGCGCCAGCGGAAGGCCGGCCCCAGAGATGATGGCGTGCGCGCCTTCGTCGATGGCCGCCCGCACGGTTGCCTCGTAGTCGCGCTGAACGGCGACCATGACGTTGATGCCGGAAAAGCCACCGGTCGCCCTGGCGGCCGCGACCTCCTCGCGAACCGCCTCGTAGGTGCCGAGCTTGCGGCCGAGGCGCTGACCGACGAGCCGGTCGAGGCAGGCGCTGGAGAGCGTGCCGAAGCCGCCGGCCAGCGCCACGGCACCGGCGAGCGGGTGAAGGGAGACGCCCACGCCCATGCCGCCCTGGACGATCGGCAGCGGGACGCGGATGCCCTTGATAGTGAGGGATGGGAGCGGCGGATTCGGCATAGTGTGACTGTGACGATACCACCTCCTTGCGGGCTGTCGGGCGCGCGGCGCTACAGACGGCGCCGGCCAGACCCACAAAGGGACATTTATCGGCGCCGGAGGTGAGCTCGAACGGCGGCTGGGTACGTTGCCGCCATCCATGCACGGCAGACGGCGGCGCGCCTTGGCTGCTCTGGACGGCGACAGTGTCCGACGGCAGATACCCGCCCTGACGGTCCCCGACAGGAGGCGGGCGCCGCTACCTGCCGGCGCGCCGGCCCACGCTGCCACGGCAACGACGTTGCCAGCTTCGAAGGGTCCGGCTAGGGTGACGGAAAACCACGGGGGGAGGGTCGGCATGACGAGGCATTTCGGACCAGGTTGGGGCGGCGTACGGCTCGCCGTTTCGGCGGTGGGCGGCCCGCGCGTGCCGGGTCGGGGAACCCCATGAGAGGGCTCTCTTGGGGTCTGCCTGTCGCCGTCGTGAAAGCGCCGCTTGGCGCCGTGGCCTCGCTCGTTCTCATCGTCGCCGCGGCCATCCTGCTCACCATCGGTTGGCGACTCGCCGTCCGCAAACGCTTCGAGGCTCATCGCTGGGTCCAGACGGCGGCCGTCTCGCTGAACGCCGCCGTCGTGCTGGCCTGGATGATCCAATCGTTTGTCCGGTACGTCGTTCCGGCCATCCCGCATCGGCTGGGCCAGGATTCGTACGCACTGACCACGAGCCATGCCGTCGTAGGAGCGGTCGGCCTCGTCCTCGGCGTGTTCGTCGTCCTGCGAGGGAACGAACTGGTGCCGGCCGGGCTGCGGTTCACCAACTACAAAGCCTTCATGCGCAGCTCCTATGCGCTCTACATGCTGGGCACGCTGATGGGGATCTTCGTCTACATCGCCGCCTACGTAGGCACGTAGCAGCCACCGGGGCTGACCGGGGGATGGCGTTGTCCGCACGATGAACGTGCTCTCGACCAGAATCAGGCGACGGGGAGACCGCGCGATGCCCAGTGAGCGCGGCCAGACGCCGTACCCGGGGACTCCCCTGTGGACGACCGGCACCTGGAGGCGCTTCGCCACCCCGGACCGGCGACTGCTGCTGTTGAGTATCGCGCTGCAGTTGGCGCTGGCGACCCTGCTCGGTCATTCCTACGACACGCGCGTCTTCATGTCCGCCGGCTACCTGGTGGGCAGCGGCCACAACCCCTACCTGCCGGCAGACCTCAGCGCCG
>Ga0182021_10009299_pt1 | contig 11639 bp, 12 predicted proteins | sample 612E3MmetaG_FD_120493 | JGI IMG/M metagenome (GOLD analysis project Ga0182021, IMG submission 120493) | Permafrost microbial communities from Stordalen Mire, Sweden - 612E3M metaG (Illumina Assembly) | ecosystem: Environmental > Terrestrial > Soil > Wetlands > Permafrost | place: Sweden...
ACAGCATGCTTGTTGCCGGTGAATGCCCTGCCAAGGGAACTGTCAAGCTTCAGAAAATAAACCGAATCAGTATGAAATGTGAGAACAGGACTTGTTCCTATACCCTGGTTAAGGATCAACAGGGATGTCAGGCTGTTCAGATGCCGTTCTATATACGCGGTTTCAAGAGCACGCTGATTTTCCCAAATGGGTTTGAGGGATTCATCCAGCTTCTTTGAAAGTTCAGCAAAATCAGGGTCGTCCTGATGTGTTATAAGGCTGCTTTGAAGGGAGTTATATATTTTCCTGTTCCGGAAGGTCGTATCAAAGAACTGCTTCATGTCGCTGCTGCTGACCGATCCTGTAATCATGGCATCCTGAAGTTTTGATCCGTCGGAAGAAGTTATCCTTAAAGTATCCCCGGGCCTGAGCTCCAAAACTAATCTGTTATTCCCGGTCAGGCTTAAGAGGTACAGGCCGGTTTCTTTTAAAACGAATCGGAAAGTAAAATTTCCCGATTCATCAAGGATCACTGAGTCGAGCGTTATAGAATTTCCGGGTCCCACTTCCTCCAATTTCAGAAGCCGGCCCGAAGCCCGGCCGATGTTCCCACCGACGCTGGTATTACTTTCCCTCGCTAAACGGCAGGAGACCATAAGCAGCAGGATAAGCAGAAAAAATAACAGCCTTCTCATGTTAAATCATGTTTGATCTTACGGATAATAAATTTATCAATAGGAAACGTAAAATCCTCCTCTTTTAGTTTGGAGATTTTCAGCCATCTGAAACTTTGTGCCCCGTCAACAGCCGGTATATCGTTTTTAATTTCAGTCGTTTTGAAATGGAAAGGCTTATCAATATTAACTTTGTAATATACATTAAACAATTGCATATCGGTTGGCAGCAGGGTAGTGGGCTGGTAGAAATCGGTTGTATAGAAATGAGAGATATCCCGGATCTTTGAATTCAATTCTTCCATGAATTCCCTTTTCAGGCAGTCAATAGTCCCTTCACCGAATTCCAGCGCTCCTCCCGGGAATTTGGTCATGAAAATGCCAAGCCGGAATTCGTCGGTGACCAGGATCCTGCCATCTATCTTAAACAGGCCGTAAATCCTTATATTAAACCGTTTTTCAGTCATGGGTTTTTTATTTTTAGCAGGGTTTATGTGCTCTTGTGATCTGCCTTTTCCCCGGAGGGCCGGGGATTTTCTCCACCCTGAAACCCGAGGCTTTCATTGCCCTGGTGACATCCCCCTTAACCGAATAAGTCGTGAGAACCGCCCCGGGTTTCATGGATTTAAAGAGTTTCAGAAAGATACTATGGGTCCATAGCTCAGGTTGAACAGCAGGAGAGAAAGCGTCAAAGTAAACGAGGTCGAAACGTGTTTCACCCGGCGTATAGTCTTCAAGTTTCTGATGAATTTTATTAAGGCTGAAGAATGTGCTTATATCGTCAGTCTTACCCCACCCGGCAAGATGTATCTTTTCGAAGATCCCTGTATAATCTATGGAACAGAGCATCCGTGGATAATTCAATTGTTCCCAGATTTCTCTTTCCAGGGGACAGGCTTCGATAGCAGTGTATACAACGGCCTTGCCCGACGTTTCCGCCCCGATCTGCGTAAGCAGGGCATTAAGACCTGTTCCGAAGCCGATCTCAAGAATATTTAACCTGTCATGCAAGGAAGCTATATGACGAAACCCTGCTTCAATGAAAACATGCTGAGACTCCCGGATAGCCCCGTATGTTGAATGATAATTCTCATTCAGGCCGGGATGGAAAAGTGTATGGGAGCCATCCGCAGTCATTTCAAGGACCGGTTTGTTATATTCACCTGAAATCACTTTACAAAGATGTAATTTAATCTATGAATAATTCGTAATATGCTTGACTTTTATTTGGCAAATGAGTACCATGACCACATTAAAACCGTTCCTGACATCCCTCAGGCGAACCTGCCTTCTCTTCATTGTTATTCTGAGTGTAATAGTCCTGGCAGGTTGTTTCGGGCTCAACCTCAATTACTCTACACCGAAACGGGCCGGGAAATATCCCGTATTCACCATTAAAGATTCTCTGAGGGGATCAAATACTCCTGCAAGGTCATGTTATGATGTGGGGTTTTACGATCTGAATCTTACAATAAACATCGGCGGGAGATCCATTTCCGGCAATGTGCTCATGAAATTTAAAATGCTGAAGATGGCTGATTCGATCCAGCTCGATTTGTACCCTGACCTCACAATCGACAGCATTCTCTGGAAAGGCAGGAACCTGGTTTGCTCGCGAAAATTCACGGCAGTTTTTGTCAGGTTCCCTCAAATGATGAAAGCCGGGGAAACGGAATCGATCCGCACATATTATCATGGTGTCCCCCGCTTTGCCAGAAAACCACCATGGGAAGGCGGCTTTGTATGGAAAAAGGATAAAAACAAGAAAGACTGGATTGGTGTTGCCTGTGAGAATGACGGATCAAGTCTGTGGTGGCCTTCCAAGGATATTCTTTGCGATGAGGCCGACAGTGTTCACTTCAATATGACAATCCCCGCCACCCTGGTCTGCGTAAGCAATGGTATTTTGGTTTCAGTTGACAGCAATGCCCGCACAAAAACCTTTCACTGGGTACACAGGTATCCTGTAAATTCCTATAATGTAACATTTTACATCGGGGATTTCAGGAAGATCAGCTTTCCTGAAAAAAATAAGGAGATCGGATATGCTGTGGAGTTTTATGTCCTTCCTCACCATGAGGAAATTGCCCGGAAACATTTTCTTCAAACCTTTGATGTTCTGAAATTCTACGATTCCCTGTTCGGGCCTTATCCATGGAGAAGAGAAAACTTTAAACTGGTCGAAGCTCCTTTTGAAGGGATGGAACATCAAACGGCTATAGCTTATGGTTCAGGATATAAAAACCTGGAATATGGTTCCGATTACATCATAGTGCATGAGACGGCCCATGAATGGTGGGGAAATTCAGTCACGGCCAGGGATTATGCCGACATTTGGATCCATGAAGGGTTTGCCACTTATTGTGAGGCTTTGTACCTGGAGCATAAATCGGGTCAGCAAAAAGCGTACTCGTTGTTATCCTTCTATTCAGCATTGATTAAGAATAAATATCCTGTAGTAGGGCCATATAATGTCGCTTATTGGGACTACCATGACGGGGATAAGTATATGAAAGGCGCCCTGATGCTGAATACTTTAAGGAATTATCTCCGGAATGACAGCCTGTTCTTCAGGATACTGAAAACATTTTACCGGGAGCATGAGTATGGTTTCGCAACCACCAGGGATTTCATAGATCTTACGCAACGTTTGAGCGGACAGGAACTTGGATGGTTTTTCAATCAATATCTTTTCGATCGCCGTTGCCCTCAGTTATGGTTCAACTCTTATCTCACTTATGACTATGACAGGAAGGAATACAGTGGTTTCAGGATGACATATATGTATAAAGGGATAGACCCTGATTTTATATTACCGGTAAAGATAACTGATGACAATTCAAGCCGGTTGATTTACCCCAAACCGGATAAAGAGCTTCTGGTGATTCCCCGGCAAACAAGTTATTTTAGGCTAAATACAGATCATTCCTATATTTCACTGCGCCGCAAATCATTGAATGCTATCGATCAACAGCAAAAGATTTTAGATGCCGTAAAAAAGAAATAAAGGGTGAGATTACCACAACCTCACATACTGGTTAGGCTTGTATTCGTGCATGAGCCCGTAAATGGTTTCAAATACATTCTCGGCATTGGGGTTAGAGAAATAATCACCATCATTGCTGTAGGCCGGGCGATGATCGTGGGATGTAAGCGTTCGGGGTTCAATGTCAAGATACCTATAACCGCTCTGTCCCTCCAAGACTTTCTGCATCATGTAAGCAGTTGCGCCTCCCGGGACGTCCTCATCGAAGAAAACAATCTTGCTGGTTTTTTTCAGGGAAGTGACAATAGTACCTGTCAGATCAAAAGGTATCAGTGACTGTACATCAATCAATTCAACCGAAATATTGAAATCCTTAAGCTGGGTAACGGCTTCCTGTGCAATGCGGACGCACGATCCGTATGTTACAAGGGTGAGGTCGCTGCCTTCATTCAGAATTTCGGGAACGCCCAAAGGAACGCGGAAGCGGCCGATGTTTACCGGCATCTTTTCCTTGAGCCGGTATCCGTTCAGTGGCTCGATGATGAGTGCAGGATCATCGGAGGCCATCATGGTATTGTAAAATCCTGCAGCCTGGGTCATGTTTCTGGGAACCAGGACATACACCCCGCGTATGGAATTGATGACCATGCTCAGGGGGGAGCCTGAATGCCATATCCCAACCAGCCTGTGTCCTCGGGTGGAGATGATCACAGGCACTTTCTGCCCGCCTTTTGTACGATAATGGGTTGTGGCAATATCATCGCTCAGAACCTGCAAGCCATAAAGCAGGTAATCAAAATACTGTATCTCTGTAACCGGTCTGAGCCCTCTTAGTGCAAGACCCAACCCCTGGCCGAGGATGGTAAGTTCGCGTATACCTGTATCAAACACCCTGTTTTCACCGAATTTTGCCTGAAGGCCTTCCAGTGTCTGATTTACACCGCCGATCTTACCCACATCTTCCCCGAAATACACCATCAGGGGGTTGTTTTTCAGAAGATAGTCATTGTTGGCGACAAGAATTTCACGCCCGGTAACAACAGGGGAATCTTCGTTGAATACAGGAGGGATGCTTTCAACTTTGAGTGCCGCCTGTGCCGACTGGCTGTAAAGATGTGAACTGTAACGGTCGGCATTCATTTTCCGCTGTTCTTCCATCCACACCTCCAGATCGGCTTTCATCGGCTTTTTCATGCTGCAGTTTGTACAAACATCCCTGAGTATCTTCTTTGCAGAGGAGATGACATCTTTACGGATTGGCTCGGCCAACAACTGCAGGTCGGCAACTATCTTGTCGATGCGGTCCTGCTTTTTGCAGGGGCAATTGGTTGAGGTAACCACTGTAATAAGATGTTCCCTTTCGGCCCTGATGGGTGCCTGGTATGCTTTCCAGGCCGCATCACGGGCTGCTTTGGCTGCTTTTATTGCATCAGCTTCTATCTGGCCCAGCTCAACAGGAGTTGCAACGCCGGATTCGAGCATCCATTCGCGCATTTTGCGGTTGCAGTCGAATTCCTTTTCCCAGGCCAGCCGCTCAGGCGGTTTGTACCGTTCATGCGAACCTGAAGTGGAATGTCCCTGGGGCTGGGTGAGCTCAGTAACATGAAATACCACAGGTACCTGGTCTTTTCTGCAGATGGCAATCCCTTCTTCAAACATATCAAGCAGTGCAGGATAGTCCCATCCCTTGCAGGAATAAAGCAATATACCCCCGGGCTTGTCTTTGTCCTTTACAAATCCTTTCAGTACCTCATAAATGCTTTCCTTCGTTGTCTGGTATTTTTTTGGAACGCTGATACCATATCCGTCGTCCCATATAGCAAGCGCCATGGGGACCTGCTGTACACCTGCTGCATTTATGGTCTCCCAGAAATGACCTTCTGAGGTTGAAGCATCGCCGATCATGCCGAAAGCAACCTCATCGCCGTTAACAGTGAATTTCTTGCCGGCTTCCTGCATTTCCTTATTGTTCCTGAATGTTTTTGAAGCCAGAGCGAGCCCGAGCAAACGGGGCATCTGAGCTGCGGTTGGGGAGATATCACCGGAAGAATTTTTTTGTTTTGTAAGATCTTTCCATTCCCCTTTTTCGTCGAGGCTGCGGGTAGCGAAATGATTATTCATCAGCCTGCCCGCGTTATCGGGATTCCTTGTGAGATCAGTATCGCCATAAAGCTGGGAAAAAAAGCGTTCCATGTTTGACAAGCCTGCAGCCATCATGAAAGTCTGTTCGCGGTAATATCCAGAACGCCAGTCACCCTGCCTGAAAAACCTGGCCATGGCAAGCTGCGGCACTTCCTTTCCGTCACCGAAAATCCCGAAATTAGCTCTTCCACCCAGGGTTTCACGACGCCCAAGCAGGCTGATCTGCCTCGATTCACAGGCCAGACGGTAGTCAGCAAGGACCTCTTCTTTTACAAAGTTTCGTTTTTTGTTCATACCATAAGAGTTTGGTGATTTCGTATACTCGAATACCCGAATACTCGAATTTTGAATTGCGAATGCCTCAATTTAATAATTCTCACCAAGTATCTCGAAATACGCCTGGGGATGCTGGCAGGCAGGACAGTTCTGAAGGGCTTTGGCGCCAAAATGAATATAGCCGCATTTTCTGCAGATCCAGTATACTTTTTCTTCCCTTTCGAAGACCCTGTTCTTTTCCATGTTGTTCAGGAGTTTCCTGTACCTATTCTCGTGATGTTCCTCAACCAGGCCAATCAGTTTGTAGGCGGTGGCAACTTTCGGAAACCCTTCTGAAGCGGCTACCTTCGCAAATTCAGGGTATAGCTCCGTACATTCCTCATGTTCACCGTCTGCTGCAGCTTTCAGGTTTCCGGCCGTGGTTCCTATAATTCCTGCAGGATAAGTGGCCGTGATCTCAACAGGGCCTCCTTCCAGGAAACGGAAGAATATTTTTGCATGGGACTCTTCGTTAAGCGCAGTCTCCATAAATAGTGCAGAGATCTGTTCGTACCCTTCTTTTTTGGCCTGCTTTGAGAAGAAAGTGTAACGGTTTTTGGCCTGGGATTCGCCTGCGAATGATTTCATCAGGTTCTTTTCGGTAAGTGTTCCTTTGATCGATTTTTCCATAACAAGTTCATTTTTGATCAAAAATAACAGATTTAAGGTTATCATCAAAATATGATCAATCCTGAATGACCAAAAAACAATCTATGACTCTTTCAAACCTTCAATTAACCAGTCAATCAATCAGAATGTATTCTTCCTTCCCAACCCCGCAAATGGGGCATACCCAGTCATCAGGGATGTCATCAAAAGCTGTTCCCGCCGCGATGCCCGAATCAGGATCCCCTTCGAACGGATCATACACATGGCCGCAAATGGTGCACTTGTACTTTTTCATTATTTGTTTTCAATCCAGTTAACAATTTTATCACAGGTAGGGACATCACCGGGAGGAACCATTCCAACCAGTTTGCCGTTTTCATCGATCATAAATTTCTGGAAATTCCATTTCACGGGGGCATCCATGACCCCGTTCTCATCTTTGCTGGTCAGCCACTGGTATAATGGGTCGATATCCTTCCCTTTTACCGAGATCTTAGACATCATCGGAAATGTAACACCATAGTTTTTAGTACAAAATTCCCTGATCTCTGAATTGGTTCCGGGCTCCTGTGACATGAAATTATTGGCGGGGAAACCGATGATCACGAAATTCTTATCGGCATATTTTTTATAAAGCTCTTCCAGTTGTGCGTATTGAGGAGTATGTCCGCATTTTGAAGCGGTATTTACGACAAGGACCTTTTTCCCCTTCAGTGATGAAAGATCAAAAGGTTTTCCTTCAAGCGTTGTTGCCTTGAAATCATAAAATGATTTACCGGTCTGTGCATTAGCTACATGTATCATGGCTGTAATTGCAATTATCAAACTTAAAAACTTCATACCTTTGAATTTTATTGGTTCATTCATGCTGCAAAGGTACAAAAATTTATTTCTATTTATAATAATTCTAAATTATTCATTAACTTTGTGCCGCGAAATTCCGGATAAAAATTCAGTTTCACGCCCGGTTTAAAATCTGAAAACATGACAAAGATCGAAATAAAAGAAGGGGCAAAGGCTCCCGATTTCACACTGCCTGCTCAGGATGGCAGTATGGTCAGCCTTTCACAGTTTATTGGAAATAAAACAATCGTATTGTTTTTTTACCCGAAGGATGAATCCTACGGTTGTACAAAAGAAGCATGCAGTTTCCGGGATAATTACGAGGTTTTCAAGGAGGCGGGCGCTGAGGTTATCGGGATCAGTGCGGATGATCAGGCTTCTCACAAATCCTTTGCTTCGCATCATAAGTTGCAGTTCATTTTACTTTCCGATGTGGACAGGAAGGTTGCAGGCCTTTATAATGTTGGCAGGACCATGGGACTGCTGCCGGGCAGGGTCACTTATGTGATCGATAAGAACGGTGTAATAAAAAAAATCTTTTCTTCTCAGTTCAGCTTTGAGAAGCATATGGATGAGGCGTTGAAGGTGATTACCCAATAGGCGGCTCTGTTCTGCTTCATTTTCAGGCATGATCCTGACAGGTTAATGAATCAGTATCTTCTGGTATTGAAAAGGATGGCTGCAATTACCCCCGGAATCCATCCACAGCATGTAAGGATAATAACCAGCAATATTGCACCGCATCCGCGGTCAAGTACGGCCAGGGGAGGGAAGATAATACAGATTATCGCTCTCAGAATTCCCATAATGGATTAAATCCTGTCAAAATTAGAATTTTTCGAACACTCCGAGGCCGAAAAGACCAAAATCATATTTAACGGGATCAGCAGGATCCAATTTTCTTAAAGCAGCCGTCAGTTCTTCAGCGGCTTCCCAGTCATTGGCTTTTCGTTTCAACAAACCCAGTTTCCTTGCAACATTCCCGGTATGAACGTCAAGAGGGCATAGGAGTTCCGACGGGTGAATTGATTTCCATAATCCGAAGTCCACACCCTTTCCGTCGTTCCTCACCATCCAGCGAAGGAACATATTGATCCGTTTGCAGGAAGCTCCTTTGGAAGGGTTTGCAATATGTTTTTCCTGTCTTGGCTGATGAGGGAGCTCGAGGAATATCCTGCGGAAAGCCTTGATGCGCGACTTGAGACCGGCAGCAGGCCCGGGAACGAAGCAGCTCTCAAGTCCACCGTGATTATTATAAATATTCTGAATTGAGCATAAGTAAAATATGCAGTCCTCTCCATTAAATGTACGGTGAACGAATTTCCGGAAAGGCTTAAGATCGGCAGGCGTAAAGGACCGGATAAAACGGGAAGGAGCCATGTCCATCGTTTCCATAAGGGACCTGGCATTCTGAAGTATGCTTTTGCGTAACCCCCAGGAAATAGTGGCAGTAAGAAATCCTGAGATCTCTATATCTTCCCTGGATGAAAAAAGATGCGGAATCGAAACCGGATCGCTCTCGATGAAGCCTGGAGTGTTGTACTGATCGTGCTTGGCGTCGAGAAACTCCCGGAGTTCGTATTGAGTGAGTGATTGAATGATTGAATGATTGAGTGAATGACTGATTGATAGAATGATTGAATTGATTCCGTCAATCAATCATTCTGTCATTTAATTAACTACCTGCACAGCCTTGATCAGGTCTTTTCCGATCTCAAGAGCCTTTTCGTTATCCGGGATGAGATTGTGATGCCTGGCCGGAAGGGATTTCTCAAGCCCTTTATGTATGAATTCGGGCTGTACCAAGGGTTTCAGTTTAAGGAAGCCACCGAGGACGATCATATTGAAGATCTTGGAAAGGCCAAGTTTCCCGGCCTCATCCGCAGCAGCTATCGTATAAATGTTGATATCCTTGCGAACAGGAATCCTGGTGATCCCGTTGGGGTCATAAATCAGCAGTCCTCCGGGTTTTACAGCCTTCTCAAATTTGTCGAGCGACTGCTGGTTCAGGATGATGGCCGTGTCGAATGAATTCAGGATGGGGGAACTGATACGTTCATCACTGATGATGACGGTTACATTGGCGGTTCCTCCGCGCATTTCAGGCCCGTAGGAAGGCATCCAGCTTACTTCCTTGTTTTGCATCACTCCTGAGTAGGCAAGGATCTTCCCCATGGAAAGGACGCCCTGTCCGCCAAAGCCTGCAATGATTATCTCTTCTGTCATATTATTATGAATATCGAATATTGAACAACGAATTCTGAAGTACGAAGTTTCGGTATTTAGCTACTTCGCTATTTCGCTATTTTGAATTAGTTTTCCGTCAACCTTGATATCGCCCAGGGGAAAGAAGGGGAACATGTTCTCTTCCATCCATTTGTTCGATTGTACAGGAGTCATTTTCCAACCGGAGTTGCAGTTTGAAACCACTTCTATGAAGGTGATGCCTTTATTTTCTTTCTGTATTTCGAATGCCTTGCGGATTGCTTTCTTGGTTTTGCGAACATGGCTGGGGGTATGCACGGCCTGGCGGGTAACATAATAAACTCCCGGCAGGTTTGCAATGAGTTCGGTGATCTTCAGCGGATGTCCCATCATAGCCACATCGCGGCCGTACGGAGAAGTTGATGTCCGCATGCCCGGAAGTGTGGTGGGGGCCATCTGTCCGCCGGTCATTCCGTAAATACCGTTATTTATGAAAATAATGGTAAAGTTCTCTCCGCGGTTGCAGGCGTGAATGGTTTCGGCAGTACCGATAGCAGCAAGGTCGCCGTCGCCCTGGTAAGTAAATACAAATCTTTCAGGCCAGAGGCGCTTGATTGCAGTTGCAAGGGCAGGTGCACGGCCGTGTGCAGCGCCGATCATATCGATATTCATGAAATCATAAGCAAGAACGGAGCAGCCAACAGGGGAAACACCGATGGTTTTATCCTGTATGTTCATTTCTTCCAGGGTTTCCATCAGCATCCGGTGCACAACACCATGTCCGCAGCCAGGGCAATAGCTCAATGGCCTGTCGACAAGGAGAGCAGTGCGTTTGTATACGATATTCTCATCCTTGCGTATCTCGGTTTTAACAAAAGGTTCCTCCATAATCAGCCTCCGATAATTTGAGTTTCAAGCGCTTTCACAACTTCATCCGGTGTGGGAATGATCCCGCCAAACCGCCCGAAATGTTCTACTTTAATGCTGCAGCCCACCGAAAGGCGCACGTCTTCAATCATCTGCCCGGCATTCATTTCAACAACCAGTATGCCCTTGACCTTTTTAGCAAGGTCATGGATGGGTTTTACCGGGAAGGGGAAGAGGGTAATTGGCCTGAAGAGGCCGACTTTAATGCCTTTGGAGCGGGCCAGGTCCATGGATTTCTGGCAGATGCGGGCCGAAAGGCCGAAAGCAACGAAAATATATTCGGCGTCTTCGCAGCCGAGGGTTTCATAAAGGACCTCGTTTTCCTCCATCTTCCTGTACTTTGCCTGGAGTTTCAGGTTCACTCTTTCCTGTCCTGCAGGGTCAAGGTCAAGAGATGTTATAATGACATGTTCACGGTTCTTAGGTTTACCTGTTGCAGCCCATGGGTTCTGTTTGATGACTTCCTCCTCGGTTCTGCGTGGTATGGCGTCAAAAAGAACAACTTTTTCCATCATCTGGCCGATGGCGCCGTCGGAAAGTATCATCACCGGGTTGCGGTATTTAAAAGCAAGGTCAAATCCCAACTTTACATGATCGCACATTTCCTGCACAGAGGCAGGAGCAAGTACGGCCATCTTGTAATCACCATGGCCGCCGCCTTTGACGGCCTGGAAATAGTCGGCCTGGGAGGGCTGGATGGTCCCCAAACCGGGTCCGCCGCGGACGATATTCACAATGAGAGCAGGCAGTTCGGCTCCCGCCATATAGGAAATTCCTTCCTGCATCAGACTGATGCCCGGACTTGAAGAAGATGTCATCACTTTCTTACCTGTTCCTGCGCCTCCATAGAGCATGTTAATGGCAGCCACCTCACTTTCGGCCTGAAGCACAACCATACCGGTGCGTTCATGCGGTTTTTCCGCCATGAGGTACTCCATCACTTCAGACTGAGGCGTTAT
>Ga0182021_10009300_pt1 | contig 11639 bp, 10 predicted proteins | sample 612E3MmetaG_FD_120493 | JGI IMG/M metagenome (GOLD analysis project Ga0182021, IMG submission 120493) | Permafrost microbial communities from Stordalen Mire, Sweden - 612E3M metaG (Illumina Assembly) | ecosystem: Environmental > Terrestrial > Soil > Wetlands > Permafrost | place: Sweden...
CGATGACCTCTTTTACTGGGCCGCACTTCGGACATTCGAAATGCTCATCTTCAAAAAACAAGCCATCTTTGTGGAAGGTCTTATCGTATTGAAGCCCCATGCCACATTTTAAGCGGACAGCCAATGCCCATAATCCTATAGGTAATTCTTCCTTTTTCGAGGTCTTAAGCTGCAAGCCCTTAACTTCACACTATAACCCGTTGTCGGTACAAACCTTAACCCTGCGTGCGCCAAGCTTGTAGGAATAGTAGAATGGAACCCATGATTTTATTACTGATTAAAATAGTCATATTCTTAGTCTGCTCCGCTTTCCTGCTCTGGTACTCCTGGAAGCCGTTGAAGGATGCGCGGGCACACGGTTTTTACCGGTTCTTTGCCTGGGAATCGATCTTGGCGCTCATACTGTTGAATGCAGATGTGTGGTTTCGTGACCCTTTCTCCCCATTGCAGGTTATTTCGTGGCTACTTCTGGCAGTCTGTATTACTCTGGTAATTCACGGCTTCTATATGCTGCGGGTTATTGGAAAACCTGAGGGGGATTTTGAAAATACTACGGCACTGGTAAAAAAAGGCGCGTATAAATACATACGACATCCGTTGTACAGCTCACTGTTGTTCCTGGCATGGGGAGCCTTCTTGAAGGATATTTCGATACCAAGTCTAATACTGGTGATTCTATCCACAGTATTATTGTTTCTGACCGGCAAGATGGAGGAGAAGGAAAACTCCGCCAGGTTCGGCAAATCGTATGCTGACTATGTCAGAGAGACCCGGATGTTTATCCCTTTCGTATTCTGATCTTTTATCGATTAGAGGATTGGCTGGCCTATGACGTCGTCGCACCAGCAGGTGAGACTGCCCTCCATAAACTTCACGTTTTTATATTCAGCGCCTTTAAGAGTGCACGCGGCCTGGTATGCGCGTCCGCCCCTGCGGCAAAGGACCACAATCTCCTTTTCTTTGGGGAGCTTGTCCATTTTAGTATTTAAGGCAGGAAGCGGAATTAAGGCTGTCTGGGGCGCGTCAATTCTGGTACGCTCTGCTTCAAGGTGGCTCCTGACATCCAGCAAGACAAAATCATCTTTCCTGTCGATTTTTTCCTTTACTTCAGTGGGCTTTAGTCCTACTGTTCTTCCTGCTATCTTATTGCGGACAAGATTGGCCAGGTGGTGCAGCCCGTCAAGAGCCGCGTTAAATGGCGGGGCATAGCAGAGATCAAGATTGGCCAACATGTCTACGGTCATCCCCATGGTTATGGCCGTTGCCAGGACATCAATGCGTTTTATAATGTCACCGGGGCCTACACCCTGTCCGCCCAGAATTCGCCCGTTTTGAGCATCAACCACTATCTTCAGGACCATTTCTTTACTGCCGGGATAATAGTCGGGTAGATCGGGGGCAGCTACCATTCCAGTTGCGTATGTATATCCCATTTCTTTGGCTTGTTTTTCTGTGATGCCTGTCCTGCCCACATTAAATTCGAATACCTTAACGCAAGCGCTGTTTACAACTCCTGGGAATTTCTCTTTCCCGCCTGTAATATTAGCTGCGATGATATGACCATGCTTATTGGCAGTAGAGCCATTGGCCGATAAGGCCTTCTGCCCTGTCACGATGTTCAAATTAGCAACGCAGTCACCACCGGCATATATATCAGGATCGCTGGTCTGCAGGTAGTCGTCTACTGTGATGTCCCCGCGTGGGCCGATTTCCAATCCTGCCTCTTTTGCCAGCTTTGACTCGGGACGTACACCGACGGCAACAATGGCCAGTTCAGTCTCGATAGTTTCCTTGTCTGTGACTGCGCCATTCACCCTGCCATCTTCTCCTTCGAAGGCCGTGATCTTCTGTCCCAGCTTGAGTATTACGCCTTTATCCTTAAGATGTTTTGCCACCAGATCGGAAATTTCGCTGTCCAGTAAGGCGGCAAGGACATTGTCCAGCGCCTCGACTATTGTAACTTCAAACCCTTTGGCGACAAGTGCTTCAGCCATCTCGACACCGATCAGTCCGGCTCCTACAATCACCGCCGTTTTATTGTCGGCTTCTTCTATCAGCCCGATGATCTCATCGGCATCCGGAACATTTTTCAGAATATGTACTCCTTTGAGATCGATTCCTGGGACTTTCGGCACAACTGCTCCGGCGCCTGTGGTGATGACCAGCTTATTGTAATCCATGGTATAGCTGTGTTTATCGGATAAATCAGTCATATTTACCTTATGCCCTGTCCTGTCTATGCTGTCTACCCTGGTATTTATTAATACATCCACATTACTGAGTTTTTTGAAAGCAGCGACGTCACGTACCATGAGCCTGTTTCTGGGTTTTACCACTCCAGCGATGAAATAGGGCAACCCACAGGCAGCGTAAGAGACCATTGATTCATCCTGTATCATCGTTATCTTAGCTCTGGGATCGAGCCTGCGTACTCTGGCTGCGGTCTTGGGCCCACAGGCTCCACCGCCAATGATGACTATGCTATTAATGTTCTCCATCTGTTTTCTCCTCGTATTTATGTCGCCATAGTGAAAAATGTAAACAGCTTATGATAATAACAAGCTATTGTAAAAACTGTGATATTTGTCATATCATGGTAGGTAATAGACTTTGTACGGAAATGAAATTTTGTATCCTATACTATTGATACATGATGACAAGTCAAGTATAATTTTGATAACTGAGCGATTATGATATAAGAGGCTGGATATACGATACGAATCCCGTGTGCGTTTATTTTGGTCAAAGGCACAGCTGACATGTTGAATAATCGGGCTGTGCCTGTTTTTTTATGAATATCAGCAGGAAAACTACGGAAACAACAGGGCCGGGAGAACTTGCAAGCCCGGACGATCTTCGTAGCTCTGCGGTCAATAATAGCCAGGAGAAATCGGTCAAAGCCTCGTTACCGGTTGAAATTCCCCTCTTTGTTAAAAACCTCATTAAACGTTCTGTGGACCTTGTATATATGGTGGACGGGGATGCGTCATTTTTAGCTGTAAACGATATGGCCTGTCAATTCCTGGGATATTCCACCGATGAATTGCTTGCCATGAAGCTCTGTGACATAGATGTCATCTATGACATGGTGAACTGGCAAAACGCTTTCAAAAGGCTCAGGAGACTCGGATCTTTCAGATTTGAGACTTTGCAGCGCAATCGTGATGGAGAGATATTCCCTATAGAGTTGACCCTGAACTATGTGATGCAAAACGGGCACGAGTTCTGTCTTGGCATAGGGCGGGATATAACGGAACGCAAGAGGATTGAAGAAGCGCTGAAAGCAAATGCTGAGAAATACCGGGCCGTAGTAGAAGACCAGGTTGAATTGATCTGCAGGTTCGTGCCCGATGGCACAATCACTTTTGCCAACCGTGCATTCTGCCAGTTCTATGGTAAGACCAGCGAGGAAGTGGTTGGGAAAAGCTATTTATCACTGATAGCTGAACCACAGTACCCGGTATTTACTGCATCAATAGAAGATTTATTGTCCGAACCCGGTAAGGTCATCTATGACATCCAGCCCTATAAAAAGGGCGAAGGCACCATGTGGATGGAACAGACTCTGCGCGCTTTGATCTCCGGCAACGGCCAGGTGGAGAAATTCCAGGTTGTCTTGCGCGATATTACTGATAAACGCAAAGCCGAGCAGGCTTTGAGGGAAAGCAAAGAGCAATACCAACTGGTATTTGACCGCATGCAGGATGGTTTTGCCGTTTTCGAAATACTTTACGGCGATGATGACAAAGCCACTGATGCACGTTTCCTGGAGGTAAATCCTGCCTTTGAGAGGATCGCCGGGGTTAAGGGAAATGACGTTGTGGGTAAAACCCTTTGGGAAGTTTTTCCGACTATGAGACTTAAAAGTGTTGAACTATGGAAGGATCTCATATCAAAGAGCAAAAATGTCCTGATAGAAGAATTGTATGCTGTAACGCTTGATAAGTATTTACGGATAAGCGGATTGAGTTTAAAAAAAGGCAGGTATGCTGTACTTATCTCGGATATGACTGAGCAGAAGAAGATGATGGAGAAGCTCATGCGGGCTGACAGGTTATCTTCATTGGGGGAAATGGCTGCAGGCCTGGCCCATGAGATTAATAATCCACTTACAGGTGTAATGGGCCTGGCGCATTTATTGATGGAGAAGCCCGAAATTTCTGATAGTGTTAGAGATGACGCTGGCACAATATATAAGGAAGCTAACCGTGCTGCTGGTATACTGAGGGATTTCCTGGTCTTTGCACGCGGGCAGAAGCCCGACAAGCAAACGGCTGATATTAACTCCATTGTCGATAGCGTGCTTAAATTGCGCCGCACGTATATGAGGAAATCCGGTATCGAAGTTATCATATCGCTGGCCGATGATTTACCGGAATTATTGTTGGATGTATCACAGATACAGCAGGTATTTCTGAATATCGTTCTCAATGCGGAATATTTCATGTACGAGGCGCACAAGAAAGGTCTTCTGAATATTACTACCAGAAGTGTTGATAATGTGGTACAGGTAATTATTGCTGATAATGGGCCAGGTATGTCTGTGGAAACTATATCACATATTTTCGACCCGTTCTTTACCACGAAAGAGTTGGGTAGGGGTACCGGGTTGGGTTTGAGCATAAGCTATGGGATTATTAAAGAGCATAATGGCAATATATATGTTGAAAGCAAGCTTGGTCATGGAGCAAGCTTTATAGTTGAACTTCCCATTTATTCCACGAACGACCAATAACCTGTCGTCTCTGTTTTGTCTTTGCCCGCATCCCTGACTGCAGTTATACTAATACTAACTATTCCATCTGAAGTACTATGAAAACACGGGTATTAATATCCATTATTACATTACTGGCCCTGTCCGCATCGGCATGTTCGGTTATCCAGCCGTCAGAACAAGCCGACGTACTCAGCACTGCCACCCCGCCGGAGATTACGGCATTTACTGCCAGTCCATCCAAAGTCGAAAATGGCTCAGCGGTCACGTTGCGCTGGCAAGTGAGAAATGCAGATAGCGTCGTAATTGACAACGGGATCGGCCAGGTGGAGCCGGAAGGCAGTTTGCAGGTCAAACCTTATGAGCTCACTGCTTATAATCTGACTGCTACGAATGAAGCAGGCGATGTTGGCAGTGCAGTCATCGTAAATGTCATCCCCTTTGTAAGAGTAGCCAGCCCCGTTAGTAATCAGACGGGTACATCTGCAGGTATCCCATCCAATTCGCTGCCCCGTTTAAATAGTAATGAATCATACGTATTTTTTAACGGGGCCGTTATGGTAGGCGCCGATGATCATTTTATAGTCCTACACAACAATCCGAATGCGCATAATCCTTCGTGGGCGGAACTTAAAGCTTTCCTGGAAAGTGATCCGACGGATAGGCGTGCTTATATACCGGGCAAATATACATGCGGTGATTTTGCCGAAACGTTGCACAATGATGCAGAGGCGGCAGGTATCAAGGCAGCTATTGTGGCGATTGAATTGAAATCGCCTACGATGGAGGGTGCAATACTTAACCATTCGCTTAATGCATTTGAGACCACTGATCGCGGTATAATGTACATCGATGATACATCGTCCTCAGCCGGTTATTATGCTGATAAAGTAGCCAATTTGAAGATAGGAGATGACTATATCTGTGTCTCAATTTTCCCTCAGAAAGGGCAGCTTCAGACATGGCCAAGCATGGGTAAGGTACTGGCAATTGACATATTCCAGTGGTAAAAAAGCTGCAATTCATAATAGCTACCGGGAAAAACCAGTTAAACTCATGTGCCATGGCAACGTTATCTAAATATGAAGGAGCATTAAATAATAGTGAGCAAATTAATTAATAAATTAAATGATCTGAACAAAACTGACTTACCTGCTATGGGATTTCGCAAGGCTGATCCAGATGAGAAACGGGCGTCCATGCTTGTCCTGGCAGAAATTTCGGGAAGGCCTGAAGATGAGATTAAGGAGATAGCCGATAGCGGGATTGCCGGGGTTATTATAGACGGTGCGGGACTCACCGCAGCAGCGCTATCAAGGTGTTTGAAGAATACCAATAACCTGGCCGCCGGCATATCATTGTCCGGCAGCAAAGCGGGCAGTAGTTTCAAGCTAATATCGGACGACATAGACTTTATTATCTTGGATGTTAAGCTGCCTGTGGCAGCATTTGAAGGCAAGGAAATTAAGGATACAGGTAAGATATTAAGCATAGACGTTGGTATTGAAGCAAACTTGCTTCGGTCTGTGCATGATGTCTATCCCGGTATTGATGCCGTAATGATTGACCTGAGGATTTCTACCCTGACCCTGGAAAATATGTTGAGTTGCAAAAGGGTGTCAGATTTTAGCGGGGAGCATACTGTAGCACTGGTAAATAAATCATTATTGGATGCGGAGTTAATATCCCTGCGTAATGCAGGCGTGAAAGCTCTAGTCCTCCCACAGGACACTACGGTCGAAGAAATGAAATCCGTGGTAGATGCTGTTTCGGCGCTTCCCAGGCAGGACAGGAAAAAAGGTAAAAAAGCAGTTGCCCTGATACCACAACTCGGGATGGCTCCCGCTCCGAAGGAAGAAGATGAAGGTGACGGAGACGGCGACGGCGAATAGGGCTTAGATATTATCAATGTAATATAAAAGGCCTGCAACATGCCACAGAATCTTTGGCTCTTCCTGATTTCTGCTGCCGGCATATCGCTATCGGGTGTTATGCTGCCCGGACCGTTGACGGCAGCTACCATTGCAAGGGGATATAATGACAAGAATGCGGGCGCCTTGATCGGGCTTGGCCACGGAGTAATCGAGATGCCCATCATAGCCCTTATCTACTTCGGCTTTGCCTCGTATCTCACTATACCGGTCGTGAAGCAGATTACGGGCGTAGCCGGCGGGCTATTACTGATAGTCACAGGGTTAATAGTCTTTTTTACCTTCAAAAAGCCGGTGACAGGTTCGGCAGCCACCCCTTACGGCTCGCTGGTTACAGGCATGGTGATGACCGGCGGCAATCCTTACATTTATGTGTGGTGGGTGACAATCGGTGCGGCTCTGATAACCGGTGCGGTGGCTTTCGGAATATATGGAATAGTGCTTTTCGCTATCGTGCATTGGTCGTGTGATATCATCTGGTCGCAGATAGTCTCAATGACTGTATTTAAAACGAGACACCTGTGGACCCCTGGGGTGCAGAAAGTGATATTCGGTGTCTGCGCGCTGGTGCTGATAGGGTTCGGTCTCTGGTTTGGAATCTCAGTGTTGCTCTAGGAAACCTGGAATCAGCAGCTTTGCTGCAAGGACTGGAAATACTTACCCTCGGTCTTGATGGACGGAGCTATCACCAATTTAGCTTTTTGGAATTCCCTTATAGTCAGTGCCCCGCATACACCCATAGCGTTTCGCAGAGCGCCGACATAGTTCTCAGTTCCGTCGGTAACATGTGACGGACCAAATAAGATTTTTTCCAGCGGTCCCTTAATTCCCGTTTTAATACGTGTTCCCCTTGGAAGAGTTGCAGAAGGCTGTGACATGCCCCAGTGAAATCCTTTGCCCGGGGCTTCTTCTGCACGGGTCAGGATTGAACCGAATACGACAGCATCTGCTCCCGATGCGAATGCTTTGCACATATCGCTGCCGATGCGGATGCCTCCGTCTGTAACGATTGAAACATACCTTCCCGTTTCTTTGAAGTAAATATCACGTGCTGCAGCACAATCAATGCTGGCAGTTACCTGCGGTACGCCGACTCCGAGCACTTCCCTCGTTGTGCAGGCCGCGCCCGGCCCGATGCCTACAAAAAGGCCGTCAATGCCGGTTCTCATCAGTTCCAGGGCTGCGGTGTATGTGACCGCGTTACCGACCATGAGCGGTATACGAATCTGCCTGCATAAGTCGGTGAAACTAAGGCCTTTATAACTTTTAGAAACATGCCGTGCGGTAGTGACTGTGGTCTGGACGATGATGATGTCAGCGCCAGCTTCTTCGGCCACCGGGGCCAGCCTTTTAGTGGTAGCAGGTATCAATGACACGGCGCAGACCGCGCCGGCTTTTTTAATCTTATGGATCCTTTTGGCTAAGAGGGAGGCTTTTATCGGCTCGCTATAGACCTTTTGCATCAGTGCTGTAACTTCGCTGGCGGGGGCATTGATTATCTCATCCAGGATGGCCCTGGGGTCCTCGTATCTTACCTGTACCCCATCGCAGTTAAGCATGGGCAGACCGCCGGCTTTACTAAACAAAATGGCAAAATCGGGGTCAACCACTGCGTCCATGGCCGCTGCCACGATAGGAATTTTGAAGGTGAGGTCGCGGACTTTGAACTCAACGTTAGTCTGGTCTGGATTGACAGTGACGTCTCCGGGCACAATTGCCACTTCATCAAAACCGTAAGCCCTTTCGAGTTCTTTGAATTTAGGTATAGACATATTTGACCTCAAAAAGTGATTGTTGCAGACTATATCAAAATAGAGTGTCTCAAGTCAAGCCTGCAGATAGCGTAAGCGAATTGACTTCGCATTCTCCTCAACCTATACTTGCATTTTATTTAGAGTGGTATTAAACGGCTGATGTGAAGTATGAAAGAATTTGAACTGCTCAGGTTGGCTGATTTGAATCTCATCGAGTTCTGGCGCGAGAGTTCGAAATGGATTCCGAATACTGAGATTTTTGAGACCCAAGAAACTGTATTCATTAATTCAGGCATTGATTTTCCTGGTTGCAGCCTTGTTTTCAATCTTTCGAAAGATGCGATTGAACAGCCTGCAGAATTTATAACTCGCTCCAAAGCTTTTTTCTCTGGCAGAAAGCGCGGTTTTTCACTCTTGTTGCGGGGGCATTGCGATCAGAACATAATTCAATACTGCAAAGACCAAAAAATATTCCTGGTTGGAGAGCAACCCGGCATGGTGCTGGATAGGAAAGCGAAAGGTGGAGAGGCTCCTGCCGGAGCAGAGTTGCGCTGGGTAAATAATGCTACGGAACTGCAGGACTTTAGGGAGGTTGCAGCAGAAGCCTTTATGGACCTGGCCTTTCCCCGTGAGGTCAGTGAGAGTTATTTTACGTATGCTGAGCGTGTGTTAAGTCCGTTCTCCATATTGGCGACAATCTATTTTGATGGAGAGGCTTCGTGTTGTGCTATGGCTTTGCTTAGTCACGGTATCGCCGGAGTCTATGGGTGGGCACGCCCAGGAAAGCCCGGGGCAAGGGACTGGCTAAATACTGTGTGCAGGAAGTCAGCAACGCTGCAATCGACCTGGGCGCACGGAAGGTCGTCCTCCAGGCAAGCAAGTTCGGAACCCCGGTATATCCGAAGATAGGCTACCGTGAATTCACAACATATCCTCATTTTATTTGCGCCAGCAAATGAACGGATGTCATTGAAAAGCATATGCCTCCACAGGTGTAACACGAGTGGCATGTAGACCCGTGAGTTCAACTTGAGCTATAATTATTCGGTAATTGTGCCTGTCTTGTATGTAATCGCCACCCCTATCGGTAATCTGGAAGATATCACACTGAGGGCTCTGCGCGTGCTGGGTGAGGTGCAGTTGATAGCTGCTGAGGATACCCGTACCGCGAGAAAACTTCTTAACAGGTACAACATTAAAACACGTTTAACGAGCTATTTTGAGCATAATAAAAGAATGAAAATGCCTGTGCTATTGGGAATGTTAGAGGAACAGGATATAGCCTTGATATCTGAAGCGGGAATGCCGGGGATAAGCGATCCGGGCTACGAATTAATAAAAGCTGCCATAGAGAAGGATATCCAGGTAGTAGCATTGCCCGGAAGTTCTGCAGTGACGACGGCCCTGGCTGTGAGCGGATTACCGGCAGACCAGTTCGTTTACATGGGTTTCCTGCCGCGCAAGAAGGGTGAGAAAAGATCGCTGCTGGCCTCAGTAAGGGATGAGCCGCGCACGCTTTTATGCTTCGAATCACCATACAGGGTGGTTGACTCGCTTGCAGCGATGCTGGAAGTGCTGGGAGACAGGAATGTGGCAGTATGCCGCGAGATGACAAAATTACATGAAGAAGTATTTCGCGGGCCTCTGAGAAGTGCGGTCCAGCATTTTCAGAAGCCCAGGGGCGAGTTTACGATAGTAATTCAAGGAACTGGAGATATAAAGAAATCCCTGCGCAAAGCAAGGGAAAAATCTAATTTGGGAGTTTAATTATGCAGCAAAGATTTCGCAGAGGCGCAATTTCAATAGGTCCGGGCAAATGCGATGGATGTGAACGTGCCATGCAACATGGCGAGACGTACCTGTCCATAGATGAGAAACCGTCAGACAAGCTAAAAGAGGAGACAATCTTCATAGATGATATAGAATGCTCCGAGTGCGGCAACCAACTGGCGAACGGTGAGGAATACCTGTTTGTCCTGGACAGCGACAGTGAGAAATGCTATTGCCATTCCTGCTATAAAAAGAAGGGCGGCGAAACTTTTAAGAAGAAGAACCTGGGTGTACTGATCAAATACAAAAAGACCAGGGAAGAGAGTAAGGACCTGCGTTTTTGCGTTGAGTGTTGTGAAAAACGCAAAGCAGGCATGGAAAGGAAAGAGAAGGGTGAAAAACTGTTCACCTTTTTCCCCACCAGAACCGGAAAATAATTCCAATTCACTTGGGGAGTGTGCCAATTGCCAGAGAATATACTTATAGCTGTCGCATGGCCTTATGCTAATGGGTCTTTGCACCTGGGCCATATAGCCGGGGCATATCTGCCGGCCGATATTTTTGCGCGGTATCACAGATTGAAGGGAAACAATGTAATAATGGTTTCTGGCAGCGATGAGCACGGCACGCCTATAACACTCAGGGCGGAACAGGAAGGGATTTCTCCCGCTGAGGTGGCGACAAAATATCATAAGGAGTTCCTGGAAAGCTGGCAAAAGCTTGGTATAAGCTTCGATTTATTTACTACTACAGACACTGAAAACCATGCTGCGGTAACGCATGATATATTCTTGCGCCTGCTTGAGAAAGGTTATATCTATAAGGACTCAATGGCACAGGCCTATTGCCCAAACTGCAAGCGCTCCCTGCCGGACAGGTATGTTGAAGGGAAATGCCCAAACTGCGGATTTGAGGGAGCACGTGGTGACCAATGCGACCAGTGCGGCAGGACATTGAATCCAAGCGACCTGATAAACGTACACTGCCGCACCTGCGGAGCAACGCCGAATTTTGAGATGTCGGAGCATTTTTTCTTGAAGTTGAGTGCGTTTGAAGAACAACTTCGGCAATGGGTGGGCGCCAAGACGGAATGGCGCCAAAACGTGCAGAATTTTACTATGGCCTTCCTGGAAGGCGGACTGAAGGACAGGGCCATTACACGGGATATAGAGTGGGGTGTTACTGTCCCTCTACCCGGATACGAAAAAAAACGTATTTATGTATGGTTTGAAGCTGTTATAGGCTATCTGTCAGCCAGCAAAGAATGGGCGGCACAGCATGGTAATAAGGATGGCTGGAAACCCTACTGGACCGGAGAAAACAAAGCGTTTTACTTTATAGGCAAAGATAATATTCCATTCCATACTATAATCTGGCCTGCCATGTTGATGGGGTACGGTGATCTTAACTTGCCTTATGATGTGCCGGCCAACGAGTTCCTGACAATCGAAGGGAAAAAACTGTCAACCA
>Ga0182021_10009301_pt1 | contig 11639 bp, 14 predicted proteins | sample 612E3MmetaG_FD_120493 | JGI IMG/M metagenome (GOLD analysis project Ga0182021, IMG submission 120493) | Permafrost microbial communities from Stordalen Mire, Sweden - 612E3M metaG (Illumina Assembly) | ecosystem: Environmental > Terrestrial > Soil > Wetlands > Permafrost | place: Sweden...
CCGCCAGATCGCAAAAGCAATCTTTTAAGGTAAGGCAGATGGATTTCATAGACAAACTCACAAAGGACTCTGAACAAGGCAGGAAAAAGTTCGCTGTACTTGTTGATCCGGATAAATCAACAACAGTGTCGCTGAAAAAACTCGCTGTATCAGCCGAAAAATCCCATGTTGATTTTTTCTTTTTCGGAGGAAGCCTCCTGATGCATGGTAACGGAGAAGAACAGATCCGTATCCTCAGGAAGAGCAGCACAATTCCGGTGATCCTGTTTCCCGGCAGCAGTCTGCAGATCTTTCCGAATGCCCATGGTATTTTATTATTATCCCTTATTTCAGGACGAAATCCCGAAATGCTTATCGGGAAACATGTTGAATCCGCAGCTATCCTTAAGGCAAGCGGGCTTGAGATCATCCCGACCGGATATATACTGGTGGAAAGCGGCAGTCCAACCTCGGTTTCTTATATCAGCAATACTATGCCTGTCCCTTCAAACAAACCGGATATCGCTGCATGTACAGCTCTGGCCGGTGAAATGCTCGGGCTTAAAGTAATCTATCTTGATGCCGGTTCAGGTGCAATCAATCCTGTTCCTGCACGTATGATCAGCCAGGTAAAAAAAGAGATCAGCATTCCCCTGATCGTGGGTGGAGGCATCACCGATCCCGGAAAGGCTAAAGAAGCCCTTGATGCAGGAGCTGATGTCATTGTCATCGGCAATGCCATTGAAAAGGATCCTGACCTGATACAAGCCATTAGCGAAGTGGTTCAAAATAGCCATGAGCCATGAGCCATGAGCCATGAGTGCTTGGGGGATACAATTTATACAAATATTTCGCCACCTCGCTATTTCGCTACCTCGCTGCTTGTCATCTCCTTCATCATCGCATCCACAATATTCTGTGTTCCTTCCGCAACCTGGCTGATGTTTGCTTCAAGCATGTAACAGGGGGTAGTGAAAAGTTTTCTCACGGGGTCCGCGACTACCTGCCCATGGCCGGAGCTGATATATTTATTCCCGGTTTTTTCGATGAAGCTTTGTGAAGCCGGATCCTGGCCGGTGGTAAGGTTTGCTCCTTTAAAGAGGGATGCAAGAATGACCGGTGCGATGCACATTGCGCCGATCGGCTTTCCGGCTTCAAACATTGCTTTTACAGCCTTTTCCACGTCAGGATTGACTTTTGCCTGATCCCCCTGGTATGCCCATGAGCATAGATTCTTTGCAGCTCCAAACCCGCCTGGAAATATAAGGGCATCAAATGATGATGCCTGGAAAGAATTCAGGGGTCTGATATCTCCCCTGGCAATCCTTGCCGATTCGGTAAGAACATTCCGCGTTTCATTTACGGCATGCCCTTTCAGATGGTCAATGACATGATATTGCGGGATATCCGGGGCAAAGCATTGGCAGGAGGCACCTGCCTTATCTATGGCCAGCAGGGTCAGGACCGCTTCCTGGATCTCTGCCCCGTCAAATACACCACAGCCGGCAAGAACAACAGCAAATTTTTTCATGATTTTAACGTTATCTTATGATTATGGTCCTCTCCCGGTCAATTCCTCCGGGATAAACCCGGAAAAAATAATAAAGGCTTTTACCGGTGAGGGCTCCGCTGATTCATCAGTTCAAAATTAGAAAAAAATTACCGGGGAATACAATTTCCTGATGGATTCATACCTTTGTAAAACCAATTAAACAATTTCCGCTGATGAAGAAAATACAAATGGTCGACCTGCACAGTCAGTACCTTAACATGAAGGCTGAGATCGATAGAGCCATTCAGGAAGTCATTGATTCCTGTGCTTTTATTAACGGACCTGCTGTTGCAGCCTTTCAGAAAGATCTGGAAGCCTACCTTGGAGTGAAAAATGTGATTCCCTGTGCCAACGGAACAGATGCCTTGCAGGTTTCCATGATGGCTCTCGGGCTCAAGCCGGGAGATGAGGTAATAACTGCCTCTTTTACATTTATTGCCACAGCCGAGGTGATCGCCCTTCTCAGGCTTACACCGGTACTTGTTGATGTTGATCCGGATACTTTCAATATTGACCCTGCTGCCATTGAAAGAGCCATTACTCAAAGAACAAAGGCCATAGTCCCTGTCCATTTATTCGGGCAAAGTGCACCAATGGAAGAGATCATGGAAATAGCCCGCAGGCATGATCTTTATGTGATAGAGGATAACTGCCAGGCAATTGGCGCTGATTATTTATTCAATGACGGTACCCGCAGGAAAGCCGGGACCATAGGTCATATAGGCTGCACCTCTTTTTTCCCCTCAAAAAATCTCGGTTGTTACGGTGACGGCGGCGCTATTTTCACTGATAATGATGAGCTGGCCAGGCAATTAAGGGTGGTGGTCAATCATGGCATGGTAGTCCGCTACTATCACGATTATATTGGCGTCAATTCAAGGCTCGACAGCATACAGGCTGCGATACTGAAGGTCAAGCTTCAGTACCTTGAACAGTATGCAACCAGGAGACGGGCTGCCGCCTCATATTATGATCAGGCTTTTGCAGGGAGCCCTAAGCTGAAAACCCCGGCAAGATATCCGAAATCAAACCATGTTTTCCATCAGTACACGATTGTCACAAAGGACCTTGATCGCAAAGCCCTGATCGATTATCTTGGCTCCAGGGGAATCCCGGCGATGATTTATTACCCCGTTCCTCTTCACCTTCAGAAAGCCTATCTCGATCCAAGATACAAACCAGGTGATTTTCCGGTGACGGAGATGCTTTCTGATACTGTTGTTTCACTGCCTATGCATACTGAGCTTGATGAAGAACAACTGAAATATATTACCACTTCGGTGCTGGAATTTGTAAACAGGTAAAATGGAAAAAGATTATTTCGCTCATGAAACGGCTGTTATCGACGAGGGATGCAGCATTGGAAAAGGAAGCCGGATCTGGCATTTCACGCATATCATGCGAGGGTGTGAAATCGGGGAGGGTTGTAACCTGGGTCAAAATGTAGTGGTTTCGCCCCAGGTAAAACTCGGCCGGAATGTCAAGGTGCAGAATAATGTCTCAATCTATACAGGGGTTATCTGTGAGGATGATGTATTCCTCGGGCCGTCAATGGTGTTCACGAATGTAGTGAACCCCCGTTCGCATATCCTCCGGCGGGACCAGTATCAGCAAACATTGGTCAAACGGGGTGCTTCCATAGGAGCTAACGCCACGATAGTCTGCGGCCATACCATTGGCGAGTTCGCATTTATCGGGGCCGGCGCCGTTGTGACAAAAGATGTTCCACCCTATGCCCTGGTCGTTGGAAACCCCGGCAGGCAGGTGGGCTGGATGAGCGAATTCGGCCACAGGTTGAATTTTGATGCCAGGGGTTTTGCTCTTTGTCCTGAGAGCGGTGAAAGATATAAGTTTACAGATGGAAAAGTTATCAATTTAGGCAGGTAAAATGGAACAAGAACAAAAACCAAATAATTTTGCCCTTATCGGAGCTGCCGGCTATGTTGCCCCGAGACATATGAGAGCTATCAAGGAAACCGGGAACAGGCTTATCTGTGCGCTGGATCCTTATGACGGGGTCGGGATCATTGACAGCTATTTCCCCGAAGCCGATTTCTTTATCGAACCTGAACGCTTCGACAGGCATCTGGATAAACTTCGCAGGAGAGCCCTTTCAGAAAATAAACCGGAGGATGTGAAAGTGGATTTTGTCAGCATCTGCTCCCCAAACTATATGCATGACTCCCATATACGCCTTGCCCTCCGGAATAATGCCAATGCCATCTGCGAAAAACCAATAGTGCTTAACCCATGGAACCTTGATGCCCTTAATGAAATTGAAAAAGAAACCAGTAAGAAGGTCTATACTATCCTTCAGCTAAGGCTCCATCCGGTGATCAGGGCACTTCGCGAAAAGGTCAATGCCGGCCCGAAGGATAAAATATACCACCTGGACCTGTCCTATATTACCTCAAGAGGAAACTGGTACTACCGCTCATGGAAAGGTGATATTGCCAAATCGGGTGGAATTGCGACCAATATCGGGATCCATTTTTTCGATATGCTTGCCTGGATCTTCGGAAACATCAAATCAAACCAGGTAAATATTCTGAAAGAGAATAAAGCCGGAGGAATACTTGAACTTGACAAGGCCAGGATCCGCTGGTTCCTGAGCCTCGATTATAATGACATACCCGACCAGGTCAAAAAAGCAGGTAAACGAACATACAGGATGCTGACCATGGATGGTGAGGAGGTGGAGTTCAGTGAAGGATTCACCGATCTTCATACCGAAACTTACAAGGATATTTTCAGTGAAAAGGGATTCGGAATTGAAGATGCGAGGACCAGCATTGATATTGCATACCATATCAGGAATGCAGAACCTCTTGGATTGAAGGGGGATTATCATCCATTCCTGATTGGACAGAAGTGAGGAATATTGAATATTGATCAACGAATGTTGAATATCGAACTTCGTTCAGAATTCAATGTTCAATATTCGATATTTGTAACCTCGGGTTTCAAACTGGTTTATAATGTTAAAGAGGATGTTATGAAGATACTTGTCACCGGCGGAACAGGTTACATCGGAAGCCATACTGTAGTCGAGCTCCAGGACAGGGGTTATGAAGTTGTCATTGTGGATGATCTTTCCAACTCGACTGTCGAAGTTCTTGATAACATTGCAAGGATCACGGGTAAAAAGCCGGTATTCGAGAAATTCGACCTGAAAGATTCTGAAAGAACCGCTTCCTTTTTCAGGGTCCAAAATGATATCCGTGCGATCATTCATTTTGCTGCAAGTAAAGCCGTGGGTGAATCTGTGGATCAGCCTCTGAAATATTACAGGAACAACCTGGTTTCCCTGATCAATATTCTCCAGGGAATGCTGGAGAACAATATCCGGAATATCGTATTCTCTTCTTCCTGTACAGTATATGGTCAGCCCGAAAAATTACCGGTGAAAGAGAGTGCCCCTATCCGGAAAGCCTGGTCCCCCTATGGGAATACAAAGCAGATTTCCGAAGAAATCATCTTGGATACAAGCAAAGTAACAGGAATTCAGGCGATCCTTCTCAGGTATTTCAATCCGATAGGTGCACACGATACGGCTATTATCGGGGAACTCCCGCTTGGTGTGCCCAATTGCCTGATGCCTTATATCACCCAAACAGCAATCGGCAAGAGGCCTTTCCTGAGAGTCTGGGGCAATGATTACAATACTCCGGATGGCACTGCCATAAGGGATTATCTTCATGTTGTCGATCTGGCCAGGGCGCATGTCATCGCTGTGGAACGAATGGTAGGAGACCGGATGAAAGAATCCGTCGAAGTGTTTAACCTGGGTACAGGAACAGGTTATTCAGTGATGCAGGTGATCCGCTCATTCGAACGCTCAACTGGGGTTAAACTCAACTTCAGGATCATGGATCGGCGGCCCGGTGATGTGGAACAGGTATGGGCCGATACCGAGCTGGCCAACCGGGAATTAGGATGGAAAGCAGAGAAAACCCTTGATGAAATGACAGGATCAGCCTGGAAATGGGAAAAAGCATTGGCGGGAAAAGGATTTTAAGAAATTTAATTGTTTATCTTTGGCTCTTTAACAATCAACAGCAGAAACTAATGAAAACAATTCTGATCACAGGGGGAGCAGGATTTATAGGCTCACATGTTGTAAGGAGGTTTGTCAGGAATTATCCCGAATATAAAATTGTCAATCTCGACAAACTGACATATGCAGGCAATCTTGCAAATCTCAGGGACATTGAAAATGAACCCAATTACGAATTTATCCGCGCAGATGTTGTTGCAGGAGAACTTATTAAAAAGATTTTCGGGAAATACAAATTTGACGGTGTGATCCATCTGGCAGCTGAGTCCCATGTTGACAGGTCGATCGCAAACCCTACAGAATTTATTTATACAAATGTCATCGGGACCGTGAACCTGTTAAATGCCGCCCGGGAGATCTGGGATAACATGGGAGGCAAACGCTTTTATCACATATCGACAGATGAAGTTTATGGTTCCCTCGGGGAAAAAGGCTTGTTCACTGAAACCACCGCGTATGATCCCAGGAGTCCGTATTCTGCATCCAAAGCCAGTTCTGACCACCTGGTAAGAGCATATCATCATACATACAAACTCCCTGTTGTGATATCGAACTGTTCCAATAATTACGGTCCTTATCAATTTCCTGAAAAGCTGGTCCCCTTATCCATCAATAACATCCGCCAGAACAAGCTGATCCCGGTTTACGGGAAAGGTGAAAATATCCGTGACTGGCTGTATGTTGAAGATCATGCTGAAGCCATTGACAGGATTTTTCATTCAGGCTCTGATGGTGAAACCTATAATGTGGGCGGACGGAATGAATGGAAAAATATCGATCTCATGAAGCTGTTATGCCGGATCATGGATCATAAACTGCATCGCACCGACGGAACTTCACAGCATCTGATCACTTTCGTTAAGGACCGGGCCGGCCATGATCTCAGGTATGCCATTGATCCAACAAAGATTCAGAGAGAGCTGAAGTGGAAACCGGCAACGGAATTTGAAAAGGGGCTTGAAAAGACGGTGGACTGGTACCTTGCCAATGAATCCTGGATGAAGAACGTGACCTCGGGCGAGTATCAAAAGTACTATGATAATCAGTATAATAAACGGTAACAGTTGATCCTGACCGGTCGGATATCCTGAAAGCCCTGCTATTCTGCTCCCGATACAGTAACTTCTTTTCCAATCTTCAAGATCAGTCCCTGAAGTATATTTCCGGGGCCTACTTCGATAAAGTTAACTGCCCCATCTGAAATCATTTTCTGAACAATCTGAGTCCAGAGCACAGGAGCAGTTAATTGGGCAATCAGGTTTTCCTTGATTTTTGCCGGATCGGTAACCCTTTCAGCAGTTGCATTTTGATAAATAGGACAGATAGGCTCATGAAACAAGGTATGATTGATAGCCCCGGCCAGTTCGAGCCTTGCAGGTTCCATCAACGGTGAGTGGAAAGCCCCGCCGACTTTAAGCGGAAGTGCACGCCTTGCGCCGGCAGCCTTCATCAGTTCACAGGCTATCCCGATGCCTTTGATGCTTCCTGATATCACAAGTTGTCCGGGACTGTTGTAATTGGCGGGAACCACGATTTCAGCTACAGAACTGCAGATTTCTTCTACTTTCCGGTCATCCAGACCCAGGATCGCGGCCATGGTGGATGGCTCTTTTTCACAGGCTTTTTGCATAGCCTGGGCACGGGCGAAAACCAGCCTTAACCCATCTTCAAATGAAAGCGCCTTGTTGGCGACAAGAGCGGAAAATTCACCCAGCGAATGCCCTGCAACCATATCAGGTTTAAAGGATTCCCCGAGAGTGGAAGCAAGGATGACCGAGTGAAGAAAGATAGCCGGCTGGGTAACCCTGGTCTGCTTTAAATCCTCATCGGTCCCGGAAAACATAAGATCGGTGATCCTGAATCCCAGAATATCATTTGCATTTTCAAAAAGTATTTTGGCAGATTCACTTTTATTGTAAAGGTCCCTGCCCATTCCGACAAATTGGGCTCCCTGGCCCGGAAAAACATATGCAGTCATTAAAAGTCGTTTTAAAAAATGAAAAAAAGCATCCAGGAAGAACCCGCTTCTTCCCTAATGCTTGATGCCTAATGCTTATTGCCTATATCATTACCTTCTGTTTCCCATGAACCTAAGGAGGAACAAAAACAGGTTGATGAAGTCGAGATAAAGTGTAAGCGCACCCAGTATCCCAAGTTTCCTGGCATTTTCTTCCCCGTATGCACCGGCACCGGCACCTATTTTTTTAAGACGCTGGACATCATAAGCGGTAAGCCCTGTAAAGATAAGGACACCAATAATGCTGATCAGATATTCAAGGGAGCTGCTGTGCAGGAAGAAATTGACCACCATGGCCAGGATAATTCCGATAAGCCCCATCATCAGGATTGAACCGAATTTTGTGAGATCGGTCTTCGTCGTGTATCCTGCAACAGCCATAATCCCGAACATGCCGCCTGCAACGATAAAGGTTTTAAAGACGGAAGCTGCGGTATAAACCAGTAAAATAAAGCTCAGGCTCATCCCCATAAGCACTGCGAAAGCGATAAACAGCAAAGTCAGCGCCATGGCGGATAAACGCTGGAATCCGAATGACATAAGCAGGACAAAGCCTAATGGCGCAAGCGTCACGATCCAGCCAAGACCTGTCAGTCCGCCCGTTTCCACATTAATCAGACTCCTGATGGCAGCTTCAGACGATGCAAACCAGTATGCAGTCAGTGCAGTTACTATCATGGCCAGTGTCATCCAGGTGAAAACCTGGGACATAAATGTTTTTGCAATTACTCCCGTATCTGCCCCGGCAGACGGATTCAAGTAATTCCTGTTATTTTCTTCAAACATATTTCTGTCTCCTTTTAATCACTCCCGGTAAATTCCCCGCGGCTTGCCGCGGAACCAGGGGCCGGGGCTTGCCCCGGGGTTTATACTATTGAATATTAATCGTTATTTATTTGAGCAATTAGCGATTAACGAAGCGTGAGTAATTTTGTTACTCATCGCTCATGGCTTATAGCTCATCACTTTTAATGTAGTTTCGTCGATATCAGATGCAAAAACTCTGCTCTTGTTTTATCACGTTCAAAAGCCCCGATAAAATCTGAAGTCGTAGTGACAGAATTCTGTTTCTGAATACCACGCATTGACATGCACAAATGCTGTGCCTCAATAACGACTGCCACGCCAAGAGGCTTCAGGGTGTTATTGATCGCATCTTTGATCTGCATGGTAAGACGCTCCTGCACCTGCAGCCGCCGGGCATAGATCTCCACGATCCTGGCAATTTTACTGAGACCTGTTATATATTTATCAGGAATATAAGCTACATGAGCTTTGCCGATGAAAGGGATCATATGGTGCTCACACATCGAATAAATCTCAATATCCTTGACAATGACCATTTCCCTGTAATCTTCCCTGAACCTTGCAGAAAGGAGGATTTCTTCGGGGTCAAGGTTATACCCCTGGTTCAGGAAAAGAATGGATTTTGCCACCCGGGAAGGGGTTTTCAGCAGTCCCTCACGATCAGGGTTTTCTCCTATCAGCCTCAGGATTTCCCTGTAATGGGTGCTGAGTTTCTCAATTTTATCGTTATCGTAATCTTCAAATTTTTCGTAACTGAGCTTCTCTTCTGTCATGACAAAATGTCTTTATTTGGCACCATAGTATTCAAAAATATTGTTTTCAGTCTCTTCAAGCCTTACACGATGCAAAAAGGCCCCGTTCTTTATAATAAGGGATTCAATTTCATTCCAGATCGCGATCGCAAGGTTTTCGGTAGATGCCAGTTTCCCTTTCATAAAATCAACTTCCAGGTTGATATTCCTGTGATCAAGCTTTTGAAGAATGTGTTCATCCAATATGCGGCTCAGGGTTTTAAGGTCCATGACAAAACCGGTTTCGGGGCTGACATCCCCTTTTACGGTGACCATCAGGCAGTAATTATGACCATGCCATAAAGGATTTGAACATTTTCCGAAAACTTTCAGATTTTCTTCATCGGAATACTCCGGACGGAAAAGCCGGTGAGCGGCATTAAAATGTTCCCTGCGTGTGATGAAAACCATTTTAGTTGTCAGTTAAGTCTGCAAAAATACGAATTATTATTCTTTCACTTCCGGAGCAGGTTTTGAAGGTGATCTGGTCAACCTGACAATCTGAGTGACCTCGAATACAGTATATATCAGATACAGAATAAAAAAATCCATCAGAAATGCAACAGCATTCTTCCGGTTCGTGAAAATGTAAATAACCATAATGGTAATATACAATAAAAGTTTTATGGCCGTTACCAGCATAAAAACCGGGACAAAGCGGCTAATCCTTGTTCCCAGGGATTTACCGAGGACCATAAATGATATCATGCTGCAGGCGAAAAAGAAAATGAACAGGAACGGCAGGGCGGGGGAGAACCAGTTACGCGGCAGGATCAAAAACAACAGAAAAGCTATTATCCCTGCCGAGAGAGTCAGAATAAGTGACTGTTTTGCGAAAACTGCGTTTGAACTTTTCATTTAATTATGTCTCTCAGATTTTTTTAAGCTTACAACTCATCCCTAATGCCTAATGCCTATTTCCTTCTCAGCAGATCCCTGATAACAAAATAAATTGCAAGAAAAACCGAAAGAATGGAAAGAATAACAGTGAACACAGGTTTGGTGGACAGCCATTGATCCAGTTTTAAACCTCCAAAAGCTCCGGCGACAATGATTGCCATCATCTGAAAGGCCATGCCTGAATACCTGGCATACTGGTTCAGCCCTTTCCCGGGATCAGCGGGAGGGTTCATTTCCGTTTGCCTTGGAATCCGTTTTGACCGGGATTTCCATCATACATGTACCAGAGAATTTCGCTCCCGGTTCAATGGCAAGTTTGCCTGTTGTGATATCCCCGCTGAATCTCGCTGTTTCCTTGAGGGTGAGTAATTCGGCCACTTTAACTGTTGCCTGGACCTCACCGGAGAAATCAGCACTCTGGCAGATTATTTCTCCTTCTATCCGGCCGGTCTCACCTACAACGATCTTGCCTTTGCACTGTATGTTGCCTATCAGTGAGCCATCGACACGAAAATCACCGTTCACATTGATCTCACCTTTTACGATTGTACCGGAGCCCATGATGTTGATTGAAGGCATTTCCGCTTCTCTGTTTTTGGCCATAGTCTGTTATTTTATCGGGTAATTTTTTTCGAAGAATTTCTGGTATTTATCAATGTCCTTATTTTTGTAAAGTACAGGATAATTTGTCACAGAAATGACAAAATCCTTATAATCACCTGCTGTTTCCAATTTTGTAAACACATATTTGCTCTCCCGGATACTGGACAGGTAATTCATTGCTTTCGCGGAATTATCAAAATTACTGATTGTGATCATTTCAAGGTTGTTGTCAAAAAGCAGGCTGTTTATCTCCAGGTTTTCCAAGTCATGGTATTTGGAGTTAAAGTCTGAAATCTTGATCTTCAAAGCATTGACATCAGATTTCTCATTGTTTACGATGATCACATAAAAATGGACGGCAGCCGGGTCCAGTTTGTAAATGCTTTCGGCAGCAATTAACATGACAGAGGTGTCAGCCGGAGGCTTGCCGGGTTGTCCGGACTGCGGTGAAATTGAGGCAAGCACTTCCTTTGCAAGATCGCTTATCGGGCTTGCGGGATAATCCTGGCTGATCTTTCTTAATGAAACGATCATCGAATCAGCTACTTCTATTTTACCCAGAGAAAGGGCACGCAGGTAATCGAAACGGGGCATCAGGAGGGTATCCATTTTATATTTAAGATGTGCTTCCGAGGCATTGCTGATTACCATATAATACTGCTGGTTCTGGAAGGCCCTGAATGTTTCCTCGTAAAGTTTGGAAGAGGCCGATTTCCGTGATGAAATATCTTTATAATAATTAGGATCGACCAGTAGCCTGACAAAGTATCCTGAGTCAGACTATGCCAGGCTACTGGTCAATCCTAATTATTATAAAGATATTTCATCACGGAAATCGGCCTCTTCCAAACTATACGAGGAAACATTCAGGGCCTTCCAGAACCAGCAGTATTATATGGTAATCAGCAATGCCTCGGAAGCACATCTTAAATA
>Ga0182021_10009305_pt1 | contig 11637 bp, 17 predicted proteins | sample 612E3MmetaG_FD_120493 | JGI IMG/M metagenome (GOLD analysis project Ga0182021, IMG submission 120493) | Permafrost microbial communities from Stordalen Mire, Sweden - 612E3M metaG (Illumina Assembly) | ecosystem: Environmental > Terrestrial > Soil > Wetlands > Permafrost | place: Sweden...
CGCAACCTTGCACAAGCCATGGCAGAGCTTGACCGCTTATCGGACAAAGTCTATATTCCGCCGCCAATCAAGGAAAAAGCTGCTGTTGTTTACCGAAAAGCACTCGACAAAGGCTTAGTTCGGGGCAGGTCAATTGCCGCCATCGCTACTGCTGCGCTTTATGCTGCGTGCCGTGGAAGCGGAACACCGCGAACACTGCGAGAAATTGCTGAAGCCAGCCTAGTTGACAAGAAAGATGTTGCAAGATGCTACCGGCTACTGCTTCGCGAGCTTGATGTTCGCATGCCTATTGCTGACCCATTAACATACGTTTCTAAAATTGCCGAGAAAACAGGGATTTCAGGGAAAACTCAGGGTGCTGCCATCCAAATTCTTAGGGAAGCAAGACGTAAACGCGCTGCTGCTGGAAAAGACCCGATGGGTTTAGCCGCTGCTGCTTTATACATTGCTTGTTTGCAGAATAGCGAAAAGAAAACGCAAAAAGACATTGCTGAAGCTGCGGGCGTTACAGAGGTAACAGTGCGAAACCGCTACAAGACACTTAAAAAACAGCTAGATTTAGAGTTGCCTGATTAAGGCATTCTATATTTTTTTAAAATTAATCTTTATTTTCTTTTTTTGATTCGTTTTCGGTTTGGTCGTTGTCTTTTTCAAGTTCCATAACTACAATTCCAACATAGCCGCATTCTTCACAATAGTATTGTTTAGGTGTCAACCAAACAGCTAGACTGCTTGTTAAATGCATTTTTGGGCTGCAACATCTTGGACAGTAAATCTGGGCTGGTTTACTATGTTTAACGGATTTGAATACTTCGCGAATATCATCTAGTTTTTTCATAAAGTAGCACCAATGTTATTTGACTCGCGTTTATTGGACTTCGATGTTTTCTGTGGGATAACCCATTTTGATTAAGAATTCGCGGATTCGATCTCTGTGATCGCCTTGCAACATTATTTGGCCGTTTTTGCTAGTTCCGCCACAAGCACAATAAGTTTTTAGTTTTTGAGCTATGCTTGCCAAGTCGATGTTTTTATCTTCCATGCCGTCTATAACGGTTGTGGGTCTGCCAAATTTCCTTGTTTCAAGTCTAACGCGTATTCTCTGTTGTTCTTTTTCTATTTCTCCGCAAACGCATAAGTCCTTAGGAAGCCCGCATGTTGAACAAACTTCAGCCATGACACTCAACAATCAATTAGCATCTGAAATATATAAGAGTTTCAAATTTAAGCCAGAGCTTTATTTTCGGTAAAAAAGAATTTTTGATTTATACCCATATAAGCTCGAGTATCTGGTTTGAGTTTTTTACTGTTTTGTCTTCTTCTTGATTGGATAGCTTGTGGAATTCGCATTGCATGCAGTTTGAAAGTTTAGCTGCGAAACTGCCTTGAGCTTGTCCACCGCAAAGTGTGCGCGCTATTGCCCAGCAAGATCTGCCTGCAAAATTTCCGCCGTTAACTCCTTTGGTTTTTTTCCGTCGAAGCTATGCAAACTTCTAATTTTTCGGCTTTTTCTCCTCCAAATTGGCGACCGCATTTTTTTATTCTTAACAGTATAGCTTTTTCATTACATTCATCTAACAAGTTAACGCAAGCTGAATTATTATTTGAATGTGTTAACTTATACACGAACAATTAACTATTAGATCTCAGAAAAGACACATTGAGTTCTGCTCAGAAGTCGGGCTGTTTTACTGTAACTTCATTGAGTTACAATAGCTTTTTATTTTTTCTACCCTTAAATGCAATTGATGCCTATGGCGAGCGTCGTAGAAAAACTCCAAAGAGTCGGCTTAACTGAGTACGAAGCTAAAACCTATTGGGCATTGTTAAACATGAATCTTAGCACCGCAACAAAGGCGTCGGAGAAATCTGGGGTTCCGCGAACAAAGATTTATTCAGTTTTGGAATCGCTTAGAAATAAGGGTTGGGTGCGCGTATACTCTGGCGTGCCACTTCTGTTTAAGGCAGTTGAGCCGTTGGCGGTTTTCGACAAAGTCAAAGGAGACTACGCTTTATTTTTGGCGTCTGTTCAATCGACGCTTAAAAAAGAGGTAAGCAACCTGAAGGAAAAGTTTGTTATAAAAAAATTTGATATAGGTTTATATGAGCTTAAGGCTGAAATCGGTAAAGCTAAAACAGTTGAAATTAACAATGCGACCTCAAGTTTTCTCAAAAACGTAAGTGGTTCTTTTAGGTCAGATGCAGAGATTAGGGTTCTTTTGTTTCCTGGCGAAAAAAAATGACCATGCCGCATGTGGATTTTAAGGAGGCAGAAGTTGCCATTGTAACTATTATCCGTAACAGGGAAGTGCCATCAATGTCTATTACGCTTGAAGAAGAACGTACCTTTACGGCTTTTCAAGATCCAGTTGACCACAAATACATTGTTGATGAAATGCTCTATGATGAGTGCCAACGTTGCTTCGCGAGTTGGAGCAACATGAGTTGGACCTCATCAAACCCGTAAATGGAGGTGAAATTATGCCGATTGTTGATGGAAAATACGAAGCTAAAATCTCCACGACTTACGCTTCACCAAAAGAAGGCATAGACGAAATCAAACAAATGATCCAAAAATCACGAAGAATACGAATCAGTGGAATCCCCATGCCACTATTAACTGATTTCGTTCCACTTTTGAAAGACAAAGATTTGATGATTGTTCTGCCTCAAAACGAGAAACCTAGCGAAGAACTCAAAAAACTAGCACCCATAGCCACCACGAAAGCAAGAATATACGTAGATTACATGGGGCAAGGGGCAAATTCTGGCTCGGTTAACTTTGCAAGCCGCAGCTTTAGCGTAATTTGGACAAGCGACAAAATCCTCTCAGTCTCAGCCATGGAATACAGCAAATGCGCCAAATGCCTCATGGAAACTTTTGAAGGTGGCTGGCATTACGCCGAAAAACGGTAAATTTTTTTCTCCTTTTTTCTGAAACTACGATTTCATTATTGCTGTTCGCTTTGCAAGATCAAAAATTTGTTGTCTAAACTTTTCTCTCATTTTCGTAAAACGCATAGCTGCCGACGGATGGATGACTTGAATATACTCTATGCCTTCAAACCGCGGTGTTTCTTTTGCTGAGGCACCTAACAGAATGATTATTTTTGGTTTGATGACGCTTATTTGTGAAGTTAAATAGGGTGAACATGCTGCCACCTCGTCGGGGTAGGGTTTCCTGTTCTTTGGAGAAACATGCTTGACAATGTTGGTTATGAAGATGTCTTCACGTTTAATTCCGTTCTCTGCTAAACTCTTGGTTAAAAATTTTCCTGCTCTGCCGACAAAAGGTCTGCCTGTTTCATCCTCGTCTGCTCCAGGGTTCTGCCCTATCACCATGATCTTGGCGTTCAATGGTCCTTCGCCTGGAACGCCGTGTTTTGCTCCTTCCCAAAGCCTACATTTTCTGCAACCGTAAACTTGTATGTTTAATTCTTCAAGTGCCAAATGTTTCGCCTTTGTTGTTGGGTTATGACAGTCACACAACCTTAAAAAAATCGCGCTGCTACTTTTAATTAAGTTCTTGTTTGTCTTAAACGGAGCAAGCAAGGATTTTGAGTTTGGTTTTGAAGGACTTTAAATGACGCAGGGAGAATCGGTTTCCGAATCACTTATTGAGAGCGCTGTTCGGGTTCTTTTACGAGTAGCCTTTACTTTTGAGCCTCTCGCACCCACAGCTATTAAGGTGTTGGTCAATCAGCAGTTGCATAGATACAAAGAAGCAGGAGCAATTGGCGATTACAAAACTAAAGCTAAACGCTTAGGAAAATTCCACTACCGCATCGAGGTAGATTTGGATGTAACTGGCATGCAAGCAGTTCACCTTATAGCTAACTTATTCCCCAAACAATTAAGCGGGTTCAGGAGGTGGTTCCATGAGTGAAATGGAGAAGAAAGGACGCCTCAAATTAACCGTAGAAGTAGAGGTTAACGAGCAACTAATGGATCTTGCAAAAGAAACTATGTCTAAGATGTCTTCAAAGATTCCTGAAATGATGAAACGAGGCGGCGGAGAAAAGAACGAGTAGAGCTCTTAGTCCACTATCTACTTTCCCCTTTATTTTTGAGAACAGCTTTTCTTTCAATCTTAACAGTCAGTCTGTATTTGCTTACTAGCTTTTTTAGTACTTGTGATATTAAGTTCTCTTGTAAACGCTCTGTTTCTGCTTCAGCTATGGTTGTGTCCTTTATTTTTTGCGTGTGTTTCATAACGTGAGCTTCGATGGCTTCGCTCATCAGTTTAACGTTGGGCACCAACATGATCTCTGCTCCACAATAATAGCATTTAATTACGGGCAACTTATGGTTGCGAGATTGCTTTTTAAGAATTCGAACAGACAATTGCATTCTTCCCTTTTGTTGCCAAGGCATGTAGGATGCGCTGGTCGTATAAAGGTTTATTTCCAAAACAACAATTCTCTACCCGTAACATTTCATATGGAAAATATTAAGAGAAAATATATATTTCAATTCATTTTACTTCAGAACTTAAGCATATTTTAATAATACTACTTAAATCCGAATTGTTGTTTAAAACTATTTTATGCCATAATTTTATATCAAAAATATGTGATCGCAATGGCAAGTCACAAAGGAAATGCGCAGGAGTTTGAGCTTAAGAAACTTTAAGGTTGCTGGGTGGATTATCAACAGGGACATGTTTCTTCAAAAAGTCTATCTTGCCTGATAATAGGGGCAAAATTTTCTCCACTGCAATGAACGCCAAGGTAGCATAGGCTATTCCACCTAATACATCCACAAAATAATGTTCACCAAGATAGACTGCGCTAAACCAAGTGCCAACAGGAATGATTGCGACTGGCAGAGCCTTCCACTTCCATACCTTAAAAGCAAAAAGGAAGACCAGCCATGGCATAGCTGAATGCATACTTGGGAAAGCAGCGAATATGTTTGGGCTTAGAAAATCAAATAATGTTTTGTAAACAGGTAGACCAAGATTGACATCTACGGAACCAGTTAAGACCCTGATTACTTGTGGTCCTGAATATGCAGGATTAAAGGCGGAGTTATACTGGAACCATGGAGGTGCAACTGGGTAATAAAGGAATGTTAGTAGTGCAGCGTAGGTTAATACTCCAAAAGCAATGAGATATTTCCAGTAGTTCTTGGGGCTTTTTTTCCAGAGAACAAACGCAAAGATTGTTGGGACAAAGAAATATATTCCATAGAAGACGGCTCCGATGTAATCTAAAGCTGGAAACCTGAAATTTTGTTGAAGAATCAAAGTCGGAATGTGCCCAAACATTTGGACATCGAAATTGCGTGGTCCGGAATGAAGAATATCCATGTCGATACTTCCAACAACGCTATACATGATTTCATATGAGATGAAAACAGTAACGAATGGGAGCCAATCTTTTAGGGCACTCCAAGTTCGCTGATTATATGCAGCATAGAATAAGATTCCTAAAACCAGAAATTCAGGTCCAGGGATAATTTTGTATTCTATGCAGAACACCGTTATACCGATTGCATAAACAGAGGAGAACAAAAGGACAAAGAACCGTGAAGAATGATAGTCAAAGCTCAAGTCATGCTTCAATTTTTCAAGGTTGAGCTTTTTGTTGTCTTCTTTTTTCTTCACCATTGATTGTTGGTCCAGCTTTTCAATAGCTTATATGTTCCTTTTTAAATGCCTTTTCCCAATTCCCTCCAAAACCAAATATCATTACCTTAGATTAGAATAATGCCCCAAACACTTTGGCTACGGCAAAATAACTGTTTTTCTCTCCAAGTCTTTTTTTTACTGCACAAAAAGGTTTAGAAATACAAAAATCATAGAATACTTGTGGAATAATGGAGAAAGTTTGGGGCGAACTAAAAAAGATTGAAGCCCAAGCCGAGCAAATTAGAAGCGAAGCCCAGAATAAAGCCAAAAAACTAAAAGACTTGTCACAGCAAGAAGCTGAACTGTTAATTGCGAACGGCAAAACTTACGCTGAAGAAGAGGCTCAGCAGGTCTACGTCAACGCAATTGAGGAAGCCAACCGCAACAGTGGGGAACAGCTGAAAACAAACCAGCAAGTAACGCAAAAGCTGAAAGCTCAAGCGGAAAAACGCATGGACCAGGCTTCGTCAGCAGTTGTTAACTCTGTGCTTGGGGAAGCTAAACCTTGACTCGGACAACAAATTACGCTCAAGTTTTAGCTAAAATCGGAGCGGAAAGAAGTAAACTTCTAAACGAAACAAAAATTAAAAACTTGACCGAAAGCAAAAGTCTCATAGAATTTACAACCCAACTCCGAGATACCGCCTACCACGAACAAATAGCCAAAATGCCTCTGCCACTTACAAGTCGCAACCTCGAAAGAGCCTTCCACGAAAACCTCATTGCAACCACCGTAAAGATAATCAAAAACTCTCCTAAACGCGCGGCGGAATTTCTTCTAATGTATCTTTACAAGTTTGAGATTGAAAACGTAAAGGCCATTATAAAATCAACCAACGCCAAATTGTCTACCGAGCAGAAACTTGCCCGAATCTACTTTTCTGCTGAAGACTACCTTAAGAACAGAGCTGTCATCGAGGAAGCCGCTAAAGTCCAAACAATAAAACAAGTAGTTAACGCTTTAAAACGCACAAAATACGCGTTGGCTCTGAGTATGGGACTGCAAAGTTACGAGGACGATGGCAGCACTGCATGTTTAGATGTTCTTCTTGACAAATTATTTCATGAAGAACTCTGCAAAAGTTATGAAAGTCTTCCAAAAAAAGAAAAGCATTATGCATATTTTTATGCCAGTATGGAAAACGACAGTTTCGTATTGTTGACGCTCTTGAGAGGAAAAAACTTAAATTACGATTCAAATTGGCTTAGGTTGGCTGTTCCGCCCAGTAATTTCAAGATTTATGTGGAAACTGTCGAGGAAATTGTAACATCGGTTGATTTTGATTCAGCCTTTAAAGTTGCTTTAGAAAGCTACTATTCTGAATTTTTCTTAAGAGTTCAAAATCCCGAGGAAACAGTCGCAGATGCTGAACGCGCATTCAAAAAAGCAGTGCTTGACCATGCTAGAACATCGATAATTTCTGAAAATTTCTCTATTGGTGGTTCTCTTGCTTTTTTAACCCAGGAAGAATCTGAAGTACACAATCTCACTGCAATTAGCTCGGGCGTGGAGGCAGAAGTTAAGCCTGAGGAAATCCAGCGTCGGCTCTTACTTTAAACCTGTGTTTTCTCAAAAACAACATCGACGAACACAAAATTCCGCTTAAATGTTTTGAATTCTGTTCCATTGCCCTGATAGAATTTGCTAAACCACTCGTAGAAATGCAGTCTCAAAGTGTGGATAAAAACGATTAATCCTTCTAAGGCAAGCACAAAAACGTTTCCACCAACAACAATTATGCTACTTAGAATCAACCCTGAAAGCGAAGCCGTACCCACCAAGCCAGCCACAGTATAGGTAATGAGAATCAATGCCCAATGAGCCATAAGCAGAGTAAGAATTCAACTATAAGAAATAGTGTTGCTAAGCAAACGTGTTATTAAGTCTCCGCTCTCAAAAAGCCTCTGTCCCAACGAGGTCTTTTCATTTTGAACTTCAATTGCACGCGAAGAAAAATTCTGCACGGCTGAAAAGGTTGGCTTGGCAAAGAGAAGGCGCAATTAAAAAGGTTGTCATAAGTTAGCGAATACACAATAGGAATGGAATTAATCGTTGGTTTGTTGCAAATAGCATGAATGACTTTCATAAAAAAGCCTTAGACGCTTAATAAGACCTTGGTTTAAAATCAGTAACGAGAGATTGATTAAGCACTCTGATATGAAAAACATAATTCAAACTAACGTGACTAGGGAGCGCACAGTTGATGGCAAGCATAGAACTCGTTATATCAGCATTCTTGCTTTTGACTTTCATAGCTGCGCTCATTTCAATACGATTTAAATTACCTTATACCTTAATTTTAGTATTCACAGGCGTTTTGATTAGCATAATCGTAGCGTTGCTGTCTATCCAAGGTGGACCACTTCGAGGCACCATGCAGAATGTATCTCTGGAAATTCAATCAATTTACAATCAATTAATACAGGGAGGCGGTGGTGGTCTTTTTGTGGGGGTAATCGTTCCCCCATTGATCTTTGAGGCGATGATTCACATTCGCGGAAGCGATTTGAAAGCCGTGATTAAACCGTCGTTAGCCCTTGCTACAGTTGGAGTCTTAATAGCAACTGGAGTTGGAGGCTTAATTTTATGGAAATTTGTGGGGCTTTCTTCATATGTTTCCTTCCTCTTTGCAGCTTTAATTGCCCCAACCGACGTAGTAACCGTATTAGAAGTTTTTCGGCGCGTGAAAGTGCCTTCCAAGCTATCGGCACTCTTGGATACTGAAGCCGCTTTCAATGATGCCACAGCAATCATAATTTTCACTATAATACTTTCTTCCATAGGATTGCAGCAAGTAACTGTCGTGGGTTCATTTCTGAGTTTTGGGTTCACTCTTGGCGCAGGAGTTTTAATTGGGCTGGGTGTTGCTTTCGCTGGAGAAATCCTGTCAAGTTTAATGGAGGACAGAGTTGCTGAAACCATTTTAACTATCGTTGTCGTTTACGGCTCTTATGCGCTTGCTTCTGGCGTTGGAGCATCTGGGCTCATTGCTGTAGCTGTTGCAGGACTATATTTTGGTAACTACACAATTCGAACTGCAATGGAACCAGTGACACGAGAAGCTGTGACAATCTTTTGGCAAATAGCCGCGTTTCTTGGTAACTCGGTAGCTTTCCTTCTAATAGGATTCCAAGCCAACATCATTACAAATTTTCCACAGTCTATTGCGCTCATAGCGGCTGCCTTTATAGCTGTTACTGCGGCTAGAGCCGCTACTGTGTATCCGATATTTGCAGTTTTCAGAAAGATTGGTGGAAAAATGTCAGCGGTCTGGGCCCATATAGCTATGCTTGGAGGCGTCAGGGGTGCTCTTTCAATTGCGCTTGCGGCCACAATCACAGTTTCAGCAGTCATTTCTCAAAGCGACTTACGAACGATGAATACAATGGTTTTCGGAGTAGCTTTTATCTCCATAATGATCCAGGTACCTCTCTTATTGCGTTACGTGAGACGAAAAATGCCTGATTCCGAAGCCTTTAAAGAAACAGTGCTTGATGAACAGTTTGCTCAGATATCTAAGTCCATAGAAGAAGTGCATAAGTTAAGGTCTGAAGGTAAAATATCAAATACAGAATTTAACGAAAGATTGGAAGAAAGTAAAATGGACATAGAAAAGCTGATGACAAAATCCCATGCTACCCTTGAAACAAGAAAAATCATTCAAGCAAGAACATCTATACTTTTCCCATCTTTGCAAAAGTTATCTAAACGTAGACAAAAAAATAAACAAGTAGACAAAAAAGAAAATTCAGAAGAAAAAACTGATTCTTAAAATAATATTTTCGGGGAAGTTGTGTATTTAAAGTGTCACTGTGAAAGTGCCCCACATCCCCAAAGCGACGTGTCCATCTACTTGGCAAATATAGTAGTATGTTCCTGCGCGGCTAGCTACAAACGTCGTCGTAGCTATCCCAGATGCTGGAACAGGATCGCCTAATGATGCAATTTGGGCTTTGCTAAATGCCAAATTAGTGTTTCCAGAGGTTTTCTGAGTAACTAACGCCCAGTTATGTGGCATAGTTCCTGCATTGGTAAAGTTCACAGTAACTGTTGTTCCCACTTTAACGGTGAATGTTGGTCTAGGCGAAGTGACGGTGCTTGAAGTATTTCCAAACCCGTATACTGATGAGCTTAATTCGCCTGCATAAACTGTTATGGTTACGCTGCCTGCTGATGAACTTGAAGTTGAAGGAGAAGGTGCGTTAGAATTGTTAGACTGGATGAATTGATATGTGAGAGCACTTGACGCAATTATTACCGCTATGATTATTGCCGCGGCGATGTACCAAGCGGTATCGCATCTTTTCGTGGTTTGGTTCATAAAAAATTTCTCCGTAAAAATAAGATTCAAAAATACTAAATTCAAATTAATGAAAAGCAAGTTTTAACTCTTGTGGTTGCCTAAAACAACCGTAAACTATTTCTTCTAAATGATGATGTTGCTGGATTGAACCAACCACATAGATTTATCAATTATTTTCAAATCTAATTGTGATTTGGTTTAACTGAGTTTTCTTTAAAAAAATTGGTTGTCTAACGGGAGGTGAAATTTAATGTCTAAAAATGAGAGAAGAAGAGGAAAATTAACTGTTCAAGATGCAGGTCGAATGGGCGGAGAAAAACCGCTGACTCATGGAACCGAATTCTATAGTGAAATTGGAAGAAAAGGCGGACAGAAAGTTCGCAGGTTAATTCAGGAAGGAAAAGAGCACGAACAGGAATAGTTAAGTCAAACTTTTGCATGCTGCTTTTTTTAACAATTATAAGTGACCGTATAGGATAGCCATCGAAATCATTTGTGCGTCGAACCGAATTTGTCCTTGAACAAGTTATTTTTATCAATCGTTAACTGGCTTGGTCTACAAGTCTGTGAATGATTTAGGGCAGTCACAAAGGAGTATATTCCAAGATTGAAGTAATTTTATTGAAGGAATCAGCTCTTGAGCATGAACATAGGTGCCAGTTTGAATTACATGAACCCATTTTTGGTACAGGAATCTTTAACATTAATGTTCGTCGCTCTAGGATTGGCAATCATCGGAACTGGGTATGCTCGCATTAAAACTAAAGAATCTTTTCAACTTCACCGCTGGATAATGAGCGGAGCAACTGTTCTCACTCTAATATCAATATTTTTTGTCATGATTCCATCTTTATTCATTTACTACGATAATCTGAGTAACAACTTGTTTTCGTCTTTCTCGATTTTGCAGTTAACTCATTCTGTAATTGGTATTCCACCAGTAGCCTTGACTGTAATGTATCTATTCAATGATTTACCCAAACCAACTAAGAAATGGATGCGAATCACAGTTGTTCTATGGTTAATAAGCATCTTATTAGGCGCAGTCGTTTACTACACTATGCCCTCTTAGTTTTGACTAGTTGAAAGTGTGATATAATCGTCATCGTATGTTTCACTACTTTGTTACTCTTTGAAGGTAAACTATGGTTGCCTACGTTTAAATGTAAAAATTGTGGTCGAAAAATAGAAGCAGATTATGGAATTTGCTGGCAGAGGTTCAGTAGCATGTAAATGGGAAGAGCACCTGAATGCTGCGGCGAACTTATGTTAGAATCGATTGATGTTAGCTGTTTTTCTATCTTCCACGAAATAATTGAGATATAATCGTTGGTTTGGGCTATTTTTTTATCGACGTCTGCAGTTTGTTTTTTTAGACTATTCCATAACAACTATTCTTTTTGCCAGAAATCCAATCGAACAAAAACTATCCTACCTAAAAAACAAGCTGGCGATTTAAGCATCATATTGCAAAACAGGAGTAAGCCGTTCAAGAGCTGGTCAGACTTCGATATTGAAAGAAGAAGGAACATTGGGGGTAGCACCGCGTCCTTCTTCTTCTAAGTTTGAGGGCAGCTTGGCTTTAAAGTAAAGACGGTTATTTTTTATAATCGCCTTGTTAGCTAAGGCATATGTTTTTTTTGCTGTCATTGCTTATGAAATTTGGGAATTTCTTTAGAAATCAACAACTCGTCTATTCGC
>Ga0182021_10009306_pt1 | contig 11637 bp, 11 predicted proteins | sample 612E3MmetaG_FD_120493 | JGI IMG/M metagenome (GOLD analysis project Ga0182021, IMG submission 120493) | Permafrost microbial communities from Stordalen Mire, Sweden - 612E3M metaG (Illumina Assembly) | ecosystem: Environmental > Terrestrial > Soil > Wetlands > Permafrost | place: Sweden...
GGGAGAGGGGACGCCTTCTCAGCGGGCACAGCCGGACTCCCTCTCCCATGGGGAGAGGGCTGGGGTGAGGGGCGATTCCCTCCGTTCATTGCACCATCGAGCCACATTCAGGCCAATACGATATGACCATATCTCAGAAAACGGTGCTGGGCTTCGGCCCGGAAAGCGAGGCGGCGCAGGCTGCGGCTATCTTGGGCGAAACGCCGGGCTTCGAGGACTTTCCGCTGGTTGTGCTCGAAGAGGCCGGCCAGTGGCTCCTCGAATGCTACGATAACGGCGCGCTGGAGGCGGGCGCGCTCACGGCCGCGTTAACCAGCGCCGGCATAACGCCGCTCTCCGAGGCCATCGCCGCAATTCCCGACATGGATTGGGTCGTGGAGACGCAGAAGGCACTGCCGCCCGTGCGCGCCGGCCGCTTCATCGTCCACGGCAGCCACGACCGCGCCCGCGCGTTCTCGCAATGGGCCATCGAGATCGACGCCGGCCGCGCCTTCGGCACCGCCCACCACGGCACGACGAAGGGCTGCCTGCTCGCCATCGCCCGGCTAACGGGGGCCGCGAACCCACGTAGCGTGCTCGATCTCGGCACCGGCTCTGGCGTGCTCGCCATCGCCGCCGCCAAATCCTTCGCGCATCGGCCCCGTATCGCCGCCGCCGATATCGACCCCATCGCGGTGGCCGTCGCCCGCGAGAACTGCCGCAAAAACGGCGCCGCTGACAGCATCTGCCTCGCCGTTGGCGATGGCCGCAAGCCTGCGTTTGCCTATGCCGGCGCGCCCTTCGATCTCGTGGTGGCGAACATCCTGGCCAAGCCGCTGCTGAAGCTGGCACCACGCCTGCGCGAACTCACGGCGCGCGGCGGCGTTCTCATCCTGTCGGGCCTTCTCAGCGGTCAGGCACGCGAAATCCTTGCCCGCTATAGCGCGACAGGCTTCCGCCTGATGCAGCGCCGCGATCTCGAAGGCTGGGCCACACTCACGCTGAAGCGCGTGCATTGATGCCGCACCGCGACGCGGGTTTGCGGCGATGGATGTAGACGAGGAGATTATTGCCAAGCTCAGGGCGATGAGGGACGAAAGAAGAACGCCGGTTGAAATGCTTGAATGGCTGGTGCAGGAATTCCAGAACGCGCCACGAAATATAAGCGTACCGATCAATTGGGCGTGTGTTTTTGTATTCCGCGAAGCATTCAACCTTGGCATACATCCAACCAGTGCAATTATCGGGTGGGCGCGTTTTGGCCGCTGGGAGGTCACAGACGCCAATCTCAACCAGTGGCTGGGTGAGGTAATTTATAAATAGGTTTACTCGATAGGCTCTGCGGCCATCGGAAGTCCATGCCAGGAATGCAGCACAATGCAGCAACGCGATTCTGAAGCAGCCAGCCGCTTAGGCGCCCTGCGCGCCGTTCTCAAGTCATCCAGGCTGAACGGCTTCATCGTTCCCAAGGCCGACGAGTTTCAGAACGAATATGTGCCTGCCTATGCGGACCGGCTCGCCTGGCTCACGGGCTTCACCGGCTCGGCCGGCCACGCGGTAATTCTCGAAGACAAGGCCGTCCTCATCGTCGACAGCCGCTATACGCTCCAGGCCAAGGCAGAGGTGAGTGCTGGGCTTTACGCGGTCGAACTGTTCCCGAAGACGAAGGTGTCCTCCTGGCTCGCCGCGAACGCGCCCCAAAGCGCGGTTATCGGCTACGACCCGGCCCTCTTCACGCTTGCGGGTATCAAGCCCTTGAAGGAAGAGGCAGCCAAGAAGGGCTTCAAGCTGCGCCCCTGCCGCGGCAATCCCGTGGACCGCATCTGGAAGGACCGCCCCGCCGGCATCCACGCGCCAATCTTCATCCACGATGAGCGCTTCGCGGGCGAAAGTGCGAGAGCCAAGCTCGCCCGTGTGCGGGAGGCCATCCAGGAGAGCGGCGCGGCGGGCCTGTTCATCTCAGCGCCCGATGCGGTGGCGTGGCTGCTCAACATCCGGGGGGCCGACGTGCTGCACACGCCGTTGCCGCTGGTGCGGGCTTATGTGCCGGCCTCGGGCCAGCCGCTGCTGTTCACCGCGCCGGGGCACATAACGCCGGAAAACCGCAAGGCCATCGGGAAACTGGCTCAGATCGCCAGCTTGGCCGGCCTGCCGAAGGTTCTGCTGGGCCAGATCGAGCCCGGCGCGAAGGTGATGATCGACAACGCGCGCACCACGCTGACGATAGCGGCGGCGCTAAGAGCCTGCAAGGCGAAGCCCGTCGAAGCACCCGACCCTTGCACGGCGTTCAAGGCCAGGAAGAATGCCACCGAACTTCAAGGCGCGCGCAACGCTCATTTGCGCGACGGTGCGGCCCTGTGCCGGTTCCTGGCCTGGCTCGACGCGGAGGCGGCGGCCGGCGCGATTGACGAGTTGGCGGCCTCGGACAAGCTCGAAGCGTTCCGGCGCGAGACGGGCGAATTCCAGGATGTGAGCTTCGACACCATCTCGGGCGCGGGTTCGAACGGCGCCATCGTGCATTACCGCGCGAGCCCAGCGACCAATAGGAAGCTGCTGCCCGGCACGCTCTATCTCACCGATTCCGGCGCGCAATACCGTGACGGTACCACCGACGTAACCCGCACCGTGGCCATCGGCGAGCCAACGGAGGAAATGCGGCGGCATTATACGCTGGTGCTCAAGGGCCACGTCGGCATCGCGGCGGCCCGCTTCCCCGCGGCCACGCGCGGCGTGGATATCGACGGCTTCGCGAGGCGCGCCCTCTGGGCCTCGGGCCTCGACTACGGCCACGGCACCGGCCACGGCATCGGCAGCTTCCTCTCCGTGCATGAGGGGCCGCAGTCTATCTCGCGCAACGGCATGGTGGCGCTGGAACCGGGCATGATCGTCTCCAACGAGCCGGGCTATTACCGCGAGGGGGCCTACGGCATCCGCCTCGAAAACCTCTGCGCGGTCACGGAGCCGCAGGCCATCGCGGGCGGCGAAATCCCGATGATGGGCTTCGAAACCCTGACGCTGGCCCCCTTCGACCGCCGGCTCATCGTGCCCGGAATGCTCGCCGCCGAAGAACTCGATTGGCTCAACGCCTATCATGCGCGCGTGCTGAAGGAACTCTCGCCTCTCCTCAAGGGTAGCGCCCTGAAGTGGCTCAAGGCCGCCGCCGCACCGCTTTAAGTGTGTGCATAAATCGAACCGGGCCGTGGGCGTGGCAAGAACGAGGCGGTTCTCCACGCCGCGCGTTGCTGAATGCTGCCCCCGCTATTCGTGGCGCTGGATCGCGGAATGCTTCTTCGTGTCGCGCATGGTCACATAGACGGTGAGAGAAAGCGCGATGATGGCGGTCAGGTAGTAGGCGAACCAGTTTTCATGCCCGATGGACTTGAACCAAAGCGCGATGGGGTCGGCCGTGCCGCCGAAGATGGAAACGGTCAGCGCGTAGGGAACGCCGACGCCGGTCGCGCGCACGTTCGTCGGGAACAGCTCGGCCTTCACCACGGCGTTGATCGAGGTGTAGCCGCTAACGATCGTCCAGGCGCCGGCTATGAGCAGGAACGCCGTGAACGCCGATTTGGTCTGCATGAGCGTGGAGAGCAGCGGGATCGTGAACAGCGTGCCGCACACGCCGAAGAAGATCAAAAGCCACTTGCGGCCGATCCGGTCCGAGAGCGCGCCGTAGAGCGGCTGCAGGAACAGCGCGAAGATCAGGCTCGATGCCGTCACCGCGGTCGTCTGAATGTCGGTGAGGCCAACGGAAAGGCGCAGGAATTTCTGCATATAGGTCGTGTAGGTATAGAACGCCGCGGTGCCGCCAGCGGTCAGCCCCACCACGATCAGGAGTTCGCGCGGGTAGTTGAACAGCGACCGCAAAGTGCTCTCGCGCGCGGCCTTGCTCGCTTCGATATAGGCGTCCGTCTCGTGCAGATTGCGCCGCATCACGGCGGTGATAACGGCGAGAGCCGCGCCGATAACGAAGGGTATGCGCCAGCCCCAGGCGCGGATCTCGTCCGAGGTCAGGAACACGTTCTGGAGGATCAGGAGAACGAAGATCGCGCAGAGCTGGCCGCCGATCAGCGTGACGTATTGGAAGCTCGAATAAAAGCCGCGATTTTTCGCGTCCGACACCTCGACAAGATAGGTGGCGCTGGTGCCGTACTCGCCGCCGAGGCTCAGTCCCTGGAGAATGCGCGCGAGGCCCAGCACAACGGGTGCCGCGATGCCGATGGACGCGTAGGTGGGTGTGGCCGCGATCACCAGCGAGCCGAAGCACATCAGCAGCACCGACGCCGTCAGCGCGTTCCGGCGCCCGTACAGGTCGGCCAGCCGGCCGAATAGCAACCCGCCCAGCGGCCGCACGATGAAGCCCGCCGCGAACAGGATGGCAGCGTTGAGCTGCTGCACCACCGGGTCCGAGGATGGGAAAAAGGCGGCGGCGAAATAGAGCGCGAAGGCGGCGTAGGCGTAGAAGTCGTACCACTCGACGAGATTGCCCGCCGAGCCGATGAAGATCGCCTTCAGCCTGCGCCTCATGTCAGCGGCGGGCGAAAGTGGCAGCGGCGGCTCATTGCGTGGCGGCATTGGCTTCCCTGGCAGATAAGGCAGACCGTATACCGACAATCGCCCGCCTGGCGGCGGCGCATCAAGCCATACTTTCGGTGTCATCTGGCAACGGCCGCTCCACCGCCGTGCACTGGTTCTCAACGCGCTGACTTCGCGAGGAAATCTCCCCTCACCCTGTCCCTCTCCCCGCGACCTCGCCTTGGCGAGTTCGCATCTTGGTGTGTCCGCATTTACACGCCCCCCCTCAACGGGCACCGGCATTGCACATCGGTTGCACGTCTTGCACCTTGTGCGCGGCCCCGGCCTCTTCTAAGTCTGGCGCATGGGAACTACAAATTCGACGCTCGCACATAGCCCGGACATCGCCGCGCTGGCGGAACAGGTGCGTGCCGGCAACCGCGTGGCGCTGGCCCGTGCGATCACGCTCATCGAAAGCCGGAAGGCTGACCACCGGCCGCGGGCGCGGCAGCTTCTGACGCTCTTGAACAGCGCCGCCGGGCGCTCGCAGCGCGTGGGCATTACCGGCGTTCCGGGCGTGGGCAAGTCCACGCTGATCGACGCGCTGGGCAGCTACCTCACCGGCCAGGGCCACCGCGTGGCTGTGCTGGCGGTCGACCCGTCTTCGAGCCGCTCTGGAGGCGCGATCCTTGGCGACAAGACCCGCATGGCGCTGCTTGCCGCCGATCCGAACGCCTTCATCCGCCCCTCCCCTTCCTCCGGCACGCTGGGCGGCGTGGCGCGGACCACGCGCGAGACCATCCTCCTATGCGAGGCGGCGGGCTTCGATGTCGTGCTGGTCGAAACCGTGGGCGTCGGCCAATCCGAGGTCACGGTCGCGGGCATGGTGGACTTCTTCCTGGTGCTGATGCTGGCGGGCGGCGGCGACGAACTCCAGGGCATCAAGAAAGGCGTGATGGAACTGGCCGACATGATCGCCATCACCAAGGCGGACAGCGGCAACGAGGGCGCGGCCCGCTCGGCGGCCGGCGATTACAAGGCGGCGCTGCGCATTCTCACACCGCCCAGCGCCGCCTGGCAGCCGCCGGTTATTACCATCTCCTCGCGCGAAGGCCACGGGCTCGGCGAGCTTTGGGCGAATGTCGCGCGCCACCGCGCCGCGCTCACGGCCAGCGGCGAGTTCGAGGCCAAGCGCCGCGAGCAGGATGTGAGTTGGATGCGCGCCATGATCGAGGAGCGCCTGCGCCAGTCGTTTTTGTCGAACGGGGCGGCGGCGGCTAAAATCGCGGAGCTGGAACGCAAGGTGCGGGCAGGCGTAACACCGCCCTCCGTCGCCGCCGACGAAGCCGCCTCCCTCATCGCCGGCCTCCAATGAATTTTTGCACCCAGCCGTCGGTGCGCGTGCTGGTGACGGGCTTCGGGCCATTCCCCGGTGTCGAGCGGAACGCCTCCGCTTCCGTCGTACACGCACTGACGCTATCCGCCGTCCCGCCAGGGATCGAGCTTTTCGCGCGCGTCATCCCCGTCGAGTGGACGCAGGCAAGGGCCGTGGCGCGGGAGGCGATTGCCTGGGCGCGCCCGGACGCCATTCTGCACTTTGGGGTAACGAAGCGCGCGGCGGGGTTCGAGATCGAGACGCGCGCCATCAACATGAGCGGGCCGAAGCAGGACCGGGCGGGGATTGCGCGGCCCGGTATGCCGCTTGCGCGTTCCGCCGCGCCGGTATTGCACGGAACGCTGCCGCCCCCGGCTCTATTGCGGGCGCTCAGGCTCCAGGGCTTTCCCGCGCAGCTTTCGAGAAACGCCGGGCGCTACCTCTGCAACGCGCTCTATTATTGGAGCCTTGCGGACGCGGGCACCGGCGGCGCGCTGGTGAGCTTCGTTCACATGCCGGCTATCGGCATCGAGGTACCGGCGAAGACCTGCCTCACCTTCGAGGACGCCGTGGCGGGCGCGCATGTTCTCGTTCGCGCCAGCGCCCGGGCTGTGCTATGCGCAAAGCAGAAGGTTACGTGCAAGGACGGGGGGCCAAAAAGCCATGGATCGCAGGCATTTCGTGGGGCTCGGCGGGGTGGCCGCGCTTCTTGGAGCAGGTAGCGCCGAAGCTGCGACACCAGCCGCAGCCCTTGCCAGCAGAACCCTTCTCGATTTCGGCGTCAGCCCCGGCTCTCCGGTGGATCAGTCGGACGCCATGCAGAAGGCCATCGACGAGCTGGCCGCCTCGCGCCAGCCCATCGTGATCCCGGCGGGAAACTACCGCGTCCAGAAGCTGGTGCTCCCCTCCAACGCCACCGTGCTCGGCGTGCCCGGATTGTCGGTGCTGACCGCGCCGGGGAAAGCACCCATTTTCCAATGCGCGGCCCAGGATGTGAGCCTCCGGGGTGTCGCCTTTGCCGGCTTCGCGCTCATGGCGCTCGAATGCCATAACCTCACGGTTTGCGATTGCCAGGTTCTCTCAAGCGGCGGCGACGGTATCGTGTGCACGGGCACCGGCTTGTTCATCGCTGGCAACAGGGCCACGGCTTGCGCCAAGGCTGGCATTCTGGCGGGCGGCGACGGCATGGTGACGAACAACCTCGTGAACGGCCCCGGCCAATTCGGCTTGCGGCTGGGCGCCCCCGGCCGGCTCGGCACGCTGACCGTGATAAACAACAGGATCGAGGGCACTGCCGTGGGCATCGGCGCGTCGGACGCCGCCAAGGGCTATGCGCTGATCGCGATGAACATGATCGTAGGCGCGAAGAGCGGCGGCATCCGCGCGCTGAACGGCGAGGAGCTTACCGGCAAGGACTTGACGCACGGCGGCTCCGAAGCCTTCCGCAACCTCGCCATCGCCGCCAACGTCTCGCTTTGACGGCGGGCTGACGGCGCGGGAGGGGCGGCGATCCACACAGCGCGCACAACCCCTCACCCTGTCCCTCTCCCTCTGGGAGAGGGGACGCCCTAACAACGGGCACGGCGGGACTCCCTCTCCCATGGGGAGAGGGCTGGGGTGAGGGGAGGTCCCCTCTGGTCAAGGCACACCCCCTCAGCGGCAACGCTCTCTAGCTCTTCTCAGCGGTTCCTTTGCCCGCTGATTTCACGGCATATTCCAAGGCTTTCTCAGCCACTTGCTGGACACCCTCCTTCGCAAGCTTCGCGCCCAGGTGGTGGGCGCCGTGGCACGCGGCATGGTGAGCCGCCACCTTCTTGAGCGCCAGCTTGCCCGCGATTTTCGCGAGAAACAGGGGCAGGAAATGAATGGCCATGGCGCTCTCCCAAGCTTCGGTTGCCGGGATTATTGCAAATCGGCTCAGAACCCCGCAAGCACCGTACGCGTGTGCCCGACCACGGGCGCGGCGGAAAAGTGCGGCCCCACAAGCTTGCGCCACTCCTGAAACTCTTCCGCCCCGCGAAAATGGACCACGTGGTCCTCGACCGTCTCCCACTTGACCACGAGCCGGTATTTGCAAGGCGTTTCGATCGAACGCTGCAGCTCCAGGCCCCGGCAGCCCTTGGAGCGCTTGAAAAGCGGCACCGCCTTGGCAACGGCGGCCTCGAACAGGGCCTCTTCGCCCTCCTTCACTTCAATCTCCGCGATCTCGAAAATCATGGCGCCTCCTCGCTTTTTGCGGGCGCCAGCTTAACAGCGGCAAATGCCAGCGTCACCATGAGAAAAAGCGGGCGCGCTCCTCCTGCTAAGCCATTGATGTACCGCGCGGAATCTTCGTGGCGGAATATGCTTTTCTTGGCGCGGAATTGCGGTATCCTTTCAGTCTTCCGGGGGGGAAAGATAATGAGGGATAGGATGACAGCACACAGGCAGGTTGCAGCATTGCCGCTGCGGCGCACAAAGAGCGGCGCCGTGGAAATTCTGCTTGTCACCTCACGCACGACAGGCCGCTGGATCGTCCCCAAGGGCTGGACTTCGAAACGGCTCAAGGACTGCAAGGCCGCGGCCCGCGAGGCGAGGCAGGAAGCCGGCGTCAAGGGCAAGATCGAGCCGAAGGCCATCGGCACCTACCGCTATGTGAAGGCCGAGCTTGGAGAGGCCGCCCCCATCGACGTGGCAGTATATCTGCTGTCCGTGCGCAAGCAGGTCAAGCGCTGGCCCGAGAAACACCAGCGGCGGCGCGCGTGGTTCCATGTCCTGGACGCGGCGCGCAAAATTGCGGAGCCCGAGCTGTCGTCGCTGATCGGCGCGCTGGAAAGGTTGGCCAAGCCCACGCCGAAGGCGAAGCACGCGCTTGTCGCCGCGTAAAAAGGCCGTAGCCCCTGAGCATCCGCGGTTCCAAGCTTACCGTCATCCTGCCGTTGGGCATAACCCAAACGCTGGCCTGGGCATCGAGCTTTTACCTGCTTGCCATTCTGGCCGAGCCCATTGCCCGTGACACCGGCATGACCACCGCTGCCGTGTTCGCCGCCTTTTCCGGCTCGCTCCTGATCCCGGCTGCCATCGGCCCGCGCGTAGGCAAGACCATCGACAGGATCGGCGGCCGGCTGGTCCTGATCCTATCCAACCTATCATTTGCCCTGGGCCTTGGCCTTCTCGCCGCCTCAAGCTCCTGGCTGCCGGTGTGCGTGGCCTGGGCTTTCCTTGGCGCCGGCATGGGGATGGGCCTTTACGACGCGGGTTTTGCAACGCTCGGGCGGATTTATGGAACGGAGGCGCGGGGACCGATTACGGGCATCACGCTGATGGCGGGGCTCGCAAGCACCGTGGGCTGGCCGCTGACGGCCTGGGCCTTGGCGCATTTTGGCTGGCGCGAGGCCTGCCTCGGCTGGGCGCTGGCCCACATCGTCATCGGCATCCCGCTCAACGCAAGCCTGCCCAAGACCCCAAGCTTCAAGAACGGCGGACGCCCGGCCCCAGCCCCCAAGCTCGAAATGGACCGGACGATGTGGCTCCTGGCCTTTGCCTTCACCTCGGGCTGGATTATTGCAACCGCGATGGCGGTACATTTCCTCCGCCTTTTGGAAACTGCCGGGGCCACGCCGGCGCAGGCTCTGCTCGCAGGCACGCTGATCGGCCCGGCCCAGGTAGCGGCGCGGCTGGCCGATGCGGTGTTGCTTAAGAGATCCCATCCGCTGCTGTCCGCCCGGCTGGCAGCAGCATTGCATCCAGCCGGAGTTGCACTGCTGACGCTTGGGGCGGGCGCGATCCCAGCTTTCGCGCTTTTGCACGGCGCAGGCAACGGCATCCTGACCATCGCGCGCGGCGCCCTCCCGCTCGCGATCTATGGCCCGGCCAACTATGGCTACCGCCTGGGGCTCCTGGGCGCACCGTCCCGCATCGGACAAGCCGCCGCACCCCTGCTTTTCGGCCTACTCATCGATGTTTCCGGCCCCTGGACGCTCCTGTTTTCCGCCGCCCTTGGCCTCGCCTCCCTCGCCGCCTTCTTAATGGTGAGCGGCTCGACCCACCCTCCAAGGGGCGCGGAATAAACCAACCGGACCGGACCTGCCCTGCCCCTATCCGCTCAAGTTTAATCGAATCCGCCCAGGCCAAATCCCGCCGCCTTAACCCGTGCCTGCTAGGGTTGCGCCAACATAGAGCGCCGTTGAGAAGTATGCGGGCAGTCATGCGAAGTGCCGCTGGTTCAGTAATCGCCGCAGCGAACAAGCGCTCTGGACATTGTGCGGCCGCGTTTGCCACGGCCCCGGTCCAGCTCGCGCAAAGCGCGGCGGCCGGCGCACGGAACGGCAGCTCGAACAGAACTATTTCAGCCCGGCTTGCCCAGCGCGCAAGGGAAAGACCAGCTTGGCGGCTCACCCAGACCCGCCGCCGCGCGCAGGCTTCCAGATCGCCAACACGAACCAGGGCGGCAAGCGGCAACTCCGCCGGTGCATATGGAGCAGGTGCGTCATGATTCTGTTCGAAGAAACAAGACCGGCCACGCAAGAAGAAATTCGCTGGCTTAGAAACAACCTGCGCAGACGGCTCGAAGATTCATGCGTGCGCGGCACGGATCAGGGGACCGGCGGCGGCTGCCTCACCCTGCCCCTGATCGACAGCATCCTCATTGCCATCACGGGGATCGCCAATACGGTCGTGCAGTACGCGTCGCCAAAACCGACCTTCATGTCCCTTGAGGTCAGCCTCGTCAGCTTCTCGCTCCGCATCGAGTTCAGCCACGATGGGGGCAGCATCGAGGATTTCTTCAAGAACCTGGACAATGTGGACCAGACCCGCCCGGCCACCGCCTTCGCGGGCCGCGGCCCCGCGATCCTGTCGCAAAGCCTGCGCGACATCGAATACCTGCCAGGAAATCCGAACCGGCTCATAGGCTGGGCCAAGTTGCGCAAAGCGCAGCCGCATGTCCTCATCATCTGCGAGGACGATGAGGATCGCAACAGCCTCGCCACCATGCTCACCCAGAACTACGACACGAGCAGCGTCAAGACGGTGGCCGAGGCCCAGACTGCCATCGCCAAGAAAAGGGTCGACGCGATCCTCGCCGATTACGACCCGAGCTTTCATCGCGAGGGCATTTTCCAGGCCGAGTTCGACCAGGCCCCCGTCCCGGTCGTGCTCATGGCCTGGCCGGACGAGTTCGAGGAATTCCGGCGCTATCCGTTCTATATCGACCAGTGCCTGCCCAAGCCGATCACGACCTTCGCGCTGATCACGGCGCTGGAGGTGGCGATTGCGAGCTATACGAGGCGGCTGATCCACCTCGCCAACTACTTCGGACGCAGCGCCGGCGTGCTGCTCGCAAACGAGCTAAGTCACGAGCTTCCGGGCTTCAAGATGGAGGTGCTTTCGGGCACTGCCTCCTATGGCGGCGGCGACTTCGCCCTGGCACTCGAAGGCGAGGATTTCACCCGCCTGGTGCTCGCCGATATCATGGGCCACGGCATCAAGGCGAAGGCCGGCGCCATCGCCCTTTCCGCCATCGTCAGGACCATCCACAGCCAGAATACCTTGAGCGTCGGCATGCTTCTGCAGAAGGTCTCGCAGGTTATCACCACCGAGCCAGCCTTCACCGACATCATAAGCACGATGATCGCCGTGGACATCTTCACCGATGGACACGTCGAGGCCGCGAGCGCTGGCCACCCGCCCGTTGCAATCATCTCGCACGATAACAGCTACGTTCTACCTGTGACCGGCCCCATTCCCGGCCTCCTGGCCGAACCCGTGTACAAGACCGCGAAGTGCCA
>Ga0182021_10009307_pt1 | contig 11636 bp, 6 predicted proteins | sample 612E3MmetaG_FD_120493 | JGI IMG/M metagenome (GOLD analysis project Ga0182021, IMG submission 120493) | Permafrost microbial communities from Stordalen Mire, Sweden - 612E3M metaG (Illumina Assembly) | ecosystem: Environmental > Terrestrial > Soil > Wetlands > Permafrost | place: Sweden...
ATCGCGGTGGCGCCCGACGCTCACGAGCGCCTGCTGGCCGAGCTCGGGCAGCGCGGCGCCCACGGCTGGACGATCGGCCAGGTCGTGCACGGTCCGGTCGGCGAGATGGCGCTGCTGTGAGCGCGCCGCCGTCGTCCGACGAAGCCGGTCTTGGCGGACGCACCGACGCCGGGGCGCGTGGCGAGTCGCTGCGCGGCCTGGCCGCCGTCGATGAGGTGTTGCGCGAGCCGGCGGTCGCGGCGCTGACCGAGAGCTACCCGCGCGACGTGGTCGTGGAGGCCGTGCGCACCGTCATCGAGCGGCTGCGGCGCGAGATCCTCGAGGGCGGGCGAGAGGGCGACGCCGCCGCCCTCTCGCCCGCTCATCTCGCGCCGTGGGTCGAGAAGCTGGTCGCGGCCGCCGTCTCGCCGTCGCTGCGGCCGGTGATCAACGCCACCGGCATCGTCGCGCACACCAACCTCGGACGCGCGCTGCTGCCGCCCGAGGCGCTCGCGGCGGTCGTCGCATCCGCCGGCTCGTACGCCGACCTCGAGATCGACCTGGCCACGGGCGAGCGCGCCACCCGCCAGCGTCACGTGCGCGACGTGCTCTGCACGCTGACCGGCGCCGCCGACGCGCTGGCGGTCAACAACAACGCCGCGGCCGTGCTGCTGGCCCTGGCGGCCACCTGCCGCGACGGCGAGGTGATCGTCTCGCGCGGAGAGCTCGTCGAGATCGGCGACGGTTTTCGCATTCCCGACATCCTCGCCGAGAGCGGCGCCCGGCTGGTCGAGGTCGGCACGACCAACCGCACCTACCTGCGCGACGTCGAGCAGGCGTGGACCGACCGCACGCGAGCGGTGCTGCGGGTGCATGCCAGCAACTACCGGATTGTGGGTTTTACGGCTCAGCCGGCCATCGAGGAGCTCGTGAGCCTTGCCCACGAGCGCGGCGCCCTGGTCATCGACGACCTGGGCAGCGGCGCTCTGGCCGACCTGCCGCTGTTCGTCGACGAGCCCTCGGCGCGCGAGTCGCTGCGCCGCGGGGTCGACATCGTGACCTTCAGCGGAGACAAGCTGCTGGGGGGTCCCCAGGCCGGTCTGGCGCTCGGCACGAGCGCGGCGATCGCCCGCTTGCGGACTCATCCGCTGGCGCGCGCGGTGCGCATCGACAAGCTCAATCTGGCGGCGCTCGACGCCCTGCTGCGCCTCTATCTCGATCCGCTGCGGGTGGTCGAGCGCGTGCCCACGCTGGCGCTGCTCACCCAGTCGCGCGAGACACTGGGCGAGCGCGCCGCGCGCCTGCGCCAGGCGATCGGCGCCGGCGAGGTCGTCGCCTCGGTCGCCCGCGCCGGGGCGGGGGCGCTGCCGGTCGCCGAGCTGCCGAGTGTCGCCGTCGCCCTGGCGCCGGGCGCCGGTGGCGCCGACGAGCTCGCCGGCCGGCTGCGCCGCGGCTCGCCTGCGGTGCTCGGCTACCTGCGCGACGACCGGCTGCTGCTCGACGTGCTGACGGTCCGCGATCATGAGATCGTCGATCTCGCCGGCGCCGTGCTTGCGGCGCTCGCTCCGGCCTGAGCCCGCGCCGTGTCCGACCCGCCGCTCACGCTCGGCACCGCCGGCCACATCGATCACGGCAAGACGGCGCTGATCACCCGCCTGACCGGCACCAACACCGACCGTCTGCGCGAGGAGCGCGAGCGGGGCATCTCGATCGAGCTGGGCTACGCCGAGCTCGAGCTGCCCGGCGGCCGGCGCGTCAGCGTGGTCGACGTGCCCGGCCACGAGCGCTTCGTGCGCACCATGGTGGCCGGGGCCACAGGCATCGATCTGTTCCTGCTGGTGGTCGCCGCCGACGACGGCGTCATGCCGCAGACCGCCGAGCACCTGGCGGTCATCGAGCTGCTGGGCGTCGAGCGCGGCGTGGTGGCGCTCACCAAGGCCGACCTTGTCGACGACGAGCTGCTCGAGCTGTGCCGCGCCGACGTCGAGCGGTTTCTGGCGACCACGCCGTTCGCGCAGGCGCCGGTGGTCGTGGTAAGCGCCCGGGACGGCCGCGGCCTGGCGGAGTTGCTCGATGCCCTCGCGCGTGTCGCCGGTGAGGTCGTGGCCGACCGCCGCGAGGGGTCGGCCCGGCTGCCGGTCGACCGCGTGTTCGCCCTGCGGGGCCTGGGCACCGTGGTCACCGGGACCCTGTGGCGGGGCACGGTGAGCCCAGGCGACCGCCTGATCGTGCAGCCCGGCGGCGCGGCGGTGACGGCGCGCAGCGTGCAGATACACGATCGCGCGGTCACGACGGCGCCGGCCGGGAGCCGCGTGGCGCTGGGCCTTCGCGGCGTCGACCGGGCGACGCTCGAGCGCGGCGCCTTTCTGGTTGGCCCCGATGCCGCGGTGCTCTACGCGCCCACCCGATCGTTCGCCGTGTCGGTGCGGCTCGTCGCCGGGGCGCGGGCGCTCAAGACCGGAGAGCGCGTCCGCCTGCATCACGGCACCGCGGCCCACCAGGCCCACCTGGCGTTCCTCGACCGGCGTGAGCTGCTGCCGGGAGAGGGGACGGTCGCGGTCGTGCGGCTCGACGGCGGCGCAGCCGCCGTCGAGCCGCACGACCGCTTCATCCTGCGCTCGCTGTCGCCCGGGCAGACCATCGGCGGCGGGATCATACTCGACGCGCTGCCGCGGCGCTGGCACGATCGTGACGGTCAGCTCGCCTTCCTGCGCGCCGTCGCCGCCGGCGACATCGCGCGGGCGTGCCTGCTGGCGGCGGCCGATCACGGGCCCGCCGGCCTCGGGGCCGCCGACCTCGCTGCGGCGGGCATCTCCGCGGTCCAGGCGTCCGGTGCCCTGGCGGCGCTGGTGGCGTCGGGCGATCTGGAGATCATTGCCGGAGACGACTCGCGCCCAGGTCCGCCAGCGCCGGACACGGGCACGGCCACGGCGCCGGGCACGGCGACCCGCGGCCGCCCGCATCCCGGCGATGAGCGGCGCTGGTTTGCCGGCGGGACGATCGCGGCGGTGACGGCTGAGATGGTGACGCTGCTCCGGCGCCGCGGCGCGGAGCGTCCCGAGAACCCCTTCGTACCGCTCGCCGAGATCGCCGCCGCTGTGCCCCGGTTCCCGCTCGACGCCCTCGCGGTAGTCGCGGGGCGCCTGACAGACGCGGGCGAGCTCGTGGAACGCGGCGGCGGCTACGCCGCCGCGGGCGCAGGCGATGCCCTGACCACCGCCCTCGAAGCCCTTGCGGCGCGCGTCGGCGAGCGGCTCGGGGCGGCGCGGTTCGCGCCGCCCACGCTCGCCTCACTCGAAGAGGAGCTCGCAGCCGACCGCCACGACGTCGTGGCGGTCCTGGAGGTGCTGACGCGGCGCGGGGCGGCGGTGCGCGCCGACCGCGACCTCTGGTTTGGCCGGGCGGCGGTCGACGAGGCGCGCCAGCGCCTCGAAGAGGCGCTGGCGCGCCTCCCCCAGATCACGCTCGCCGAGTACCGCGATGTGCTGGCCACGGGCCGCCGTCACGCGCAGGCGCTGCTCGAGATGTTCGACAGGGAGGGTCTCACGCGGCGCCGCGGCGAGGCGCGGGTCCTGCGAGCGCGTCGCTGACCGGCCCACAGAGCCGGGCCGCCGCCGACGCGCAAGAAGATCGGCTCCCGGAGCGGAACTGCTGCCGAAGTGCGAGAAGAGCTTGGGCCGCCCCGAGCGCCCGGCGACTGCCGGCGCCTACGGCCGGCCGGAGGCGAAGTAGTCGCCGCTGAAGGCCGAGTCGTAGCGCACGTCGACGCCGGTATAGGGCGCGTCGATCATGGAGCCGCCGCCGACATAGATGCCGACATGGTGGATGCCGCCCGCCGAGGAGCCGAAGAACACCAGGTCGCCGGGCTGCTCGGAGCCGTGCGCGACGTGAGTGATCGAGGCATACTGCATGGCGGCGCTGTGCGGCAGCGAGATGCCCACTTGCGCATAGCAGTACATTGCCAGTCCCGAGCAATCGAAGCCCGCCGGGCTGGCGCCGCCCCACACATAGGGGACACCCAGAAAGCTCTGGGCGATGGCCACGACTGAGCCGTGGGCGCCGGCCGCGGAGGTGGTGCCGCCGCCCGCGCTCCCGCCGCCCCCACCGGACTGGATCTGCTGCGGCGCCGCTTGCGCCGCTGCCTGCGCCGCTTGCGCCGCCGCGGCCGCCGCCGCCGCACGCTCCGCGGCGAGCTTGGCGGCCGCTGCGGCTGCCGCCTGCATCTGGGCGATCTGCTTCTGGACGCCGCGCAGCATGGTCTGGCGGGTCTGCAGGTCGGAGGAGATCTAGCTTCTGGTCGAGGCGCGCTGGGCGACCAGGGCGGTGGCCTGCTTGCCCTCGGCGAGCAGCGCGACGCGGTGCTGTCCGATCTGCTTCTTGAGGGTGGCGATCGTGCTGACCGTCTCGCTGTCGCTCTGGCCGACCTGGCGCATGGCGTCGACCTCGGTGACGAGGTCGTCGAAGGTGTGCGTGGAGAGCAGGACGTCGAGGACGTCGGCCTTGTCCTGCTTGTACATGGACACGACACGCTGCGAAAGAAGCTGGCGGGCGACGAGCAGGTTATAGCGCGCGACGATCAGCTCATGCTCGTTTTCGTGGATCCGGCCCTGGACGTCGGTGAGCCGCTGGGTGGCCGCGTCGTAGGCCTCGACGGCGACCTCCATTTTGGTATTGAGGGCCGAAACCTGCTGGGCGATCTGTCTGGCCTGGGCCTTCTTCTGGGCGATCGTCGCGCCCGAGGCGCGTCCGGGCGTGAGCGCGCCGCAGACGATGGCTGCGAGGATGAGTAGGAGGGCTGGAACGAGTAGCCTGCGGTGCATGCCGTCGCCTCCTTTCGGGACTCACTCTTCGTGCCAACGAGTCCCTGAGGTGCGCGCGTGAGTTCGTGCGCTTCGCTTCCTTGCCGGGCCTGCACCCGTGCCGGGGCGCGAGCCCGGGGACCCTACCACAGTCCCGCGACTCGTTCAACCTGACCGGACGGGCGGTGTTGCCTGACTCGGCCCGCCGCCGGCCCCTTGGCGCAGGGCCAAAGACCGGGCGACGCCTGGTCCTTTGCGCCTGCATGCTGGTAGGAGAGTTCGCGCTCGCGCCCGGCTCACCTTCACAGGGCGCGGGACGACGGTTCTCGGTCGCCGCCGTCGCCACCAGCCGGCCACCATCGCCGCCAGCCGGCCGGCCGCGCCGCTCAGACGGGCAGCTCGGGGTAGCTCGACGGCCCCGTCGGAAACGCGACGACGCGGTTGCGGCCGAGTCGTCTGGCGACGTGCATCGCCCACTCCGCCTTGTCGAGAAGCTCCTCCATGGTGAGCCCGTCGCTGGGGAACGCGGCGACGCCGATGCTGATCGACAGAGGCTCAGGGCTGGAGCCGACCCGCGTCTCGTGCACGCGCTGGCGGATGCGCTCGGCGACGTCCACGGCATCCTCGGCGTCGGTCCCGATGAGCGCCACCACGAACTCCTCCTCGCCGTAGCGCGAGGCGAGGTCGACGTGCCGGATGGACTGTTCGATGATATGTGCGGTCGAGCTCAGGGCGTCGTCGCCGGCGTCGTGTCCCAGAGCGTCGATGAGCTCCCGCAGCTCGTCGAGCTCGCCGAACAGCAGAGAAAGCGGCGCCGCGAGCTCCTCGCTGCGTCGCAGCTCCTCGCCGAGTCGCTCGTTGAGGTAGCGGTGGTTGTAGAGGCCGGTCAGGCCGTCGGCGACGGCATTGATCTCGGCGCGGTTGGAGCGCACCGCGGCCGACTGCAGGATCGAGGCCAGCGCCTCCTTGCCGGCGGCTCGCAGGCCGCCCTGTTCGGCGCCCACGAACGGTGGCAGGCTGGCGACCACGATCGCGACGAAGTCGCCGCGGGCGTCGCGAATGGGCGCCACGCCGGTGACCCACACGCCGAACTGATCGGCGAAGAGAGCGTTGACTCGAGGTCGCGCATCCGAGGGTATCCGCGGGAACACCTGGAGGACCTCGTTGGGAAAGAGGTCGGTGCCCAGCGGCGAGTGTTCGCCGGGATCCTGCTCGGGGTCGACGACCATCACGAAGCGGCGTTCCAGCCGGGCCTGTGTGGTGAGGTGCATCGTCGGCGGGTTGGCGTCGCGCACCTCGCGCAGGATGGCGGCGATCGCGGCGTAGTCGGCGCCGGCCTCGTCTCGGGGCAGGCGCAGGCGCAGGTGCGTCTCGGGGTCGATGCGCGCCGCCGCCTGGGCGGCCACGTCGTCGGCGGCGCGGCGGCGCGCGTCCAGATCGTCAAGCACCTCCAGAAAGACGGAAGTGATGGCGGGGTCGAACTGCCGGCCGCTGCAGCGCCGCAGTTCCTGAAGGCAGGCGTCGGCGTCGAGCGCCCGCCGGTAGGGCCGCAGGAACGACATGGCGTCGTAGGAGTCGACCACGCACATGGCGCGCGCGATCACGGGGATCTTCGCGCCGCTCAGGCCGTCCGGGTAGCCGGCGCCGTCCCAGCGTTCGTGGTGGTGGCGCACGCCCAGCACGAGCTCTTCGGCGAACAGCGTGCGGATGATCTCGGCGCTGAACACCGGGTGCTGTCGCATGAGCTCCCATTCCTGGGCGTCGAGTTTGCCCGGCTTGAGCAGGACGCGGTCGGAGATGGCGATCTTGCCGATGTCGTGGAGATAGGCGGCTTCTTCAGCGCCGCGGACCAGAGCCTCCGGCCAGCCGAGCTTCGAACCGAGCAGCACCATGTAGGCCGACACGCGAGCCGCGTGGCCGATGGTGTAGTAGTCCTTGGCGTTCAGGGCCGAGCTCAGCGCCCGGAGGTTGCTGAGATGCATCGCCTTGATATCCGCGTACAGGCGGGCGTTCTTGACGGCGAGGGCCAGGTGAGTGCTGACGCGCTCGAGCGTCCGCGTGTCGAGCGCGTCGAAGGCGTCGGGATGCGAGTCGTGCAGCACGAGACCGCCGGCCAGGCTGCCGTCGACGACGAGAGCCACCAGGACGACCGCACCGCTGCCGACGAGCTCAGGGTGAGTGTGAGTCAGCGGACTGTCGCCGGGCAGGCGCAGGACGGTGACGGGTCGCTGCACCAGAGCGTCGCGGAACGCTTGTGGCAGGGCGGCCAGGGGAAGGGTCTCGAGATGGCGGGCGGACAGGCGCTCCGCCTCATCGGCGTAGGCCACGTGCAGGCAGTCGTTGTTGACGAGCAGCATGAGGCTGCCCTCGAAGGGCACGATCTGCCGCAGGCGCCCGGTCGCCGCGCGCGCGATCTCGCCGACATCGAGACTGGCTGCCGCCTCGCGAGCGATCGCGTTGAGCATCTCGGTCTCGTGGTTCGTCGCCGCCAGGCTGTCGTAGAGATCGGCGTTGTCGATGGCCATGGCCGCGACCCGGCAGATGGCCGTGGCCGTGTCGATCTCCTGCTTGCTGAACGTGCGCTCCCGGCGCGTCTCGACCAGGTCGACGACGCCGATCACCTTGTCCTTGGTCACCAGCGGTACGATCAGCCAGCTCTTCTCGCCGTGCGCGCGATTGGCGGCCCGGCCTTCGGCGGTGAGCCGGGGGTCGTCGAGCGAGGCGACGATCACGGGCTCGCGCGTCTCGAGCGCCTGGCGCAGGGTCGGGTACAGCGCCAGGTCGAATGGGGTGGGGACCAGGGCGGCCTCGACCGCCTCGCCGATCACGTTCATGAGCCGGTAGGAGGGGCCGTTGTCGAGCACGAGGTCGATGTCGCAGTTGGGCACGTCGACGGCGGCGCTCAGGCGGCGCCCGACCTTGACCAGCGTATCGCGCAGATCGAGCGACGACGAGAACTCGAGGCCGGCCTCGGTGACGAGTTTCATGCGTGCGGCCGCCTCCTCGAGCGCGGCGTGCAGCGCGGCGTTGGCGAGCGCCTGGGCGGCGACCTGGGCGAGCCCGTACAGCACCGGCGCGTGGTCGAAGTCGCGCCGCGCCTCGTCGAACACCTCGGCAAAGCCGACCACCTCGGCGCCCGTGATGAGCGGTACGACAAGGCCGGAGCGATAGCCGAAGCGGCGCCACTCCGTGCGCTCGAGCTCGCTGGCGTGCTCGTCGGTCTCGATGTCGGCCACCGCGACAGGCTGGCGCCGCTCCAGGGCGAGGCCCGTGATGCTCATGTCGGCGATGCGGTAGACGGTCCCCACGAAGTCGAGGTCGGCGGAGTCGTCGGCTTCGATGCTGGTGAGGCCGACCTCGACGTCGCCCCGGTATGAGTAGATGTCGCAGCACGTCGCCTCGGCGGCGGTCCGCATGCGCGTCGCCACCGAACGGAGCACCTCGTCCATCTCGAGGCTGGAGCCGAACTCGAGGCCGGCGTCGACGAGCTGGCGAAGTTCGCGGTTGCCGGCCTCCAGGCGCCCGAGCAGCAGCGTCTTTTCGAAGGCGCCGGCGAGGAGCTGGCCGACGCTGCGCATGAAGTCGACGTGCTCGGCGTAGTCGCGCTCGCGGGAGTCTGCGATGCCGATCACGGCGACGGCTTCGCCGCTTACCACGAGAGGTACCGAGAGGCTGCTCTTCAGCCCCCGGCGTCGATACGACGTGGTCTCGACGGCCGACAATCGGGGATCGTCGAGCGAGCCGATGACACAGGGTCCGCCCTGCTCGAGCGCTTCGGCGAAGCCGGGAAAGCTCGCGATCGGCGCTCGCCGGCCGCTGTCGCCGGCCAGGCTTGCGGGCCCGACGCCGGCCAGTTGCACCAGCTCCTCACCCTCGACTCGGTACACTTCGCAGGAGGCGACGTCGAGCGTGGCGAGCAGTCGCCCCGCCGCCAGGCGCAGAAGCCCGGCGAGGTCGGTCTCCTGGGACGCGATCTCGCCGAGTCGCACGAGGTCGCGGAGCTCGACGTTGCGCTGCCCGACCTCGCGCAGCAGCAGCGCGTTCTGGGTGGTGCGCGCCAGCACCGGCGCGAAGCCCCGCAGAAAGTCGGCGAACTCGACGAAATCGCGCGGAGCGGTGTCGAAGATGTCGAGGAAGCCGATGGCATGGCCGTCGACCACGAGCGGCACGCAGATCTCGCTCTGGTATTCGAACTTGGAGTAGCGCTCGCGCTCGTAAGCGGAGAGCCGTGGGTCGTCGCGCGAAGCGACGATGAGCGTCTCGCCACGGGACAGCGACGCGGCGCAGGTGGGATAGTCGTGGAGGTCTCCGGTCCAGCCGATACGCTCGACCGCGCCCTTGCGGTCGAAGCCGGCCAGCAGCTCGATGCGCTCGCCCTGGAGCGAGTAGAGCTCGCAGGTGTCGGCGTCGATGGTCTCGATCAGCCTTGCGCCCAGCGAGCTGAATGCGGCGCCGACGTCGGAGACCGCCGGCACGATCGCGCCGAGCTCGACGAGGGCGCTCATGAGCTCGTTCTGCCGGGCCAGGTCGGTAAGCAGACGGGTCTTGACCAGCGAGTCGGCGACGATCTGCCCGACTCCGTTGATGAGATCGAGGTACTCGAGAAAGCCGGCCGAGTCGTCGTCGAAGATGTCGAGGATGCCGACCATCGTCTCGCCTGAGAACAGCGGCAGGGAGCACTCGGCCGCCAGGCCGCGGTCGCGGAAGCGCCGCGCCTCCGAGCCGGTGAGCCGCGGGTCGCGCGAATCGGTGAAGACCAGCGGCTCGCGGGTGGCGATGGCCAGCGTCGCCGCGGGGTGCTCGGCGAGCTCGTACGCGGCGCCGAGCAGCGCCCCGTTCTCCGCGCCGCGCCGCGCGCTCGCCACGACGACCAGCCTGTCGCCGGCGATGCCGTAGATGTCGCAGCCGCTCGCGGCAATGGCGCTGGAGAGACGGCAAGTGACGCTGCGCAGCAGCTCGTCGCTGGCCGTCGCCTGCGACGCCAGGCCGCTGACGGCGACGAGCTCGCGGGCGGCGCGGTCGCGGGCGGCGAGCTTGCCGACGAAGGCGGCCACCCCGAGGGCTTGTGCGGCGATCTCGGCGAACTCGCGCACCACGCCGATCTCGCGGTCGAAGTCGCGCACCGCGACGTCGCTCAGCTCCACTGTGCCGGCGAACTGCCCGTCGACCATGAGGGGCACCACGAGCAGCGAGCCGCCGCCGCGCTCCTCCAGCAGCCGGCGTCCGTCGGCCGGCAGGTCGGCTTGCGTCGCGCTGAACACCGCGAAAGGCTCAGAGCCGGCCGCGGCCGCGGCCGCGGCCGGCAGGCGGCGCGGCTGCGGGTCGAGGACGACGCCCTCGCGAGCGCTGCGACGGCGTCCGTGCTCCACGCTGGCGATGACACGCAGCACGCCGCGCTCGAGCGTGGCGACCTCGCAGGTCGGGATGCCGGTGAGCGTAGCCAGCTTCTCGGCGACCAGTCGCGGCACGCTCTCAGGGTCGTGCAGCAGCAGCTTGACGAGGTCGCGGCCGGTCGCAAACGAAGCGTCGAGGGTCGCTATCTGGCGCCGCAGCGCGACGACGAGGTCGGCGTCGGCGGGCGATCGCGGCCATGACCTCGTCGTGCCGGTAGCGCCGATGCCCTCCGGGACTGCGAAATGCGGTGAGGAGGCCGCCGTCGGTCCAACGGCGCACCGTGTTGCGACTCACGCCGAGCAGCCCCGCCACGTCGCCGACACGCAGCCAAGCGGAGCCCGCGGCGGGCGCGGGCATCTGCGGCAGCCCTTGCTTCACGGCCCTTCCTCTCCCTGGCGAAGGACTTAAGAAGTTAACCAAAGTTCCCACCGGCAGTGAAGCGTTTGCCCGCGCGCGAAGCGCGCCGCGGGCCTCGCCGGGCCACGGCCGGCGTTCGTGAGGGTCGCCGCAGGGCGCCGTCGCGCCGCAGCCGGCAGTCTCAAAGGCTGCCGCGCGGTGCTGTCGTGGCGGGGCCGCCGGGCAGGTGATACCTTGGCGGCGGTACTGACTCGCAGAAACGACGCCACAGCCGACGCAAAGGGGGCACCTCACATGGAGCGCAGGGGACGACTGGCCGGCAAGGTGGCCCTGATCACGGGCGTGGCCAAGCAGGACGGGATCGGCTTCGCCACGGCGCAGGTCTTTGTCGACGAAGAGGTCGCCGGGCTCGCGGTGGTGGACATAGCCGACGCCGTGCATGCCTGCCCCGCGCGTCTGGGAGCCCACTGCACGAGCCACACTGCCGATTTGACCAGCGCGGCCGACGTGCAGCGGGTCGTCGACGAGGCGCTCGCCGCGCACGGCCGCATCGATGTTCTCGTAAACAACGCCGGCATGGTCGTCTTCGGGCAGGACGAGGACTTCGCCGCCTTTCAGGACTTGAGCGAGCGCCAGTGGGACTTCGGCATCGCCATCAACCTGAAGAGCCAGTTCCTGGTGACCCGCGCCGTCGTGCCGCAGATGATCGCGCGCGGCTACGGGCGCATCGTGAATGTGTCGTCGGCGACCGGCCCGGTGGTCGCCAACCCGCAGGAGTCGGTGTACTGCGCCGCCAAGGCCGGGGTGCTGGGCATGACTCGCGGCCTGGCGCTCGATGTGGCCGGGCACGGCATCACCGCCAATGCGGTCGGCCCGGGCTGGGTGGCGACCGGCTCGCAGGCCGAGGGCGAGGACGTCGGCGGTGCCAACACGCCGCTCAAGCGCTCCGCCCGGCCCGACGAGATCGGCCGGCTGATCTGCTTCCTGGCCTCCGACGACGCGAGCTACATCACCGGGCAGCTCGTCGTGATCGACGGCGGCAACACGATCCAGGAGTACAAGGGCCCCAGCGAGCTGTACTACTGAGCCCGCGGGCCCGACTCCCGC